>Ga0310909_10000508_pt1 | contig 20419 bp, 25 predicted proteins | sample GREbulkMGT000H_FD_203449 | JGI IMG/M metagenome (GOLD analysis project Ga0310909, IMG submission 203449) | Lab enrichment of tropical soil microbial communities from Luquillo Experimental Forest, Puerto Rico - GRE.bulkMG.T000H | ecosystem: Environmental > Terrestrial > Soil > Tropical forest >... | reverse complement strand
GAGAGGAAAAGGATTTAGAGCCGGCAATGGAGCTTATTCGAATGTCCCACGATCATTTCGCTACGAAGCCTTCCTCATGAAAAAATTAATCCTGTTCTTCTCCATCATTCGTGCCTCCGGCCTGACCATGGTCAGCATCTATAACACGATCATTGATGCGCAAAGCTGGAGCTCCGACATTCCAGCCTCGATCCAAACGGCGAGGGATTACTTTCAACATATCGACCCAAGACGTTTCTATGCCATCGGCGGACCGCTTAATGAAGTTCTGATCCTGTTCACGATTATTCTCTTTTGGAAGGACGGTGTCTCGCTCCGTGTCTGGTTTGCAATCTCGTTCTTAGCGTATGCGGCGATTGTCGTCCTGACTTTTGCTTACTTCGTTCCGCGCGATTTGATCCTTTTTACCTCGTCAATTCCAGATCACTTGGGCCAGATCAAGGTCGCAGCGGCTCAATGGAGCCATGTGAATTGGCTCCGATCACTGCTCGGATTGGTGGGTGTTCTTTCTTCATTCAAGGGACTCGACACCTATTACGGGACCGCCAGGGAGAAGACGTGAAACCACTAAGTAAACCCTGGCCCCGAAATCGAAAGGCTGATTCCAATCGGCAACGAATCGTGGATGCGGCGCGGGCGCATTTCTTCAGTCACGGATTCCGCAGCGTGACGATGGACGATCTGGCCGGGGAGTTGGGCATCAGTAAGAAGACACTCTATGCTCACTTTCCAGGCAAGAAGGAGCTGCTCGAGGCGGTTCTGACCGATAAGTTCGCGGGCGTTGAAGCGAGACTGAAAGAATCCGCGCAAGCGCACTCGCGCGATTTCCGAGCGACGTTGCACGAGTTGCTGGCCGGAACGCAACGTGAATTGGACGAAATCAAACCGCCGTTCGTTCGCGATATGCGCCAGAAAGCACCGCAGGTTTTCAAAGTTGTCGAGCGCCGTCGCGCTGCGCTGATCGAACGTTTTTTCGGGAAACTTTTCGCCGAAGGTCAACGCGCGGGGATGGTGCGCAAAGATGTTCCGGCCAAACTCATCATCGAAATTCTGCTGGCGGTGATTCAGGCGATCTTGAATCCGGCGAAAATGGAAGAACTCGGAATGATGCCGAAGGAAGGCTTCACCGGAATTCTTAAGATTGTGCTCGAAGGTGCGCTCACCGGAAAAGGGCGGAAACCATGAATGCGCTGTTCGTTAGGCGAGATCGACAACTATGGCATGCGGCCGGAGCGTTGACGCTGTTTTTCTTACTCGCCGGTTGCAGTGATCCGTTAAAAGACCGGTTCCAAGGTTACGTTGAAGGTGAATTTGTCTACGTTGCTTCACCCCTGGCCGGTCAGTTGGAAACGTTGTCTGTGCAACGCGGTCAACAGGTAACGATCGGGCAACCACTTTTCTCGCTGGATGAAATCGCAGAAAAGGCGGCGCGCGGCCAAATCGAGGCGGCGCTCGTGCTTTCTGAAGCGGAGCTCGGCCGACAGGAAAAGCTTTTCCGCACAGGCGTGGCTGCTACGCAGGATTTGGATCGCGCACGGTCAACACGAGATCAGGACAAACGACGCCTTACTCAAACAGACTGGAGTTTCGAGCAGAAAAAGCAGGCGGCACCGCAATCGGGCCTGATTTACGACACGTTGTTTCGCCAAGGCGAATGGGTGCCCGCGGGCAAACCGGTAGTGGTTCTGCTACCACCGCAGAACATTAAGGTGCGCGCGTTTGTTCCGGAAACCCGTGTCGGTTCGATTCATTATGGGGACGAAGTTCAAGCGAGTGTGGACGGAGTGAAAGACCCATTCGTTGGAAGGGTGAGTTACATTTCGCCCCGAGCCGAATACACACCACCGGTGATCTATAGCCGCGAAAGCCGGGCGAAGCTGGTCTTCATGGTTGAGTCCATTTTCGATCCGCAAGTCGCGGCGAATCTACATCCGGGTCAGCCGGTGGACGTGGAGTTCAAATTCAAATGAAAAATGGCGAACAGGTCATCGAAGTTCATGGAATGACAAAACGCTTCGGCGCGCTCACCGCGGTCGATCATGTGGATCTCACGGTCCGCTCCGGCGAGATCTACGGATTTCTCGGCCCGAACGGTAGCGGCAAGACGACGTTTTTGCGAATGCTGTGCGGATTGCTCCGTGCCGATGATGGGGACGGGCAAGTCCTTAGTCACGGTGTGATTGCCGAAAGCGAAGCGATCAAACGCGAAGTCGGTTACATGACGCAGCGATTTAGTTTTTGGGAGGATTTGAGCATTGAAGAGAATCTCGATTTTGTCGCGCGGATGTACGGCGTAAAGAATCGACGACAAACGGTGGGTGAAAGCGTCAAGCAACTCGGGCTCACGGAACGAAGGAAACAGCTTGCTGGACAGCTTTCCGGTGGATGGAAACAACGTCTCGCGCTGGCAGCGTGCCTGATTCATCGCCCGAAGTTGCTCTTGCTCGACGAACCGACCGCCGGTGTCGATCCAAAAGCGCGGCGCGATTTCTGGGAAGAAATTCATCAACTGGCGGCGCAGGGGCTCACATTCCTCATCACGACGCATTACATGGACGAGGCCGAGCGTTGCCAGCGGCTCGCTTACATTTCCAAGGGTAAATTGCTCGCCGACGGCACAGTTGATGAAGTCATCGCGCGCGTCGGCCTAACGACCTGGTCCGTACATGGGCCCGACCTTGCCCAGTTGGCAGAGGAGCTGCGGAAGACTCCCGGCGTGCAGCAAGCCGTTGCCTTTGGCAATTCGCTGCACGTGAGCAGTAACGACGCAGCTGCGCTCGAACGCGCGATCGCGGCGTTCCGTCGCGAGCCGTACGAATGGCGTCAGATTCCATCAGGTTTGGAGGACGCGTTTATAAGTTTGATGGACGACAACAAATCGCGACGATGAAGAGACATCCGAAATTTTCGTTTGAGCGCCTGCGCGGAATCATTTCGAAGGAATTCATGCAGATGCGTCGCGACCGTCTCACTTTCGCGATGATGCTCGGCATTCCGCTGATTCAACTCACGCTGTTTGGTTACGCGATCAATTCTGATCCGCGGCACCTTCCCGCGGCGGTGCTCCTGGCCGATCAGGGTCAGCAAGGACGAACGGTGCTCCACGCGATGAAAAACAGCACTTACTTCGATTTCGTGCGGGAGGTAAAGACGGAGGGGGAGGGGCATGACCTCCTCGCGCGTGGTCAGGTGCAGTTTGTTATCAACATTCCGCAAAATTTCAGCCGCGATCTCTTGCGCGGGGATCGGCCGGCATTGTTAGTCGAGGCGGACGCAACGGATCCGGCTGCGACTGGAAATGCGCTTGGCTCGTTAGGTCCGATGTTCGATGCCGCGCTGCAAAACGATTTGAAGGGAACACTTGAATCGCTCGCCCCTACAAGCGGTCCAATTGATCTCCGCATCCACGCGCTCTACAACCCGGAAGTCGTTACTCAATACAATATCGTGCCCGGTCTAATGGGTGTGATTCTGACCATGACGATGGTGATGATCACGGGACTTGCCATTACTCGCGAACGTGAACGCGGGACGATGGAAAACCTTCTATCGATGCCGACGCGTCCGAGCGAAGTGCTCATCGGAAAAATCGTGCCCTACATTCTAGTCGGCTACATCCAGGTCTCGGTCATTCTTGTGGCGGCGCACTTCCTCTTTCACGTGCCAATGCAAGGCAGCATTCTGCTGCTGCTGCTAGTTGCGCTCGTCTTCATCGTCGCGAACCTGGCGATGGGCATCACCTTTTCCACGATTGCGAAAAACCAACTACAAGCGGTACAGATGGCTTTCTTTGTCTTTCTTCCATCGATCTTGCTCTCTGGATTTATGTTTCCATTTCGTGGCATGCCACGCTGGGCCCAAATGGTCGGCGAAGGTTTTCCGCTCACTCATTTTCTACGCATCGTCCGCGGTATTCTTTTGAAGGGAAATGGCGTCATTGACGTCAGCCTTCAGCTTTGGCAGATCGCGCTCTTCGCCCTCATCGTTCTGACAATCGGGATAAAACGCTACCGGCAGACTTTGGATTAGAAAAACCCATCGAACCGTAGGCCTGAACCATTCCGCGCACGCGCGAGGCATAGTATGTCTGCGAACAATATCGGACGTGAACAAGATCGCCGATGGCTAATTGCACCAAAGAGAATTCACTCGAGCGACTTTGAAGAGACCCGGAAACGCCATCTTCCCTCGGCTCCGGGATGTTGCTGCTTCCGGTGACGGCGCGATCACCCGTGACAACGGCGTCGAGAACTGATTGAAGGGCGCACGTTCGCGCGAAGCTTAGTCGTTAGGCTCTACGAGGTGAGGATTAAACCGTCGCCCTCCACCACCTCAAAGTGAGTATTGAAATGCTCGGCGGTCTTCATCAACAGATCGCAAAGGAATTGTGCATCGCCGCTCAACGTGCGTTCCAGACGAAAGCGCCGCATTTGCATGGGTACGAGCCGTGCGGATAGAAGACCGCCACTGCGTGGATCAATTTCTAAAAGGTACATCAGCGCCAGATCACGGCGGAAGTGTTCGTAGTCACTGATTCCTTCGTAATCGGTGATGAAATCGCCGCAGCCATAAAGAATCAATTTTCCCTTGAAGACCTCGATCGCTTTGACGTGATGCGAGGAATGACCGTGCACGATGGCAACCCCTTCGTCGATCAACCGATGAGCAAATGCGACCTGTTGCGATGGAATGTGATATCCCCAATTGTCGCCCCAATGCACGGAGACAATGACTAAATCGCCGGGTTGCTGAAATTCGCGTATCCGGTTGGCGAGTTGAGCAGCCGACTTCTCGGATAACTGGTCAACCAAATTCACTCCCGCCGAGACGTGGGTTGCGCGCCAATCGGAAGGGATACCGCTTGTTATCGATCCTATCGAAAAGAGTAGAATGCGTCCTTTTCCAGAAACGTTCAGGATAGCGGGACGTATCGCTTCATCGACATTGCTTCCTGCGCCAGCGTGCGCAATTCCAGTCGCATCCAAAGTCTGCAGCGTTTCAACCAAACCTGCATGGCTCCAATCCATAATGTGATTGTTGGCCAGAGCGCAGGCATGAATGCCGGCCGCGGACAAACAACCAATGTTTCGTGGGTTCATCCGATAATGGATGCGTTTCCCCAACCAGTGCTTGTCCGAGGTCGTGACCGCCGTCTCTAGATTTACAATTTTTAAATCGACTTTTGCCAGGTCCAGCTCCGTCAGGGCTTCGCCCCAGATGTAATCGAAGCTTACAGGCCGCTTGATTTCTCCGTGAGCTTCCTCGGCACGATCGAGATAGGCGCGCGCGTCGCGAATGTGCGGCTCAAACAACATAGGCTTCGCTGGGTACGGGAGGGCTTGATCAATCCCGCGGCCGGTCATCACGTCGCCGCAAAGGAACAGTCGTAACGATTCAGTCGAGGCCGGCATTGGATCGTATCGCCGTCGCAACTATCGGCGCGAGTGAGCCTATCTTCACCTCCGGCCAATCACCACGCGATACCGGGATTGCACGTGCCGAACCGATACACGCGTGCGCGTGCGCGAGGGAGAGAGGCGCTCCCGAACCCGTTGACGCGATGTTGACGCTATCAGCGTCTAAACTGGTCATTCTTGTTCGCCAGTGTTCGCATATAAACGAGCGGCGATAAGTGCGGTTGCGAGGAGAGAAAAAGCCGACAAAATTCGTAGACAAGGATCGCGTGGAATGCACGCGCACACCGCGAACAATGACGCGCGTCGCAAATCGAACGCATTGGACTCCCTTCTGAAACGCACGCTGCGCAACGTTACGAAAAACTGCGCAAAAACTAGTTAAGCAATTTCGGATCAGATCGCCGAGTGCCACATCGCGCGGAACTGCTCCAATCACGACCAGCGGCGACGACGTGTCCCGCGGCGTCTCGCACCATTCCACGCGCGTGCGCGTGCGCGAGGGTTGCCTGAACTTCGTTATACGACAACTTGTCATATACTTCTTGCCTTTCCCGTGAACATCTAACTGAAAGGGCAAGAGCGGGGGCGCGATAGGCCTCGACGAACCGAACGCTGCATTGTCGTCGTGGTCCCGCCGAGGCAAATGGAATAGGCAACTCCTATCGCAGCCAGAGGCACAAAGTATTTCAAACGTGAGGGGCGTCGATGTCCGTTGCTCGTATGCAGACATCAGTTATTGGAACTAGGCATCAAGACTGCCGGCTGTTAGAGCCAGTCGTTAAGCGGGTCTCGATCGGCCAGGCGGTCGATCATTTTCAAAGGGCGCTCATCAACCTCGAACTATTCGGTCCAGGGATCGGCGTGATCATCATCAGCGGAGCGCTTTTGTTGATCTCACTTTTTCAACAACCGGGGCATTGCGGCACAAGCAAGGGGGTAATCTAAATGAAAACTACGATTCCAATGCGCATCCGCGCCTCTCGTTTTCTGTATGAGCGCTTTAGGCAGCGAGAACGTCCGCCCTACATTGCTGAACTCTTGCTTTGGGGATTGATCGTGATCCTTGCCACGTGGCCAATGTTGTCACTGGCAGCGGCGATTGAGACATTGCGGTAAATGGATACAGAACGAAGGAAACTTATGAGTTCTCCTGATTATTGCTTATTATCTAGTGCTGCGATTAATCGACGAGGGTTAGCTGTTGAAGCACTGGGCTCGATGTTTCCCGCGGCCGGCGGTCGCCGGCGATTTAGGGGAAAATTTCCCAGGGAGGGCCGCCCACCCCGGGGGCACGGCGGCCGCGAAACCGTATCCCGCTCCTAGACAGAATCCCCTTTTTTCCAAGACCTTTCTATCTTGGAACACCTACTGAAGACTTCATACTCACGCCCGATTACTCCCGCGCTATTGCGGCTCGATCCCGATTTCGACCCACTGCGTGGCGATCCACGGTTTGAGAGACTCATTGCTGAGTCCGAGCCAAAGCCGAACTAGTCTAACCAGCATCTCAAAACTCAACTCAGTGCAGACTTCGTAGGATTCTGATTTTGAGAACGGTTTTGAACTCGATTTGGTGATACTTCGAAGCCAAAAAATGGGAAGGTCGGCGTGCTGTCCAGAAACCAGCGTTTTTGAACGGGCGGTCTCTACACCTCGCCGCGTTTTTTCTCGGCTAACAGTTTGAGGATCGTTCGTCGGTAAAGAGGACGCGATGCCCGGATACGATGATCAATCATTGCTTCTTCTTCGCCCGTTGGTTTGGGTCCAACTGGCTGACAATAGCCGATGGCGTCATCCTCAGTGAATTGCACGAAACCGAGCGCGATCATATAAAGTATCGTATCGAGATAGTCGAATATATCTTGCTCGGTTTTCATGCGCGGCCAAGCAAACACCCATCGGTTGATTTCGTCAGCGCGGTCGATAAGGATGACTCGTAATAGATAGCTCATATCATCGTCCGGCATGTTTCCAAAGTAGCGATAATAATTGGCGTTTACCGGCGTGATAGCGCCGTACTCCGTGCATATTTCAGCATAGGCTTCAAGTAACTCCTTTGGCCGTTCACTCATTAGGAACCAAGTCTAGGTTTGTTCAGCGCGCGTAAGTTGATCGCGGCGCAATCGTGCCTTAACGAGGTCATGTCAGCCGTGCCGAGTGCCTGCCACTGGTCGCCGCCACAAAAATTAGCAGCCAAGCTTTCACGAGGCGCAAAGGACCTAACCAAGCGATGAAGCCAACGGCCCCATCACGAAACAGGTTCAGCGTATTTGCCGCGGTGGGTTTAAGTCTTCTTGGGCCATGCATGTTGTTCGGTCAGGCTGAATCCGAGATTGGGCATATCACGCAGAGTCCACACGGGACTTTTCGCGTCCAACAAGAACGCACTTGGGACAAGGACAAGAACGTTGCAGGCGTGGGGACGGTTACTGCGTGGATTATCTCCGCGAGAGGACCCGCCGAACGGGTACAGCTTGGGGCATCGTACGACGATGCCTCGGGTCGGTTCTTTTTCATCTCCCCGGAGCAATGGATTTGTGCAGTGGCAAAAAACAGCACTCGGGAGTGGGATGTGATGCTTTACCAACACAAGGCGGATCTCCAGTTTGATCTGGTGACGACGGCCGAGGACCCGAAATGGAACTTTGACCCGCATGATGACGATGTTTGGCCAAAGAACGAAAAGAACGAGCCCTTAGATTTTTCCTGGGGAAGGTATTGGTTTTGCGGGTGGAGTGCAGACTCGGCCCGGCTACTCGTAGCTGAGGAATCGCATTCGGAGGATTCAAAAAAACCTGTCTCGTATTTCCGCTACTTTTACTTCAACTTGCGTCGCGGTACACTCGAACATACCAAATACCTTCTTACACTGAATCGCTTAGTCAAAGAGGATGCACGGAGCCAGTATGTCATGCCAGAGTTTGCTGAGCCTCTCGATCCTCTACCGCCGGAGGATCAACTTCGCTCCCATTACCAAACTGCAGAATCTAGGCTCAACAAGATATACCGCGTGGTTGTGGAGCGAGAGGAGGATGAGGAGGAAAAAGTAAGAGTTCAAGGCTACCAACGACGCTGGCTCAAGGCGCGTGACTCTTTCGCCGAAGCCTTCGCCGCTTTCGGGCCCAAAGTGGAACGCTCGCGCCGGAAGCTGCAATATCTTGCCGATGCTACAGAGAATCGTGCTAGTGAATTGGAGGAGTACCTCGAAAATCTCGATAAATGGTATTGATCGCCTCGTTCCGAATCGCTCCAAGACGTGATTCCGACATGATAGCGCTTGGTAATCTCATTAGACGCATGCGTCGGCAACCGATAGGATGAGATCAATTTTACTCGTTCTTGTAATCGTCCGCCTCGCCATTGCTTTATTGCTTGCAGAGGACGCAACCAATTTTCCTTCGCCTAACGGCAAATTTGCTTTTTCGATGGGTTCATATGAGACCGGCCATCGCGATAGCGCGACCCAGGAGTGGATAATAGACAGTGAAACAAAACCTGGGGCGATCATCGACCAAGCGTCGCACAAGGTTTTGCTACAACTGGAGAGTCCGTTTCGGCAGGAGGAAGATAAGGTGGTCTGGTCTGCCGATTCCAAGTGGCTCGCCTTCAACCACCGCGGAAACAAGCAGACTGACTTAAGCGTTTATTTTTGGAATGGAGCCTCGCTTGAGAAGGTGAAGTTGCCCGAGCTTCCAGAACCGGAACTGAAGTTCAGACCAAGCAAAAAATCACTTGCTGAACAGATTTTACATTTTGACGAAGACACGGTCACGCCATTGCGCTGGCTTAAATCGGGAGCGCTCGTAGTTTCCCGGAAGTTCGGCGTGACCGACAACACGGCAGTGTCGGTGAGCTACAGCCGCGTCTATATCATTACGATTGGCTTCGATGCCAAGCATGTCGCGTTCGTGCAGAACATCACGAAGGAGAAGGCCGACACAGACAATTGAACTCGTTCACAGCGGCTGATATGCGGCGCGTTTTGTTTACTCTATTAGTGGCCGGTTGGGCTTGTTTTGGGCTCGCGCAGGGCACTTCTGCGATCAAATTCCCGTCACCTGATGGGCGCTTCGCGCTGCGAGTTGCAGATCTTGAAGTTGATTTGATCGAAATGACGACCGGTAAGGTGATGGTCGATTTAGGCACTTTGTGGATCAACCGGGACGACGAAAGCGATAGAGAGCATCCGGTATTAGTTTGGTCGGGTGATTCAAGGTGGGTGGCTTACGGCACCCGTACTTTTGTGTCAGGGAGTACGACTGTTTATTTTTGGGATGGCTTGGCCTTCAAGAAGCTTGCGTTGCCCGCAAACCTGCCTGAACCAAAAATAAAGCCTCGCAATGGAGATAGCGACGTCAAACTAAAGGGTTCTGCTGAGGAGCTTTTGAAATGGATAAAACCGGGAGAACTGCAGCTGTCCAGCAAAGAGATGCACGTCATCACGCCTCCATCAAGAAGGTTACCGGTACGAAAACCGAAGTGTCGGAGTAGTGGGTCACAACAATGTGAGCCTAACCAGCCGATGAAGCCAACGGCCCCTGATCGTTTGAACGAGAGCAACCTTACCACCGACCCCTGCCGTGGCTTATCTCTTTCTCGTTAGGCGTATGCGAGACTTGAACCTGTTCGACCCAGTTCCGGCACCACACAGGACAAAGCGTTTCTGGCTTTTCGTCGCCCTCGGCATCGTCCCGATCCTTTGCGCGCCACTCTACATGATCTTGATCGATTTCCGCCCCTTTTCATTTCGTGTTCAGACTCAGAGCGGCATCATCACGCTTGCCATGTGGAGTGCATTTTGGTGGATGGGCCTTCGCTTCGGCCGCGCTGGTTGGTTCGCTGTCGCCATGCTCATGTTTGGCCTTGTTATTTTCGCCTGGCTGCACGGATGATGACGTCGGAGATCGAACGCCTAACCAAGCACTCCAGCCAACCGCTGGCCGTTCCGATGACTAGCTTTCAGATGACTTCAACACTAAAAATTCGGAGCAACGCTCGCGCTGCCAGCGGTGGCTGAGCTCCGTCTCGTTAGATGCGATCACCTTTCAAAACGTTATGAACGTCACACGCTTAATTTTCAGCTCGGTTGCGGGATTCCTCGCGTATTTTGTGTACGGAGGCGTGGTCACTGGCATTTTCCTTAAGAAAGATTATCAACCTTACGCCAACGTTTACCGGCCAGTGGCGCAAATCATGAAACTGTTTCCTTTTGGTGTGCTGAGTATGCTTCTCGCGATTGTAGTGCTTTCGGTCATTTACGTGCAGACCGTACACGGAAACACGCGCTGGATTGAAGGCGCCCGTTTTGGCGCTTTGGTCGGCACGTTTATGGTCTTCGCGCATGTAGCGCATAACTACGTCAATCTTAATATCGGTCCAAAACTAGCTGTTGAGATGGCGATTGCTGAACTCTTGCAGTGGACGCTGGTCGGCACAGTCATTGGAGCGATCTACAAGCCAGTACTGTCAAGCTGAGCCGATGTAGGCAGGTATCTAACCAATCGATGAAGCCAACGGCCCCAGATCAGACGACAGCGAGTCTGTTTGCCACAGGACCCTGCCTTGGCTTATCTCTGTCTCGTTAGGCAAACATGCGGTGAGACGCAGCAAGGGGAGACGATGCGTATCCAAGAATCAACTCTCACTAGCGAGCTTCGAGCAGCGCTAGAGAGCGAGGGTATGACATTCGGACTGAGTCCGGACGAGGCCGATGCGTTGCTGCGCCGGTGCATAGGCGAGAAGCGATTCCGGCTTTATTGCCGGACGATGGATCAGTTTCGAGCCGGGCTTCGTCCGCTTCACGACGCCTACTGCCAGTTTCGCTCGATCAGAGAGATTAACTGCGTGTTTTCGTCTCAAGCAGAAGTCGTGCTGGAGACGAACTCCGCAGTGATCGAGACATCAGTGTTCTGGAACTAGGGAAGGGTCGAGTCGGTGAGCTTGGATGTCTGGCAGGTTCTGTGTTACGGTTTCTCGCGCAGAAGCGTCCAACGTTGAACTTCTTGGGCTTCGATCGCCTTCCACCGATTCTCGCGGCAGCGCGAGCTGAATCCCCCTCAAACTGTCAGTTTGTGTTCTGGGATTATGAGAAGGATGATCCACGACCCGAAGTTTCAAAGTGTGACGCATTACTCAGTGACGCATTACTCGGTGCTCTATGCATCGATTTCGCGGTGAAGGGGAGCGACCATGACTGGAGCGAGCAGAGTGGCATCGTGGATGGAACGAATGCATACGTAGAAGCTCTCGGTCCGTGCTTCAGCAATTGGCGAGGCATCGTCAACGATGGCGCGCACTGTACGCTCGCCCTTCGGCTGCCTTCGATCCATGCATTCTCCGCCATGTGTCAGGTGGCGATGAAAACAGGTTGGGAACCCGGCTACTCTAAGTGTCGTGCCGCCGTCGCTGGCGACGAACTCTTTCCGGTAACCAGGTTCGTCGCCGGCCGCGCTGTGCAGCCAACTGTGCAACCAAACGCTGAAGCGATGCGCGAGATCGTCAGTGCGTGGGAGTCGATCCATTGACACGGCATCGCGTAAGTCAGCGTTGCGCACTTGGGGATGTGCTCTAATTGATTTGCCGAGTCTTCGACATAATTAATTCTTTCGGGTTCTTGCCGCCCGGTAAATATAGGCTCTGATAATCGTAGTCTTTTAAACCATTGGCCAATTTCCAGGCCGTCCAAGCATCGAATGCCAGCGGTTCTTGCGGAGACCGACCTCCGAGACTAATGCGCCGAACCGTTGGCTCAACTCGCTCCAAGTACGATCGCGCGTCTTCAACGGAGGCGAAATGGTCCACGCGAGTTGGGGGATACCTCGGCGTATTCCTGTACGTCACTAAGCACCACAACGCTCCTTCGGGAGCATTCTCGTGATAAACCGTCGTAACCGTCGTATCATCGGGGCCGGCGCTGACCGTACATCTAGCAATGTGCAGCACGTATATCCGATCGTCGTTATACGTCTCGCCTTGAAAATGAAGGCTTGTCATCGTTCGCCTGGTTTCCGAATTGGATCGACCTTCCCTCAACGTCTAGCACATTTTCTTGCCACTAGGTAGGCTTGTGAGGACTAAACGGAGGCGCTCAGTACTTGATTGGCAACGCCCGGTTCGTCTCATAAAACCGTTCCGCGCACGCGCGCGTACTGGGTCAGAAATCGTGGTTGACAAAAAAGGGCGCCGCAGCGAACACGGCGCCCTCAACAATCTAACTCCCTCGACCGATCACTTACTTCTATCGGCGAGCGGAAGGAATTCCTCGTGTGTAACCTTCCCGTCCTTGACGGTGTAGATTCCGATCTCGGACATCTCGCTCCGCTTCTTTGACGCTTTGTCGGTTACGTCGACATCGAATTGCACAACGAATTTGTTACCCGCTACGAACGGCCCGCCGATGTTCGCCCTATGTACTTCCATGTTTTTCTCCCACCACTGCGTTTTGCCCCGCACTTGATCAAGACCGTGCATTTCCTTCGGCATCCCTTCCATAGAACGCGGCTCTATGCTGACGACGTCCTTAGCGTAAAGTGAATCGACCGCCTTCATCCATTCTTTCTTTTCACACAGTTCCACTAATTTTTTTGCAACTTCTTCTGTCTTCATCTTTCTCCTCCCTTATTTCTTTGTTTATTTCCCGATCAGCTTCTCGAGTTTCTCGAGGCTGACGCTCCAACCGCAATTGTGGCTGTAGCAATGTTCTGTGGTGGGAACTTAGTGTCGCCGACACACCTCGGTGTCGCCATTGACATCAACGAATTCTACCGTCACCAATGTCTCGCCCGCGTCAAGACGCGGATCACTTCATCCTCATGTATAAGGTCCAGGCATCACCATCCCCTTCGTCATCAGTATCTTCAGCGCAACCGCACCATTCCACGCGCGTGCGCGTGCGCAAGGGCGCGGGCGGTAAAGATAGCGGCGAAGGCGCACGACTGCGTCTCTATGGCTCGTAAGAATCATTTCTGCGCTTCCGAGACTTTCAGAACAATTTTGCCGCGAGTGTGCCGCGTCGCAGATTGTTCTTGCGCTTTGGCGGCGTCAGTCAGCGGCAACGTCTTGGAGACGACGACTTTGATTTTCTTTTGCTCAATCAAGTTCCTGATTTCGGTGAGTTCGCTTGAATTTGGGGCGACACTTAGGTCTGAGCCGTGAATGCCGTGTTTCTCTAATTCGAGTGGATCGGGACTCGCCACGATCGTGACGAGAAAACCGCCCTTTTTCACGACCCCGTAAGATCGCTGTAATGTGTCTTTACCGACGCAATCGAGCACAACATCGACATCTTTCGCCACGTCCTCGAATTTTTGCTTCGTGTAGTCGATTGCCACATCGGCGCCGAGTTGTTTGAGCAAGTCCTGATTCGGCGTGGACGCGGTCGCGAGAACCTTTGCGCCGCGAGCTTTCGCGATTTGGATTGCAAAAGTTCCTACGCCACCTGAGCCGCCATGAATCAGAACGGTCTGGCCCGCGCGCAGTTTTGCCGTGTCGATGAGCGCCTGCCATGCAGTTAGCGCAACGATCGGTGTCGCGGCAGCTTCTTCGAATGTGAGCAAATTCGGTTTTAGAGCTGCTTCCTTTTCATTCGTAATCGCGTATTCGGCATATCCGCCACCTCGATCCAGATCGAGATAAGCGTAAACCGCGTCGCCCACTTTGAACTTCGTGATCTTCGCTCCCGTTTTTTCGACGATGCCGGCAATGTCGCTGCCCGGCGTGAATGGCGGCTTGGGTCCGAAATATTTGGAATAATGCCCGGAGCGAAGTCCGTCATCGACAGGATTGACGCCTGCAGCGATCACGCGAACCAACATTTCGTCCTCCTTAGGTTTGGGCTCTGGCACGTCTTCGTATTTTAAAACCTCCGGTCCGCCGAATTCGTGAACAACAATCGCTTTCATTGTTGCTGGGTTTGTTTGCGCGGGAAGAACAGTCAATGCGCAACCGATCATCGCCAAGGCAAGAGCGACAAAAAACTTGTTCTTCATAAACATTTGCATAGTTGAGACGTAAGCTTTGATTTCACAGCGGTCCAGTGGCACGACCGTCCCAGTTGCGGGGACCTGCCCACTCGTGCTGGGCAACCGAATCTGCAAAGCCGAACCATTCTACGCGCCTGCGCGCGCGTGTGTCCCGTTTTGTCACGCCGCCAATTGCGGCGAGAGCGTTTCTGGCTAACATTGAACTACACTTTTTGTTGGAAGAACTATGGCCGACGCCGCGAACAAATACGCCGAAAACGTAGCGGGGACATTCTACGTCGATGATCAATGCATCGACTGCGATTTGTGCCGCGAAACGGCACCCGCCAATTTCAAACGCAACGACGAAGGGGGGCATTCCTACGTTTACAAGCAACCTGAGACCCCTGAGGAGGAAGCGCTCTGCAAAGAGGCGTTGGAAGGTTGCCCGGTCGAAGCGATTGGCAACGACGGCGCAATCATACTCGCGCCTCTTCGCGCGTAGTTTTTGAAAAATGGTGGCGGCGAATTCTGAAATTCCCGTCGCACTGACCGTCTCAGGGTAAAAGGAGTCAGAAAATGGAGATCAAACGAAGTCTCTCGCAGCCCTCCAGCAAAGGATCGGCTGAGTATTTTACCGGCACAGTGCGCATTGATCCGCTGTTCGAGGCGCCCGAGCCGGCACGTGTTCGCGGCCTCGACATCGACGCGCTCAAGACCGTCGCGCACGGAGTAAATTCATTGCGCGGCTCGAAGATCGGCATACTTTTAATTACACACTATCAGCGCATCCTGAATTACATCGTTCCCGATCACGTGCACGTGATGGTGCAAGGTCGGATCGTGCGCAGGGGTGGAAAAGAACTTGCGCTCGAGCTGGAAGAACGAGGTTACGATTGGGCGCGCGAAAGTGCCGCTGAACCAGCTTTTACCAGATAAGATAGACAATCACCAAAATCGACAATGAAAACTGATACCAAAGCCGTCGATATTAATCGCGGCATCGGCGATTTCGCTTATCCGGAAGTCCACGTTCGAGACGCTGGCCGCGGACTGAGCGAGAAAACCATCCATTACATTTCCGATGTAAAGGAAGACCCGGATTGGGTGCGTGAATTTCGTCTGCGCGGCCTGAAAACATTTCTCGAAAAGCCGCTGCCCACTCACTGGGCGAGCAAAGATCTCGAGGCGATCGATTTCGACAAGATCCGTTATTATCTCGCGCCTGGGACCGGCGCGAAACGCAGTTGGGAAGAAGTCCCCGACGACATAAAGCGCACTTTCGAGCGGCTCGGCATTCCCGAACAGGAACGGAAATTCCTCGCCGGCGTGGAAGCGCAGTTCGACAGCGAGGCGGTTTATTCGAACATCAAGAAAGCGGTCGGCGAGCAGGGCGTCATTTTCGTCGGCTCGACCGAAGGCCTGAAAAATCATCCGGAAATTTTCCGGAAATGGTTCGGCAAGGTCATCCCGATCGCGGACAACAAGTTTAGCGCGCTTAACGCGGCCGTGTTCAGCGGGGGCTCGTTCATTTATGTGCCGCCCGGCGTGAAAGTGAAACACCCGCTTCAGGCTTATTTTCGGATCAACGCCGAAAGCTTCGGGCAATTCGAGCGCACCCTCATCATCGCGGACGAAGGCAGCGAAGTTACTTACATGGAAGGTTGCACGGCACCGAAGTTTGAGGCGGTAGCGCTGCACAGCGCGGTGGTGGAGCTGGTCGCACTCAAAGGTGCCAAGCTTCAATACATCACGGTGCAAAACTGGTCGTCCAACGTTTTCAATTTGGTAACCAAACGCGGCCTCGCGCACGAAGATGCCGAGATCAAGTGGATCGACTGCAACATCGGCTCGCGCTTGACCATGAAATATCCGGGTGTGGTCTTGAAGGGCAGGAAAGCGCGTGGCGAAGTGCTGTCGATCGCGCTCGCTAACAACGGCCAACATCAGGACACCGGCGCGAAAATGATCCACGCCGCCGACGAAACGACTTCGAACATCATTTCAAAATCGATCTCGATCGGCACCGGCCGCGCCACTTATCGCGGACTGGTGCATGTGCCGAAGCATTTGAAGCATTGCAAAAACAACACCGAGTGCGACGCGCTCCTGATTAACGCCACGTCGCGCACTGACACTTATCCCGCGATTACTGTCCGCGGAACCGGTAACGCGGTTCAACACGAAGCGAGCGTCAGTCAGGTCAGCACCGAACAGATTTTTTACATGCAACAGCGCGGTCTGACCAAAGCTCAGGCGATGAGCTTGAGCGTGAACGGTTTTGTCAACGATCTTGTCCGGCAGTTTCCGATGGAATATTCGGTCGAACTGAAACGCTTGATTGAGCTCGAGATGGAAGGCTCGGTCGGCTAACTCTTTGTCCGTGACAAGATCGACATCGGCGGTCCGCGGACCGCCGTTTGTATCTAGAGAATGTCGTTAGCCACTTGCAACGAAACAAAACGAACCGGCCCGATTCTTTCCGGCCCGATCGAGTCGCGCGAATTGCCCGACTGGTTTCGCGAGCAACAGACTGCCGCGTGGAAAGAATTTGAGTCGATCCCGCCGCCGATCCGAAAGGATCCCGGTTCGTCTCAGAAAACAATTTCGCGCACGCGCGAGGGCGAAGCATCTTACTGAACCCGTTGACGCCACGTTGACGGTATCAGATCGGTGATCTCATTGACCGGACCGCTGTGAATCCCCATGCGCACATGAAGTTCAGGGTGTTCTCTCGGTTCCTTGCTGATCTCCAATGCGCACGACACCGGCGCTTCCGGACTGTTTCGATGAACAAAACGTGTCCGATCTCGAATTTCACGTCTGAGGAAGACGTCGACATTAGATTTTCATTTTACATGAGAACTTGAGATTCACCGAGCCGATTTTAACCCGACTACTTTCTACGATACACTTGGTAAAGCGGCTTTCGTAAGAACGACCGTGAAAGTTCTGCCCCTCGCGCACGCGCACGCGCGTGGAATGAGATCAGAAGCGTGTCGTTTCAAGTTTCTCGATAAAGTCGTGAATTCGATTTCCAGATGGTCGCGCCAAACATGTGTGCGGAAATCAGGCACGAGTACGCCGTGTCGACCAATGGCCTCGCGGGCGGCGAGCGACCGCTTGAGGATGGCAGCGATTATGGCGTGAGAGCGTTCCCGCTGATCGCCGCGCCAGCGCGGCAGCAAGGGTGGTAACGCTGAGGCTCGAGGCGAGCATGAGGGTCGCCGCGAGCACGGGATGCAAATGGCCCGTCGCGGCGGCGGCGATGCCTAGGGTATTGTAGGCAAAGGCGAGAGCAACGATGTGCCGGCCTTGACGCACGAGCGCACGAGCGGTTCGCAGCAAACCAGGCAATTGATCAAGATGCGGGCGCGGCCAGACGGCCTGGCTAGCCGCGGCAGTGATTGGATGTGCCGCGCCAAGTGCGAGCGAGGCGCTCGCCGTGGCGCTGGCTGCGGCATCGTTTAACCCGTCGCCGAGATAGAGAACGGTTTCGCCCTGCTGCTCCCATGTTTGCACGAGGGTGCATTTTTCTTCCGGCGACAAGCCGTTTCGGATCTCCACGCCCGTGTCGGCTAGAGTGGCGGGCGCACGGTTATCGCCGGTCAGGACAGTAACGAGATAACCCGACTCGCCGAGCGCGTGCAGAGATTCCAGCGCGCCGGGGCGAAGTTCTTCTTCGAGCGTGGCAACGGCAACAACCTCACCGTCGAGCTTCATCGCGATGGTGCGTTTGCTCGATATGTGCTCCGCCCAAAACGCGGAGCCGTTAAGCAGTCGATCGTTGCCGACTTTCACCGCGTGACTGCGGCCGTTGCAAGTGACTTCGCCAGCGAGACCGACGGCGGGAATCGTGCGCAGATTTTTTACCACGACGCCACGACCTTCTTGGGTCCAGGGAGCGAACGGTGCGGCCACCGGATGATCGCTCCGGCTCTGTACGGCTCCGAGGATCGCGCGCACGAAAACGACGTCGGCGGACGGCTTCACCGTAAACGACGCGAGCGTCAATTCGGGTTCGGTCAGACTACCCGTCTTGTCGAAAACAACACGGCGAATCCCGGCCAGGCGTTCGAGCAGCAGAGGCGAACTGACCAACAGTCCCGCCTGTAACAATCGTGTAAGACCAAGGCGAAAGAGCATCGGCAGAGCGACGCCGAGCGCGCACGGACAAGCCACGAGCAAAACTGCGAGCGATGAGTTGAGCGCGGCGCTCAAGCCTGAGGCGCGATTCCAAAGCGCGAACGCGGCGAGGCTCGCGATCAGCACCAACGGCAGAAACCAGCGCACCAACCGATCAGCAACGCTGAGCAACGGCGTCGGTTTGGCTAGCAATTCTTCCACGCTCGCGCGTAATACGTCGAGCCTGCGCCGGCCGCCGGGCCGGGTGGTCGCGACCGCTACTAGTGCATCGAGGACGACACCGCCGGCACTGACTTCGTCCCCTACTGCTCGAGGGACCGGAAACGGTTCACCCGTGAGCGTGCTCTCCCGCACAAACGCAGCGCCGCCAATAATGCGGCCATCCACGGGAATAGTTTCGCCTGGCTCGACCTGCACGAGGTCGCCCGGCTGGAGACTGGCGGAGGCAACTGCGCGCATCCCCTGAGGTGTAACCAGATGCACGAGGTCGAGTTGCTCCGCCAATCCGCGCCACGCCGCTTCGAGACGCTCGCGCGGCGAAGCCAGCAGCAAAGCGCCTAACCGATGAATGGCGAGGAGAAGCGGTACCAGTTCGTAAAAAACAAAGCCGCGACCTCGCCACGTGGCGTGCAGCGAAGCGGCCAGTGCGCCGCACAGCGCGAGAAGAAAGAGATGATCCGTGACGATCCGACGTTGTCGCAATGCGGCAATTGCGTTGGTCAGGAGCGGGCCGCCCAGCCAAAGCAGAGGACCGAGCGCCATCAAAGCGAGCAGCGCGTGCAGAACGACTCGCGTTACGCCCGTGGGTGGATCGGAATTCACGCCGAGACTCAGCGTCATTCCCAACCCAGCAACCAACGCCAGCACGGCAAAGCGCAGCCATTCGCGGCCGCGTTTCGGCGAAGATGCGCCATCGTCCGCCGCAGCGGTGACGGAGTGGCCATGGCAACACGCGCTCAAGGGGCGGTTGCGGCGGCGGCCGGTTGCGCTGTTTCAGGTGCGGCATGGTCGAGTCTTTTCCACGACCAATCCGGGAACCACCCGATGAGATACAGGATCAGCCAAATCGCCATTATGACATAGAAGTGCCGCAGGATCGCGGGCGTGCGCCACCAAAGCTCGCGCGGCTCGGGATATTCCCGCCAGATAATGCCGTGTACGCGCCGAACGTTCATGTCTTCGTTTGGTTCATTTTTTTCATTCATGGATTGGTTTGGTTTTGGGCCGTGGTTGGAGGTGACGTTGCGCGACGAAGCGAAGTAAGATAAGCCACGAGAGCGTGCGCGTCGCGGTTCGGAACGATTTGCGAATTGCCGCCAACGATCTTGCTGGCATTGAAAACCAAAGCGTCCGGGTCGGGTTGGCCGGTGAGCGGCCTTTTTTCAAACAGAAAGCGGAACGGCGGCATGATCGAACCGGGGCTCACGCTGCGCGGATCGTAAAGGTGCTGGTAATGCCATGAGGTCGAAGACTGGCGCGCACCGATGTTGCTGAGATCAGGACCGGTGCGCGAGGTGCCCAAAAAGATGCGTTGATCGTTCAGGTAATTCTGGGGCGTGGTTCGTCGGTCGCCCCAGCCGCGCTCGATGTCGTCGGAGAAAGGGGACGGTCGCACCTGCTGTGAATGGCAATAGATGCAGCCGTTGGCGGCATAAACGCGCTCGCCTTCTCGCACCAGCGCTTCGTTCGTGGCGATCGTGGGCGCCGTTTCCTTTTTTTCTCGTGCGAAATGCCGGACCGGCACAACAACGAGGCCGATCCACGCGGTGAGAAAAGTAAGGAAAAAACCAACGAAAATGCGTTTGAAGTTTTCCACGAGTCGTTCTTCAACTAGTCTCAAATACGCTGCTTCCCGGAGAACTTCGCTCGGAGCCCAGCAAGGTTGGCCCGGTCTCC
>Ga0310909_10000501_pt1 | contig 20543 bp, 22 predicted proteins | sample GREbulkMGT000H_FD_203449 | JGI IMG/M metagenome (GOLD analysis project Ga0310909, IMG submission 203449) | Lab enrichment of tropical soil microbial communities from Luquillo Experimental Forest, Puerto Rico - GRE.bulkMG.T000H | ecosystem: Environmental > Terrestrial > Soil > Tropical forest >... | reverse complement strand
GACGCCTCCTGCCGGCGGCATGGTCGCGCCCACTTCACGCGAGCAACTCCAGTCGCATGCTGGCAGTTGATATTCACCATTCTGGCGGGCGTGCTAGTGCTTATCTTCAAAGCAGCGGCCGACGTACCTGGCGCAAACAGAATCAAGACACTGCAATTTACCGCCTCGGGCGCCAATTTTACTTGGCTGCCGTTGCCTGTTTCAGGACTTCGCTGCGGACGTTGCCGCTTGCTCCGGTAATCAGAATCAAGGATGTGCTCCTCAGTAACGCAGCCTCAACGCAACCTCGCCGCCAGGAACACAAGCGTGGCGGTTAGTAAACATCCCCGTCAGGCCGCAGGCGACTTTCGATGTTCGTTCCAATAATGCTGGTCCTGAGCCGTACCCGGCCTCTTGCCCGCAGCATCTAAAACCGCCAATTCAGTAGCTCGACAGATCAAGTCGAACATATCACTGACCGAGCAGACTTCGAATTCAGGCGTCAGATTTGTGAGTTCAAACAGCTTTGCGACCCTTGGCCTTAGATTCATCAACTTGAGCTGCCTGCCAGTCGTCTTGGCCCACTGCCGCAGAGAGACGATCACCCCTAAACCGGCGGCGTCCACAACCGTGATCTCTGCCAGATCGAGAACGGCGATCCGCATATCTGGCTGACCCAGGAAAGCCTTCCGCAAGCCATCGACATCATCACTAGTGATTCGTCCTACACATCGGAAGACCGTTAGGTCGTTTACCTTCTGGATGGTCAAACTCAACATCATTGCCTCCTTGCGCTCTGTCTAAAGCATTTACGATATGCAAGACGTCCCTAGTTCCGCTTCGTCATCGGTGAATGCGATAACGGTGGTTGACCGGTTACATCTGATCTTTATTCACGACCATTTCGATTACTGCCGCATAACCCAACCGATCACAATGACGGGAGCGATTCTGTCGTCTAGTAATGAGTGACGACCGAGGCAATCGGAGCCGTTCCCGAACTCGTGCTTCCCAAGGAGGCCAGGCTCCCATCAGATTGAATTTGAAAAATCGATACATCGGGCGACTGGTTCTCATTCGTGACGTAGACGAACCTGCCGGAGGATTCAACGGTCACTGAGGTGGGTGTGAGGCCGGTGCGCGGCTGGCCGGCCAGGACGCTCAGCGTGCCATCAGAGTTCCGCGTGAAGGCGCTCAGCGAGTTCGCACCCTGGTTCACAACACAGACATACTTTCCGGAGGGATCGACCGCCGCCGCTACAGGGTGTGTACCTACGGCAAACGGCGAACTTGAGAGCACGGTAAGGCGACCGCTCTGATCGACCGAATATGCCCAGACACCGCTCACACCATCGGGAACATACGCAAAATTTCCATTGGGTTCTATCGTTACGTCCATGGATAGTCCTCCGCTCGGGGCCTTTCCCGAAGTAACGTAGGTCAGGGTCCCATTCGTGCCGACTTTGTATACCCAGATGCCATCGGTGCCGAGGGCCACATACAAGTACTTCTTGTGTGCAGCGGCGCGTACCGCGTACAGAGGACCGGAAACAGTCGCGACGGAGGAGAAATAGACTGTCTGAACCGCCGACAGCGAGCCTGTGCTGGAACTGATCCGGTACACGGAGATGGCAGAGGAAGTCGTGTCCAGTGCATAAAGATAGTTGTCGCCTGACTCGATGGCGAGCGATACCGGTGTAACGCCGGTCGCATACGGCGACCCGCTCAGCGCCGACAATGATCCATCGGACGCAATAGCATAGGCAGATATGCCACCATCGGCATTTCCGACGTAGAGGTATTTATTGTCGGAGCTCATGACCGCGCTGTTGGGGCCGTTGCCGGCCGCAACCTGGTCGCTGATCTTCGAAAGCTTTCCCGATGACTTGATTGTGAACGGAACGACGCCGCCCGCATCACCGCCGTTGTTATTGATAACGTAGAGGACGGCCTTGCTGGTCCCGCTACCCGTTGAGTTCGAATCCCAGAAACCGCCACAGCCGAGCAAAAAGGCACAAATGAGAAGCAATGTCACAAATGCAGGAATATCTGTTTTCATTTGTAATCAATCTGACCGTAGATTCTGCCGCGTGACTGGAGCTCAGTAGATGGGCTCTCAGGAGCACGTTTGCCAAACATCAACTGGATCTGTTTCCTACACTGGACAACCAATGAGCCCTTCCATAAAAAGCCGTCAGCGCCACAGTCGAGAGCGCACAAACCGAGTTCGGGATCGTCATCGGCGGAAACAAGCAAAACTTTTGTGTCGGACAGGTGGCGCTTGATATGGGGTACCGCTTGGAAGCCGTTCATCAGCGGCATCGATATGTCAAGAACGACGAGATCGGGTCTGAGAGCGTATGCAGCGCGAATCGCGCTGATTCCGTCACTCGCCGTAGCTACAACCTCTGCGCCACCCTCGATTTCGAAGATGGCTGAAATGCAGTCCCGCATGTCCGGAGCATCGTCGGCGACAACGGCCCGCAGGCGACGCCACGTGTATGGGGCTGCATTCTTGTCAAAAAAAGCCGGTCGTGCACAATTCCGAGCGTGGGAACTCATTCCATCCTCCAAATGCTTATCCTTTGCACTTTGATAAGAACACTTCAGAGGACGCGGCAGGGTAAGAAGGCCGTCAACGACGGGTAAAGATCTTGTATGGTTGGAGTGTTAGGCCACGAATTTATAACCCAGCCCGGTGACGGTCATGATGAAGTGTGGTTCTTTGGGATCGTCTCCCAGCTTTTGGCGCAGGCTGGCCACGTGGACATCGACCGTCCGCGTGAAAGTCTTGACGCTGTAGCCCCATACTTCCTTGAGGATCTCGCTCCGCGACAGCGTCGTTCCTCGATGCTCCAGGAAATACCGGAGGAGCTGAAACTCGCGTGCTGATAGACTTACTGATTTGCCATCACACATCACGTCGGTTCCTCGGACATTCACGCGGAGCTGGCCCACGTGATAGACCCCATTGTGACCGCCAGGCCGATTCGGAGCGCGCCGCAGAATGGCTTCGGTACGAGCCAGAAGCTCAATCATTTCAAACGGTTTCGTCAGATAGTCGTCGGCGCCAAGCTTGAGTCCAACGACCTTATCGACGGTCTGCCCTCGTGCGGTCAACATAAGAACAGGAGTGATCAATCCCGCTTGCCGCAGATCTCGGCAAACATCGAAGCCATTCTTTTTGGGCAGCATGATGTCGAGGATGATCAGATCGTATGCAGTGTCGGTCGCCCTGCGCAGGCCGAGGTCGCCGTCTTCCGCGCAGTCGATCTCGTACGCCTCGCTGCGAAGGCGATCGGTGAGCGTCATCCGCAGGTCCTCTTCATCTTCGATCAACAAGATTTTCTCGTGCATGGTTGGCGCGCACTCACACAGGATTGGTGTGCACCGCGGTAATTTCATGCGTTGCTTCCGCAGTAACACAGGGAGCGACTGGCAAGTGCAGTACGAATCTGCTCCCTTTGCCTAGCTGACTAGAAACCCTGAGCCATCCGTTCATGTCTTCGGCGATCCTTTTCGCCAACGGCAGGCCGAGGCCGGTTCCGTGGATTTGAGCAGCCACTACCGAGGCGCTACGGTAGAACGGTTCGAAAATGTGATCGATCTCATCTGCGGCGACGCCGACTCCTTTGTCCTCGACGCTAATTTGGATCTCCTCATTGTGGCCAACCCGTATCAGGGATGCCCGTATCCCCAGCCAACGCGCTTGGCCTCCATACTTCACCGCATTCGAGATGAGATTCTGCAGGCATTGCGAAAGCGCGACAGAATCTCCTTCGATGGACGGAAGATCGGGTCGGATTTCCTTGTCCACGGTGAAGCCGGCTGCCTCGATCAGGCCGGCAGTCCCTTCCAGCGCCGAGCCAACAACCTGCGCCACTTCGAGCCGTTGCATGTGGTACTGGTGGCGGTGTTGCCGCGTCGCTGCGAACTGCAGTACCTGCTCGACGAGCTGAATCAAATGATGTGCTTGGGTCTTGATTACCGAGCCATACCGCTTCATCTGTTGGTTGTTATTCACGACCCCGTCTGCAATGTTCTCCGCAGCCGACGAAATCACGGTTAGGGGCGTCCGCAGCTCGTGCGAGACCGCAGCCACAAAGTCCATCTGGAGCTTGGCCAAGCGCCGTGCGCGCTGGCTAGTGATGACGACGATTCCCATCGTGGCGGCCAACACGAGCAAAACTCCGAAGCTCATGGCTAAGTTACGACGGCGAATTGCTGCCACGGAGTCCTCCAGCGAACCATCTTTGTGTTGAACGACTAACGTCCAGTCACTGCTGTCGCCACCCAAATGCAGCGCTCCGAACCGAACTGGCCCTATTGCCATATGAAGCTCGCGACTGTCAGTTTCAACGGGATCTGCAGGCCGCGGGCCATCTGGAGGCTCCGGAACGATAAGAACATTCGTGGCCAGGCCAGGTTCTCGCATGGGCGGACTGGGATTCATCGTAGCAAAAACTTCCGGCCCCGCGTCTGGCCCAGGCCTGGGTGAACCGGGAGGATTCATCGCCGCGAAAAATTCCAGCCCCAGCCCCCCCGCACTCATTGGTGGGCCGAAAAGGTTCATCGTCGCGTCCGTCTTCGCTAGGAGAGTGGAGTCAAAGCCTGCATCCGAGGTGTAGATCGGCTGCCGATGCTCGCCTCCCAGAATGGCTAAACGATACCCGTCTGCTCCGCTGAAATAGCGCTTGGCAAGTTCAGGAAAAATCTCCTCACGGAGGACCTTTCTGTTGAGTTCGACGATAACAATGCTAATCCCAATGCCAGCCTTCCCGGTGTTGCCGTGCGGTTCGAACAGCGGAGAGACGAGCGCCGGGATGTCTTGATCGATACCCCAGGGAACCAGTTCAGGGAGGCGGGGTCGAGTCCCCGTTATGAGAAAAGGGCGATTGGCCTGCGCCGAGGCCTTCACATCAAGGGCTTGGGCCCTAATGGCCACATGAGCGGACTGCCCAGCAGAGATTGGCCGCAGTTTGTTGTGCAGCGAATCGAAGCCCGGAGGCCACTGCGCAACTTTGAACTCGTCGGCTTCATTGTCAAATCGAAGAAACTCTGCATGTTGAGTGTCGACATTCTTCCAAACGTAGAGATTAGCGACAAGACCGGGATGAGCTGCGGACCTGCTCCACAGCTTGAAATAGTGTGCGGACTGCGACCAACTTTGTTCTGACGCACTACGGCGACTCAGTTGAAGCGCAAGACACACGGCTGAAAGCTCGTGGTACAGGTCTTGACGAAAACCCGTGAGAGAGGCCTGCAGATTCGCCTTCATGCGCATCCCGGCGACTTCACTCACCTGGGTGCTCCAGCGGTATTGAACCACGGCCAATACCAGCACCACAACCGCAAGCGCAATCACGATCGCGGCAGACGAAACACGTTCTTTAGGTGGTAACTTCACAGAGATACGATCCGGTGCGGAACTCTCCAAAAGCTGTTGGGCTGAGAGCGGCACGTGGATGACAACTTCGCAAGAGCAGTGCCTCTTGTACTCATTGTATACATTCCGAGAGCGGCTCTCACCTTCTGGGGCAATGATGTAACCGCTACCAAGCTCTGATCAGTTTGGCAGAATGCGAAGCCGTTGCGTGTAAAGAGGTTGTAAAAGCGTGGACCAGTGCACGAACCGAGCTGGCGGACGGACAGGATTTTACGAGGGTTTTACGCTCAAATTCGATACGGTCTGGCACACTGCACAGAAGGGCTCATTTCTCCGCTCGCGCAGTGCCAGCCGCTGCATGCGCGGCGGCATTGATTACAGCCATGAATTGAAAGAAAGACACTCAAATCGTGTGTGCGAGCCTCTGATCAGCACAAGTCCTGCCACTTCAACCGGGACCTCCGAATCGATAAAGAGAACGTATGCGGCAAGAATGTCCCATTGGAACGTCAGAATGTTCAAGGAACATTCAAGCCAAAGATGAAATAACAATCCCGTCACTAATAGCGGGTACCGCAGTTCCTTGATCCAGACTAGTAGTCCCAGTGAGAATTCCAAGGCGAGCGCCGACCAACCGCCAAACTTAAGTACCGCTGGGTAGAAGAACCACTTGGGTACAGGAAATCGATTGAGTTCATCCAGATAATAGACATAGAAGAGGTCCACTTCCCAGCAGCCAGGGAGGACCCTTCGCTTTCAACATTTCACGCTGTGACGATGGATTTCAAGGTCATCTCAAACCCTCAGGCCGCACGCTGTAGCCCAGTAAAACGTTTTGCTCCCAGGGTCGAGAACATATGAACCATCGGCTCGGGGGACAGTTAGTTCACCATTTAGATTGCTTGCACCTACGAGGCGGGGCCGCTTCGCCGTTTTCTCGCGGGCCTGCTTCCGGTTATGAGTTCTCACTAAACATTTGAGGGCTTCATGACGCGGGTACTTTGCTGCGCAAGATAAGACAAGCAGAGACTGGACGAAACATAGAGCAGGGGCGACGGATAGCCCAGAATCAGTCGCCGACTTAGGTGCGATGGGGCGTCCTTACATGGCGCCGGGGCCCGCCATGATGTGGAAGGTACCAAAACCGACGTCCGTAAAAAACGGCCTACCTGCTTTCTCGAGCTGAGTCATCTTGTTCTGCTGATCTGCGGTCAGGATCTGGTAGAAGGTGGCCTCTCCTTTCGCTCTCGCGGCAGTCAATTGCGCAATGAGATTCTCGATCGTCACTGCCGCTTGCTCGATTGCGGCGTTGTCATTACTCTTCACCGCAGTCGAAAGGCTCTCGTGTGCGCTCCTAAGACTGTCGTGCACTGCGCTGGCGTCTTTGGCGGCGTTGGTGAAGATAGCGATAGCCTGCTGCTGTTGCGCGTTAGACAGCGACAGCACCGTGGTCATGTATGAAACGCGGTGTTGCACCATCTCTTCTGGCGATGGTGGCTTCGGCTGGCTCTGCGCAACCAGCAATGCTGCCGCGAAAAGCAGGAGGATCACAGTTGCTATGATGATGCTCTTTGTCATTGTGTGTTCCCTTTCTCGTCCGACTTAGTGTTACTCTGTCAACTCGTAAATTGTTGTAAACTCCACGTAAAATCCCTGTCCGTGCTCATCCTACCAATCCGTAAACGACGGCTTGGTCGAGGCGGCAGCTTGCCTCATGGCATCGAGTTTTTGCTGCTGCTCGGCCGTCAAAATCTTGTAGATCCTCGTCTGCAGGCACACATTGGCGGTGATGAGCTGCTCCAGGATTCGCGACTGTTCGGCCGCGAGGTTCCGAACCTGATTCGCATCGAATCGTCCGCTGAGCGTGGCGGCTATTAGCGCCTGACGTTTGGTGGCGAGTTGTTGGACCAGCGGCTGCACTAGGCCACGCTCTTCGGCGATTTGCGTCTGGATAGCGGCAATCTGCATTTGGGTTAGGTTCAGGTACTTAATCATGTCCTTCGGTATGTCAGTCGACGGCGGTGGGGACGCAACAACCGCTGCACCGTCGGCTATATGCGATTGATCTTTCTGCTCCACCTCATTCTCGATCTCGCTCTGTATGATCTGGTACAAGGTGCTCAGCAACTGGAACTGCATCATCCCCAAGTGGTATCGCTCGCCGCTGACGTATTCCGCCTGTTCGCGGCTGATCTGGCCTTCTCGAGCGGCCTGGGCGATCTGCGCCAGTTCTGCGCACGTCCTGTGTGAAACAAAAGCCATTCCTTGCTCGTAATTCCTGAGGACGTCTCGAGGCCCCAGCGGCACCTGCGGTTCAGTGGCCAGGATTGCTGTAATAGCCGATGTGTCGGTCGGCACAGCGGCCATCACGCTGTCGATGGACTCTGATTGCGGATCACTATCATCTTGGGCAACGACCGAGATCACCAGCACCCCGATGACGAGAGCTCCCAAAATAAACCGATATTTCATCTGACCTTGCTCCTTTTCTTTGTGATTGGTTGCCGAAATGCGCCGGCTCCAACGATGTGAACACTTTGCTGCAGCACCAGGGGTAAACTTTCGGCAAGGAGGGCGTAAAAACGAGAGGTGTGACGGCCGGCACGGGTCAGTGTTGTTCTTTACCTGCGCCTAACAAACTCCTTACCCTGGGTCTCTCCCGCTCGGGTCTCATTCGGAGAGGCGGGTGCCTCCTTGCCAGCGAGCATCCGACAAATCAGAACGCGAAGGACTTCAAGATGCTAAGGGCGTAACTTGAGCAGAACCCTGCCCGCACTTCTCGGATACATTGTCTGGTCGTTCGTACAACAGTTCATCTTGCAGGACTATTTCTTGCTTCGATTGCGTCGTCTTCTCCCGAATGCGCGGGCTGCTGCGCTCCTGTTTTCACAGGCGCACCTGCGGAGCCCCCTGTTGACCGTGGCCGCCCTGTTCTGGGGAATCGTCTCCTGCGCTCTCTTCCTTCGCTACCGCGACCTTTATTCACTCGGCGTCGTGCACACAGTCTTCGACCTGTGCATCCTGGTTACGGTTCCCGACAGCGTCCACCGCCAAATGCGAGTTGGTCTGGTTTACCTCCAATACCACACCGCTACATATTCAGGGGAACCACAGCGGCCATATCGTGTCGACGCAAGCATGGGTAAGAGCTGAAGCGAAAATCCGGTGCACTGATCGCCATCCCCTGCCGTCGAAGATACCTGCCAATGTAGCCAAGATGATAGGCGGGGCCTAAGAGCCGTTTTGCGAAAGGAAGCACCAAACAACTCCATCGAATATCAGTGCGGTCTTGTTCGCCATGGGTAGTAGTCTCTTCTCATATCTTCTCCTGGGCGGCCGAACGATCCCTGTTCTACTGGCCTGGATCGGCATAGTCGCCTCTCTCCTTCTAGTGGTGTGCCTTCCTCTACAGCTCGCAGGGCTCCTCAGTGGCCCAGTCACCTTATACGCTTGGATACCAATGCTCGCGTTCGAGGTTCCGCGCGGCTTTTGGTTGCTCATCAAGGGTGCGAGAACGCAGACGATCCGGTAAGGCGACGTCCGTAGAAGTTCGTGACGAATCGCCGGTCACTCTCCGTCCAGCCTCATTGCCACCGCCCTGACTCAACCGCCATGAGAAGCAGTGGAGCGCAAATCGTGTTTGCTCTTGATGCTCCACACCTTTAACGTCTTGTCAGCCGAAGCGGAGACGGCAATCCGTCCGTCAGCGCTAATTACGGAGAGCCCGGGACGACTCCCAGCACGGCCAAACTGAATTACTGCCCCAAGTGCGAGTTCATGGGCGCTTAATTCAGCAGGCAGATGCAAAATCAGTTGATGCGCTGACCTTGCGGTAGCCCTATACGAACAAGGGCTGCTGGCTACTTGCGCGAAGGACTACTCGTATCTCAAGGCGACCATTGGATCGACGCGCGTGGCGCGGCGGACGGCGATGCAGCAGGCTAGCAGGGTTACTAGCGCGAGCGATACGGAAGCCAAGGAAAGGGTCGAAAAATCGTCTGCACGGACACCATAGAACAAACTGGCTTCGAGGCGCGCCAGCCCGAAAGCGCAGGGCAGCCCGCAAGCGAATCCCAAAAACATGAGCATGGCACCCCGGCCAAGGACAAGCTGCACGATCTGGGCGGGCTTGGCTCCTACTACCATGCGGATTCCAATCTCGTGTGTGCGCTCCGCGACAGAATAGGCCATCACGGCGTAAACACCGACAGAAGCAAGCAACAAAGCCAGCAAGCCTGCGACCGCCATGATGGCAGCCACATAAGCAATCGGGAGAGTGTTTTCGCGGATGGCGCGGTCCAAGGTCTCTACCATGAAAATCGGCTGGTCGGGACTCACGCGGGCAACAGCGAGACGAGCGGCAGAAATCAGCGAGTTGGGATCGCCAGCGGCGCGTAGCCCAAAGGCCATGTAAGTCTGGGGTGTCTGCCGATAGGGTCGGTAGACGGCTGGCTCGGGCGAAGGGGCTGACCAACTGTACTTGATGTCTTCGACAACGCCAACAATAGTCAACCACGGATTGGAAGAGTCCTGTTGGCCGATGCGGATGCGATGGCCGAGGGGTCTGTCGCTCGGCCAATGGAGCCTGGCGAGGCGCTGGCTGATGAGAGCGACGGGAGTCGAATCGGGCCCATCGAAGTCGTTGAACGCGCGCCCTTGAATCAAAGCGGCGCCCATCGTCTGGAAATAATTCGGGCTGATGTCCTTGAGCACGGCGAAGTTCTGAAGACCCGGAGTCGCTGGTGGGCGGCCCTCGATGCTGAAAGTGCCGCTGTCCATCAGACCGGAAAAAGGAAACCCTGTAACGAGCGCAGCCGAGCGAACACCGGGCAGCGTATCGAATTCCTTTAGCGTCTGATCGTAGAAAGCGGCGCGGTGATGGGGATCTTTGTAAGCGGGGGAATCCGGCAGAACCAGGCGCAAAGTCAGGAGGGTCTCGGGGTGGAAACGGCGGTTGGTGTCGAGTAGCTCGCGAAAGCTCCTCACCATAAGTCCGGCGCCGACTGTTAGAACCAGCGCCAAAGATACTTGTGCGATGACGAAGGCGTTTCGCAATTGGTGACTCGAGCGGCCTCCAGAGCTGGTCCGAGCTCCCTCTTTGAGTACAGCATTCAAATCCGGCCGCCAACTATGAAAGGCAGGGGCGAGGCCGGCAAGGATCCCGGCCGCTGTCGCGACTGCCAAGGCGAACAAGAAAACGGTACCGTCGAGGCGAATCTGATCCCAACCGGCAACGAAGCGTACGAGGTCCGGCGGCATATGCGCGAGAATCAGATAGATTGCCCAACGCGCGATTAAAAGGCCCGCACCCGCACCGAGTAAACCGAGAAATACGCTTTCGGACAGCAACTGACGCGCAAGGCGCCAGCGCGTGGCCCCGAGAGCGGCGCGTACGGCAATTTCTCTTTGGCGGCCCGTTGCGCGAACGAATAGCAGATTGGCCACGTTGGCGCAGGCGATGAGCAGGACAAAGCCCGTCGCTCCCATCATTAGCATCATAAACGGAGCGCTGCCGCGGAAGATCGCATAGTCGCGCAAGGGAACTACCTGCACCGTCCAGTCGCGATTGGTTTGAGGGTACAGGTCCGAAAGACGCCGCGCGATGGTGCTCATCTCTGCCTCGGCCTTGCTGCGGGAAACTCCGGCCCTAAGGTGAGCCATGACTTGCAAGTAGCGATCGCTGCGATTATGTCGTGCCTCGGAATCCAGCGCCAGCGGCAGCCAAAGCTCGACAGTTTGCGGAAACTTGCAGTCATCATTCATGACACCGAGGACGGCGTAGGACCGGCCATTGATGCGGACGGATTTCCCGACGATATTCTGGTCGCCACCAAATTGCCGTTCCCAAAGACTTCGCGTGAGAACCACTTCTTGATCGCGCCCAGGCTGATCTTCCTCGGGCAAGAAAGTTCGTCCGAAAAGGGGCTTGACTCCGAGTGCCGCAAAAAAATCGCTGGAGACGTGAATGCCCTGAGCCACTTGGGGCGTGCCCACTCCGCTGAGATTTACGCTCTCCCAGTCGAAGGCGGAAATGAAATCAAGTGTACCGGTCTGAGCGGCCCAATCGAGGTAATTCGCCGGAGAAGCGCGAATCGTATCGTTTCTGTCATGTTCTTCGAGTTCACCGATGGCAACCAAACGATCGAGGTGGGGCAGCGACAAAGGTTTGAGGAGAAAACCTTGGGCCATGCTGAAAATCGCGGCGTTCGCACCGATTCCACAAGCCAGGGTGAGAACTGCAACGAGAGTGAAACCGGGATTCTTACGCAGCATTCTCAGGGAGTAGCGAATGTCCTGGAAGAACGTCTCGATTCCAGGCAGACCGCGTGCTTCGCGGTGAGCTTCTCGGAGTTGGGTGAGCCCTCCCAACCGCAGACGGGCGTTGCGCGCCGCTTCTTCCGGGGTCATCCCCTTGCGGATGTTTTCCTCTGTGAGGATGGCGACATGCGTTTGAAGTTCCTCTGCGAACTCTTGGTCCAGGTGACGGACCGAGAACAATGCTTGAATTTTGGCAACCGATACTCGCAGCCAATCCAGCATCGGCTTAACTCCGATCGGCAATCTGCAACACGCGGCCAACAATCCCCGAGATGCGCTCCCAGTTTGCTGCCCCAACTGAAAGCCGTTTCCGGCCGATTTTTGTGATGGAGTAGAACTTCGCCCGGCGGTTGTTTTCAGACGCTCCCCATTCAGCCGAAATCCAGCCTTTCTGTATAAGGCGAAGGAGGGAGGCGTAAATCGTTCCCTGGTTCACTTGCAAGGCGTCTTCGCTAATTTGCTCGATGCGGCGGGCAATGCCGTAGCCGTGAAGGGGGCCCATGGCCTGGAGCGTTTTCAGGACCATTAAGTCGAGCGTGCCCTGAAGAATGTCGGGCTTACTTGCGGTCATCGGATCTCCTGTGGTGCCTCCACAGGAGGATAGCAAGTCTCCTGTGGGATGTCAACAGGAAAGATACCGCTGGGCGTGTGGCCCTCGTGCTGGCCAGAGTGACGGGGCAGATGGGTAAGCCCACTGTGCGGTTCCATTGCTCGGCCTGAAGTACTGGTATCGCTCAATCCGGGTTGCGCTGGCCTTAAACGGCCGCTACTCGGAGTCCCATATCATTTTTCATATTTGCGTGTGCACGGCGCGCCTGGGAGCGACATTCCAAGCCTTCGCGCAGAAACCCATGACTGCCGTACTGGAGCAGCGTGCGAAGAGCAACTTGCCTTCGTAAGTGGCGATTACGTGTATATCGAAAGTTTGCTTAGACCCGGAGCAGTACCATAACTTTCAGTTCTTTGGTATTCGCCGGTTGTGTGAATGGGTCACCGTCCTGTGTACCCATCGGCTGAGGATAGATCGGGTCACCCAGAAGCTTGATTCCGACGGTATCGAAGTCATGATGAGCGACCTGGACCTGAGTTGGCGCGACCGTGCCATCGAAGGGGGCATTCGGGTCGGGCTGAGCCGCGTCATTTATAGGATTGGTCGGGAAGTTGATCGTCTTTCGAGGTACCATTTTGAACCAGATGTCATCCCAGTCGCCACGGTCCTTGAGTTGTTTGACACTGCATTGCTCGCTGCAACATTTTTCGAACCACGGTGAATGACAGTACTGGTCAGCGTCGAATTCGTCGTTCGGTGCGGCCCAGAGAACAGTCCAGAAATCGGTCTCGAGGTCCTCAAGCGATGTAGCATTGGTGTATTGCACATTGTACGAAGCAAGCATGTCCGAGAAGAGCACGCGGAAGGGTTGCTGATCCGATTCTTCAATGACTGCTTTTACAGTCTGATTCGTGGCCGCAGACTTGGCGCTGAGAGTCCGTTCGCTCGTGTGATACAGAAAGAAGTTGACCCATACAGGGGTGCTGTCGTTCTCTGCCCTCGAGCAGATCGCATGGAAGTAGTCGAGTTGGTAGACGTCTACCAGTGGAAGGCCCTTCAGTCCGTGCCGGAGAATCTTCTCCTTGCCAGTTTCCAGGCGATTGAACGAGCGCAGATATCCTGTGCGCTGTGGCAGGATTTCTTTCGCCTGCTTGAGAATGGTTTGGGTCAGCTGGTCGGGAGTTTGTCCTCCGAGCTGATCGGAATTGGTGGCATCGTCAACATTCTTTATGTTGCCAACGGCTGTTTGAATTTGTGAGCCGATGTCCCGTTTTACATCTACTTGGAGGTTGTTCCAGTCTTTTACGGTGATCAGGTCGCCGGGATTCTTGGGGATGTACGGGGTTGGCGGGTTGCTTGCCATGTTGCTCTCTCCTTTCGAAACTGACTACTTTCTTCGCAGACTGCGATGTTCGGTCCCTCGCCCCCCCCGCTAGTATGCCAGGCAGCTTTCCCGGCAACACTCCTATCGGGCACGTTTTCAATACGATTTGACGCCAAATTCATCTTTCGTGTGTTTTCCTCCACGGCGCGCCTCGGTTATTCCGGCCCGATGTCGTGCTTTGTAATGTGCTTTGGCGCGTCTCAAAACGCAATCGCGAAAATCGATACACGCGTCCCCTCTTCATCCATTCGGAAAATCAGCCTGACGGTGCCACGTAGCACAATCTCAAACCCCTGGGGAAGGGGTAATTAGCCATATGAGCACAGGGTAAGGGTGAGGTGTGCCCCCAATACCGTGTTTCTTTCGCCGTTGGAGGCATTCTCCAGTCGTTCGGCCCCTCCGCAATTTGCCCATAGAGGCGGGTTGCCTTCGGCTGTTTGCTCTCTTGTCATCGGCCCCATTCCAGCGTCATGCTGACATCGCCCTTCGGCAACGACTGAGTCGGGCTGGGATCAGATCATCGCAGTTGCGCTTGCCGTCCTTTGGCTCTTCGCAGGCACCACCGCAATCCTGCTGAGCTTTCGGTGTGGACACTGGAGCGCACTCCGGCAAGGCTCGTAAGGGAAGGGAGATTCGATGAAGGCGCCCAGAAAGAACTCGTTATTGTTGCTCGCAATCGTTGCGCTTTCCATTCCGGCATTTGGCCAAGTGGTCTTCCCCACCCTTGGCAATCACCCGCAGCCCAACGAAGAGAACGTACTCTTTACAGCCGACCAAACTAAACCGACCGTGTTTGGATTTACCAATCTGAGCAACACGCAAGTGCAGTTTTTCTCGACCACCGACACCCTAGCCGTGACCTCCAGTGGACAAGCGAAAGTCGGTGCATCGGACGGACTTGTGAACGACATCACGTTCACGGTGCCGGGGCATACGTTCCTCGACCTCATCTTGAACCCGTTGAAGCCTGCCAGCAACAATGATCTGAACATAATCTTTACGATGAGCGACGGCTTTACATTTAATTTTGGGCCGTTCGGCAGCACGAACGGCAACAACTTCCTTACTATCACTACCACCAACAACGAAGCGATAGCCAGCGTCACGATCAACTCAGCAGGAGGGTTACAGGATTTGCAGCAGCCGCGAGTATCAGGGATCTCAGGTGTGTCTGCCGTGTCTGCCGTGCCAGACGAGACTTCGTCGTTTCTGCTTCTCGGCAGCAGTGTCCTCGGGCTCACCACGATGCTACGGCGCAAGCGATCCAGATGATCTAGTTTGAAAGCAGGAACAAGTCAGAACCCGATCTCAAAGGAATCACCCAATCGTCAAACTTGGGTAGGGTGAGGTTTGCCTGAAATATGGGTTCTGAGCGAGAATCTGACGAGGCCGGCATTTTAAGCAGCTTTCTGTAAAACGATGAATTGGGTCTTGGTGGCCGCCAACCGCTGTGCCTTCAGCAGCAGATAGTTGAGATCGCGATAACCACGTCCTCGCCGCAGCAGTGCTTTGATGTTTCCATTTACCGCCTCCACCACGCCCAGCGGCACCTTGGTTCGGCAGTAGTTCAAGATTCCCTCCAGGTGATCGAGCAACATCCGTGCCAGCTTCTCCATCGGCTGGAGTCGCTGCCACCGTAACTGGTCGATCCAACCGTTCAAGTAGCGCAACATGGCTCCCTCGTAGGTGTAGTTCCACAGTCGGTCCAAGCTCTCCTTCAGCAGATAGGCCTTCATGACTCGTCGGTTCAGCGTGAAGAGCTCATTGAGTTGCCGTTTCTTGTCCGTATTCAGGTGTACCCAACGCGACAGCAGCAACCAGCGTTTCCCCTTGACTACTTCCCGCGCTGCACCGCCTTTGCAGAAGAATTCCGCACGCCGGACTTCATCCACCGCGGACGCGGCATGCTGCATGATGTGAAACTTGTCGTAGACGATGCGACAGTTCCTCACCCACTGTTCGATGCTTTGCCGGAACGGCTCCCACATGTCTACACAGGCCGCCCGGATCGCACTCCGCTGAAAGGCACTCAACTGCTTCTCCAAGAACTCATCCAGCGTCTCTTTCTTCCGCTCCCGGCCGAACCACAGCGGCTCCCCGGTTTCCAGGTTGCTGACCACGGTAAGAAACTTCTGCTTCTTCCCCAGGTAAAGCTCATCTACCCCCATCTGCCGCAAGGCCGGCTTTCTCCGTCCTGCCGCCCAGCGCTTCAGATAGCGCAGGTCGAGAGCGCGCACTGTACTGGCTGCCAGTCCAAACGCTCTCGCCACCCGCCGCACCGCGGCACTTTCACACGCCAGTCCGACCGCGTCTTCGATGCGTTGGCTGAACGGCGCCTTCGACGGCAACTGCGGCACCTTCTCCGCCTTGATGCCACAATCCGGACAGCGCACCCGATACAGTTCCACCACTACCGTGGTTCGGTACTCAAAACACGGTAGATCGCGCACCTCTCGCTCATAGCTGTCGTACGCATCCGCGAACTTGCGTTCACAGCCAGAGCAAACCAGCTTCCGGTTCCCACGCTTGCGCCGTACCCACAGCTTCAAGGTCTTGGCTGGCTCATTGATTTCGTCCAGAGTTGTTGAAAATCCATAATGCCCATTAAATGTGGAGGTGTTACAAATTCCTGTTCAGAGCCAAAAATGCTTTGCGCTCAGTTAAATTGGTTTGCGCCGACTAGGTCCACGTCGAGGCACTTAGTTCTGGGCGCAGAGGAGCGCCGTACTTCGAGACAACGTTCGAAGCCATGTTTGAAAGGCTATGGCCAACCTAGTAAGGAATAAGTGGCACTCGCAGGGTGTTGCCGCGACGCTGTAGTTCTATCTGAGTTGACATTGAGATATTCACGAGTGCCCGTTGCGGGGCTAGTTGAGGCAGCGCCCTACCGTGATTGCCAGTGCGCGCCGTGCTCCAGGGAGACTGTTCTAGCAGAATTGCCCGAAATATAGGCTTACCTTTCGGGCGCTGGGAAAAGAAAAACTCAATCGGCATCGAGTTTTTCAGCAGTTTTCTAAAGTTTGTGGACTAAGCACCGAGCCATGCAACTGGTGATTGCCGTGACGCCGGGGCACGGTGCTATATGTATTAAAGGCAGAGCACTCAAGCCGCCGCCCGGCGTTCCAGATCACGGAAGGGCATAGGCCTGCTCGTCAATTCTTCTGGAATGACCTCGTTGAATAGAAGAGGCACTTGGCGTGAGATGCCTGGTCTGATTCCCAGCAGCCGAGTGAACCAGGTTCCGCGTTTGGCGCCGAACACCTGCGTGAGCAATGGCTTAATCCCGTCGGCAAAGGCTCTTTTCTTCTCTTCGGTCAGACCGCGGTGGTTCACCTCAAGAAAGAAATCAGCATCGTGCGGAATCGTCGGTCCAAAGCCAGTCACTGAACCGATGCGTGGCAGGACAATGAACTGAATGTTTATGCGATGGCGATCTTCCTTCCCCAGTTGAAAGGCCCGTGAAGTGATCTCAACCAGGTTCTGGACGATGAAACGTTTCTGCGCCGGTGGGATATCCGGCGAGAAAATACGTAGGTAGGGCATTGGCGGAATCTCCTACATTCGTCAGGTAGGGAAAGCATCCCGTGGCCCAAACTTGCACGGACGCATTGTCATTAGAATAAAGGATTTATCGCTTACAACGACGGTAGTTGGAATGTAAGACAGGCTACTGATATGTAGTTTTTACAGATTCGGAACGACGTGGATCTGCTTCGCCCACGGCGTTAGCCTGAGGGGCTCGGACCCGAAACAATTGATGGCCGCTGGCTGGCAGACTGGGCAAATTTAGGGAAGTTTCCGCCTGCAGGGTGGTGAGCGGCGATTTCTTTCTCCAGCCGTTCGTACCTAATCTTGGGCCCTGCATGGGTGGTTCTGTGGTGAGTCGTTCGCTCTCTTGTCGCCGTCCTCCCGTACTGGATAATCAATACCAGTATTCTCGTTTCCGGCCCAGCGTCAGAAATGCAACGAGGCTGGAACGACAGGAGCCACAACATGAGAGTAGGTACACTGGCCTTCTTCCGCGGGTGCCGGCACAGACAGATGAGTTGGCCGATGCGATACGACTACCAATATTCCTATCGAGTCTGTACCGACTGCGGCATCAAGCGACTGTTCGACCCGGAATCTTTTCGCAATTGTGGGCCATACGGCTATGACCTGCAGGAACTTATCGCCGGAGACCGGGCCCGCCGCATGAAACAGCGAAAGGTTACCTCCCTCAAATCATTACTAATTAGCGATTAGATCGGAAAATCCGCTCACTCATGTCCCGCCGAGACAGCCGAATCGGGAGATGGGCGTGAACGGCGGCAAAGCTCACCCCTAACCCCTTTTTACATTTGGGGATTAGGCTGCGGCAGACCTTAACTCATATCTGGCGCGGGTCCAGTCTGGCGCGGGTCCAGAGGCGAGGCGATCAGAATACGGACCGGTAGCAAAAGTAAGGGAGAAGTCCCTATGCTGGCAAATTTCTAAAATATGCCAGTCGTACAAGATACTCTCTACCGAGAGCAGTCAACCTGACAAACTCCTTTAAGTCAAATCGTCTGTTGTCGGCCATTTCGCCGACACTCCGGCCTGGATTACTCTGAATGAGTCCGAGAGCCCGGAGTCTTCTCAACTCCTCGCGCAGGCTGTGTCGGCCGACATAATTGTTTGTCCCACCCTGGTCCAGCCTTATCAAGTGATTTCGTTCTTCTGGCCGTAGTAGTAGAGTGAGTACCCTATCAAGCTCGTCTTCTTGTTGTGGCAGGTCTGCGATGGGCCTCTTAGGCTCCTGCTCTGGAGCGGACTTAGCTGCTGCCACTGCTTGGAGTTGGCTCGCTCGCACAAGCAACGCCTGCAACAACTTTTCGTAGCCGCTTTCTGTGAAAAGTTCCGCCCATTGATAACGCCGGAGTTTTTCAGGAACTACACATTCTTCCAGCTTGAGAGGTATAAGGAAGATTATTCCTTCAGGTTTTTCATCAGCTACGCCAAGGACGGCTCTGATCTCCTTTTGAACGTATCCCTCTTTGGTAATAGAACTCCTGGACAAGCAAACGATAACCGCGTCACTTTCACGTACGGCCTCATTGATCTCCAGATCCCAATCCTGACCGGGCAATATGTTTACTTCATCCAACCACGGGTTTATGGCATCAGCCCTCAATTTTCTGTACAGGTCACGCACAACCGGTTTGTCACCAGAGGAGTGGCATAAAAACACATTCAGAGATTGCAATTCGCCTTTGCTTGCACCCGTCATAGGCGCGTCCATTCTTCGGAAGAGGACGATCACGTATTGTAACGCGGAGAAGGAGTGCGAAAAGTACAGTGTTCACCTTCCTTCGGCCGCCGGGCTTGAACGGACGATTCACCTGACATCAGTGGAGGCCAGACTGGGGCTTCGCTGGACAGCTTACAGTTGTGGGTGCATCCAGAGAATTGATTGAAACGACGAATGCAAGGCAGTCCTAGAGCGAATGTGGAACGTTCATTCGGTGACTGCTTCTACTTCGGCATCCCCTTTACAGGCCCAGATCATGACTATGAACCAGCCGATTACAGTCCAACCAAGCCAAAGGTTGATCACCATGACGTCCAGCGTGGCCTTGTGCTTGCGCAGCACCGCCACTGCGATTGGCAGAAAGTACATCACAACGATGAGTGCCAGCCCGTCATCGGGGCTGCGCTCGACGAAATGGCTGAACAGAGACCAGCAGAACGCGGCGGCGAGCACGAAGGCGGTGGCTTCAGCAACTGACCAAGCAATGATTCGCAACACGATGGAAACATCCTTGGGGGCCAGCTAGAAAGACTACAGATCGGCCCCAACACTTACTGCTATGAGGCTTGCCTTCGGCAAGCCAACTCCCAGGTTCGAGAGCCGCAATACCGGCCTAACCAACTCCGATTCCCTAAACTCAACCGCGACTTCCATGCTTCTTGGGGAATATGGCGCATGGGTAGAATTTCGCTCCGTGTTCCAACATTCCTACCGATTTCATGACGTCACTAGCCGCCATGCCTAGAAACGAGCGTACGGCCTCCATGGACACCGCCCACTATCACTCGAGATAGGGCAAATGAATTGCCAGTACGTGCGGTGCAGATTCAGTCCTATTTTGTGTGGATTCCGTGTACAGTGCGTCGCCGAGACGGCTGGTTTAATGCAACAGTTTGCACTCAACAGACAGCCGCAGAGTTGTGGAAGGCCGACATGCCGTCACATGACCGACTGTCAGTGCCAGCAAGGGGCACGTGAAAGTCTTAGGATAGTAGTACTACTCCCCAGAATCAGCCAAACACTTACCGTGTTAACCGTTGGGCAGCGACGATGTGCCAGACGAGGCAAAGATCGAAGCGACTCACGACAACCATAAGGCGCTTGAGGCGGGGTGGCAGGGACTCGACATCGCGGAGATTGTGGCGCTAAATCAGATCGCGCGTGCCCACGAGTTGGCCGAGTATCCCGCGAAACCGGGGTGCGTGATCGTGTCGATTAGCTAGCCGTCATCTGCGCACGCTTTCGCAAATTTATGAAGCTGCATCTTAATCGTCGCGATCAGTTGGGAGCCTCTCTGCATGGTTCACCATTGTCACTGCTTGTTCTTCTTCTTGGTTCCTTGGTTCTCGCTGGATTTTGTTGAAAGTGCCCGCGTCAGCCGGAGGGCGGTGCCTTTGTGGATTGCTACGTGCTCAGTTTTATCGCTCTCTATCAGATACTGGGGTGCTTTCCATGAAGCGTGATGCACGTAGCCCTTGTACCTTGTGTCCGAGGTGATCTTTTTGATGACGACTCCGCTCACTCGGCCAGCCTCGGAATTCCATCGCACGCGATCACCGATCTTGAATGTTTTCCTCGTCGCTGTCATCCTATCTCCCAAAAGCTCAGCCCATCTCAAAATCCTGCTGAGTCGGCTTGACACCAAACAAACACCCGC
>Ga0310909_10000499_pt1 | contig 20573 bp, 22 predicted proteins | sample GREbulkMGT000H_FD_203449 | JGI IMG/M metagenome (GOLD analysis project Ga0310909, IMG submission 203449) | Lab enrichment of tropical soil microbial communities from Luquillo Experimental Forest, Puerto Rico - GRE.bulkMG.T000H | ecosystem: Environmental > Terrestrial > Soil > Tropical forest >... | reverse complement strand
TGGACCCCGCCGCCGGAGATGATCGCTCGCCAGCCCTATCTGCCGCGCTTCATGGCGGGCGGACCCGGCAACCCGCTCGGCGCCCGCGCCATGTATCTCGGCGCCACCGTGTACCGCATCCACGGCACCAACCAACCCTGGACCATCGGCACCAAGATCTCTTCGGGCTGCTTCCGCCTCGTCAATACCGACGTCGCCGATCTCTACGATCGCGTTCCCGTGGGCACCAAGGTGGTCGTGCGACAAAAGCCGGAGCTGTAGCTCCGGCCGCCTTTTCCCGCGCCTTTCTTCGATCATTGCGAGAACCAAAATGATGCGCACGTTTCGAGGCGGCCTCTTGATCGGGCTCGCGATTGCAGTCCTGGTCGGTGCCGTCGCCGTTGCCTACGAACTTTACGACACGCGCACATTGAAGCGGACGATCCGGCGCGGCGAAGTGCTATGCGGCGTCAACAAGGGCTTGCCCGGTTTCTCGATCCCCGACGACAAGGGCAACTGGACCGGCTTTGACGTCGACTTCTGCCGCGCGGTGGCGGCCGCGATTTTCGACGATCCGACCAAGGCCAAGTTTGTCCCGCTCGACGCCAGTGAGCGCTTCAAGGAGTTGCAGAACCGCAGGGTGGACATCCTCTCCCGCAACTCGACCTGGAGCATGTCGCGCGAGGTGAACTACGATCTCTATTTCCCCGCGGTCGCCTATTACGACGGCCAGGGTTTCATGCTGCCCCGCGCACGCAACATCGATTCGGCCCTCGACCTCAACGGCAGCAAGGTCTGCGTGCAGGCGAGCACGACGACCGAGCTCAACCTTGCCGACTATTTCAAAGCCAACAACATGAAATACGAGGAGATGAAGTTCCCGCAACTGGACGAGGTGGTCAAAGCCTATGAGTCCGGCAAGTGCGACACCTTCACCGCCGACATCTCCCAGCTCCATGCGCTGCGCCTCAATCTCGCCAAGCCCAACGATCACGTGATCCTGCCCGACGTCATCTCAAAGGAGCCGCTCGCGCCTGTGGTGCGCCAGCGCGACGACGACTGGATGATGATCGTGAAGTGGACCCTCTATGCGATGATCAACGCCGAAGAACTCGGCGTCACCTCGAAGAACATCGACGAGGCGCTGAAGTCGAAGAAGCCGGACGTAATGCGCCTCGTCGGCAACGAGGGCAGCTACGGCGAGGATCTCGGCCTCTCCAAGGACTGGGCCGTGCGCATCATCCGCCATGTCGGCAATTACGGCGAGGTGTACGAGCGCAACGTCGGCAGCGAATCCAACCTGCACATCCCGCGCGGGCTGAACCAGCTCTGGAACGCCGGCGGCATCCAGTACGCTCCGCCGATCCGGTGACGGTCTACCCTCCCTGGAGGGGAGGGTGGGAAGGCTTGTCGGGCGACTCAGGCGGGACACGGCGCAGCCGGCGGCTACGCAAGCGTCACCATCCCGCTCCAGAACTGCGTATCGCCGCCTGTTTCGGCCTCGTAGCTGTTGGCGAAAGCGAGTTTGCCGTCGGTCCCGACGCGGAAGGTCGCGATGTTCGCGGGAACGGTCTTCAGGCCTGTGCCGTCGCGGACCAGCTTGGGCTCGACGTTCGTGGCTACCAGCATTCTGGCGCCTGCATCGAGCGCGAAGGTTCTGGGATAGACGCCGCGCACATCCTCGTTCTGGATCAGCGTCGGCTCGCCGGTCGCCGGGTCGATCGCAAACACGGCGATGTTGTTCTGTCCACCGGGAAAGATGTCCTTGCCGTCGATCTTTACGGTGTCGAAGGCGCGATTGGCCAAATAGAGCGAACGACCGTTCGGATGGAAATGCAGCGTGCACGCGGCCTGGCGTGAGCGGAGCTTGCCGGGCTCTGCCAGCGTGTCCTTCACAAAGATCGGCTGCGCATCGAGCACGCCGTTCGACAGCCGGTAGACATCGAGCTTGTTCTCGCGTTCGCGCGACACATACACGAGCGGCAGGTTTGGGTGAAAATCGAGATGGCGCGGCCCGAAGCCGTAGCCGCCGTTCGGCGCGACTGACATCAGGTTGGCGAGCTGACCGTCCTTGAAGCTGAACAGCTTGAGCGAGCCGGGATCCTCCGGCCTTCCTTTGGCGGGGTCGTTGCCGCGGCACACCAGGATCGCCGCGTCGTTGCGGGGGGTCACGCGAATCTGATGGGCGAAGATGCCGCAATCGAGAGAAGCCGCCTGCTTGACCTCCTCACCGACGCTGCCGTCTGCATTGATCCGATGCACCGTGACACTTGAAGGATCGTTGTAGGCGACCAGCGCGAACGCCCCGGCATGATCGACCGTCACGTGGATCGGACGCGACCGCAGCGCGGCTGGCGGACCGTGCGCCAACAGCTCTCCGTTATTCGCATCGATGCGAAGCGCGCTCAGAAAATGCTTGTCGCCCTTGACGCCGAGCGAAGACGCCCCGCCGTTGCTTGACGCAACATAAAGGAAGGGAGCGGACGGATGCGGCCAGGCATACTGGACCTTTTCCGGCAGCGTCACTGTGCTGCCTTTCGACAAAGCCGCTGCATCGACGTCGATCCGGTAGAGCGTCAAAGCCGGTCCAAGGCTGACATAGAAGAAAGCTTTGCTGGTCATTCCCTGACCCCAAACGATACGCGGCGCTGCGACCATGGCGCCCGCGAGCGCACAGAACGTCCGACGATTCATCATGGTCGAACCCTTCATCCCGTCGCAATTGAGCCGCACCAGACTACACGATCGGCCGCCAAGAACCGACCATTGTTCACTCAATGACTCGATCAGCCATGGTCAGCAGGTTCGGCGGAATATCAATCGCGAGCGCCTTCGCGGTCTTGAGGTTCAGAACGAGCTGGAACTTGGTCGGCTGCTCGACCGGCAAATCGGCAGGCCTCGCACCCTTCAAGATCTTATCCACAAAGACGGCTGCCGTCCGAAACACTTCTTCGTAGTTGGGCCCGTAAGACATCAACCCGCCGGCCTCGACGAAAAAGCTGTCCTCAAACATGGCCGGAATCTTGTTCTGATTCGCAAAGTCGAGAATGCGAGAGAGATGCTGCCTCGTGAAGGCCTCGGTCGTCACAAGCAAGGCGTCAGGCCGCTGTCGGAGCAGGTCGGCGAACGCCGCTTCCAGTTCTTCGACATTCCTCGGACCGACGACGTGCAACAGAACGTGCGTCTGGTCCGCCGCGACCTGGGTTTCATGCACCCGTTCGGCCATGCCCGGATTTGACGAGTCCCACAGGATCGCAAAGCGGGAAATTCCCGGGGCCAGCATGCGAAGTATCTCGAGCCGCTTTGCGCTCAGTTCGGGCGCCATCAGCGAATTGCCGGTAGCGTTTCCGCCGGGCCGGGCGAGACTTTTTACCAGGCCGAGCCCGACGGGGTCACTGATTGCTCCTAAAACGATGGGAATGGTACTGGTAGCTCGCGTTGCTGCAAAACCGGCCGGCGTCCCGATCGTCACAATGACGTCGACATGCTCGCGAACGAAATCCTGCGCAAACTCGTTCAGACGCTCGGAACTGCCCTCTGCAAACTTGCGCTCGATGATGAGGTTCTTGCCCTCGGCATAGCCGAGTTCTTCCAGCTTCTGCTTGAAGGGTGGGATGAAGAAGCTGGAAGCCCCCGTATTGAGCAGCCCTATTCTAAATTGCTGCTGCGCCCGCGCCGCGAGCGGCCGGACAGCCGCCAGACCAAGAAGCGCGACGAACTGCCGCCGGTGCACGCAACTCATGAAATCGGTCCTCAGGGCACGCCGCGCAGACTAGCACATTGCGAACACGGCGCGGCGAAAAGCCGTGCACTGTCATCAAACATTCGCGCCGATATGCGTCAGGAGTGACCTGTCAATAACTCCGCGAACGCGCAAGCTGGTCGGCATGGAAATTGGCATCGCCGAACAGCTCTTCGCACACGCGGGCGCGCTTCATGAAAAAGCCGATGTCGAACTGGTCGGTCATGCCCATACCGCCGTGCATCTGCACGCCTTCCTGCACCGCACGGGCGGCGGTGGTGCCGGCTCGCGCCTTCGCGACCGCACCCGCGCTCGCCGCATTCGCGAAATCCACATCGAGCGTCTGGTGTGCCTTCAACACCGCGGCGCGGGTGATCTCGATATCGATGTAGAGTTGCGCCGCGCGATGCTGCAGCGCCTGGAATTCGCCGATGGCCTTGCCGAACTGCTTGCGCTCCTTGAGGTAGGACACGGTGCGGCCGAACACCTCTTCGCTCAAGCCCACCAGTTCGCTCGCGACTGCGACACGCCCGATATTGAGCACGCCATCGAGCAGCGCAAAGCCCTGATCGACCTCGCCGAGCACATGATCGGCATTGACCTCGACGTTCTCGAAATCGATTCGCGCGGCGTTGTGCGAATCGACCATGATGGTGCGTTCTGTGGCGATGCCCTTGCTCCTGGGATCGACCAAAAACAGCGTCAGTCCGTTGCGCTCCCCGGCAGAACCTGCCGTCCGCGCCGCCACGATGAGGAGGTCGGCGACGTGACCATCGACCACGAAGGCCTTCGAGCCGTTGAGCTTGAATCCGTTGCCGGAGCGTACCGCCTGCAGCTTCGTCTGCAGCGGACGATGCTTTGTCCCCTCATCGACCGCGAGCGCCGCGAGCAATTGGCCGGCGGAGATCTTCGGCAGATGCTCGGATTTCTGTGCGGCGCTGCCGCCGCGCGACAGCGCGGACGCAGCCAACACCGAGGTCGAGAGAAACGGCGACGGCATCAGGGTGCGGCCGATTTCTTCCATCACGATCCCGGCTTCGACGCAGCCGAGCCCGCTGCCTCCGAATTGCTCCGGAACCAGGAGACCGGCGAATCCCATCTCGGCAAAGCTCTTCCAGAGCTCCCGGGAAAAACCGGTGGCGTCCTTGCTGTCGCGCAAGTGGCGCAGATGGGACACCGGCGCCTTGTCGGAGATGAGACCGCGCGCACTGTCGCGCAGCATCGATTGTTCTTCTGATAGAACGAGGGCCATGGGCGGGTTTCCGGTATTGGAAAAACTCTCTTTCAATTCGGACGGCCTCCCCTTTTCAGGGGCAGGTGAAGAAGCTACGCCCCCGGCAGATCGAGGATACGCTTGGCGACGATGCCGAGCATCACCTCCGACGTGCCGCCCTCGATCGAATTGGCCTTGGTGCGCAACCAGGCGCGCGCGCGGGCCCCGCCTTTGGAGCGCGCGCTGTCCCATTCCAGCGCATCGATGCCGCCGGCCGACATCAGGATTTCGTAGCGGCGTTTGTTGAGCTCGGTGCCGTAATATTTCATCGCCGAGGAAAACGCCGGATGCCCCTGCCCCGCCTTGGCGAGATCGACCATCCGCTCGGCGGCCGCGGCAAGCGCGGCCTCGTCGACCTCGAAGCTTGCGATCTGGCCGCGCAGCACCGGATCTTCCAGCCGGCCCTGCTCGTCGGTGCCGACGGAATCCGCGGCGATCTGGCCGAGTGGCCGGGCGACACTGCGCTCGCCGACGCCCGAGATCATCGCGCGCTCGTGCTGCAACAGGTATTTCGCGACATCCCAGCCGCGGTTGACCTGACCGACGACGTTGGCCTTGGGCACGCGGACATTGTCGAAGAATGTTTCGCAAAACGGCGAGCGGCCGGAGATGAGAAGGATCGGCTTGGTGGAGACGCCCTTTGAAGCCATGTCGAACAAGATGAAGCTGATGCCGTCATGCTTCTTGGCCGCGGGATCGGTGCGCACCAGGCAAAAGATCCAGTCCGCGTAGTTCGCATACGACGTCCAGATCTTCTGGCCGTTGATGACGAAGTCGTCGCCATCGCTGGTCGCGCGGGTCTGCAGCGAGGCGAGGTCGGAGCCGGCGTTGGGCTCGGAATAACCCTGGCACCAGCGGATCAACCCGGCCGCGATCTTCGGCAGATATTCTTTCTTCTGCGCCTCGGTGCCGTATTTCAGAAGCGCCGGCCCGAGCATCCAGATGCCGAAGCTCGACAGCGGCGAGCGCGCGCCGATTGCGGCCATCTCCTCGCGCAGAACTTTTGTCTCCGCACCGTCGAGCCCGCCGCCGCCATATTCAACCGGCCAGTCCGGCACGGTCCAGCCCTTGTCGCGCATGCGCTCGAACCAGACGCGCTGGGCGTCGGAAGAGAATTTGGTATTGCGTCCGCCCCAGAACGTATCGTCTTCGGTCGCCACGGGCTTGCGCATCTCCGGCGGGCAATTTGCTTCCAACCAGGCGCGGGTGTCTTTGCGGAATTTTTCGAGATCGGCCATGGGTTGCGTTTCCACTGTCAAGATCGTTGCTTCGAACTTAGCCCGGGGATTGCGGATTTCAATATCCTCGTGAGCGGGCTACTCTCTCTGCGGCCATCGGCCTGCGCAGGGTGGTAACAATTGAAAAGAAAGAGGAAACAGCAATGCGCCTGAAGTTACTTTCGCCTGGCGAAATGAGCGCGGAGCAAAAACAAACCTATGACGAGGCGATCGCCGGCAAACGCGGATCCGCGCCGCCGCCGATGATGGCCTGGCTCAACAGCCCGGAGATGGCGCGAAACGCCACGCGGCTCGGCGAGACCGTGCGCTTCAACACGATCTTTCCACCAAAACTGTCGGAGATCGCGATCCTCGTCACCGCGCGGCACTGGGGCTCGCATTACGAATGGTTCGCGCACAAGCGCCTCGCGCTGAAGGGCGGGATGGACTCGAAAATCGTCGATGCGATCCGCGACCGCCGCACGCCGAGCTTCGACGATCCCAAGGGACAGGTGATCTACGACGTTGCGAAGGCCCTGCACGAGGGGCATGGCCTTCCGAAGGCGCTCTACGACGAGGCGGTCAATGTGCTCACACTGCGCGGGCTGGTCGAGGTGATCGGGCTGTGCGGCTATTACACGATGGTGTCGATGACGCTGAACACGTTCGAGTTCGGCTTGCCGGACGGGCAGGTGTCGGAGCTTACGTGATCCCTGCCCCACTCTCCCCGTTCCGACGGGGAGAGGGTTGGGGCGGGGGGCCTCACCACATATATGCTCGCGGACAGTCTCCTCACCGGATCGACGAAAGAACCATGCCGCAAAACCCGCCCATCATATCAGGCACGCGAATCGGGCACGTCCATCTCAAAGTCGCCGATCTCGACCGCGCGCTTTCCTTTTATTGCGGCGTGCTCGGCTTCGAGCTGATGCAACGCCTGAGCTCGGGCGCGGCCTTCATCTCGGCGGGCGGCTATCACCACCACATCGGTCTCAACACCTGGGAAAGCAAGGGCGGCCCTCCGCCGCCGCCCGGCACCACCGGCCTCTATCACACCGCGATCCTCTATCCGACCCGGCCGGCGCTGGCGGACGCGCTGCATCGCGTGCTGAGCGCCGGCATTCCGCTCGACGGCGCCAGCGATCACGGCGTCAGCGAGGCACTGTACCTGCGCGATCCCGACGAGAATGGCGTCGAGCTCTATTGGGATCGGCCCAAGGAATTGTGGCCGCGCACGGCGGACGGCAAGCTTGCGATGTTCACGCGACGGCTCGACCTCGAGGATCTCCTGCGGCAGCGTGAAGCGTCGTAACTGAGCGCTGCCTCAGCGGCCCGGCGAGGAAGACGGCGTAGCGAGGCGGGAAGCGCTTCCGCGAAACATGATCAGCACCGCGGCAACCACTTCGAGCGCGATGCAGCCGTAGAACGGCAGCGTGTAACTGCCGGAGAGATCGCGCAGCATGCCGACCACGCCGGGCCCGAAGGCATAGGTGATCTGGTTGATCGCAGTGATCAGGCTGATCAGCACGCCGAACGATTTCGGCGCAAACTCTCGCTGCACGATCAGCGCTGGCAGCGTGATCAGATTGCCGACCGAGAAGCCGAACACCGCGCAGGCCGCGATCAGCAGCCATTCGTTGCGGACGTTGATGAGGATGAGCAGAGCCGCGGCCTGGCTGACAAAGGACAGCGCGGAAGCAAGCCGCTGGTTGAGCCGGTCGATCACGGTGGAGAACAGGACCCGGCCGACCACCGCCATGGCCGTGAGCAACGCGACCGCGACCGCGGCACTGGCACGTCCGATCACGGGATCGAGGAACGCGATCAGATGAACGATGAAGCCGACCTGCGCGAACAGAACCAGGGCGAACGCGATTGCAATCGACAGAAAGCCGATGTCGCGGAGCGCATGTTTGCGGATCTCCGTGGCGGAGGGCGCGTCCATCGACGTTGCCGTGGGGCTCCCCAGGTGTAGCGGCGGCTGTCCGACAAAGATCAGAACCACGGGCACCACAAGCGCGACCATGACGGACGCTGCAACGGTCATAGCGGTCGGAAAACCGAAATGGCCGATCGCAATCACGAGCAGCGGCACGCCGGCGATACCGCCAAAGCTCGCGCCATTCAGTGCAAGCGAGATCGCCATGCCGCGCCGCTGATCGAACCAGAGGCTCAGCGTATTGGTGATGATGGCGAGACTTGTGCCGGCCCAGCCGAAGGCGAGCAGCGCATTGGCGAAATAGAGTTGCCACGGCGTTGCGACCTTGCCGAGCGCCGCCGCGGCAGCCGCCATCACGAGCACGCCCGCAATCAGGCAGTTGCGCGGGCCGAATTTCTTCACGACCTCCGCCACGAACACCACGAGCGCCGCGCCGAACAGATAGAAAAAGGTGGTCGCGCCGGAGATCAGCGAGGCGGGCCAGCCATGCTCGCGATGCAGTTCGGCGAGATAGACGCTCTGGCCGTAGAAGCCGAACGCCCAGCCGAAGGTTGCGACCAGGAAGCAAACCGCGACGATCCGCCAGCCCTCGTAGCGGAGCGCGGTTTCATCGATTGCGATGTGGTTCGGGGCGTGCAAGTTCTTGTCTCTGGTTCTTCTGCATCGTTGCGCGGAATGCCTGTCCCCGACCTTGATCGGGGATGACTCGGACATCCACCCGGTTCCTGCGAACGGGTTATCAAGACAAGCTAGGGCGAACCGGAAGATTGGCCAGATCCGATCGCTTCGACGCACATCGAAGTGTCAGTAGCTGTCATCAGAAGTCCGCGCACCGCGCATTAGGTGCTGAGCTCGGGGAATTCGTCGATCGGCTCGAGCCGGGCGCACCGCTTGGTGAACGACGAGAACGCCGGGATGCCAAGCAACCGGTACAAACGGGCGCGGGCCATGCGTTGGCCTCAATGCGAGCGCGCGAACACGACGATGAGATTGTTGACCGGCATCTCGACAACTTCGCGCAAGGCCAGGCCGCAGCTTGATGCGAACTTCTCGACATCGTCGATGTCGCGCACGCCCCAGTCGGGATTGTTCTCCCGCAGGCTGGCGTCGAACACGGCGTTGGAGAGCGCGGTGTGCTTGCCGTTGCGCTTGAAAGGGCCGTAGAGGAAGAGGTACCCGCCCTCTTGCAGCATGCGTCCGGCGCCGGCGAACAGGCCCTCGGCCACGCGCCATGGCGCGATGTGGATCACATTGGCACAGAAGATCGCCAACAGGTTTGGCGGACAGCCACCCGCCCGCGTCGCCTCGCTCCAATCGGGATCGGCGAGATCGAGCTTGAGCGGCGGCTTGATGTTCGGCAGTCCGGAAAAGGCGCGCCAGGCCGCGATGCTCTGCAGATGCCGTTCGTTGAGATCGCTCGGCCACCAAACGATGCCCGGACTGTGCGCCGCAAAATGCACCGCATGCTGGCCGGTGCCGCTGCCGGTCTCCAGCACGTCGCCGGATTTGCCGTCAAGATACCGCTGCAGCACGGCCCAGATCGGCTGATGGTTGCGATGAAACGCCTCCGCATCAAGCCGGCCGTCCGCCTCGACGGGGCTGCCATCCTTGCCGAATTCGACGACATACTCCGCCATCCCGGGCTCCCGTCGCGCGCTTGCGGAACCGCCCTCGTCCTTTGCGCTGCGGCAGGCATTTTAACCGCATTTTGCGGCCTAGAAACGCCGGATTGCCAGAAGATGGCCTTTGTGCTTTTCACCACCTATATTTTTTCATGACCACTCCCCGGACATGCGCCTGATCCTGCTTCCCAAATCCGCACTGGTCGCGGCAATCGCGCTGGCGCTCTCGGCCGCTTCCGCTCACGCGCAATCCGCTGCCGCGGAGGGGAAAAAGCTTGCGTTCGATCGCGGCAAGGGCAATTGCCTGAGTTGTCACGAGATCAGGGGTGGCGATCTGCCCGGCACGATCGCGCCGCCCTTGGCCGACCTCAAAGCCAAATATCCCGATCGCGCGGATCTGGTTGCGATCGTCACCGACGAGAGCAAGCGCAACGCGCTGACCTTGATGCCACCGTTCGGGCGCAACCGCATCCTGACCGAGCAGGAGATCAACGCGATCGTGGACTTTTTGCAAACCTTGTGACGTCACGTTTTTTGGAGATTTGTTGATGACGACAGACGATAGCCTTCCCCTCTCGCGCCGCCTGGTGCTGAAAGGCGCCGGCGCCGTTGCGCTGATCGGGCTGGGCAACCTTGCGCTTTTGCCCATGCCGGCAATTGCCGCCGCCAATGACAAGTATCCGGAAAACGCGTTCAAGCAGAAGAGCGACGCGGATGCGATCAAGGCGCTTTACGGGCGAACGGCGGAAGCCTCGGACAAGGTGAAGCTCGATGTGCCGGAGATTGCCGAAAACGGTTCGGTGGTGCCGGTGTCGGTGACGACGACGCTTGCCGGCGTCACCTCGATCTCGTTCTTTGTCAGCGAGAACCCGAACGCGCTGGCCGCGTCCTATGTGATTCCGGAAGGTACGCTGCCGCATGTCGCCAACCGGCTGAAGATGGCGAAGACCTGCAACGTGATCGCGATCGTCGAATCCGAGGGCAAGCTGTTTAGCGCGACCAAGGAAGTCAAGGTTACCGTCGGCGGCTGCGGCGGCTGACGCGCATGGTCGGGAAAAGTGGGAGACGGTTTTCCGACAGGATCATGCGCAAATCGTAGGTCAGGGAGCAATAAATGGCATCGACAATCCGCGTGCGCGCGATTTCAAATGGCGAAGTCACCGAGGTGCAGGCCCTGATCCAGCACCCGATGGATACGGGCCTCGTAAAGGATGCGAAGGGCGACCTGATTCCGGCGCATTTCATCCAGCAGCTCACCTTCGAGCATAACGGCAGGACGGTGTTTTTGGCCGATTGGGGTCCGGCTGTCGCCAGAGACCCCTATGTGAAGTTCAGCTTCAAGGGAGCGGCCAAGGGCGACGACCTCAAGATCGCCTGGGTCGACAACACCGGCGCAACCGACACGATGATGGCGAAGATCCAGTGACGATGCGCGTGCGTTTGCTTCTGCAGTCTGGGTTGGCCGCACTTGCGTTGGCGATTTTTATTCAGCCGGCAACCGCCGCCGACACGCCCGATCCTGCCGCCGACGCCAAGGCGTTTCGCGATTACTTCGTGAAAAAATTCCCCAAGGTGAAGCTCGAGGATTTCGTCAACGGTCCCTATTCGCTGAACGAGGATATGCGCCGGCAGTGGGAGGAGAAGGAGCAGTTCCCGCCTTACGAGTTCGCGCTCGAAGCCGGCAAGGAAATGTTTGCGACGCCATTCAGGAACGGCAAGACCTACGCGGATTGCTTTCCGAACGGCGGCATCGGCATTCGCCAGAACTACCCCTATTTCGACGAGAAGGAAGGCAAGGTCGTCACGCTGGAACTCGCGCTCAATCGCTGCCGCGAGGCCAACGGCGAAGCGCCTTATTCCTATGTGAAGGACGAGATGGCTTCGCTGACCGCCTACATGGCGTTCACCTCGCGCGGCAAGCCGATGGACATCAAGGTCCCGAACGATCCGCGCGCGCTCGCCGCTTACGAGGACGGCAAGCGCCATTTCTATACGCGGCGCGGCCAGCTCAACTTCTCCTGCGCGAGCTGCCATGTGCAGAGCCCGGGCGAGCGCATTCGTGCCGAGACTCTTGCCCCTGCGCTCGGTATCATGAACGCGCTACCGATCTACCGCTCCGAATGGAGCGGCATGGGTACGACCAGCCGGCGGCTCGTCACCTGCAACAGCCAGACCCGCGCGGTCCCGCTCGACCCGCAATCCGACGAGTATCGCGATCTCGAATATTTCCTGTCCTACATGAGCAACGGCTTGCCGATCTCGGGGCCGGGAGCGCGGCCATGAGGATCCTGTCGAACGGGTGGAATATGACGCTTGCGGCGGTGTTGCTGATCGCGGGCACGATGCCGGCGCGTGCCGCGTCCGAAGCCGATTTCAAGGCCGCCTATGCCGCAGCCGAGGCCGCCGAGAAAGAGGCAAGTGCCTTGCACAATCAATGGACCACGACGGAAGCAACGCTTGCTGCGGCGAAGAAATCCGCTTCCGCCGGCGATTTCGATGCCGCGCTTGCGGCGGCAAAGGAGGCCGAGGCGCTGGCCAAGGCCTCGATCTTCCAGGCGACCAGCGAGAAAGAGCGCTGGAAGGATGCGGTCATTCGCTAAGATGTGTGAGGCGGCATCGCAATGAAAATCCGCCGGCGGGATTTTCTGAAGACAACTGGCGCAGCGCTCCTGCTCGGCGGCGCCCGCCACGCGCGCGCCGCTGAAACGCCAAGCCTCTACGACCTCGAACGCTTCGGAAATGCGCGCATCCTGCATCTGACCGACGTTCACTCGCAACTCAGGCCGGTTTATTTCCGCGAGGCGAGTGTCAATATCGGGATCGGCGAGATGCTGGGCCGGCCGCCGCATCTCGTTGGAAAAGCCTTTCTCGACCGCTTCGGGATCAGCGCCGACAGCGCGGAGGCCTACGCCTTCACCTCGCTCGATTTTGAGAAATCGGCGCAGCGTTTCGGCAAGCTCGGCGGCTTCGCGCATCTGAAAACGCTGATCGACCGCCTGCGCAACGATGTCGGCGAGGGCCACTCGCTACTCCTCGACGGCGGCGATTTGTGGCAGGGCACGGGTCTGGCCAACAGTATGCTGGGCGCCGACATGGTGGAGGCCGCCAACCTGCTCGGCATCGAGGCGATGACCGGTCATTGGGAATTTACCTATGGCGAAGCGGCGCTGCGCGCCAACCTCGAGCGCTTCAAAGGCGAGTTCCTGGCGCAGAACGTATTTCTGACCGAGGAAGCTGCCTTCAACGACGCGAAAGCGTTCGATCCGGCCTCTGGTCGCGTCTTCAAGCCGGCGACCATCAAGGAGATCGGCGGCCACCGCGTTGCCGTGATCGGCCAGGCCTTCCCCTATGTGCCGATCGCGCATCCCAAGCGCTTCACGCCGAACTGGACGTTCGGAATCCGCGACGAGGAAATGCAGAAACTCGTTGCCACGCTGCGCGACAAGGACAAGGTCGATTGCGTCCTGTTGTTGTCGCATAACGGCATGGATGTCGACCTCAAGCTCGCAAGCCGCATCAATGGCATCGACGTGATCCTGGGCGGCCACACCCATGATGCGGTGCCGCAACCCGTCGCGGTGAAGAATGCCGGCGGCACCACGCTCGTTACCAGCGCCGGTTCGAACGGCAAGTTTCTGGCCGTGCTCGACCTCGACCTTGCCAAAGGCAAGGTTGGCGGCGTGCGCTATCGCCTGCTGCCGGTCTATTCCGAACTGTTGAAGCCGGATGCGGCGATGAAGGCGCTGGTCGAACAACTGCACGCGTCGCATTCGAAGAGCTGGAGCGACACGATCGCAACCGCCGATCGCCTGCTTTACCGCCGCGGCAACTTTTCCGGCCCGATGGACCAGATGATCTGCGACGCCCTGCGCCGCGAACTCGATTGCGAGATCGCGCTGTCGCCGGGCTTCCGCTGGGGCACGACGTCGCTTGCCGGCCAGCCGATCACCATGGAGGATGTGCTGTCGGAAACCGCGATCACCTATCCCGAGACCTATGCGCAGATAATGACCGGCAGCCAGATCAAGGACGTGCTGGAGGACGTCTGCGACAATTTGTTCAACCCCGATCCATATTATCAGCAGGGCGGCGACATGGTGCGCGTCGGCGGTCTCTCCTACACCTGCTCACCAAACGAGAGCATCGGCAAACGGATTTCCGATCTGAAGCTCGACAGCGGCTCGCCGCTGCAGGCCGGCAAGAGTTACAAGGTGGCGGGCTGGGCCTCCGTCAACGAGCAAAAGGGCGCGCCGGTCTGGGATGTGGTGGCAAACTACCTCCGTGCGGCAAAACTGCCGGCGATGCGCACAAGCCGGGTGAATTTGCAAGGCGTCGATGGCAATCCGGGCATCGCGGGATAGTGATATATCGCCGATCAAAAGGGGTATATTGCTCGTCTTCAATCCGGCCGCGCGAAGCGCAAACCCAAACGGAGATTCTGATGTTTCGCCGCTTCGCAGTCGCAGCACTGCTGTCGATCGCCTCCGCTGTTCCCGGCCTCGCCGCCGAGGGCAAGACGCATCGCATCGCGATCCAGGTCGATCAGAACGATCCGCAGGTCATGACCATGGCGCTGAACAACGCCACCAATGTCATCGAGTTTTACCGCACCATGAACGAGGACGTCGACATCGAGGTCATTACCTATGGTCCGGGGCTGCACATGCTGCGCGCCGACACTTCGCCGGTGCAGGATCGCATCAAGCACCTCAAGGAAATGGTGTTCCCGGGCAGGCTCCAGTTCTCGGCCTGCAACAACACAAAGCTGGGCATGGAGAAGACCGAGGGCCGCGCGATTTCCGTGGTGCCGGAGGCAACGGTCGTCCCCTCCGGCGTGGTGCGCCTGATGGAATTGCAGGAGCAGGGCTGGAGCTATGTCCGGCCGTGATGTGCTAGTGTGGAGATTTAGAAGTCCTGGTAATTTTTTGGCATCGCGTTCGCTTGCGGATTTCCAAGCAGAGGCCACACTGGATCAATATGTTGTTAGGGTCCCGATTTCCGAAGTTCGCAAACGAAGCACCCTCATCATGATGCGAATTCCGGAATCGGAACACTGGGATCAAAGAAATCATTACAGCGGTAACCGATCATGATCTTCCGTCAGCTCTTCGACAGCGTTTCCGGTACCTACAGCTATCTGCTCGCGAGCCGCCTCGGCGGCGAAGCCCTGATCCTCGATCCCGTGCTGGAAAAGGCAGATCGTTACTGCCAGTTGCTGCGCGAGCTCGATCTCAAGCTGGTAAAGGCCGTCGACACCCATCTGCACGCCGACCATGTGACGGGTCTCGGTGAACTACGCGACCGCACCCATTGCATCACCATCATGGGCGAGCAGAGCAAGGCCGACGTGGTGTCGATGCGGGTGTCCGACGGCGACAAGGTGACGATCGAAGGCCTGTGCCTCGACGTGATGTACACGCCCGGCCATACCGACGATTCCTATAGTTACCTGATGGGCGACCGTGTCTTCACCGGCGACACGCTCCTGATCCGCGGCACCGGCCGCACCGATTTCCAGAACGGCAGCGCGCGGGCGCAGTATGAATCCATCTTCAACCGGCTGCTGAAACTCCCCGAAGAAACGCTGGTGTATCCCGCCCACGATTACAAGGGCGACACCGTCTCCACGATCGGGGAAGAGAAACGCTACAATCCAAGGCTGCAGGTGCGCTCGGTCGACGAATACATCGAGCTGATGGGCAATCTCAAATTGCCCAACCCGAAGATGATGGACGTAGCCGTTCCCGCCAACATGCATGTGGGCCTGCATCAGGAGGATCTCGAGAAGCAGGGGCTTTCGCTTTCCGCGTCCCAGGCGATCGCAAGCCTCGGCCGCCCGGACATCCTGCTGGTTGATTTGCGCGAGAGCGGCGAGCGCGCAAAGCACGGCACGCTCGAGGGCGCCTTGCATGCGCCTTACCCCTCTATCGGCGAGAACCTCAGGCCTGGCGGCATGCTGCGCGAGGTGGCCGCGGCAACCGGACGACGCATCGTGTTCTTCTGCGCATTCGGCGAACGCTCGGCCATGGCGGTCACGGCCGCAAAGGACGCAGGCCTCGCCAATACCGCGCATATCACCGGCGGACTGGACGCCTGGAAGAAAGCCGGCGGACCGGTCGTTCGCAACTGATCCGCAACTGCACTCACTGGGGGATCACATGAGTTACGGTGGCAGGAAGAAAGAGCAGCCAAAGCAGGCCGACGACAAGTCGAAGAAGCGGCCGGCTGCGCCAAGCGATGACGAGACTGAGGACTACGAGGACGGCGATATCGCTACCCCCAAGCGGGATCGCTACGGCACCGACGACGAGCCGCTGTAGATGCTGCAGAGCGACGACGCAGCGGCACAGGCGGAACGGGAAGTCGGAAACGGACAAGAGCCATGCAGCGCTGTCGATGGACAAATCACCGCCTGTCGCCGATAGTTCGCTGAAGTCAAAGAGATCATGGAATTCCGCTAGTTAACGATGGCCGACGTTCTCGCCGCACCGCAACAAGCCAAAACCGACACGACCTTTCGCACGCTGTCCCTGATCTCGACGGCGCACTGGGTAAGCCATTTCCATATGCTGGTATTGCCGATGCTGTTTCCGTTCCTGCGGGCACAGCTCGGCGTCGGCTATATCGAGCTCGGCTTTGCACTGACCGTGTTCGCCGTCGTATCCGGCCTCACGCAGGCGCCGCTCGGCTACATCGTAGATCATGTCGGCGCGCGTAAAATTCTGCTGGCCGGGCTTTGCCTCGGCGGCGTCGCGCTCATCATGCTCGGTCTGCATCTCAGCTACACATGGCTGGTCGCAAGTGCGGGACTGCTCGGCGTCGCCAACAGCGTCTATCATCCGGCCAATTACGCGATCCTCTCGGCACATATGGACGACGCGCGGATGGGCCGCGCCTTCTCGGTCCACACCTTCGCCGGCTTCCTCGGCGGCGCGGTGGCGCCCGCGATCATGGCCGCGCTGGTCACGTGGATCGGCGGGTTCGGCGCGCTGATCGTGGCCGGCGCCGTCGGGCCGCTTGTCGCGGCGCTTCTGGTTACATTGGGCGTGCCCGACGCGGGCGCAAAACACCGGCGTGCCAGCGGCGCGGCAACTCCACAACAAAGCATCGTCACGCCGCTTCTTATCATGCTGACGATTTTCTTCACGCTGCTCGGCCTGTCCAGTGCCGGCATCGGCAATTTTGGCGTGGTCGCGCTGATGAGCGGCTACGGCGCCTCGTTCTCGACCGCCAACGTCGCGCTGACGGTCTATCTCGGCGCGAGCGCGGTGGGCGTGCTGGCCGGCGGCGTTCTCGCCGATCGCACGAAGCGTCACGGCCAGGTTTCCGCCGCTTGCTTCGCGGTCAACGCGGCCGTGGTGTTCCTGATCGCCTGCACGACGCCGCCGACCGTGTTGCTCATCGCAGCCATGATGGTCGCCGGATTCCTCGGCGGCGTGATCGCCCCCTCGCGCGACATGATGGTGCTCAACGCCGCACCCGCGCACGCCGCCGGACGCGCCTTCGGCATCGTCTCGACCGGTTTCAATTTCAGCGGCATCGCGAGCCCGCTGCTGTTCGGCTGGATCATGGACCAGAACATGCCGCGTTGGGTGTTTGGCGCGTCCGCCGCGTTCATGGTGCTTACCGTGCTGCTTGCCTTCTTCACCGACCGCGATCGGCGCGAACAGGAAGAGGAACCTGATCTTGGCTTGATGTCGCCCTGATGCCGCAAGCATTGGCGCGAGGGAAAACGGGACCAGGTTTTCATGCGCCAAACATAGGCTTCAACGACCCAAAAAAAACTCGGGATGAAACGCCATGAGCGAAAGTCCAGACCTTGTGATCCGCGGCGGTACCGTTGCCGATGGACGCGGCGGCGATCTGTTCGAGGCCGATGTCGCGATCAGGGACGGACGGATCAGCGAGGTCGGTAAGATTTCGGGCAAGGGCCGCGACGAAATCGACGCGCGCGGCAAGCTGGTCGCGCCGGGCTTTGTCGACATCCACACGCATTACGACGGCCAGGTCACCTGGAGTCAGGACATGACGCCATCCTCGCAGAACGGCGTCACGACCGCGGTGATGGGCAATTGCGGCGTCGGCTTCGCGCCATGCCGGCCGGACGACCATCTGCGCCTGATCGAGTTGATGGAGGGCGTCGAGGACATCCCCGAGCCGGTGCTGAGCGCCGGCATCCCCTGGTCCTGGGAAAGCTTTCCGGACTACATGGAGTGGCTCGCCAAACGCGATTTCGACATCGACATCGGCGCGCAGTTGCCGCACGCGGCGCTTCGCGTCTATGTGATGGGCGAGCGCGGCGCGCGCCGCGATCCCTCCACGCCGGAGGACAACGAGGCGATGGCAAGACTTGCGCGCGAGGCGGTGCGCTCCGGCGCACTCGGCTTCTCGACCTCGCGCACCCTCAACCACCGCACCTCGACCGGCGACTTCACGCCGACGCTGAAGGCCGGCGAGGACGAACTGACCGCAATCGCTGCGGCCATGCATAGCGAAGGCCGCAGCGTGCTGCAATTCGTGCTCGATCTCTCGACGCTGCACGAAGACCTTCCGATGATGCTGCGGGTCGCAGAAAAGACCAGGTGCCCGATCTCATTCTCGATCACCCAGAACGACCGCGCGCCGGAGCGCTGGCGCCAGACGCTCGCCGAGATCAACGCCGCGGCCGCGAAGGGGCTCTCGATCACCGCGCAGATCGCCGCCCGCCCGGTCGGGCTCATGCTCGGGCTCGAATTGTCGCGCAATCCGTTCCAGACCCATCCGAGCTACAAGGCGATCGCGCATCTGCCGCTCAAGGAGCGGCTGACGCGCCTGCATCAACCCGAGGTGCGCGCCGCGATCCTGGGCGAAAGCGCCAGCACGACGGATGACCCGCTGTTCTTCAAGCCGAACTACGACAAGATGTACCTGCTCGGCGATCCCCCTGATTACGAGCAGCCGCCGGAGAATGCCCTGGGCGCGCAGTCGCGCCGGTCGGGCAAGCGGCCGGAAGAGCTCGCCTATGATGCGATGCTGTCGGATGAGGGCCGCGGCATGCTCTATGTGCCCTTCCTCAACTATGCCGACGGCAATCTCGACGCGACGCGCGAGATGCTGTGCGATCCGCGCTCGGTGCCGGGCCTGTCCGACGGCGGTGCGCATTGCGGCATTATCTGCGATGCGAGCTTCCCGACCTATCTGCTGACGCACTGGACGCGCGACCGCAAGCGCGGCGAGAAACTGTCGATCCCCTTCGTGGTGGCGGCACAGTCTCGCAAGACCGCGCTCTCGGTCGGGCTTTACGACCGCGGCGTGATCGCGCCCGGATATAAGGCCGACGTCAACGTCATCGACTACGACAATTTGCACCTGCATCCGCCAAAGGTGCATTACGATCTGCCGGTCGGCGGCAGACGCCTGCTGCAGCAGGTCGACGGCTATGAGGCAACCATCGTCTCGGGCCACATCACCCGGCGCGCCGGCTCCGCCACGGGCGCACGCCCTGGAAGGTTGGTTCGCGGTGCGCAGGGCGAAGCGCGTCAATTCGGTACGGCTGCCGGCTGATAGCGGCTCACATCGCACCGTGTCCACCGTTAAGGGCCGGGTTGGGGTGGTGAGTGGCTGCGTCCGCGCCCCGCCTGCCGCTCAATCCTTCTGCCGCCTGTAGCGAAAGTCGCAATGGCTGGCGCCCTGCATGATGGTCTGTGTACGCGTGAGCTTGATGTCGCCGCCGAAGCCTTCTGCAACCGAAAAATCCGCAGTGCAGACCAGCAGGAATCCGAGTTCCGGCTCGCCGAGCTCCTTGTAGAAGTCGGCGTAGCGGCACCCCGTCACATCGATGCCGAAGGCATCCTGCGACTGCTCGACGACTTTGTAATCGAGCGCATCGTCGCGGGCGTAGGTCGCAAATGCGGACGTCATGGCCTTGCCGAGATGGGTCTCGTTCTTCGCTCGCCAGAATTCCTCGCCGTAGCGGCGATAGATGTCGCCGAGCGCTCTTCGAACAAGCGCGTTTGCCCGCGCTTCGCCCAATTCGGTCTGAAGCGCCTTCACCAGCGGAACCAGGATCTGAGCCTGGATCTTGGCCTGTTGAATGACCGATACGCTCACGCTCGACCTCGTTAGGGCTGGCGGGCTCAGGCAAACTTCGGCTGCGCGCGCTCCTGCGCCATCAGCCGCGCGCGCTCGGTGTTTGGCCAGAGCAACAACAGGCCGAGCACTCCGGACGAAACCAGGATCACGGCGTTGATCGTGAAGCCCGTCATGTAGCCGTCGAGCGGATTTGCCGACGACTGGATGACCCGGCCCATCACCGACGGCGCGACGATGCCCGCCATGGTGTAGATCGCGCCATAGATCGCAAGCACCGCGCCGCGCTGCGAGACCGGCGTGAACTCGCCCAGCATCGGCGGGCAGACCACGTAGATCGAGCCGCACAGACCGGAGCCGAACACCAGAAGCGCGATTTGAAGCCCGGTGCTGTGGACATGGGGCAGCGCCGCAATGATCGCGCCGCCGAAGACCAAAGGAGTCGCACCGAGGATGCCGCGCGCCACGCGCGTGGTGTAGCCGCGCGAAATCAGGACCTGCGACAGCCAGCCGGTGAGCAGCACGATGCACGCGCCGAAGAGCCAGGGCAGGATCGAGATCCAGCCGGCATTGGTTTGCGAGAAGCCGAGCCCCTTGACGATGAACGGCGTGAACCAGGTCAAGCCCAGAGACAGCGCCCAATAGGCGCCGAATGTCGCCGCACAGCAGCCGATAAAGGTGCGCGAGGTCAAAAGTTGCAGATAAGGCACGCGCGCCTGGTCCGCCGCAGTCG
>Ga0310909_10000493_pt1 | contig 20646 bp, 17 predicted proteins | sample GREbulkMGT000H_FD_203449 | JGI IMG/M metagenome (GOLD analysis project Ga0310909, IMG submission 203449) | Lab enrichment of tropical soil microbial communities from Luquillo Experimental Forest, Puerto Rico - GRE.bulkMG.T000H | ecosystem: Environmental > Terrestrial > Soil > Tropical forest >... | reverse complement strand
TAGTGGTCAGGGAAAATTTGGCGACCCCTGGAGAGCGCCTTCGCGCTTCTTCTGCTTGAAATGCTGTGACTGGGCCGGGTGCGTGCACGAGCAGCTGCCGCCTTCGCAGTCGGCGCAGTCGCCGTCGCGGCAGTTGCCGCATTTGCGGGCGGTCATCTCCAGGCCAGCTGCCTTCTTCTTCTTCTTGTCCTTCTTCTCCCCGCCGAGCGGCGCCTCGCCGTATTCCTCGGCCATCTCGTTGATGTACTTGCGGACCTTGCCCTTGGGCTCGTTGGTCCGGCCGACGTCGTGCTTGGCGTTCTCGACGTCGGCGCCGCTGCTGACCGGGAACTTGTCGGTGCCGGGCAGGTGGTGCTCGGCGCCCTTGCGCTCTTTCTCGGTGACCCCGCCGCCACCGGCCAGGCCCTTGGCTGACTCGGCGGTGATGCCCTCGGACAGCAGCGGGCGCACCGTGGCCAGGTAGCCGTGCAGCCAGGCCACCTCGTCCTCGGTGCGGGCGGCGGCAGTGAAGCCCCGCAGGATGCGGTTGTGGTGCTCGATCACTGGCTGCAGGCTGCCGCCGCCCGACTGCCAGACACCGTAGCCCTCCCAGGCCCCGGCGCGCTCGAAGCCCTCCCGGCGCAGCGCCTCATCCAGGGTCATCGAGTGGTCGATCGCCACAGACGCCATGTGCGCACGGCTGGCGCCACAGCCCTCATCCGGGTAGTGGAAGGCCGCGCACTTGGTATGCCAGGGAGCGGTGTGATCGTCGGCGCTCAGCACGGCCATGGCCCAGCGGAAGCCCATCGGGTCCGGGCGGGTGTAGGACGCGGCGATCTGGGGCCGCTTGTCGGCGTTCTGCGGCTCCCCGGGACCGGTCACGGGCGTGGGGGCGGACGGGCCGCCGCCCTGGCCCGGCGCGGCGGTGGGAATCTGCCCTGGCGGGCCCAGCGGAATCTCCGCGTAGGAGTTGGAGGTGTCCATGGACGTGGAGTGCTCATCGGGCTTTTCCGGGCCCGAGCCGAATCCGGAGCCGCCGGCGTTCTGCTGCGCGATCTGATTGGGGCCGGGCGCTATCTCGCTGCTGATCGCGCTGGCGTGGTTGTCGGATTCGACGCCGCCGTTGAAGTCGTTCACCTCGGGGGCAAAGTTGTCGAAGACCTCCGTGGGATAGGGCGTGGGCGCGGGCTGGTTGTTCGGGTCGATCAGCTGATCGATCTGTGGCAGCCCGGAAGCTCCCGTGCGCTGGGCCAGGTAGGCCACCGCCTGAAGGAACTCATGCTGGGCCTCGCCCGCATACTCACCGAAGGCGCTGGCGGCGGTCCTGGCCCGGCCGCGTGCCTGCTCGGTGAACTCCTCGGCATCAGCAGCCACAGCCGGGTCCAGGCCGTGGATCCAGGTAGCGGCCTCGGTGATCATCGCGGTGCGGTAATCAGCGGGCTGCTCCCCGGCCACATCCAGCAGCCAGTCGGTCGCGGCGGTGTGGTGCTCGTGCAACGGCACCGGGGTCATGGCGGCGGTGACGAAATGGCCGCTGAGGTCCAGCTCCCGATCGGCCGCCGCTTGCGCCTGAGCCTGGCGGTCGAATGCGGCAAGCGCCGCGACCGCTGCCGGAAGTCCAGAGCCATCCGCCCTGGAGATTGCATCAAGCAGCTCGCTGCGCTGGGTCATGACCGCTCCTTTTCGCCGCTGGCCGCCCCTTCCGGGCTGGCTGCGGCCATGACCATCCGCAGATGATTGTGACTCAATGGCGGCACCCGGCCGCTATCGATGTAATCCAGCCAGAGCCCAAGGACTTCCGGCAGGGAAAGGCCGCGCTCTACGCGGCGGGCCGACCATCCGTGCATTCGCCCGTACCACGGTCCCCGGCCCCTGGCATCGGGACGGCGCACCGGGTCAATACCGTGAGCACAGGCGGCTCGCACAAGAATGCGGAGAGTCCGGGAGGAAAGGGCCAGGCGCCCGCCTGTCGCCAGTTTCTGCCGAGCCGTTTCAATGGCACCGGCCAGATCGCCGGAAACGCCTTGATGCGCCTCGGCCTGATCATGCGCACAGGAGAGATGCTTGCCGTAAAGCATCTCCTGGCCAAATAGAATCGGCTGCCCGCAGGCATCACAAAGGACGCCCTCCTCCCAGCACGTCTGGATCATGACCATCCTTCCCCTCCTTCTGGGGAAGGTCGGGTAGGTCAATGCCATGAAGCTCCAAAATAGCCAGGGACAGTTGCAGGCGCTGTTCTTTGCGAACTTTCTGGAGCAGCTCCATGCACATGTGATAGGCGGGCTCATCAGCGGGAGCGCGTTTCAGCTGCTCATGCAAATCATCGATTTCCTGCATATCGAGCAGGAGGATGTGCATGTCCTCGGGCCAGTCCCGGGTGGGCGTCCAGTCCAGCTCGATGGTGGTGTCCGGCTCGGCGGCCTCGGTGAGCAGCTCCTCCAGCTTGCCGTCATCCAGTGGCATGCGCAGCTCCTGACAGCATGCTGAGGGCCTTCTGTACCTGCTGCTCGGCTTCGGGATTGCGCAGCGTATAGGAGGGATGGAACAGCGGGTAGACCGCGACATTCCAGCCATAGGGATGCGGCCAGGAAATCAGCTGGCCATGGCAGTCAGTGAGCCGGGGGAAGACGATGCGCCCAAGAGCCCGCAGCGCCGGACCGCCCAGAGTGACAATCACCTTGGGCCGGACAATGTCCAGTTCTTCCATCAGGCAGCGGCGGGAGGCGGCGATTTCATACTGCTCGGGAGCCCGGTTGCCCGGCATCTGGTAGTGCAGCACGTTGGTGACTCGCAGGATCCGGCGCTCCAGGGCAGCATCGGCGAGCAACCTGTTCAGCTGGCGCCCGGCTGGGCCGACGAATGGGCGGCCCTGTTTGCTTTCCTGCTCGCCCGGCGCCTCGCCAATCAGCATCATGGGAGAATTCAGCGGGCCCTCCCCGGGCACGAACGGATACTGCGCCGCAAGGGATGCCAGGACCTCCAGCTGCTGATAAGCGGCATAGGCCTCGGCCAGCCGCTCCTGCCGGGTCATCAGCTGCCCTGCTCCAGCCGCCGCGCGGTCCGGGCCAGCTCGCTCTCCTTGGTCTGCTTGCGCCAGTCCGGGTATTCCTCGCCGAACTGCTGAGTGACATTACCCTCCACCATCTTGATGATGTATCCGGTGGGCCGTACCTGGAACGGCGCATGGGTCAGCTCCAGCCAGTCGAAATGCGAGACCGATGGCGCCTGCGGGTCGAACCAGGCGGGCATGACGAAATTGCTGACCGTTCCGGTGACCCCGCCGACCGTCAGCTGATAGGCATCCGATTCCACTGGGTCGCACAACTCCTGGGCGATGGCCATGTTGTTACCGGTGTCACACCACCGGTTGCAGGTGCTGTCGCCGAGGGTCTCCAGCGTTTCGTGGGAAAGCACCGAGGCCACCGACAAAGCGTCAGTGAGCACGTTGCCGCCATTGGTCAGCACCGGCTGGGCGAACACCCGGCCGTAGACGATGCCGTTGGGTCCTTCGGTGTGCCAGCCGAGGTCGCCCGCCTGGTCGGCGTTGTCGAAGATGCCCAGGACCGCTGAGCCGGGCGGGGCCTGGTTCTCGTTGGCCAGGTAGTGCACCACGGGCGGCATGATCCCGTAGGCCGGAGCGGCGTGGAACCGGGCCTGCCACTCACATAGGAGAGTCATGTTGTAGGCCTGCTGGTTAGTGACCAGACTGGAATGGTTCACTACCGCGATGAAGGTCCTCATGGGGTCACGTCCTTAAAAGGATCGTCGAAGGCTGACATCTTCTCCCAGCCTGGATTGGCTGCTTCCCAGGCATCTCGCCGTGCCACGCTTGCCTGCACCGAGAAACTGGCGGGCGGCCCGGCATGGCCTTCGGGCAGCTCGCACCAGTAATCCTGCGCTCCGCCTTGCACCGGTTCCCGGCACATCCGTTGCGGGTATTCTGCTTTCTTCACGCCTTCTCCCACCGGCCGAGAGGGATTTCCTGCCACCGGCCGGCCTGGACGTACCACACCGAATCAACCGGCCACTCACGGGGCTCGATCTTCGGCAGGAACCGCATCCGGTGGTCGGCGTAGGCCAGGGTGATGTGCGGGGTGAAGTTGTGTTCTTGCGGGAATGAAATGCCGTGGCCTTGCAGGAACTCCTCCAGCGAGGCTCGCATGTGATGGCCCCCGGGAATGTCCACCAGGGCATGCAGCACATGCTCATCCCCATTGGCGAATGTGCCCGCGCCCTGCACCTTGGCGGTAAACGGCTCCTGGGTTTTGCCCCACTGGCTCACTAGCTCGGGCAGCTTGTCTCGGTGGCTTTGGATGTGGTCGCCGGTCTTGCCCAGGTAGAGCACCGTCAGGTGCATGTTGTCCCGGGACTCGGTCTTTTCGCTGATCGGTTTCATTGCGTCAATGAGACCGTCGAGCACATCCCCGGGCGGCACGATAGCGATCATCATCCCGCGCTGGACTTCAGCCGCCGCCTCACGGTGGACGCCGAACTCGGAGTAGTCGGCCGCGCCGTGCCCGCTGTGCTTGATGGTGATGGTCTTCCCGTGCATCGGGACCCATTCCCAGTTCGGATCGTTGCGCTCGGGATGAGAAGGCACCGGGCCCATGCCGGTGTATTCCTGGCCCGGCGCGAACTTCGATTCCGGATCGTTCTTGTGATGCCACACATAGGCACCGTGCAGCTTCACCTGGGCGCCGGGCTTGAACCGGATTTCGGCCTCGGTGTCGAGCGAGCGGCCCCGGCCGAACCACATCGGATGGCTGCGCGGGAAATGCTGGCCGGGGTGATCGACCTGGCCCTGCCAGACCACCACCGTGGTATCGGGCATGGTGTGGCCCTTGATCACCATGTCCGGGTCGGCGGTCCAGTGCATGCCGGTGCTGGTGGCCTTGGTCAGGTCCTCGCCGACCGGGCGGCGCTCGCCACGCCAGACGTGGGTGCCCGGCTCGGCGGTCTTGGCCACATCGAGGAACCGCCGGCTCCAGGTCTTGTAGGACTCCTCGTGCGGGTGCTCGTAGTCCTCGAAGATCGACCGCTGCTTGGGCGGCAGGTCCTCGGTGCGGAACACGGCGGTACGCCGGGTGAACCGGACGGAGCCTTCCTGCTGCATCTGGCGCCGGATGTGCTCGGGCATGCCCGGCTCAGCGGGCTCGTAGTCCACCGACAGGTAGTCAGGCGTGTCTAGGGGGGCGCGCGTGGACGGCCGCAGGCCCTGGCTCTCGATGCTGCGGGCCGCTTCGTCAGAGGTACCGTGGTAGTAGGTCACGTGCTCGCGGGCGGCCAGCCTGGGCCCGTGCGAAGGGCCATCTTTGGCCGCTTCCTTTGGCCGTCGATAGCCAAGCTCATGCTCATGGAATACAACGCGAGGATTCACCTCATCAATCACCCGCAGTGGTGACCTGGACTGGTAGCTCATACCAGGAAATCCCAGCTCCTTATCATGTGGGTCCCGGGAATAAGCACCAGTCGGCTCGACAACATAGACATGCGGATAACCCTCGCGCTTGGAGGCCAGCGGGAATTGGGACGCCCAGCCCTGGCTATGAGTAAAGTACACATGAGACTTCGACGGCCGAGTTTTCGCCTGCAATCCTTCACCGTAGACCTCAGGCTCAATGCCCAGCTTTTCGGGCGGATGTATCAAATCGCCTTTCTGCAATTCTGACCGGGTACCGTGGAAAAAATACTTCACCGGCTCCTGGCCCGGCTCATCAGGCCATGCCCTCTTATTCCACACCAACGGGCGCTCATCAGCCCTAAAGTATTCACCCCGGACTGCCGTCTTCGGGCCCTGGCCGTGCGAGCGGACCTGGTCCCAGGACTCGGCGAAGCCCGGGTGCAGCTTGCCGCTGCGGCCCATGGCCTTAATCTCGCCGTCAGTGAACCAGCCGTGGTCGGCCGTCTCCCAGGAGGTCCCGCCGTGGCCGGGCGGCTCGAACCGCTCCGGGGAGTCCATGACCACGGTGTGGTACCGCCAGCCGCCGTGATCGTCGGTGTAGGTGTGGGCGTGGGTCATCTCCGGGTGCAGGCGGCCCATCTCCTCAGTGGACTCGCGCATCGCGCCCTGCTCGGGTGTCTCGCCGGCGTGCAGGGCCCCGCCCGGGGTGCTCCAGGTGCCGCCGTGCTGAACGGTCTCGGAACGATGCTGCAGCAGGTAGCGGCGCGTCCCGCCCGGGTCGGTATGCCGGACCAGCAGCCCGGCCGCGCCATAGGCGCCCCAGTGCCTATGACCCTGATCACAGGTGACGTAACGATCGCCCGAGGAAGCCTGGCGCTTGTACCCGCGTCCCGTGCCCGGCTGATTCCACCAGGGATTCGGGTCACCGGGCGCGGAGCCGCGCTCGTAGAGCCTGACCACGCGCAATGGGTGCTTCGACCGCCAGCCCGGACCATCGGGATCGGGCTCGACGGGCCCGGTCGGCTCCACCTGGTAAATGCCATATGTCTTCGCCCTGTTGCGGAGAGCCGCCTGGCCGCCGAAAGTCCGCGCGACCGAATCAGATGCCGCCAGGTAAACGTGCTCCGGGCTCGATATCTCATGGGCCTTGTGATATCCGGGCTCGATCATGTCACCGGCCTTAAACCGGTACGCGGTGCCGTGGTAGTAGACGCCCCCAGAGGAAGCATGCCGGGTAATTCCGTGAACTGCCGATGGATCCAGGACCAGGACCTCCGGGCCTTTGTCCATGTAATGGGCGCCAGCAGCACGGTTCTTGGCCGGATTCATGTAGCCGGTCTCGGTCGCCGAAACACCTCTGACCTTATCCACCTTCAGCACTGCCGGGGTACCGCCGCCATCGGCCCGCACGCGGCCTTCTGCGTAGCTGAGTGCTAGCTCAGGATGAGGGGTGAGGTGAATCACGTCCTCATGCCGGTCTTTCCCGCCCTCAAATCCATGCTCCAGAATCCGGCCAGCACGTTCTGCCGTCGTGCCGTGATACAAAGGGCCAATCTCGGTGACCGGCATCTGCCTGGCCGCAGTACGTCGCATCCGATCCAGCACCGTGCCCTCATGCTCGGCGTGGCCGAAGTAGCGGATTTCTGCCGGGACGTGGGACAGGCCCAGCTCGACGGCCGCGTCACGGCGGTGGTTGCCCTCATTGATCATCGGGTTCTTGCCGTGAAACACATTGATGAAGATCGGGTCGGTGATACCGTTGCGGCGGATGTCTTCCTTGAATTCCGGCCACTCGTCCGCATCGTCCATGTTGCGATGCTCGCCAGGCACTTCGCCGCGCATGCCCGGCATATGGGCGATAGCCGCCGTGGGAATTCTCCCGTACTCATTGCGGGTGATATGGGAGTTATCGCCGACCGTCCCCTTGTAGTCGTGGACATCCAGAACCGCGAAATGCGCAGTGAGGCTGGCCTCGTGGTGGAGTTTAGGCGGCTCATAACCTTCATCGCCGGGATCCCGGGCCAGCCGGTGCTTGGACGCCCCGGGGATGAACAGGTGCCGGTGATCGATCCAGTCGCCTACCTTGCGCACGCCATTCAGCAGCGGCTCGCCATCATGGCCGATGCCGGCAAATCTTCCCCGGACCAGGTGGGGAGTGTCGGACCGGTCTTCGCCCCGGTACCGATCATGCTCCGCGCGCTGCACCCGGTCACGCATTTCCTCGCGCGTGTCATTGGTGTACTCGTCGTTCCACTGGTCCAGATCGCAATCGGGCTCGCAGTGCTCATTGTGCTCATGCCAGCGGAGGAGGTCCTCATCCGGATCGATCGGGTCGCCGTGATGGTTCAGCTCATAAACGCTGACGCCCGCCTCGGGAAAGCCGGTGACGTAGTTCCGCGACTGCTCGGAATGGTGCCAGTCCCCGAACCGCAGGTACACCCGGTCTTCTGAGCTTTTGTAAGGCTGGGTGATGGCCATGTGCTGGGTGAGGCTGGCCTCGCGTTCCCCGCCGCTCGGGTAGATGCCGCCGTGCATCCGGTGGTAGGCCATCACCCGGTCTTTCATCTCATCGGGCTCGTCCTGGTCCCGGACCGCGTCCCAGGTCCGCTCGTGGGCCTTGGGCTCCTCCCGCCACGGCGCGATGTGCTCGACGTGCGTGGTCTGGATGTCCTCAGGCTGGGCGATGGCCGAGATGCTGTAGGGGTGCCCGGTCGGCCAGTCCCGGCGCTTATCGAGGTATTTCATCGCCTCCTCGCCGCCCTTGGTGGCGCCAGTGATATACGGGCCCTCCAGGTCGTTGCCATAGGTGATGCCGTGGTGGCCCTGGTCCTCCAGGTGCTGGCGGAAGCCTTTCAGAATCTCGGGCAGGTGCGGGTGCCAGGTCAGCAGGCTCTGCGCGCTATCGGCGAACCGGTGGAACGGGTGATTGTCGGCGTAATCACCACCAGGACGGTAGGCGGGCGGATGGGTGAAGTCGCGGCGCGTGCCCTCCTGATCGGAGTAGTTCCAGCCCATCGTGGAGTTGAGCTTGTCATTGTGCCAGTGCGGGTAATGCTGCTGGCCCCAGGCCGCTATGGCGATGTTGAGATGATCCTCAGTGGGAAAGTGCGCCGGGTTGCGGAAGTTCAGCCGGGCATGGGCGATGGCGGTCGGCTGGCTGCTGACCGAAGGGGCGAATTTGTGGGCTATCTCGTGCAGCGGGCTGAAGTGCACGCCGAGCAGCTGGTTGGGCTGCGGCCAGCCCATGCCATGCATCCTCTCCTCTGGCGGCATCTTCATCCGCTCACTGACATCACGGTCGCCCCCGCGCTCACCGAACTCCGGGGTACCTCGTGTGCCATGGAACCAAGTGTGCGACCATTCCGGCCTGCCGCTGAACCGCTTGATACCGTGATACGGGTTGAGGAATCCCTCGATGGTCGGATTCTCAACAACGGCGAAGTGCTCCAGCAGGTTCGCCTCGCGCAGCACACGCCAGGGAGCCACGGATTTCACCGACCGCCCAGACACGGTGTCAAAGGTATCCGGCTCATAGTCACCGGTCGGCTCGACTTCGTAGACATGCCGCGACCCATAGGGCAGCCGGTGCTCAGCCAGCTCCCGCGCCCATTCCCGGCTATTGGTCGCGTGAACGTGCTCTGACAGGCCGGGCAGGAAATTGTCAATCGCCCGCTCATGACCAGGCTCCAGCATGTCCCCGGCCGAAAACTGCTCAGGCGAGGCGTGGTACCAGGCCGCCATGTGCTCCAGCAGGGAGACCTTGCGCACGACCCGCAACGGGGCCATGGTACGGCGCCCGCCCAGGCCTGGCAGATTCGGGTCCTCTTCATGCTCACCTTCGGGCTCGACCTGATAGACGTGCGGAGTCTGCGCGTCTTTCGGCCACAGCGCATTGTGGAGATTCGTCGCGCCCAGAGCAAATGTCGCAGCGTGCGCCGGGCTGTCGGTAAAGAAGATGTGCTCATCCCGGGCGTCATACACCCGGCCCAGCTCATCCGCTTTCTCCGGGGTCAGCCGGTCACCAGGCGCCAGCTCATGACCAGTCCCGTGGTACCAGGCCGCCATGTGCTCGGTGAGGCTAGTCACGAGCACTCCCCGCGTCGGCGGTGCTCACATGCCGCCATGTTCTGCCTGTATTGATCGCACTGACAGTGTAAAACGCAATACCGAATCTTTCAGCTATATCCTTTTGTAGCTCCTTGCCTATTGCCAACGCGATCTTAATCTCACGCACTTGATCCTCAGTGAGAGTGGTCTGATAATTCAGACTTCCACTAACATGATCCCGCTTAGTTCTAGCGATTAGATGCTTCCCGTTACAACACAGCCGATGGCTACAAATCCCAGGGTGGCAAGCGCCTGCTCTAACCGCTATATTATGACATTCATGATCGATGTCATGGTCCGGTGGCACAGTCCGATCATTGGCATACTCCCAGGCAACAACGTGAGCCCTTAGCAGTTTACCTGCGATCTTAAACTCACCATAACCTTTATGATTTGGTGGACCCAGCCATAGATGACAAGCATCAAGGCCACCAGACCGATCGACCCTAGACTCAAACCGTCTCCGGTCATCACCAAAAATGCGCACATCCGCTAGAGGATCACCATGTCTGCGCCAACGCTCATAATGCTTCATGCACCAGCCACGAGCGATCCGGCCGTATTTTCCGCAGATCGAGCAGGTACCCTGAGCCATGCGAGCTTTCCTAGTGAGCTTGCCGTGCCCGGGGCGTTGGCAGCGTCGCCGGGCTTTGACATGGCACTTTATCATCGGGGACTCGCCGATAGGATGGTAGCTGTTGTTTCTCCGTGCCCGAGCGCCTGCGGGCCGGTCTCCTGGCCGTAGACGGCCGCCTTCAGCTTGCCCACCAGGTCACCGCTGGCCTGGTCGAGAGCCTTCTCCAGCACATTGCCAACACCCAGCCAGCCCATGCCAGTCTCGCTGAAGTCGGCCTTGCGGCCCTCGTGGATGTAGGCCCAGATGCGCCTGGCCTCCTGGGCCCGGAACGGCTCTGGAAGCCTCAGGATGGCCCGCACCTGGGCGATGAGCCCGCGTGCCTCCTGGAACAGCGCCGGGCCTTGAGGAAAGCTCTCAGGGCCCCAGGAGGGCAGCTGCGGCGGTCGCACCGTCCAGTCGTCGTGGATCAGGTCGTAGGCCGCGTAGGGATTGAGCGACCGTATGTCGATGGCGCCCGAGTTCACGTAGCCGGTCAGGTCAAACTCGCGGTCCCCGGGAGCGAACGCCGGGTGCCAGTGGCTGGCATTGTAGTGCTCGCGCAGCGCCGCGTTCAGCAGTTTGTCGATGGCCTCGTCGGTGAGCACGGCCCAGGCGGGGATCCGGTTGCGGGCGTGGGTGTAGGCGATGCCGATCAGGGTGTCCAGGTCGCCGTTGCCCTGGCAGTTCTCATCAGTCCACATCGACACCTGTGAGCCGGCCAGGTGCACCGAGGCGACATCCTCCCAGCCGCTGCCGAGGACCGGGGCCAGCACACTGTCCAGCCGGGCCAGCAGGGTGCTGCGCACCTGCGGCTTCAGGTGGTCTCCGTCGAACAAGTCCTTGTCCAGGCAGGTCGTCGGGCCGAAGATTCTCTTGGTGGGAATGAAGACGGCTGCCACGTGCTGGTTGAGCCGCTCGCAGCTGCCGCAGTATGGGTCGCTCTTTTCGACGCCCTGATTGCCGCAATGCTCACAGGACTGGGTCTGGTCGCAATGAGCGTAGACCCGGTGCGACTCGCCGATGTGCACCTGATCGGGGTGGAAGGCTATCGCGCACAGGTGCAGATGCGGCTCCTCGTATTCATTGCCGTAAGTGATCCCGTCGTGGCCACGTTCCTGCAAATGCCTCCGGAAACCATCAGCGATTTCCTGGGATTGCGGGTGCTCACGCAGTGCCCCAGCGTGGTCCGCCTGGCGATCAGGATCATCACTGGCTGCTTCATGGAGCGGGTCGAACCTGTAACCATGCTGGCGGGCCCAGGTGAACCCGTGCCGGTCCAGGTCGTACTCCGACCGGTAATGCGCCGGGTTCTTGACCGACAAGTCGGCGTGGTAGACCCAGCCATCGCCATTAAGCTCAGCAAAATTACTCGCCACATGGTGCATGGAGGAGAAGTGCGAGCCGAGGCGGGAATTCCACCAGCGCTGCTTGGTGTCGTTCTCGTCGGGCTCGCCTTCCTCGTGCGCAGCCCGGTGCCGGGACAGGTCGAACCGGTCAAACTCCTCGGGACGATCGGAGCCGTGAAACCATGCCTCCCCGGCCGCCAGGTGGATGCTGGCGGGCGACCAGGCGTAGGCAGTGATGGTGCTGCGGGCCGCTTCGTGCTGCAGGCTGGCATATCGGACGTGGCCCAGGATGGTCCTGTCCGGATAGCGCCGGGCCATCTCCTCCTTGATATGCCCCATCGCCGGGTGCATCATTTTCCCGAAGTGAATGATTTTAGCATCAGGATGCCGGGCAATGAGATTCTCGGCCAAAGCCGTGCCCAAGCCTTCGCCCCTTCGGTCACTGCGCGTTTTCATGTAGTTGACATACACCGAGTCTGGCGTCGGCCGGGTATAGTCTACAAAAGCGACTGTCCCTGGCTCAGCGCCAGGAGTGACGATCGTGCGCGGGTTCTTCAGGCGGCGCCCGGTATCTGGGTTACGGAATACCTTCCGGCTGGTCTCAGCGAAGTAAGCATCGCCTTTCGGGTGCTCACCAGCCGCAGAGTTCACGATCGCCAGGCGGTCCGGGTGCAATGCAGAAGACTCCCGGTAGTCCAATGGCGAGGGGCCTTGGTGCACGAACTCATCATCAGGAGTTATACCAGCTACTACCAAGATCGCCTCGTGCAGTTCCCCGCTGGGCTGATGGGCGTAATGGTGGACGTCGAGGGCGTCCCCGGTGCCGGTGCGCCATTCGTTCATCCCCGACACCGGGTAGCCCTGCGCACCCGGCCTGGGCCTCACATGCAAAAGAGCAAAGTTCTTGGGGTCCTTCTTGGCGAACGCCTTGGTGTCAGAAAGGAAGAACATCGGGTCCTCGGGGCCACCCGCGTGCCAGCGGCCATTGGAATAGCGCTTGTACACCTCGGCCGCGAACTCGCGCTGCTTGTCCGGATCCATCTTGCGGCGCCAGGTGTAATGCATCCGGCCCTTCGGCACGTCGATGCCCTCGTCGGCAGGCTCCCAGCCCGGTCCGTGCCGCTCGCGGATTTCCTCCGGGCTGCCAAGCATCCCGCCCTGCTTGACCTCATAGCCCCGCAGGCCCTCGCGCAGGCCCATCGGCAGCTCGTCGCCCTCTTTCCAGTCACTGTGCCAGTTGCGGGCGATGGACTCGTGGTAGGGCCGTTGCGCCCGGTAGCCGCGCCTGGCCTGGTTCCACATCTGCTGCGGGGTGATCTTGCCATTGACCGCCCGGTGCATCTCATGCAGCGCGCCAAGGATGTGGCCAGCCAGGCCGTGATTGGTGGTCAGCGAGATGGTGTCGGACTCCCCGCCACCCAGGCCATGGCCGTGCATCTGATTCAGCTCATCACGGGTCTTCAGCCCGTGCTGGCGCACACTTTCGAGGTCGGTGGTGACGTGGTACATCCGCTGCGGCAGCGGCTGCCAGCCACCCTTGCCTGTCCATTCATCCCGGTGCGCATGCCCACTCGGATAATAGCCCAGCTGTTTCGTCTCATCATGGGTGATATGGCCCAGGGACAGGCCACGCTGGATGTGCTGCTTCCATTGCCTGCGCTTGTCGAACTCGCGGTCGTTGTGCGCGAACCGCTCCTCCTGGGGCCAGTCCTCTGGGGCGAAGTGGTACTCGGGCTCAGGACCGTACTCGGGATGATCGGCCAGCAAGGCCGTGTGATGGCCGGGCTCGTCCTGCTCGGCGTCGATGTCCGGGCCCCAGTAGCCCTGCTCGGTGTACTGGGCCGTGCCGGCGTCCCGGACGTGCCTGGCGGGCACCTGGGCCTTGTGCACCACCCAGGGGTGGCCCGCCCTCTCGTCAGCCTCGCCCTCGTTATAGGCATGGTTATGGGCATAAGTCCGCGACAGCGAGACCCATTCGCCCGTGTGAAACCGCCGCTCAGTGCCTTCAGGGACGCCCCGGTATATCGTCACCAAGTCATCGGGCTTGCCGCGCACCCGGCGCAGCTGGGCCAGCCCCTCGGCATCGGGGCGTGACGGCCAGCTGGATGCCCAGTACTGCGGGTGCGTGTAGATGTCCTCGGAGTATCCCTCATGCAGATCGTGAGCCGGGGCACCATCCCGCAGCGGCCGGTGGCCCATGCCGTAGTCCCCGACACCGGCCAGCTTGCCCTCGTGCGGCAGGGGCTCGGGATCCTCCCAGTCGTAGCGGTGCAGCTGAGAGCCCGGATCCCAGGACACCGGCAGATGGCTGACGCCCAGCTGGTGCGCGCGGACGATGCGGTGGCCGCCCTCATTGACCACCGTGTGGCCGCTGCCGGACTTCTCCAGCAGCACCGGGTCGATCGTGCCGGTGCGGATGGGCTCATCGAGCCGGGACCAGGCGGGCTCGTTCCGCGCCATCTCAGCGGCCTTGCGATCGTAGATGTCACGGACCGTGGTGCCGGTTCCGTGCCCGAGGCGCGAGTCGCCCCAGCGGCGCCGCCACAGCCGCAGGGCCTCATCGGAGTGCAGGCCGAGCAAGTCCTCCACGCTCATCAGCTCGTGCCGGGCGGCCTGACGCCAGTGGCGGCGGCGGGGCTGGCGCTGGTCGTCGCAGTAGGGCTCCTTCGAGCCCCGGCGCACCGTGCCCGAGGCATCACACCGGTAGCACTCGTGGCCCTCGGGGACGTGCTCACCCGAGCCCTTGCAGCAGCCGCAAGATTCCTGCCCCCGGGGCGGCCGGGCAGCGGCGAAATGCTCTGTGAGGGTCACGGGGCCTCCCGAGACTTCCCGGCAGGTTAGCTAAGCTGCGCACAAGTCTTGCCATATCCCCCGGGGAAACGGCTTGGAGCCCAGCCGGTTGCACAGTTCCTGGTACTCGCTGTAGTAAATCCCGGGGTCATTGCGGATGTCGGCTTCGAGGATGGCGCGGTATTCATCGTCACCCCCGGTCTCCTGCATAAGGCTCTGCGCCAGCAACGCTGGTCCTACTATGGTCATCTGCCTCGTCCGGCGCACTTTCTGGAGCCTCCTCGACGAACCCGGGGCAGGGAATGTGACTGCCCTTTTCGCCACCCGCTGAACATCCCATCGCCATGCACGCTGAGGTGCCATTGCCATGGAGCGACCAAGAGTGATGGCACCGGGGTCGGGCACAGCGCGGACCGGCCACGGGTCTGCTCCTTCCTGCGCTCGTGCCCCCGAGGCTGACTACCAGGCTAGCTTAGCAGGGCAGCGCTGTGCGGCCGGTGCTCAGTTCCGGCCGCGCCGCCACGATGCCGGGCCAGCCAGGCGGCGGCTCTGCGGCCCTGGGAAGCGCGCCTGCGGCATGCCAGCCCGCAGCCCACGGGACAGGGCACCCCGGCCCAGCTGCTGGGCATAGGGGTTCGCCTGGCCGGGATCAAACCGCCGCAGTGCAACCGTTAGGCTGAGCCCATGGCCAGAGTCACCAAGCGGTGCTCGAAGTGCGGGAAGCGCAAGCGGCGGGACAAGTTCAGCCGCTGTGCTAGGAATGCTGACGGGTGCCAGAGCTGGTGCAAGGCCTGCAGAGCAGATATTCAGCGAGCCTATCGCGGCGACTCTGAGGTCAAGGAGCGAAAGAACGCATGGCAACGGGCCTATACAAAGAATCCCGAGTTCCGCGAAAAGCAGAAGAAACAGCAGCGAACCTATCGCCGTAAGAATCTTTGGCGCATACGCGATCGGAAAAGACTCTACGACCGGGCCCGCTGCAGCGATCCTGAAATCCGCGAGCGGAAGAACGCACAGATGCAGGCCTATCTCAAGAAGAATCCCGGGGCCCGCGAGAAGAACCGGAAGTCTGCGCAAGCATATGCCGAGGAGCATGGACGACGGCCGGCCGCCGAGTGCCTGATGTGCGGCCTGTTCTTCTCCAACAGCCTGACCTACGAGTGGTGCCACCCAGCGACCTCGGCTAGGAATGAATGCCTCGATCCATCGGAGCGCGGCCTGATGGCCCGGCCACGGCGGAATGACAGCGTGGTCTGGGGCTGGCCGAGAGGCGGCCAGAACGCCGCCCAGCGCGAAATAAGGCGTAAGAGGCGGGCGGGCTGATGTCAGGGGCAATCATAAGAGTCCGCTTCGAGGACTTGCCAGAAGTCCTTCGCCAGCGCATCGTCATCGACCCGCAGTCAGGCTGCTGGGAGACCCAGAAAACCTTTGAATCCGGGTATGGCCGTCTGTGGTGGCAACGCAAGACGCACCGGGCTCACCGGCTGGTCTGGAAACTGCTCGTCGGCCCGATCCCGCCTAAGCTCACCCTTGACCATGTCAAGGCCCGTGGCTGTGAGTCCAAAGCCTGCTGTTTCCCTGAGCACATGGAACCGGTCACCAGCCGGGTCAACATCATGCGCGCCCCCAATACCCTGGCAGCCATCAACGCGGCCAAGACCCATTGCCCGGAGAAGCACGCCTACACACCAGGGAACACCAAGATATACAACGGGCAAAGAAGGTGCCGTGCCTGTGAGACCGAGAGAAGCAAGAGGAATTACGCGACCGGCTATCAGGTTCGCGAGCACACGGTTGACCAGTGCCGGGAAGGCCACAAGTACACACCCGAAAACACGATCATGAACACCAATGGCGGGCGAATCTGCAAGACATGCAGAAATGCTAAGCGAAAGATCAGGCGAGCGGCTGCGAGAGCTAATTCCGGCCCCGGCGCAGCCTAGCTGGCGGGAACAGGCGCGGCGAGTTCAGCCTGTTGCCGCCCCTCATCATGTCCGGGCGTATGCCCCGGGTCAGGCCCTGGCCCAGCTGCTTGGCATAGGGGTGGAGGTTCTCCATGGGAGAAAATCGTTTGAGTGGGTCGGCGTCGGCGGGGCCCATGGCCATGGCCGGCCGCTGGTTGCGCAGGTCCTTGCCGAGGAACGCGGCCATCTGCTCACCAAGCTGGCGGTGCACGTTGATCGCGATCGTGTCCGCGATGTCCTTGGTGGTCACCGGCCCGGAGTCGGGGCAAACCACCTTCATCTGGCCCTCGGGCTTCTGCACGAACTTCAGCTCCTGGGCGGCCTCGGCGTGATAGGGGGAATGCACCAGCTCCATGTTCAGCGCGGCCTTGAACGTCTCCCAGGTGGTCCAGTTCAGCGGCGCGGTGGCAGTGCGCTCATAGACGCTGATGTGCTTCTGCAGCCGCCCGGCCCGGACCTTCTTCTGCAGGTACTGCACACTCGCCACGGAGTTGAATTGGTCAAAGGTGCACTCGATGGTCTGGAACGGCTTGACCACGTTCTCGAATATCCAGTCGATGACCTCGTCGTAATCGATCGTGTGATCGGGGAAACTGGCCGGATCCCAGAAGTGGATCAGGTCGAACACGACGTGGTTCAGGCCATCGTCGCCGGGCTCCTGGTGGCACACCGACAGGCCGAACCGGTTGTTGACGGTGGAGGGGTCGCCGTGCGCGTAGTAGGCGATGGACAGCGGGCCGGATACCTGGAACTCCAGCTCGGGACGTCCCAGCTCGGGCAGGCGGCCGGTCCAGGGCTTGAACATCAGGTCCACTTTGCCGGTGTTCAGGTAGGCGTCCAGGGCGGTGGCCCAATACGATCGGCGTTCAACAGCAAACGTATCCGGGTTGGCCCGCTCCTCTTTCGCCAGCTCCTCGTCATAGGCCTGGATGGCGCCGCGCAGTGATTGCAGCTGCGGCAGCTCGCCTTCGGCATATTCGCCGAGGTCGCCGTTGAACTGGCGGGGGAATAGCGGCAGCAGGTGCGCCTTCTCCCAGTCCTCGTAGATTTGCCAGCTGGCCAGCTGGAGCATGAGCTTGTTCGGGTACACCGGGGCGCCGGGCTCGGTCGGCTCACGCTCCAGGGCCAGTTCCCACAGCTCGTAGAACTTGCCGATCATTTCCCAGGTGGAGGAGGGAAGGCAGATAAAGGCATCGCGGCCAAACTGATCAAGGCTCGGAGTGGCCGAATTGTAGACGTCCCCGAATGCCCTCGTCACTCCGGTGCTCCGCACGTGCGCGGCCTCGTCGAATCCGAGAATGCATCCGGCCGGGCCACGGGGGGCCAGCGGCGTCGATTCCCGGGGGACGATCCGGAAGGTGGCGATGTCCTTGGTGGAAGTGATGCCGCGCTTCAGGAGCTTCTGCATCCGGATGAAATCGTAGGGCGCATAAACGGTGAGCAACTCGGTCAGCGCCTGGGAGATGTATCGCGTGTAGCAAGGCGCCCCGGTGATGACGTTGTACAGGTCACCCCACAGGTTCTCTTTCGCCTGCTCGCGCTTGCCCGCGAATATCATGCACGCCAGCTGCTTGTCCCGCTCAATCCCGTAGTACTCCTGGGGATTGGCCTTGGCCAGGTAGTTCCACAGCACATAGGCCATGGCCAGGGCGCAGACGTATCCCTTCGAGCCACGGCGCCCGATCGCCAGCAGGACCTCTTTGAACCAGTGGTATCCGTGCTCTTTCAGCCAGGCGATCCGCTCGTAGATGTCGGGCTGGATGCCATTGGTCTGCGCACTGAACTTGTTGTCCGGGCCCGCGTCCGGGTTGGTAGTGTGGAAGTTCTCGATCCACTCGGCGATCACCTCCCTGTCATAGGCGGTGAACAAGTCGTCCCGAAGAAAGATGATCTTCAGCAGCGTGGCCTGGCGCGGGTACAGGTTGGGCCGGTCCAGCCAGTTCTCGCCCACCACAAAGGTGATGATGTCCGGAATCTCGGGGCCCTCGAAGCAATCGATGATGTCCAGGGGCCCCGGGCTGACGGCCAGCGCGGGGGCGGGAGGCAGGTCGTGACGCATCAGTGACCGTGACCGTGTTCCCGGAAATGCTTGAACGCCCCGCCTTGATCGGTCTTGATGACGCCCTCCTGGCCAGGAATGCCCAGGAGATTATTGGTAGCCTCGTGTACTTGACGATCGTGGTCGAAATCATGGCGGTCAATCCGGCCGGTGATCGTCACATCAGGAAGGGCGCCGTCCTGGCGCACGCCATCGAGCGCATACTCACGCCAGGTGACCTGGGCGACGAAGCCTATCTCGGCATACCGTTCCTTGATTTCCCGCTCGAAGTCGCTGTAATTGCGCAAGGATCCGCACCGGGCCATGAGGACGCGCTGAACCTCGATAAGCTGGTCCACCTCGTGGTCATAAACATCTATCAGTGTCACGCACTCACTGGTCCCTGGGCGACCGCAGCCGGGGCCGCCTGATAGCCGCTGACGGCTGCTACGGCTTCCGAGGCGTAGACGTCCTTGACAAAATCCTGCCATTTAGGGCCCAGATGCTTCTTGGCGATTTCCACCAGCTCGGTGAACGCAGCCTGCCACCGGTCAGCGTCGGCGGTGGCGCTGGCATTGGCGTCCAGCTGGGCCTTCAGCCGCATCACCGCGATCAGCTCGTGCCCGGTGACCACCAGCTCACCAGCCGCGATGCGCTCATACCCCATCCGGATCATGGCGTCAATGGCATCCTCAGCGGTGGCCAGGGAGGTCCCGCCCTCCAGATCGGCGCCACGCTCCCGGGCGGCCTCCTCTAGCTGACGGCGCATCTGCTGGTGCGGCAGGGCCAGATGGTCGATGTGCCGGTGGACCTCGGTGGGCTTGGGGCGCCGGCAGCGGCGAGCGCTCAGGAACTCAATGATCACCCCATAGGGCACGCCCTGGGCCAGCTGGTGGTCGATCTGGGACAGCCAGGGAGACAGGCACAGCGCACAGGAGGTGTCATACGGCTTGGAATGTACTTCGCCACCGATGACGATATCGATGGTGGAGTCAGTCTTCCCCTTCGACAACTTCTCCCTCGCTTCCGCCGACCCCGTCGAAAGTCATGGGGACCTTCCGCACGGGATATGCACCCTGGCGGCTGTTCAGCCATGGATACCTGGAGTTCCAGGCCCGGCTGAACTGACCACTGCGCACGGCCGGGTCAGCTACTCCTGAAGCTGTATAGACCTCACGGTCCATCCTGTCTTCCAGCTTCCACGGCGTGAGTATGTCAGACTTGTCAGCCCGTGAGGTGATCGCCGCCAGGCTGGCGAAGATAAGAGCGTCAGCCTGGGCTTCCAGCGGCTGGCATATTCCATACAAAAGCCGACCCATTCTCTTCTCCCAGGAAGGTTCCGTCGCCAATATGCTCCAAGAGCAGTTCTATTCTTTCTTCCTCGTCTTCCACGTAGGGGCAGCCGTTGTATATCTCGCACAAGGTACGAAGCCCCTCAGTGGCATCCCGATCCACCTGATCTATATCGTTGACACCAAGAGCACCAGCGATATAGACGTTCTCCAAGTCGTCGTAGCACCACATTTCGACAGCGGTTGCCTGTACCTCGGGCAGCGTGAACCGCTTCTCAAACAGATTCTGCAAGTCGAAAAGGTTATACCGGTCCCCATCCGGGCCCACGATGGTGTCCACGCCATGCGCTGTAAACAGCGACTGGAACTCCTGCAGATGAACAAACAGCGAGCGAAGGGTCCGGGCTTGCATCATGACGTTGTCCCGGCCATCTCTACCTGAAGCACCATCCCCCGGAATTGAAGTGCGCTGTTGGAGAGTTCTTCGAGCGCCTTAGCCAGTTCCCCTCTCAGCTCATCAGGTATCTGCGCCTCAGGCTGTTTGCCGATCGCGATCAGCAGAATATGCAGATCGCCCTCGGACAGGAAACGCCGGATGACCCCGATCGCCTTTCTGGCACCTTCCTCATATGCGGTGGCAGTGGTTACAGTCGCCGCAGCCGCTGCCGCCGCTGCCGCCTCCCGGACGCTGGCTCCCTCACGTACCTGCTGGCCAGTCTCACGCCCGGCTGCTCCTGCCTGCTGGCGCCCGTAGTCCTTTTGCTGGGTGACCAGCTTGGCGGACTGGCGTTCCTGGGCTTCTGCCAGGCTTGTCTGCCGGCCAGCCTGCTCGTAGCGGTCCCGTGCGGCCTGGGCGGCTTTAGCGGCTGCCTGACGGGCCTGGGCGTCCCGCTGCTCGGCCAGCTCCCGCTCGGCCTTCTCCCGGGCCTGGCGGGCTTTCTCGCGCTGCTGGCGCAGCCGCTCAGCCTCTTCGGCGTCGCGCTGGGCTTTCTCCTCGTAGGCTCGGGCGGCCTTGCGCTGATCGTCCCGGACATGCCGGGCCCGGTCGGTCACCAACTGAGCCTGAGCAGTAGTCAGCCCCCGGTAGTCGGCATCGGCGAGGATGCCCTGCTC
>Ga0310909_10000490_pt1 | contig 20699 bp, 19 predicted proteins | sample GREbulkMGT000H_FD_203449 | JGI IMG/M metagenome (GOLD analysis project Ga0310909, IMG submission 203449) | Lab enrichment of tropical soil microbial communities from Luquillo Experimental Forest, Puerto Rico - GRE.bulkMG.T000H | ecosystem: Environmental > Terrestrial > Soil > Tropical forest >... | reverse complement strand
GGTGTTCGACCTCCCCTTCATCCTGCCCAACAAGCAGGCACTGCGCCGCGTCACCGACGGGCCGCTCGGCAACAAGCTCATGGGGCTGCTGGAGCCGAAGGGAATCAAGGGGCTCGCCTACTGGGACAACGGCTTCAAGGACATGAGCGCCAACAAGCCGCTGCGCATGCCGGAGGATTTCAAGGGCCTCAAGATGCGCATCCAGTCTTCGAAAGTGCTGGAGGCGCAGATGCGCGCACTCGGGGCAATTCCCCAGGTGATGGCATTCTCAGAGGTGTATCAGGCGCTGCAGACCGGCGTCGTGGACGGCACGGAGAATCCGCCCTCCAACGAATATACCCAAAAGATGCACGAAGTGCAGAAGTACACGATGCTTTCCGATCACGGCTATGTCGGCTACGCCGTGATCGCCAACAAACGGTTCTGGGACGGCTTGCCGGCAGATGTTCGCGCGGGGCTGGAGAAGGCGATGGCGGAGGCGACCGCCTTTACCAACGACATCGCGCAGAAGGAAAACGACGATGCGCTCGAAGCGATCAAGGCTTCGGGAAAGAGCCAGGTGCTGCCGCTGACGCCGGAGCAGAAGGCGGCGTGGCGCAAGGCGCTCGAGCCGGTTTACACGGAAATGGCCGGGCGCGTCGGCAAGGACGTCATCGCCGAGTTCGAAAAAGAAGTGAAAAGCGTCAGCCATTAACGCCTAAATCGGATCCAGGGGGCCACCACCGAATCAATGCCTGTCGTCCCGGCCGAGCGGAGCGAGAGCCGGGACCCAGTAATCACTGATCGTCCGGTGATTACTGGGTCCCCGCTGTCCGGGTCCCCACGAAAATCGCCGGGCACAGCGGCGCAGCGAGGATGGTCTCGCGGCGGCGATTTTCGCGGGTGCCCGGCGCGGGGACGACACCCGCAGACCGACAAGTCTTGTTCGGGGCGGGTAAGAGACGCATGAGCTCACCGGTGCTGCTCCGCCGTCTCAATCGTCTCGGCGCGGCGCTGCTCTATCTCCTCGATCGCTTCGAGGAAATCCTGATCTCCACACTAATGGCGGCGGCAACGCTGCTGATCTTTGTCGCGGTCGTGCACCGCTACGGAACCGGCGTTCCGTTTATCCGTTCCTGCATCCGATCCATCTGTCCTGGGCGCAGGAGCTTTGCATCTACATGTTCGTGTGGATGGCGAAGTTCGGCGCCGCCTATGGGGTGCGCACCGGCATCCATGTCGGCGTCGACGTGCTGGTCAACCACCTCGCCGCGCCCATTCGCCGCTACGTGGTGCTGTTCGCCCTGTTCTGCGGCGCGCTGTTCACTGCGGTGGTCGGCACCATGGGCGCCAAATTCGTCATCGAGCTGGCACAGACCGAGCAGGTCTCGGCCGACCTCGAGCTGCCGCGCTGGATTGTGTACGCCTGCATCCCGCTCGGCTCGTATCTGATGTGTTTCCGTTTCCTGCAGGTCGCCTGGCGCTTCTTCTGGACCGGCCAACTGCCCCATGACGAGGCGCGCGTCGAAGGCGTGGACGTCGACGCACTCGCGAAGGAGCCGGCGCGGTGACCACGGCTTTCATCTTCGGACTGCTGATCGCGCTGATGCTCACCGGCATGCCGATCTCGATCGCGCTCGGGCTCACCGTGCTCACCTTCCTTTTCACGATGACGCAGGTGCCCATCGAGTCGGTGGCGCTGAAACTGTTCACCGGGATCGAGAGCTTCGAGATCATGGCGATCCCGTTTTTCATCCTGGCCGGAAATTTTTTGACCCACGGCGGGGTGGCGCGGCGCATGATCGCGTTCGCCACGGCGATGGTCGGGCACTGGTACGGCGGGCTCGGCCTCGCCGGCGTCATGGCCTGCGCGCTGTTTGCGGCGGTTTCCGGCTCCTCACCCGCGACCGTGGTCGCCATCGGCGCGATCGTCCTGCCGGCGATGGTGCGGCAAGGCTTTCCCAAGCGGTTCGGCGCCGGCGTGATCACGACCTCGGGCGCGCTCGGGATTCTCATTCCGCCGTCGATCGTCATGGTCATCTATGCGGTCGCGACCGGCGGCAGCATCGCGCTCGATCCCGAGGGCAAGCGCGTCCTTTCCGCCTCGGTCGGCCAGCTGTTCATGGCAGGCGTGGTGCCGGGCATCGTTCTCGCCTCGATGCTCGGCGCGACCACCTTGTACCGCGCCTGGAAGAACGATTATCCCCGCTCACCGAAGGCGAGCTGGGCAGAGGCATTCCAGGCCTTCCGCAACTCCATCTGGGGTCTGCTGCTGATCATCATCGTGCTCGGCGGCATCTATGCCGGCCTGTTCACCCCAACCGAAGCCGCCGCCATGAGCGCGGTCTATGCCTTCGTCATCGCCGTGTTCGTCTACCGGGACATCGGGCTCAAGGATGTTCCGCGCGTGCTGCTCGGCTCCGCCAACATGAGCGCGATGATTCTCTACATCGTCACCAACGCGGTGCTGTTCTCGTTCCTGATGACCTCGGAGCAGATTCCCCAGGCAATGACCAATTGGATCACCTCGTCGGGCGTGACCTGGATCGAATTTCTGCTGTTCGTGAACCTGCTGCTGCTCGCTGCCGGCAACGTGATGGAGCCTTCCTCGATCGTGCTGATCACCGCGCCGATTCTGTTTCCGGTGGCAGTGCGGCTCGGCATCCACCCGGTTCACCTCGGCATATTGATGACGGTCAACATGGAGGTCGGGCTTTGCCACCCGCCGGTGGGGCTCAACCTCTACGTCGCCTCCGGGATCGCCCGCATGGGCATCACCGAGCTGACCATCGCAGTCTGGCCGTGGCTGGTCACCATGCTGATCTTTCTTGTTCTGGTGACGTACCTCCCGCAAATGTCGCTGTGGCTGCCGCGTATGTTGGGGATGCTTTAGCGCGTGGCGCGGTCTCTTCCGGCCTCATGCTGAGGAGGCGCGAAGCGCCGTCTCGAAGCATGAGGCCGCCCTCACCCTTCGAGACGCTCGCCATAGCGCGTCGAAGACGCGCGTAAACGCGCTTATGGCTCGCTCCTCAGGATGAGGGCGGAGCAGCACCATCGTCTACGGCTGCTTGGAATCCATCAGGATGAACAGAATGCGGCATGGCTCGGTGCCGCGGTTGATCCAGGCATGATTGGTCGCCTGCTGGATCACGACGTCGCCAGCTTTGACGTGCACCGTCGAATCGTCGAGCATCATGTCGATTTCGCCGGAAAGGATCACGGCGTAATCGAGGGTGCGCGTGCGGTGCATCAGCGGATGTTTCACCGGCAGGCCGCGCGCCGGGGCGTGGTCGCCGACCACCTTCATCATCAGATTGGGATCCATTTTCGTCTCCACCGCAGGATCGAGTGGAGGAAATTCGACCACGCGAATGACGCTGCCGTTGTCGGGCGGCGAGAGACCGACGCGCCTGGCGCCGCTGTCGTCCTTGAACGAGAATCCCGGAGGCGAGGAGTCCGTGGTCCAGAGATTGACCACCGGGTTGGGCGTCGGACCCGACTTGAGCGGCAAGCGGCTGTCGAACAGCGCGATCGCCTTGTTGTTGGCATCCAGTCCGGTCACCACGCGCCGGATTTCGGCTGCGTCGGCGCTGGCGCAGGTCAAAAGCACGATAGTAATCGCCCACAACATCGGACGCTTCATCGTCTCCTCCTTGGTTGATTGGATTACCCGATTGCCGCACGCCCGAAGGTATTCGAGCTGAGCGCTAATCGGCAATCACTGCAATGGCATTGATTTCGATCAGATAGTCGGGCGAGGTCATTTTGCAGACCTCGACCATGGTTGAGGCCGGCGCCGGCGGCTTGAAATACTCGCGCCGCACTTTGTGGATCTGCTCGAAGTGCTCCATGTTGCGCACGTAGACGTCGACCCGGCAGATGTCGTCCATGCCGCCTCCGGCCTCTTCCACCGCCGCTTTGAGGTTCTCGCAGACCTGCCGCGTCTGCGCCTCGATGTCGCCGATGCCGGCGATACTGCCGTCGGCGCGCCGCGCGGTCATCCCGGAGATGAAGACGAGCCGCCCGCGCGCCTCGGTCATGGTGGCGTGCGAGAAATGTCCGCTCGGCCGGCGGATCTTCGCGGACGTGATTTGCTGCTTGGACATACGTTTCTCTCCAACCCATCCTACGGTCCGGCGACTCACCGCGCGTCTTGCTCGTCCGCGTAGAAGTCCGGTTTGAAGGGATAATGCGGGCCGTCATAGATTTCGAGCACGATCGTCTCTTCGCGTGCCACCGCCGGGCCATGCACGTTGCCCTTCGGGTTGCAGTAGAACGAGCCGGCGATGAGTGTCACGCCGGTCTTGGTGTATTCATAGCGGCCCTTCAGGCAAAACATGAACTGATTGGAGGCGTGATAATGGGGTGCGGGAATCCCCGCGCCCTTGGCGAATTTGATCAGCGCGATCGAAGCGCCGGTTTCCTCATTGCGCCAAAGCATTTTTTCCGAGACGCCCTTCAGCGACTTCTCGCGCCAGGGCACGCTCTCGGTATCGACCAAAATCTCCTCCAGACTCGGAGCTCCCGCCGGCATCGTCATCATGGTGCTTTCTCGAGTTTGTTTCTCGACATTTCGCGCAGACCGCGCGACCGGCTTCCTCTCCCCGTTTCGCGGGGAGAACGAGACTCACGTCGTCAGCCATTGCGTCCAGCGCTCGCGGATGCCCGCCAAGCGCGGGGCGATCCAGGCGGCATCGTGCTGGAATGAGACTCGTTCGTTGTCCGGCCAGGCCGGCGTCTGCCGCAGCCGCGCCTCGCTCATCAGCGCGCGCGCCTGCGGGTTGGCAGGGCCGTAGGGCAACAGCATCGCGAACTCCGCCTGCGGTTTCGCCTGCGCGACGAAATTGCAGAACTGCCACGCCGCCTTGGTGTTGGGATCGCCCTTCGGCACGATCAGATTGGCGTAGTAATTTTCCGCACCGTCCCAGACGATTTCCAGCGGCACCTTGTCGTCGATCAGGTCCACCGCCCGCGCACTCCACATGGCAATCATGTCGACCTCGCCGTCGCGGATGAGCTGCTGGGATTGCGAGCCCTCGCGCCACCAGACCTTGATGTGCGGCTTGAGCTCGCTCAGCTTGCGAAAGGCGCGATCGATGTCCATGGGGTAGAGCTTGTCGCGCGGAACGCCATCGGCGAGCAGCGCGAAGGCAAGGCAGGTGAAGGAGCGGTCGTAGAGGCAGCGTGGGCCGGGGAATTTCTTCACGTCCCAGAAATCCGCCCAGTTCTGCGGCCCGCCATTCGGGAATTTGTCCTTCCGATAGACGAGATTGGTGCCGAGCGAATAGCTGGTGATGCCGAATTCGCGCACCATGTGGGGCGGCAACTGCTCGATCTTGGCCGCTATCGGGTCGACCTTCTCCAGTAATCCTTCGAGCACGGCTTGCGCGTATTCGACATCGCCGAGATTGACCAGATCCCATTCGAAATTGCGCGTCTGCACCTGCGCCTTGAGCTTGGCAAAGGACACGCCCGGCACCGTCTTGATCGCGATCCCGGTCTGGGCGGTGAACGGATCGAAGAACGCCTTTTTCCAGGAGGTTTCCCACACACCGCCGTAGGAATTGACGTAGACCGTTCGCGCCTGGGCGCGTCCGGAGCGCGCCAGCAGCGGCACGCCGAAAAGCGAGGCGCCAGTCAACATCATGTTGCGGCGGGAAATCCGGCTACGCCGTGTCATGGCGGCCTCATGCATATGGCAGCAAGGCGGGGAGCAGCAGATAGCGTGCAGCCCATCGTGCATGTTACATCATTTGCCCGATGAACAAAGCCGCGGCCATTGCGACACAGCGCCCGCGCGGGGTGATCAGCGATACCATGACCGCCTGGCTGCTAGTGGCGCCGGCCGCGCTGACCATCCTCGTGCTGTTCATCGTTCCGATCGGCTACGTGCTGCTGCTCAGCGTGACCGATCCCGTCGTTTCGCTCGATCACTACCGGCGCCTGTGGAGCGTTCCGCTCTACCTCAACGTGATGATCAACACGTTCAGGACCTCGCTGATCGTCACCTTCGCCTGCCTGCTGCTGGGCTATCCCCTCGCCTACGTGATGGCGCGGCGCAACGACGTCATCGCCACCATTTTCCTCGCCGCGGTGGGCTTGAGTTTTTGGACCGGTTTCGTGGTGCGCACCTACTCCTGGCTCGTCATCCTCGGCAACAAGGGGCCGGTGGCGGCCACTTACGCGCTGGCCGGATGGGGCGCCCCGCCGCAACTCCTGTTCACCTCGTTCAGCTCGACCTTGGGCATGACCCATGTGCTGCTGCCCTACATGGTGCTCGCGCTCTACGGGGTGATGCGCAAGATCGACCCTGCCACCATGCGCGCGGCGGGGAGTCTGGGCGCGCCGCCGTTCGGCGCCTTCCGCCTGGTGTTCCTGCCGCTGAGTCTCCCCGGCGTGGTCAACGGCTCGATCCTTGTGTTCACGATGTGCCTCGGCTTCTACATCACGCCGATCCTGCTCGGCACACCCAAGGACATGATGATCTCGCAACTCATCAGCCAGCAGATCGAGGATTTGTTGGCCTGGGGCTTCGCTTCGGCGATCGCCGTCGTGCTGCTCGCCGCAACGCTCATCCTGCTCGGCGTCTACAACCGCTTCGTCGGCTTGGATCGCTTGTGGGGCTAGGGCGATGACACGCCATATTCCGCTCGCCCTGGCGTCGCTGGTCGCGCTGTTCCTGGTGGCGCCGCTTGCGATCATCGTGCCGATGTCGTTCTCGAAGGCGATCTCGTTCGAATTCCCGCCGCCGGGCTACTGGACCGGTTATTACGCCCAATATTTTGCCAGTCGTTCCTGGCTCGAGGCGACTGCCAACTCCTTCATCATCGCGCTTGCTTCCATGCTGTTCACCCTGATCGTGGCGATCCCGGCCGCGTTTGGATTCGTGCGCCACCGCTTCCACGGCAAGAGCGCGCTCAACCTCGTGCTGATGCTGCCGATCATCGTGCCGGCGGTGGTGAGCGCGCTCGGATATTACAGCTTCCTGAGCCTGGCGAGGCTGGTCGGGACGCACGCAGGTATGATCATCGCCCACAGCGTGCTCTCGATCCCGGTCGCGTTCCTGGTGATCGCGGCCGCGCTCAAGGGCTTTGACCGCAATCTCGAGCGCGCCGCGCTGAGCGCCGGCGCGGGTCCGCTGCGCACCTTCTTCTGGGTGACGCTGCCGGTGCTGCGCCCGGGGATTCTGATCGGCGCGCTGTTCGCCTTCCTGCACTCGTTCAACGAGGCGGTGGTGGCGATCTTTATCGCCGGCCGCGACGCCTCGACCCTGCCGAAAAAGATGTTCGAATCGATCCGCCTCGAATCCGATCCGGTCATCGCCGTGGTATCGACGTTGCTAACGGGATCGGTCTTTATCGGCGTCCTCCTCTCCTTGTTCTTTCGACGTAGGCCCGCGCATGCAGCTTGATCCTCTGGTGAAACCGCGCTCGCTCGCCATCGTCGGCGCCACCGATCGGCCGGGCAGCCCGGGACGCATCGTGATCGAGGCGCTCGGCAAGCTCGGCTTTCCCGGGGCGATCTATCCGGTCAATCCGAAATACGCGACCGTCCTCAATCATGTCTGTTATCCGAGCCTGACCGACCTGCCGGAAGCGCCCGACGTGGTGGTGTTCAGCATCCGCAATCCGCTGATCCCCGAGCAGGTGCGGCTGGCGGTTAAGCGCGGCGCGCGCGCCGCCGTCATCTACGACAGCGGCTTCGCCGAACTCGGTGAGGACGGCGCGCGGCTGCAGGCGGAAATCGCCGGGCTCTGCCGCGAGGCCGGCATGCCGGTGTGCGGTCCCAATTGCATGGGCATCCTCAACCCGCCGGCACGGGTGACCACCTACAAGCAGAACGTGATGGAGACGGCCGGGCTCGCCGGCAATGTCGGCATCGTGTCCCAGAGCGGCTCGGTCTGCATCGCGCTCCTCGCCGATCTGCGCCGCTTCGGGATCAGCCTCTCCGTCTCTGCCGGCAACGAGGCCGTCACCCGCACCGTCGACTATCTCGAATATCTGATCGACGATCCCGCGACCAAAGTGATCGCGACCTTCACCGAGACCGTGCGCGAGCCCGAGCGCTACGTCGCGGCGCTCGATCGCGCCGCCGATCTCGGCAAGCCGGTCGTGGTGCTCAAGGTCGGACGCAGCGAGCGCACGCAGAAGGCGATCACCAGCCATACCGGCGGGCTTGCCGGCGAGTCGCGCGTCTTCTCCGAGGTGCTGCGCGCTCATCGCGCCATCGAAGTCGACGACCTCGACGAAATGACCGAAGTTCTAGCGGTCTGCCAGGGTACGCGCTGGCCGCGCGGCCCGCGCATCTCCGTGGTGTCCGGCTCGGGCGGGCTCTCCGAACTCATTCTCGACAACGCCACCGCGATCGGCCTCGATCTGCCGCCACTCACTGCGGACGAACACAGCGAGGCGGAACGGGTGATCGGCCGCATCACCGGCGACGGCAATCCGTTCGATGCATGGGGCAACGGCAATTACGCGGTCAACCTGCCGCACGCGATGTCGGTCGTGGACAAGAGCCCGCGCATCGATGCCATCGTCTATTGCGCCGACAGCAGCAACGAGGGCCATCTCGGCAATCCCGCACGCGTGCTGGAAAACGTGCAGATGCTGGCGACCGCGGCCGAGAAATCGATCAAGCCTTATTACCTCATGAGCTCGCGGCCAGGGGTGATGAACAGCCGGCAGGTCAAGGCGCTGCGCGAGGCGGGACTCGTGCAGATCGGCGGCACCCGCCAGGGGTTAGCCGCCATCGACCGCGTCGGCCGCTACATGACTAAGCCGAAGCCACCGCGCAAACCAGCGCGCGACGCATCGAGCCAATTGGCCGAGTTGCTCGCCGCCAATCCCAAGCGGCGCACGATCAACGAATATGATTCGAAGCAGCTCCTCGCTGCCGGCGGGATGCCGGTGACGCGAGAGCATCGGGTGACGAGCATCGAGGCAGCGCGGCAGGCGGCGCGCGAGTTGGGCTATCCCGTCGTGCTCAAGGTGCTGTCCGACGACATTCCACACAAGACCGAGCTCGGTCTGCTCGCGGTCGGCCTCAAAGACGAGGCCGCGCTTGCCAACGCGTTCACGCAATTGCATGCGCGCATCGACCAAATCGATCCGCGTCCGACCGATATTGGATTCCTGGTGCAGGAGTTCGTAGGGGACGGAGTCGAGGTGTTCGCCGGCATCTCGCGCGATCCCGACTTCGGCCTGGCGCTCGCCTTCGGCCTAGGCGGCACCGCCATCGAAGTGACCCGCGACTTTGCGCTGCGCATGCTGCCGCTGCGCGAAGGCGATGCCGAAGCAATGATCGCCGAGACGCGCGCGGGCGCCATGCTCGGCTCGATCCGCGGACGGCCGGCGGCCGACGTCGCGAGCCTCGCCGTCTGTCTCAACGCGCTCGCCGATTTTGCCCAACAGAACGCCGACGTGCTCGCCGAAGTCGATCTCAACCCGATCAAGGCGCTGCCGCAGGGAAGCGGGGGGTGCGGCTGCGTCATCGTCGATGCGCTGATCGTGGCGAAAGGCGCGGCACGAGGCTGACCGGTGGCCTACCTTCGCCTGCGCGAGCTCGTCAAATCCTACGACGGCAAAAGCAACGCCGTCGACAACATCTCGATCGACGTCAAGCGCGGCGAGTTCGTCACCTTTCTCGGACCGAGCGGCTCCGGCAAGACGACCACGCTGCTGATGATCGCCGGGTTTGAAACTCCGACCAATGGGGTAATCGAGCTCGACGGGCACGACCTTGCCCTCAGCAAGCCGTATCAGCGCAACATCGGCATGGTATTCCAGAACTATGCCCTGTTCCCGCACATGACCGCGCTGGCCAACGTGCGGTTTCCGCTCAAGATGCGGCGCTTCCCGCGCAAGGAAATTTTTCCGCGCGCCGAGCGAATGCTCGATCTCGTCGGCCTGCGCGCCTTTACCGGCCGCTATCCGCGCGAACTGTCCGGCGGGCAGCAGCAGCGCGTCGCGCTCGCCCGCGGCCTCGTGTTCGACCCCGACGTGGTGCTGCTCGATGAGCCGCTCGGCGCGCTCGACAAGAACTTGCGCGAGCAGATGCAGGTCGAGATCAAGCGCATCCATCGCGAGCTCGGCATCACGATGATCTACGTCACGCACGACCAGAGCGAGGCGATGACGATGTCCGACCGGATCGCGGTGTTCTGTAACGGACGCATCGAGCAGATCGGCGCGCCGCTCGAGGTCTACGACCGTCCGGTGAGCCGATTCGTCGGCGAATTCATCGGCGACAGCAATTTCTTTGCCGGGCACATCGATCGCGCGCGGCCCGGCTGGGCCGAATTGGCGGGCATCGGGCCGGTCCGCATCGCGAGCGACGCAAACACGCCTACGGGCGAGATCGACGTCATGATCCGTCCGGAACGATTGCGGCCGTGCCCCGGCGGCGATGGCGGCGACGGCAACGTGTTAAAAATGACGATCGAGGATGTCATCAACCACGGCGACTCGATGCTGGTGATCGGCAAGGCCTATGGACTGCCGATACGCGCACGCCTCGTCGGAGGCAAATCCGATGGCTTGCATCCGGGCACAACCTTGCCGCTCGCCTGGTCGCCAGCCGATGCGCATGTGTTATTGAGGAGGCTGTAGGATTAGATTGTGTGCGAATCCGCTCATTCCCGCGCAAGCGGGAATCCACAGCGGCTTGCGCGAAGTCCGTAACATGGGTCCCCGCTTTCGCGGGGACGAGCGGATGGTGTGTTGGAGGTCGTAATGTCCGAAGAACCTACTCAGGCGCTGGCGCGGTTTGCCGCCGAACTTCAGTACGACGGCATTCCGGAGAAGGCGCGCGAGCATTGCAAAGCGCTGCTCATCGATGCGCTTGCCTGCGCGCTGGCCGGCTATCGCGGCGAGGAGACGCATCAGCTTGCCGCGCTGGCGGTCGCGCTCGCGCAATCCGAGGAGTCGAGCGTGATCGGCGGCGAGAAGCTCTCGCTCGCAGGCGCCACCCTGCTCAACGGCTATCTCATCACCGCGGTCACCATGTGTGACGTGCATCGCGCCACCATGACCCATGTCACGCCGGAAGTGGTGCCGCCCGTTTTGGCGATCGCGGAGCGCGATGGCGCCACCGGGCGCGACCTTCTCGTCGCGCTGGCGGCGGGCTGCGAGGTTACGACCCGGATCGGGATCGGCCTCGATTATTCCGCGTTCCGCGCGCGCGGCTGGCACGGGCCCGGCGTCATCGGCCCGTTCGGGGCGGCGGCGGCGGTCGGGCGGCTGCGCGGCTTTGACGCTGACACGGTGGCGCGGGCGTTCGGCCTCGCCGGCAGCCAGGCCGCCGGCACCTTTGCCGCCTGGGGCACGCCGACGGTCAAGTTCCACCAGTGCCGCGGGGCGCTGTCCGGATTGCTGGCGGCGCTGCTCGCCGAGCAGAATTTTTTGGCCACGCGCGAATTTCTTACCGCCCGCGACGGCGGCCTTTACGCGAGCTACAGCAACGGCGGGCGGCCGGACCTCGTCACCGCCGACCTCGGGCGGCGCTGGGAGCTCGAACAGATCGCGCTGCGGCTATGGCCCTCCGCGTCGTTGCTGCAAGGCATGAACACCGCGCTGTTCGATCTGATCGCGCAGCAGAAGTTCGATCCAAGCACCATCGAGACAGTGCGCATCAAGTTGGGCCAGACCGCCTTCGACATGCACGGCAAGCTGCCGCGCTACCAAGGCAAGTTCGAAGCGCTGATTTCGGGTCACTACACGGCGGCCGCGGCGCTGCACGACCGGGCGCTCACGCTCGATCAATTCGAGCCGGCGCGTTACGACGATCCGCAGCTGCGGCGCTTTGCGGAGGAACAAGTCGAGATCAGAGTCGATCCGGCGCTGAGCGGGGCGGAGGCAGTGGTCGAAATCCGCATGGCGGGCGGCAAGACGCTATCCGTGCGCTGCAATCATCCACGCGGGTCGTTCGAAAATCCGCTCTCGCGCGCGGAGATCGAGGAGAAATTCCGCACCTATGCGAGGGACCGCCTGCCGGCTACGCGCATCGAGGAGGTGATCGCAGCCGTCAACCAACTCGAAAATCTCGCCTCGGTGCGCACGCTCATGGACCTGCTGCGCCACGGCTCGCGCCGCGCCCGCGACGAACGCGCGGCGTGACTCGGCTCATGCTCCGCCCTCATCCTGAGGAGCGAGCCTAAAGCGCGTTTACGCGCGTCTTCGACGCGCTATGGCGAGCGTCTCGAAGGATGGGGGCGGCCCACCGATCTCGGGTTTACCCGAGATCGGCAATATTTAAGTGCGCAAGTCGGGTAAACCCGACTTGCGGTGCTTCGAGACGCGCACTTCGTGCGCTCCTCAGCATGAGGCCGGGAGAGTCTGTCAGAAAAACGCCAGCGTGCGGATCTCGATGCTCTCGCGCGGCCGCGCGTTGGGCGGCGAGGTCGGGTCCTCGAACGCGGTGTGGGCGGACCAGCGCGCGCGTCCGTCCTTCGCCGAATCGTACACCTTGAACACCAGCGCCTCGTCGCGCCGCATGCGCGGCAGCCAGTACCAGCGGTGCTCGGGATTGTAGGTGATCGCGTAGGTTTGGCCGATGCGGCCGGGATAGCGGCGCTCCGAGACAACGAAATCACTGGGCGAGATGCTGCGTGCGTCGCAGATCGCGAGCGGGAAGCTTTCCACGGGATGGCGGATCGGCCGCCACACCTGCACGATGGCGAAGCGGCGTGCGAGCAGGTCGTCGGCCTCCTGCGGCAGCAGATCTCGCACGCGCTGCGGCCCCGACCACTCGGTATAGTCGTTGTGCACGCGCCGCACGACCTCGCGGATCTTGCGGCTCTCGCGCAGCTCGTCATCCGCGGTGCGCAAGGTGTGGTCAAACACAAGAACGCGCTTGGCGCCGCTTTGCGCCTTCACCAGCGCTTCCATCTCCGGATAGTAGACGCGGCGGATCTCGTCCTCATCGAAGAAGTCGCTCACCTTGGTGTCGTGGCGCACGAAGCGGAAGCCTTCGCGATCGAGCGTGAATTGGTCGCCGGCGCGCCGGGCATCGCGGATCACCACAGGATGCGGATCGGGTGTGCCGCCGGTGCGCACGTCGAGGGATCCGGGCCCGCCGGTCTGGGTGAAAAGCTTCTCGCCGTTATCGAGGATGTAGTTGACGGTTGCCTCAATGGCTTCGGTCGAGGATTCCTGTTCTACGACGGCAACCATGGGCAACTCCTATTTCGCCGAGATGAGCAATCGATATAGGGGGGCATAGTACCAGACACAACTCCCTTGTCATTCCGGCCGAGCGACGCCGGACTTGGCCCGGCGGAGCGAGAGCCGGAATCCAGTAACCACCGAACATCATTGTTTTTGACGTTCGTTCGGATCGCACGTCTTGTGTTTACTGGATGCCCGCTTTCGCGGGCATGACACTCCTTGAGTGTCATAGCCGGTATCCGAAAATGTCGCATTTGGTGCGGCGCTCGATTTCACGGCCGAACCGATACTTCAGCTCGGGCCCATCGAACGGCGGCTGTTCGAGCTTCTGCTCCGCCTCCGAGAACGGCTCGACCTCGAGCACCACGAAGGTGTGGCCCGGCGTATTGGCCGAGATCAGCGCCGGCAAATCGAGCTCGAGCGCGGCCAAGTCGCGGAATTCGAACACGCGTTCGAGACCCATGGCGCGCGCGGTTGCTGCGTAGTCGTTGTGCTCGATGTTCGGCAGCGCGGCATTCGAGGTCGCACCGTAGACCCGGTTGGAAACGAGAAAGTGGACTAGGTTGGGCAGGTTCATCTGCCGCTCGACCATCAGCATGCCCGGATTCATGCAGAACGCGCCATCGCCCATGAACGCCCAGATCTTCAATTCGGGCCGCGCCAGCGCCAGCCCGGAGGCGAACATGGTCGAGAGACTCATCGACGCGTCGAGATAAAAACTCGCGTCGCTGTCGCGAGTGGCCGCCCACCACGCCTGGCTGGAATTGCCGGCCGAGGTCACCACGATCTCGTCGGTGCGCGCCCGCGCCAGCGCGCGAAAGCAATCGAGGTACTTCATGGCGCGTACACTCTCCGCCCGCTCATTCCCGCGTAAGCGGGAATCCAGAGCCGCTTGCTCCGGACTCGTGGCCTGGGTCCCCGCTTTCGCGGGGACGAGCGGCCGTTCCAACAGGCGTACATAAACATCCCTAATCTCCCCGCAGCAGGTCGCGCGTGAAGATCACCGCCATCGGCCGGGAGTAGGTGCGCGTGTGCTGATAACAGCGCGAGATCCATGGAATGTCTGCGCGCCGCTCGATGAGCAGGTACGGCATGTTGATCGCCTCGAGCACCGGACGCAGATAGATGCTGTTGGAAATGTGATGCTTGTGATGGTCGCCGACGCCGCCGCGCAGCGTGAGCATCAGGAACAGCGGGATCTCGTAGGTGTAGTTGATCTTGGTGATCGCGTAGATCACGGTCATGAAGCCCGAGGCGCCCATCAGCGCCGCCGATCCTATCGCCCCGAAATAGGCGCCGGAGCACAGCCCGACTGCCGATTCCTCGCGGTTCACCGGCACGTGCACGAAACGGCGGTCGCCGGCGATCGTGTCGATCACGCCGGTGAGCCAATTGTCGGGAAGCGACGCGACGAGCTTGACCCCGCAGGCGGCAAGCTCGTCCGCGATCAGCGCGCCGATTTCGGATCGTTGCTCGCTCAAGCCGCCCTCCCCTGCCCGCTCGCCGCGTCGGCGAGCGCGCGCCAGACCCGCTCCGGCGTGATCGGCAGGCGGATATCGCGTACGCCGCGGTGCCAGAGCGCGTCAATGACCGCGTTGCCGATCGCGGCCGGCGCGCCGATCGCGCCGCTCTCGCTCGCGCCCTTCACGCCGAGCGGATTGCTCGGTGCGGGGCTCGCGATGAACGCGGTGCGGAACGCCGGCAGATCGGCGGCCCGCGGCATCGGGTAATCCATAAAGCTTGCGGTGAGCAGTTGGCCCTCGCCATCGTAGACGATCGCCTCCCCGAGCGCCTGCCCGATGCCTTGCGCCAGCCCGCCGTGCACCTGCCCCTCGACGATCATCGGGTTGATCAGCACCCCGCAATCGTCCACCGCGTAAAAGTCACGCAGCCTTACCGCGCCGGTTTCCCCATCGACCAAGACAACGGCGAGATGCATGGCCTGCGGGTCGTTGGTGTCCGGCGGATCGTAGAATTCGGTGACTTCGAGGCCGGGGGTTGAGCCCGGCGGCAGCAGCGCCCCGTGGTTGGCGATATCCGCAACCTCGGCAAAGCCGATCGACCGATCGGTGCCGCGCACTTCGAACACGCCGCGTGCGCAATCGATGTCGCCTTCCGCGCACTCCAACGCGTGCGCGGCCAGTTGCAGCGCCTTCTCCATGACCTTGTCGCAGGCAAGATAGATCGCCGTTCCCGCCACCGAGGCCGAGCGCGCGCCCCAGGTCCCATTGCCGAACGGGATCTGATCGGTATCGCCCTCGACGATCGCGATGTCTTCAACCGAAAGGCCCAGCTGGTCCGCCGCGATCTGCGCGAACGTGATCTCGTGCCCCTGCCCGTGCGAATGGCTGCCGGCGAAGATCGTGACCTTGCCGTCGCTGTGCACGCGCACGGTCGCGCATTCGAAGCCGCCGTGCAGGCCGCCGCGCTCGGCGAGATTGCGGCTCGGGCCGGTGCCGGCCTTGTCGACGAAGGCGGCGAGCCCGATGCCCAGCAAAACACCGTCGCGCCGCAGCCGCGCCTGCTCGCGGCGCAGCGCCGGATAGTCGGCAAGCGCGAGCAGGCGCTCGAGCAGCGCCGGCGGATCGCCGCTGTCGTAGACGCGTCCGCCCGGCGCGGCATAGGGAAATGCGGCGCGCGCGATCAGGTTGCGCCGGCGCATCTCGACCGCGTCGATGCCGAGCGCGCGGGCGCCGAGCTCGACGAGCCGTTCGTTGGTCCAGGTCGCCTCCGGCCGCCCCGAGCCGCGGTAGGCGTCGACCGGCACCGTGTTGGTGTAGACGCCGCGCACGCGCAGGTGCAGGTTCGGCGTGCGGTAGAGGCCGGTCACGGTCTGGGGATAGGAATTTCCCGGGATGCTCGGAGCAAAATTGCTGAGATAGCCGCCGAGCGCCGCCAGCGTGTCGATTTGCATCGCGACGATGCAGCCGTCGCGATCAAAACCCATGCGCGCAGTCGTGTCGTGGTCGCGCGCCTGCGCGTCGGAAAGAAATATTTCGCTGCGCGTGGCGCTCCATTTGACGGGCCGGCCCAGCAGCCGGGCCGCCCAGACGACGGTAGAGACCTCGACCGTGAACACGCCCTTGCTGCCGAACGCGCCGCCCACGTCGGGCGAAATCACCCGCAACTTGTGCTCGGGAATGTGCAGCGTGTAGCGCGCGAGCCAGCGCCGCAGGTAATGGGGCTGCTGGCTCGTGGCATAGAGCGTGGTGCGATCGCCGGCGGCATCGTAATCGCAGAGATAGGCGCGCGGCTCGATCGGATTGGCGCAGAGCCGGTTGTTGTTGAGCGAAAGCTCGACGACCTTCGTAGCCGACGCCATCGCCGCCTCGGTCGCGTGACGGTCACCGCGCTCGATCTCGAACACGAGGTTGCTGCCGAATTGCTCATGCACGAGCGGGGCGCCCGGCGCGATCGCATCGCGCAGCGCGGTGACCGCGGGCAGCGGCTCGTACTCGACCGCCACCGCTTCCGCCGCGGTTTCGGCGGCGAACCGGCTCTCCGCCACGACCGCGGCGACGATGTCGCCGACATGGCGCACCTTGTCGCGCGCGAAGGCCGGCCGCGGCGCCGCGTTCATGGGACGGCCGTCGCTGAAGCCCATGGGATGCACGACCGTAAGTTCGCCGTGTCCCGCTTTGGTCCAATCCTGCGCGGTGAGTGTCAACAGCACACCGGGATGCTGCCGCGCCGCCACCGTCGAGATGGCGTGGATGCGGGCATGCGCGTGCGGGCTGCGCACGAACGCGCACCAGGCGGCGCCGGGCAGAACGATGTCGTCGAGGTAGCGGCCTTTGCCGCGAACGAAGCGCACATCCTCGCGGCGCCGGAGCGACTGCCCGATCGCGCTCTCTCGCATGGTCACGCTACGCTGCACGCATCACGCTCCTTGCCAATAGATTGCGTAACGGCGCAGCAGCAGCAGCCCCTGGTCGAGGACAAGCCCGCAGATCCCGATCAAGATGATCGCGGCGTAGACGTTGGCGAAGGTAAAACGCGTGCTCCAGATGGTGATGTAGTAGCCGAGTCCGATGGAATCGCCGATCATCTCGGTGATCACCACCACGATGATCGCCACCGGCAGTGCGATGCGCAGCCCGGCAAAGATGCTCGGCAGGGCGGCCGGCACGATCACCCGGCGCAGAACGGTGGCGCGGCCCGCGCCAAAGTTCTGCGCGCTCCAGATCAGCCGCGTGGCGACCTCGCGGAAACCGAACGTGCAGGTCACCACGATCGGGTAGAGGCATTCGAGAAAAGTGAAGGCGATCTTGGAAGGCGTGCCGATGCCGAAAATGTAGGTGAACACGGGGAACAGCGCGATCTTGGGAACCGGATAGCCGAAGAAGAAAATCGGCTCGAACAGGTTGCGCACGAGCCGCGAGCGCGCAATCGCCATGGCGAATGGAATACCGACGAGCGCCGCCAGCAGGAAGCCCGCCAGCGCGCGCGAGAGCGTGACGCCGGCGTGGTAGACGAGCACGCCGTTGCCGATTTCGCTGACGAGCGCATCCCATACGCGGCCGGGGCCGGGCAGCAGCCGCGACTCCACGAGACCGCTGCCCACCGCGAGCTGCCAGAGCAAAATGAGCAGCGGGATCGAGTACCAGCGGACGATCAGGTCGCGGGTCTGCGCGATCATCCCATCACACGCTCTTCGGTGCCGAGCATCTGACCCTTGAGCACGCGCGCGCGCACCGCGAGCAGAATGCGGTCGCTGACGAAGCCCAGCACGGCAAAGCAGACGATGCCGGCGAACATCAGGTCGAACCGCACCCATTCCTCGCCGTAGGAAATGATCGAGCCGAGCCCGGCCTTGGAGCCGATCAGCTCGGCCGCGAACAGCACCACGAACGCGTGCGCCAGCCCGATGCGGATGCCGGCGAACAGCTGCGGTGCGGCGGCCGGAACGATGACGCGGAAGAAAATTTTGCGCGGCGGCGTTCCCATGTTGCGCGCGGCCCAAACCAACAGGCGGTCCACCGACAGCACCGCGTGGCGCGAAGCGATGAACACGGGAAAGAAGCCGGAAAACGCGATGATCGCGATCTTCGAGGCGTGACCCAGCCCGAACAGAAGCAGGAACACCGGCAGGAACGCGACCTTCGGGATGGAATAGAGAAAAGACACGAGCGGATCGAAGAAGTGACGCACGCCGGGCAGTATGCCGGCACCGAGCCCGACGATAATTCCGACTGCGGTGCCGAGCACAAACCCGACCGACACGCGATAAAGGCTTGCCGCCAGCGCGGTGAACAGCTCGCCGGTGAGCGTGATCTCCCACAGCGCCTCAAGAATGGCACTGGGAAACGAGAGGTAGCGCGGCAGCATGCCGGCGCGGCCGAAAATTTCCCACGCCGCCAACACCGCGATCGGCACGATCCAATGCTGCAGCGATGTCGTCTTGATCCTCACGCTTCCTCCAGCGCACGCGCTTTCAGCACCTCATCGCGCAAAAGGTCCCAAATCGCAACGCGCAGGTCGAGATATTCGCGCGATTTGCGGTAATCGCCGGAGCGGTCGACGCTGGGGATGCGGATGTCGGCTTTGATGCGGCCGGGCCGCGCGGTGAACACAATCACGCGCGTACCGAGATAGATCGCCTCGTCGATGTCGTGGGTGACGAACAGCGCGGTCTTCTTCGCGCGCCGCCAGATCGACTGCAGCTCTTCCTGAAGAAGCTCGCGGGTCTGCGAGTCGAGCGCGCCGAACGGCTCGTCCATCAGCATGATTTCCGGATCGAGCGCGAACAGCCGCGCCAGCCCGACCCGCTGCTTCATGCCGCCGCTCAATTGCGCGGGATAGAGATCGGCGAAGCGCGAGAGATGCACGAGATCGAGATAAGCGACGGCTTTGGCGAAGCGCTCCTGTTTCGCGATGCCCTTCATCTCCAAAGGCCAGGCGACGTTCTCGATTGCGGTGAGCCAGGGAAACAGGGAGAGCTCCTGGAACATCATGCCGCGATCGGGACCGGGCGGTCCGACCGGCCGCCCGTTGAGATGCACTGCGCCGGAGGTCGCCGGCTCGAAGCCGCCGACGATGTGCAGGAACGTGCTCTTGCCGCAGCCGGACGGCCCGACGATGGCGACGAATTCGTGCTCGTCGATGGTGAGCGACAAGCGCTCGAGCGCGGTCACGCTGCCGCCGTCGACGGCGAACCTTTTGTCAAGCTCCACCACCTCGAGCAGCGGCATCGCGTCGACTCACGAGTAAGCCGACAGCAGCGCAGCAATCTCAGTGCGCTCCCCTCCCCACCCGAACTCGGGTTTACCCGGGTTCGGCATTTTTAGCTGCCGAAGTCGGATACATCCGACTTCGGCTGGGGAGGGGTTGGGGGTGGGGGTCTGCGGCCCGCGCAATGTCATTTCGGTAGATAGCTGAGATCCACCAGCGCGTGGACGTCAGCGCGTTTCTTCTGGAAGCCGGCCTTGATCTGGAACGCCTGCATCTGCTCGAGCGCGTCAACATCGATGCGCAGCGACGGATCGCGATAATAATCGTGCATGCCAAGGTAAGCGTCGGCATTGACCCGCACCATCTTGCTGTCGATCAAGAGCTGGCGCGCCTCGCGCGGCTTGTCGAGATAGAACCGCGTCGCCTCCTTCAGGTCGGCGAGGAAGGCCCGCACCGCGGCGGCGTTCTTCTTGAGGAACTCGTCCTTGCCGACGAGCACGATCAGCTCTTCGTCGAACGGTATTCCGTACTTCGCGTCGAAAATCTTGCGCAGCTTCATCTGCCGTTCCGCCAAAGCGGCAAACGGCTGCGGCAGCTCGGCGACGTCGACCTTGCCGGCTTCGAGCGCCTCCTGCATCGCCGGGAACGGCACCGGCGCGATGGTGACGTCGCTCTGGGCCTGTCCATGCTTCTCTAGAGCCGCCAGCAGCCAGAGATGGCCGGAGGTCATGAACCCGTTGATGCCGACGATCTTGCCTTTGATGTCGGTCACCGATTTGATCGGCGAATTCTCCTTGACGTAGAAGCCGGTGCTGAAAGCGCGCGTGCTCTCGCGCGACACCGAGGCGATGATCTTCGCGCTCACCCCTTCCGCGGCGGCGAAGATGACGCCGTTGGCGCTGCTCGAGGCGAGATCGATGGCGCCCGCCTCGAATGCCTGGCTGCGCTTGTCCGAGCCGGTGAACCGCGTGGCGTCCAGTTTGTAGGCCTTGCCCTCGTTCTTCGTCAGATCGGGCCGCGCGACGACGATCCACAGCGGCTCTTCGGCGGCGGCACCGTAGCCGAGCCGCAACGTCACGGGCTCTGCCGATGCGGTGCTGGCATCGGCCACGAGCGCGAGCCAGCACACGGCCGCCAGCGCGCGGACGACAATCTTGCTCATGGTTCGGTCAGGCATGTCGAGTTCCATCCGGCAACCAATCTGTCATTCCGGCCGAGCGAGCGGCAGCGAGCGAGAGCCGGAATCCAGTAAACACCGAACGTTGTTGTGTGGATAGCCCTGCACAAACTGCTTGGCCGGTGTTTACTGGATGCCCGCCTTCGCGGGCATGACACCGCGGGCACCACTTGCAGCATACCTATCTTGGCAGGTAGCTCAGATCG
>Ga0310909_10000483_pt1 | contig 20798 bp, 22 predicted proteins | sample GREbulkMGT000H_FD_203449 | JGI IMG/M metagenome (GOLD analysis project Ga0310909, IMG submission 203449) | Lab enrichment of tropical soil microbial communities from Luquillo Experimental Forest, Puerto Rico - GRE.bulkMG.T000H | ecosystem: Environmental > Terrestrial > Soil > Tropical forest >... | reverse complement strand
GAGCGTCCATGCCAGTGAGGCCAGCATTGCTCGCGCGCATACGAAACGGCGGCTCAAATTCACCCTGCCCGGGCCGATGACGATAGTCGACACGATCGCCGATGCCTTCTACGGCGACAAGGTTGCGCTGGCCATGGCGTTCGCCGAGCTGCTCAACGATGAGGCACGCGAACTCGCAGCGATCGGCGTCGATGTGATCCAGTTCGACGAGCCCGCCTTCAACGTCTATGCCGAAGCGGTTACGGAATGGGGGATCGCAGCATTGCATCGCGCCGCCGAAGGCCTTGCTTACAAGACCGCGGTCCATATCTGCTACGGCTACGGCATCAAAGCGAACATCGACTGGAAGGCGAGCCTCGGCCCGGAGTGGCGGCAATACGAAGCGATCTTTCCGGCCCTCGCGGGGAGTCGGATCGATCAGGTTTCGGTCGAGTGCGCCGGCGCAAAAGTGCCGCTCGAGCTGCTCGGCCTGCTCGCCGGCAAGGATGTGCTGCTCGGCGCAATAGATGTCGCGAGCGACCACATCGAGACACCTGAGGAGGTGGCCGCGACGATCGAACAGGCGCTCTCTTTTGTCCCGGCAGAGCGGCTCTTCCCCTGCACCAATTGCGGTATGGCGCCGATGAGTCGCCCGGTCGCGATCGGCAAGCTCGGCGCTCTTGCCCCGGCACCGCCCTCGCCCGCACCCGGCTTGCCGCAAAGCGCTTCTAGAACGGAACGGTTCCGATAACCGTCGTGCGGTGCATCAACCGCCGCTCGGGCAGCGCATAATCACAAATCGCCAAATGCATTGAGCTTGTATTGTCCCACATCAGCAGATCGCCGATCTGCCATTTGTGCCGGTAGAGAAACTCGGGACGCACACAGTGGGCGTCGAGCTCCGCGATCAGATCGACCGCTTCGTCATCGGGCATGCCTTCGATGCCGACGCATTCGCCGGCGGTGACGTAAAGGGATTTCCGACCGGTGTAAGGGTGGGTGCGCACAATCGGGTGCACGATGTCGGGGGTTTCTTCGAGCTGGGCTTGTGTCAGTTTCGGACGCGGGCTGTCGGCGACGCGCCGGCGCGCGGAGTAGCGATGAATCGCCTCTAGGCCGGCAAGGCGCTGTTTGGTGCTTTCGGGGAGCGCTTCGTAAGCCGCGATCGCATTAGCAAACACGGTATCTCCGAGAGGTTGGCCGCCGCGCATCGGCACCTCCTTCGCATAAAGCAGCGAGCAGCGGCTCGGCCGGCGGCGGTAGGACGTGTCGGAATGCCAGGTGAACCCGGCATCGGCCAGCCCGATGTGCTCGCCGTGCTTATCGCGGATGTTCGAGATCAGCAGGATCTCCGGAAAGCCCGGAAGCAGGTACTTCTTGACGATGTGGATCTCGAGCTCGCCAAACCGCCGGCTGAATTCGATATGCCGCTCGTTTGACAGGGTTTGTTGGCGAAAGACGACGACGATGTTGTCGTGAAATGCGCGCTCGATTTCCAGAAACGTCGCCTCATCGAGGTCCTGCGCGAGATTGCAGGCAATCTCGGCGCCGCACGCAGCACCGCTTTTTGTAACCGAGGGCTTCATCGTTCTCTCCGGCTCCTGCGGCCGCAATGATCATAGCCACCGAGTCCGAGTTTGGCGTGGCCGCGCGCCATCTTCATGTGTTCTTAAAGCATATCGCCTCTGATGTCGGCCGGATCATGTCGGATCAGAGCGGCCGATGGCGCGGGTCTTGCTGGCGGAGCCGAATAGACTAGTTTGTCGATTCATCGCAGGAATCCTGACGGATTTCGGTCACGATGTGACCGCCTGCGAGGATTGCACCGAGGCGGCCGCCCGTTTGACGATCGGGCCGATCGATGTCCTGGTAACGGATATGGTATTGCTCGACGGCGAGGGCTCGACGTTCTGCAAGCACTGCGTGACACGGGGAATTCGGACGATCACCCTGAGCGGCCATGAATTTCGCGACGCTCAGGCCGAGCAGGACTGCCCGCCACCGCTCGTCGAGAAGCCGTTCCGGCTCGACGATTTGCAGGATGTCGTCGACGCGGTAGCGGCAGCTGCCGGATCGACAAGAGCCGCCGCCTAACTGCATCTCGGGGTCGGCTCAGCACAGCAGAGCCGCCAGCACTGCATTCAAGCGTAGCCGACCGGCCGCGGTCGCGGCGAGGCGATCTCGGTCGAGCGTCAGAAAGCCGCCTTCCACAAGCGGCGCGAGGTTGCGTCCGAACAGAGCTTCGGCGTCCTGGCCGGCGGCGCGTTCGATCTGTGCTCGCGGGACCCCCTCGGTGAGCCGCAGCCCCATCATCAGCATCTCCTCGAGCGCGCTGCCGCGGTCGATCGGCGCATTCTCCTCGGTCCCAGTTCCCGCGCTCTCGACCGCGGCGAGCCAGCGTTCGGGCAAGCGGCGCTGTCGTGTCGCGTGTTTGACACGGCCTTGAGTGAGCCGGCCATGCGCCCCCGGCCCAACCCCGATATAATCCTGGTAGCGCCAATAGGCGAGGTTGTGCCGGCATTCGGCTCCCGGCCGTGCGTGGTTGGAGATCTCGTAGGCCGGAAGGCCGTGCGCGGCGAGCCGGTCCTGTGTCGTCTCGAACAGCGCCGCCGCGTTATCCTCTGCAGGCACGACAAGCTCGCCGCGTTTGTAAAGCGTGGCAAAGGCCGTCCCGGGCTCGATCGTCAGCTGGTAGAGAGAGAGGTGATCCTCGGCGAGCAGCAACCCCTCGTCGAGCTCGCGCCGCCAGGCAGCAACGCCCTGGCAGGGGCGGGCATAGATCAGATCGAACGAGAAGCGGGGAAAGCTCGCGCGGGCATGTTCGATCGCGGCAATCGCCTCGCTGCGGTCGTGAGCCCGGCCGAGCATGCGCAACGCCGCCGGGTCGAGCGCCTGTACGCCGAGCGACAGCCGGTTGACCCCAGCCGCGGCAAAAGCCTGGAAACGAGCAGCTTCCGCGGAGTTCGGGTTGGCTTCGAGAGTGACTTCGAGATCCGGCATCACATCCCAGTGTGACCGCACTCGGTCGAGCAATGCCGCGACCGTCTCGGGCGGCATCAAGGAAGGTGTTCCGCCGCCGAAAAAGACCGAGCCGACCGCGCGCCCTGGCACGATCTCGGCGTAATGATCGAGATCGGCGAGCAATGCCCGCGTCCAGCGCGCCGAGTCGACCTTGTCGCGGACATGGCTGTTGAAGTCACAATACGGACATTTCGACACACAGAACGGCCAGTGGATGTAGACAGCGAGCGGCTCGGCGGCACTCACCTCAGCGGCTCCGGAGGCAGCCTTCGACGAGCTTGGCAAAGGCGCGGGCGCGGTGGCTGATCTTGTGCTTTTCGGCGGGTTCGATCTCGCCAAACGTCGCCGCACCGCCATCCGGCGCGAAGATCGGATCGTAGCCAAAGCCGCGGTCGCCGCGCGGCGGCCAGACGAGCTTGCCCGCGACCTCGCCGCGGAAGATCTCGGTATCGCCATCGGGCCAGACGAGTGCAAGCGCCGCGACGAACCGGGCGCTCCTGTCCCGGTCGGCGAGCTCGCGGTGCACGCGTTGCATGGCTATGCGGAAATCCTTGTCCGGGCCGGCCCAGCGGGCGGAGTAGATGCCTGGCGCGCCGCCGAGTGCAAGGACGACGAGGCCGGAATCATCGGCGATCGCCGGCAGCCCGCTCGCGCCGGCCGCGGCCTTTGCCTTCAGCGCCGCATTCGCTTCGAAGCTGTCCCCGGTCTCTTCGGGTTCCGCAATGCCGAGTGCCCCGGCAGAGACCGCGTGGATCGCGAAGGGCGCCAGCAGTGCGGATATTTCCTCGACCTTGCCCTGGTTGTGGCTGGCGATGACCAGCCGGTCGCCGGTGAAGCGACGGGCCATCGCGTCAGCCGAGGCCGAGTGTCATGCGCTGATGCCGGGTGAGCTCGGCGATACCCGCCCGGGCGAGCCGCAGCATCTCGGCAAAGAGCGCCTCGTCGAACGGGGCACCTTCGGCGGTCGCCTGGACCTCGACGATCCCGCCGGTTCCGGTAAGCACAAAATTCGCATCGGTTTCGGCCTGCGAATCCTCGACATAGTCGAGGTCGAGCACTGCCGACCCCGCGATGACTCCGCAGGAGATCGCGGCAACGGAGTCGCGCAATGGCAGGGCCTTCAGGAGCCCGGACGTCACCAGATGCTGGCACGCCTGGTGCAGCGCCACATAGCTGCCGGTGACCGCAGCGGTACGGGTGCCGCCATCCGCCTGCAAGACATCGCAATCGATGCGGATCTGGCGTTCGCCGAGCCGGGTCAGATCGATGACCGCGCGCAGGCTGCGCCCGATCAGCCGCTGGATCTCCTGGGTGCGTCCGCTCTGCCGGCCGCGGGTCGCCTCGCGGTCGGTGCGGGTCGACGTGGAGCGGGGCAGCATGCCGTATTCCGCCGTCACCCAGCCCTTCCCGGTATTGCGCAGAAACGGCGGCACCCGCTCCTCGACCGAGGCCGTGCACAGCACCTGGGTATCGCCGAACTTCGCCAGGCAGGACCCTTCCGCATATTTCGCCACCCCGGGGTCGAGAACGATCGGGCGCATCGCGTCGGGGGCGCGCCCTGAAGGCCGCATGCTGCTCTCCGCTGTCGCGTCGCCAAAGGTGCCGCCGCCGAATGTATCCTGCTTCCCTGATCGACGGGAAGAAACTGGCAAAATCGCGATTCCAGCCCGTTCACGGATCGAAACGGAGGCTCTAAGTGATTGAGAATGCGCTAATTGAACGACAAATTCCCTAAGCGGTCGAACTGGGAATTAAATCGCCCGAACAGGGAACGTAAAACCGCCGAACAGGAAGGTCCAGGGAAGCGTTCCACCCCGGCTGAAACAGCACAGGAGGAAAGAGTGGCTCGTTATCGCGAAATCACGCTCAGCGAGATGACACCGGCTCAGCGCCGGGTCCACGACCTGATCGTCGCCGGCCCCCGCGGCCGGTTCGGCGGCCCCTTCCAGCTGCTGATCCGCGCGCCGGAGATCTGCGAGCATGCGGCAAAGCTCGGCGAGAATCTGCGCTGGGGCACCTCCCTGCCGGACCGCCTCTCGGAGCTCGCCATCATCACCACCGCCCGTTTCTGGCGCGCACAATTCGAGTGGTTTGCGCATGCGCCGCTGGCCGAGAAGGCGGGCGTCCCTGCTGGCGCCATCGAGGCGATCCGCCGGGGCGAAACACCGAGCTTCGCACAAAAGGACGAGGCGCTCGTCCACCGGATCTGTACCGAGCTGTTCAAGACACAGCGGCTCTCCGATGCGAGCTTTGCCGAGGCGGTCGCGAGTTTGGGTGAGGCCGGGCTGATCGAGGTGATCGGCATCATTGGGTACTACACCCTGATCGGGAACACGCTCAACGTCTTCCAGGTGGCACTCCCCGAAGGTGTAAGCGCGCCCTTCCCCGAATAGCCGCCGGCCAAGCGGCGATTGGGGCAGTTATGCCCGGATCTCTACATGAATGCCTGACCAGCCGAGAATGCTGATGGAACTTCCCGCGCCGGGGTGATCCGGCGCGGGTGTCCCCTCATGTGTTGCGGGCGCTTGGTCCTTCAGAGGTCCTCGACCATGAGGACCGAACGTTCCTGCAATTCGAAGGCCTTGATAATTTCGTCGTAGATCCGCTGGGATTCCGGATCCGTGAGCAGAGCTTGCACCGATTTGCCTTACGATTCCCAATCGGCAAACGTGATCGCCCCAAGGATCTGGCCGGCTTAGGGCCCCGCCCAGCACTGACCGGCGCGAATCGCGACCGCGCCGTACCTCTTCAGGTTCGGAGCCCCTTCCCTCAAAATTCTCATGTCATGAGGATTGCCCTTCCAGCGCGAAACGACAACGATCGCCATTTGATCCTCCCTTCCGGTGTCTCCCATTCATTGGAGCAGGTAAGCTTTGCCGTTGCGACATGCCGGCAAGTGTGAACCAGTTCACAATTGAGGTGACTTAATTCGCCATGCCGCCGCAGAACGCGGTGTCTGTCTGCGGGCGGCTTGTAAGAAGAAAATGGCCCGCTTAGGATGGACCGTTTCAGGAAGACGGCGCGATGAGTGACGAAAAAACGCACGAACTGGCGATAGGGGTTACCGCCTTCAAGGCTCGCTGCCTGGCGCTGATTGACGAGGTCGCGCACGGGAAAATCGCCCGAGTTGTGCTGCTGAAGCATAATCGGCCGGTCGCGGCGATCGTTCCGGTGGAGCATGAGCCGGCAGAACTTTGGGGCGCGATGCGAGGCACGGTGAAAGTCGCGCCCGGCACCGATCTGACCGAGGGCACCGGTGAAGTGTGGGAAGCCGATACATGACCTCGGTGCGGCCTGTGCTCCTCGACACTTGCGCCGCGATCTGGCTGATGAACGGTGATCCGATTTCCGCCGACAGTAGGACATCGATCACCGCAGCACAGGCCGAGAATCTGGGGGTCCATGTATCCCCGATCAGCGCCTGGGAGATCGGGACCTTGGTCGCCAAAAACCGACTGCAGCTTACCCTCTCACCGGACGCCTGGTTCAACGCGCTGCTGGCGCTGGCCGGCGTGCGTCTCGCCGCGATGCCGCCACAGGTTTTGATTGCATCGACGATGCTACCGGGGAGACCGCCAAAAGACCCGGTCGATCGGATCATCGCCGCGACCGGGCGGGCGTTCGGCTATATCATCGTCACCCGCGACGGCGATTTGATGCTTTATGCCCGAGCCGGGCACATAGAGGCGGTCGGGTGCTGATCGCCTGACGTGAATGAGGCATAGAGCGAGGCGGGCGGGCCAGAATGGCCAGCGAAAGAGTTATGCTATTTTCGCTTGCCGCCGGCCCCACCCATCCGTGAAAGAAACATCTCCTGCAGCTGCTCGAAGCCCTTGAGGGTTGCCGGCAGCCAAGTCTTCAGCATCGTCTCGGGGTCCATCGCCTTGATGTTCGTCCGCAGACGTTCCTGCAATTCTTTTAGCAGCTCTTCCTGCAGCGGCTTGACCTCCGGCAGCCCGAAGAACTCGCGTATCTCGTTCGGCGTGCAATCGATGTCGAGCTTGATCTTCATCGTCTTTCACCTCGCTCCGCACCGAACAATATCACGCCAACCCCCTGGGGCGTGCGGTGGATCTCGTGTAGTCTCTCCTCATGGCTGTCGACATCCCGTTTCGCCGCGAGTTCTCATTCGAATACGGCCGGCTCGAGCCGGTCGCACCCGGGGTTCGCCGCATCGTCGCGCGCAACCCGAGCCCCTTCACCTTCCGCGGCACCGGGACCTACGTGATCGGCAGCGGCGAGGTCGCGGTGATCGACCCCGGCCCCGACCTCACCGAGCATGTCGAGGCCCTGCTCGCCGGCCTTGCGCGTGAGCGGGTGACCCACATACTGATCACCCACACCCACCGCGACCATTCGCCGGCGGCCGCAGCGCTGAAAGCGGCAACCGGTGCGGCGACCTGGGGCTTTGGCCCGCACGCCGGCGGGAAGCGCGGCGAACCCGGGGTCGAGGAGGGCGGCGACTGGGACTTCGCCCCCGACGTGACCGTGCACGACGGCGACACTGTTGTCGGCAAGGACTGGCGTTTCGAGGCGGTCCACACGCCGGGCCACACCTCGAACCATCTCTGCTTCGCCCTCGCTGACAGCGGAATCCTGTTCAGCGGCGACCATGTCATGGGTTGGTCGACGAGCGTGATATCGCCGCCCGACGGCGACATGACCGCCTACATGGCCTCGCTCGACAAATTGCTCGGCCGCCCCGATACGGTTTACTGGCCGACCCACGGCCCGGCGATCATCGAGCCGCAAGCCCACGTCCGCGCCTTCATCGCCCATCGCCGCGAGCGCGAGGCCGGCATCCTCGACTGCCTCTCGGCCGGCCTCGGGCATATCGATGAGATCGTCGAGCGGCTTTATGTCGGGCTTCAGCCGGGATTGCGGCGGGCGGCCGGCCGCTCGGTCCATGCGCATCTGATCGACCTTGTCGGCCGCGGCCTCGTCGAGAGCGACGGGCCGCCCAATCTCGACGCTCGCTATCGCCTGCTTCGCTCCTGACCGCGGCCGTGGTGCGGCGGCTCTACCGCGTCCTCGCCGCCCTGCTGATCCCCGCCGCGAGTCTCGCCACGGCACTCGCTGCCGTCGCCGGATTGGTTCTGATCATCGGCGAGAACCCCGGCCGCGCGCTCCTCACCCTGTTGCGCGGCGCGCTCGGCGACCCCGAGGGGATCGGCTACACGCTCTTTTATGCAACCGATTTTGTCTTCGCCGGGCTCGCCGTGGCGTTGCCGTTTCAGGCCGGGCTCTTCAACATCGGCGCCGAAGGGCAAGCCGCGCTCGGCGGCCTTGGCGCAACGTTGGTGGTTCTCGCGGTTGGCGGCCTGCCGGCACCCCTCGTCGTGATCATGGCGGCGATCGCCGCTGCCGGGTTCGGCGCCGCCTGGGCCTTCGTGCCGGCACTGCTCCAGGCACGGCGCGGCAGCCATCTCGTCATTACCACGATCATGTTCAACTTCATCGCCACCGCACTGATGACCTGGCTCCTCGTCGAGGTGCTGATCGCTCCCGGCCAAAGCGCGCTCGAAACACGGACCTTTCCGCCGGCATTGTGGCTGCCGACCTTAGCCGACCTGACTGCCGGGACCCGCTTCGACGCCGGCGAGGCACCGCTCAATCCGATCGCATTCTTGGCGCTGCTCGCGGCGGCATTCTACTGGCTCCTGTTGCACCGGACTCCGCTCGGCTACGAGATCCGCGCCGCCGGCCTCAATCCGTTGGCGGCGCAGGCCGCCGGCATACGGGTGCCGCGGACCGTCGTGCTCGCGGTGTGCGGCGGCGGCGCCTTTGCCGGGTTGATCGCGGTCAACGAGTTGTTTGGCGCGCAACATCGCCTGACGGCAGACCTCACCGCCGGAGCGGGTTTCGCGGGGATCGCCGTCGCATTGCTGGGGCGCAGTCGTCCCGTGGGCATTGTCCTCGCGGCGGTGCTGTTCGGCGCCCTGAACCAGGGCGGTGCGGCGTTGTCCTTCGACATGCCTAGTGTTACCCGCGACGTAGTCACCGTCGCCGAGGGTGCGGTGATCTTCGTCTGCGGCATCCTCGACGGGGTCGCACGCGGCCATATCGGCCAATCTCTGCGGGCTCTATGGGCGGCGCCGGCGCGACAGGCGGCCTGAGCCTGCTGCTGATTTCGTTTGTCGCCTCGACGGTGCGGCTCGCCGCACCGCTGATGCTCGCCGCCCTCGCCGGCCTTTATGCCGAGCGTTCGGGGGTCGTCGACATCGGGCTCGAAGGCAAGATGCTCGCCGCCGCCTTTGCCGGCGCGGCGGCTGCTTCACTGACCGGCTCCGCCATATTCGGGCTCGCGGCCGGCATCGCCGCAGCGCTTCTGCTGGCGTTGCTACACGGCGTCGCCGCGATCACCGCCAGAGGCGACCAGATCGTATCGGGCATGGCGCTCAACCTGATTGCCGCCGGTGCGACGCCGAGCCTGGCCTCGGCATGGTTCGGGCAACGCGGCACGACACCGCCTTTGCCGGACGGCGCACGCTTCGGCCCGATCATGCTGCCCTTCGCCCAATCGCTGGGCGAGATCCCGGTCGTTGGACGGGTTTACACGACGATCATCAGCGGGCACACGCTGCCGGTCTACCTCGCCTGGCTCGCGGTGCCGTTGACCGCCTTCGTGCTGGCCCGCACCCGCCTCGGCCTGCGGCTGCGGGCGGCGGGCGAGAGCCCTGAATCGGTCGACGCTGCCGGGCTATCGGTCGCACGGCTGCGGTTTACCGCGCTCGTGGTGAACGGAGCATTGTGCGGGGTCTCCGGCGTCTGCCTGTCGATGGCGCAGGGGAACGGCTTTCTGCGCGACATGAGTGCCGGCCGCGGCTATCTGGCCCTCGCGGCGCTGATCTTCGGGAAGTGGCGGCCGTGGCCGGTGCTCGGCGCCTGCCTCTTGTTCGCGGCCGCCGACGCAGTGCAGGCGCGCCTGCAAGGGGTCGTGTTACCCGGCCTCGGGATGGTCCCAGTGCAGTTGATCCAGGCGCTCCCCTATCTGATCACTGTCGCAATCCTGGCTGGCTTCGTCGGCCGGGCGCGCCCGCCCCGCGCGCTCGGCAGACCCTACCCGCCAATCGCGTAGAGCCCGATCCTGCGGTCACCAAAATGTGAGAGGCGCCGGGGCGCATGTACGAGACTTTCGTGCTAGGAACCGCGGCATACGAACACGATCGAACCAGGGAGGATCGCGATGATGACGAAATCACTATACGCCGGCGCGCTGATCGCGCTGCTGGCCGTTCCTGCAGCCGCCCAGAACCCGCCGGAAGGCACGCCGACGCGGATCCGCGGCACAGTCGAGAAGCTCGACGGCCAAACGCTGACGGTCAAGTCGCGCGAGGGTCAACAATTGACGATCGCCCTGGCACCGAACTTCACCGTTTCCTACCTCGTCAAGAAGACCCTCGGCGACGTCAAGGCCGGCGATTATGTCGCCACGACCTCGATGAAGGGCACCGACGGCAAGAACCATGCCGTCGAGCTCCGCATCTTCCCCGAGGCGCTGCGCGGGACGGCCGAAGGCCAGTTTGCCTGGGATCTAATGCCCGACAGCCTGATGACCAACGCCACTGTATCGGGCGTCACCAGCGCGCCGCAGGGCCAGACTTTGAAGGTGAACTACAAGGGGAACGAGTCGGAAATCGTCGTCGGGACCGATACGCCGGTTTTCGGGTACGGGTCGGGTGACGCGAGCCTGCTGAAACCCGGCGCCGCTATCTTTATGGTCGCGCTGAAGAAGCCCGACGGCGGTCTTTCCGCCGCCCGGGTGACCGCCGAGAAGGATGGGATCAAGCCGCCGATGTGATATGAAGCGGCAGCACCGCCCACGGCCCGAGCGACCGCAATGCCCATCCGCACCGAAAACCTCGAATATTTGCGTCCAGCGGGCGCGGCCCCGCTGCTCGCCCGCTTTTACCGTCCGGAAGGCGTCGGCCCGTTTCCGGCGGTGCTCGAGGTGCACGGCGGCGCGTGGACGGCAGGCGACCGACTGAACAACGTCGCGATCGGCGAATATCTCGCGGCTCATGGCATCGCCGTGCTGTCGATCGACTTCCGCATGCCGCCGGTCGCCCGCTACCCCGAAACCGTCGCCGACGTGAATTTCGGCATCCGCTTCCTGAAGGCGAATGCCGAGCGGTTTTCGACGCGCGCCGAGCTCGTCGGTGGCCTCGGCACCTCGTCGGGCGGGCACTTGCTGCTACTCAATGCGCTACTTCCGCGCGATCTCCGCTATGCATCGATCCCGATGCCCGGGGCAGACGCCGGCGTGGCCTTCGCCGTCGTCTGCTGGCCGGTTGCCGACCCGCTGGCCCGCTATCACGCGGTGCGCGAGCGCGGTAACGAGCGCCTGGTGGAAGCCCACCATCAGTTCTGGCCTTCCGAAGACGCGATGGCCGAGGGCAACCCCCAGCTGATCGTCGAACGCGGCGGCCTCATCGAAAAGCCTCCTGCCCTGATCATGCAGGGTACCGCAGACGACAACCTGACCCCTGACATGGCGGCGAACTTCGCGGCCGCCTACACCCGAGCCGGCGGCTCGATCTCGTTCCACCGGTTCGAGGGCCAACCCCACGCCTTCATTGCCAGGGATCCGACCGCGTCGGACGCCTTGCGGGCACTCGCGCTTATCGCCGACTTCATCCACCACCAAATCGGCTGAGAGCCGAGGCGCCGCACCGTTCTGGGCATGACTTCGCGGCGCAGCATGGTCACGACACCTGGGACACCCCGGCGGCGATGCGAATGAGCGCGCGGTGCTCGGCCGCATCGTAGAGGTGGCAGGCGACGAGCCGGCCTTCCACATCCTGGAGCATCGGCTCCTCATCTGCGCAGCGTGCCATCGCATGTGGGCAGCGTGGGTGAAAGCGACAGCCCAATGGCGGGTTGAGTGGGCTCGGCACCTCGCCTGAGAGAATGATCTCCTCGCGCCGCTCGTCAGGGTGGCTCGGCAATGCCGCGGAAAACAGCGCCTCGGTGTAGGGATGCTTTGGCGTGCGGGCGAGGGTGCGGGCCTCGCCGCTCTCGACGATCTTGCCGAGATACATGACCACGATCATGTGGCTCATATGAGCGACGGCGGCGAGATCATGAGCGATGAATAGGTAGGAGAGACCGAGCTCAGCCTGCAAATCGCGCAACAGGTTCAGGATCTGCGCGCGGATCGACACATCGAGGGCGGAGACCGGCTCGTCGAGCACGATGAGCTTTGGCGACAATGCCAGGGCCCGGGCGATCGCGATGCGCTGGCGCTGGCCACCCGAGAACTCGTGCGGGAAGAGGTCGGCCGCGCGGGACGGCAGGCCGACGAGGTCGAGCAGCTGAAGGACGCGGCTGCGCGCCTCGGCGGCGGAGAGCGGCTCATTGGTGACCAGCGGCTCGGCGATGATCGCGTCGACGCGCATGCGCGGGTTGAGCGAAGCGTACGGGTCCTGAAAGACGGCCTGCACCGACTTGCGGTAATGCCGGCGGCCGGCGGTGTCGAGCCCTTGCAGGTCGCGCCCCTCAAAGCGGATGGTGCCGGCGGTCGGATCCTCGAGCCCGAGCACGAGCTTTGCCGTCGTCGTTTTGCCACAGCCGGATTCACCGACAACACCGAGTGTGTGGCCGGGCTCGATCGAGAACGAGATCCCGTCGACCGCACGGACCACGCCGCGCTCGCCGCCAAGGATCCCGCGCTTGGCGTGGAAATGCTTGGTGAGGCCCGACGCCTCGAGAACGGCCATCAGGCCGTACCGCTCTGTACCAGCATGTCGGAAGGAGTGGAATCCGCGGCGGCGAGCCAGCAGCGCGCAGTGCGGCGCCCGGCCGGTGCGAACTCGGGCGGCGCCTCGACGCGACAGCGATCAAAGACCCTGTCACAGCGCGGAGCAAACGCGCAGCCTCGTGGCAGCGCGGCCAAATCGGGCGGCTGACCTTCGATTGCGGTGAGCCGTTGCGCGCTGTCACCCATCCGCGGGATCGAATTCAACAACGCCTCGGTGTAGGGGTGGACCGGGGCGTTGAAAATGCGCGAGACCGGGCCCGACTCGACGACGCGCCCGGCATACATCACCGCGAGCTGATCGCACATCTTGGCGACGATGCCGAGATTGTGGGTAATAAAGATCAGCGCCAAGCCATGCGCCCGCTGCAGCTCGCGCAAGAGGTTCAGGTATTGCGCCTGGATCGTCAGATCGAGGCTGGTCGTCGGCTCGTCGGCGATCAACAGGCGCGGCTCGCATGAGATGCCGATGGCCCCGACGATACGCTGGCGCATGCCGCCCGACATCTCGTGCGGGTATTGCGTCACCCGTGTCTCGGGTGACGGAATGCGCACCGACTTCAGGAGATCGCGCGCCCGCTGCCAGGCAGTGGCTCGCCCGGCACCCTCATGTACCCGGATCGGCTCGGCCACCTGGTCGCCGATCGTAAACAGCGGGTTCAGCGAGGCCATCGGATCCTGCAGGATCATCGCGATCCGCTTGCCTCTGATATGTCGCATCTCGGCATCGGACTTTTGCACGAGATCCTCGCCATCGAAGAGCATCCGGCCCTCTACGATCCGGGCCGCCGGCGGCAGCACGCGCAAAATGGTCAAGGCCAAGGTGCTCTTGCCGGAGCCGGACTCACCGACAATGCCCAAGGTCTCCCCGGCGTTGATGCGCAGCGAGACCTGATCGACCGCACGCACCACCCGGGTCCCCCCGGAGGAGACGTAATGGGTGGAGAGGTTCTCGAGCTCGAGCAGCGGGCCGGTTTTCACCGGCAGCCGCTGCCCGGTCGGCTCATAGCTGACGGAGCTGGGGATCGAGCTTGACACGCAGCCAGTCGCCGAGAATGTTGGCCGACAGCACCATCAGCATGATGCAGCAGCCCGGCAGCACGCTCAGCCACCAGCGGCCGACCATCAGGCTCTGCTTGCCGTCGGAGAGCATCAGCCCCCAGGCGGCCTGCGGCGGCGGGACGCCGATGCCGAGGAAGGACAGTGTGGCCTCGGTTATGATGACCACGCCCAGCATCAAAGTGCCGAGCACGATCGCCGAATTGATCACGTTGGGCAGGATGTGGCGCTGCATGATCGTCCATTTGGAACAGCCGGCGACGATCGCGAGGCGCACGAACTCGCGTTCTTTGAGCGACAGCACTTCGCCGCGGATCACGCGCGCGTAGCGGGTCCAATAGGTGACCGCGAGGATAATGACGATGTTCCACATGCTCGGACCGACGATGGCGGCCAGAAATATAGCGAAGGTCAGCCCCGGCAACGCGAGCCAGCTGTCGGTAAGCCGCATGATGACCTGGTCGACCCAGCCGCCGAGATAGCCCGAGATGATGCCTAGCGTCGTGCCGATGACGCCGGCGAAGATCACCGCGGTGAAGCCCACGATCATCGATACTCTGGCGCCGAAGATCAGCCGCGAGAGTACGTCGCGGCCAAGCTGGTCGGTGCCGAGCAGGTATTTGGTACTGCCGCCGGTCTGCCAGAAAGGTGGCTTGAAGCGTGCAGCCAGACTGCCGATCTCGGGATTATGCGGTGCCAGCAGGTTGGCAAAGATCGCCACGAGGGCAATGCAGCCGAGGATCAGCACCGGGATCAGCGGAAAGTCCCCGAACCGCAGAGCTGCCAGGCGCGACCGGGAGCGTGGCGGAAGTCCGATGATTTCGGTTTGAATGGCCATATCGGTCAGACCCCCAAGCGAATGCGCGGGTCGATCACCGCGTAGAGGATGTCGACCACCAGGTTGACGATCACGATCATCGCGCCACCCATCAGCACGACGCCTTGCACCACCGGGAAGTCGCGGAAGGTAATGCCTTCGTAAAGCAGACGCCCGATACCGGGCCAGGCGAATACGACCTCCACCACCGTCGCTACATTGACCATGATGACGAGATTGATCCCGGCCAATGTCAGCACCGGGATCAGGGCGTTCTTGAACGCGTGCTTGGCGATTACCAGCGACTGCGGCAGACCCTTCAGACGGGCAAGCTTGACGTACTCCGAGCCCAATACTTCGAGCATCGAGGACCGGGTCAATCGCATATGGGCGGCGGCAAAATACCAGCCGAGCGCAAAAGCCGGCATGATCAGATGCAGCGGCGTGCCGGCTCCGGACGACGGCAACCAGCCCAGATAGACCGAAAAGACCAGGATCAGCACCAGCCCGACCCAGAAAGACGGCAATGACAGACCAAGCAAGGTGAAAATCTTTCCGGCTCGGTCCCAGAAGCGGCCGACCCGCACCGAGGCGAGAACACCGGTCGGAATGCCGATTATCAACGAAAAGGCCATCGCGACCGTCGCCAAATAGAGCGAGTTCGGCAGCCGCGACAGATACAGCTCCATGACCGGTGTGCGGTAGTAGAAGGACTTGCCGAGATCGCCGTGCGCGAGGCTTGCCAAGAAGATCCCGTATTGCACCCAGAGCGGCTTGTCGAGGCCGAACTGATGGTGCATGGCGGCGATATCGGCCTCGCTGGCGCCTGGCTCGACGAGCAATGTCGCCGGATCGCCGGTCACCCGAACAAAGAAAAAGATCGTCAGCGACAACAGGAACAGCGACAGCAGGCAATAGCCTACTCGCCGGCTGACGTAACGCTTCATGGTGTCCTCGGCTTCGGCAGCGTCATCAGAATCAGCTGCCCTTCAGCGTGATGTCCTCAAAGGGGCCGGTGTACGCGAAATCCTGGATTAAACCGAACCCCGACTCCCCGACCCGCGCCCCGGCGCCGTTGAGAAAGCCAAGCTCCCAGATCGGCGCATAGATGGTCCGCTCGGCGAGGATCTGTTGCATCTGCTTCAAAATCTCGGCGCGCTTCTTGCGGTCCAGCTCGACCGCTTGTTTCTGGTAAAGCGCGTCGATGTCGGGATAACTGCCATAAACGCTGGCACCGCCTTTGACGACGTAAGTTTCGAGCCGGGTCGCGGCATTGCCGAAGGCGCCGCTGCCGCCTAAGACGAGGTTCTTCAGCTTTTTGCGGGTATATGCCTCGATAAAGGCCGCCCGCTCGAGCGGCCTGAGCTTGACGCGAATCCCTGCCGCTTGGAAATTATCGAGCACCGCCTCGCCGACATTCGAATAGGACGAGTCGCAGTAGAACTCGCCGGCATCGAAGCCGTTGGGGTGTCCTACCTCGGCCAGCAGCTGCTGGGCCTTGGTCGGGTCGTAGGCCGGCATGGGGGGCTGCCAAAAGAACTCGAAACTGTGCGGGATGATGCTGCCGGTGACCTTCGAATAGCCGAGGGTGATCGCCTCGTTCATCGCCTCGCGATCGATGGCGAGGCTGGCGGCGCGACGCACCCGCTCGTCGTGCCACGGCGATTTGGGGTCCCACTGGTCCGCGAAATAAACCCAAAACGGAGCCGGGGGTGATACCGGCTTGAGGGTCAGTCCCGGCGTGCGACGCAACTCTTCGGCGAGTTCGCCGCGGATCGAATAGACGAGGTCGATCTCGCCACGCTGGAGTGCGGCAAGCCGTGTCGTCTCTTCCGGGATAGACTTGAAGACCAAACGTTTGACGCTCGGGGTCTTGCGCCAATACTGGTCAAACGCTTCGAGCACCAATTCCACACCGGGCGTAAAGGAAACAAATTTGTAGGGACCGGCGCCAATCGGCGCCTTCTTGAACCCGTCGTCGCCGAGCCTTTCCGCGTACTTCTTGGGCACAATCCAGCCTGCTCCGGAGGCGATTGCATAGAACGTCAGAAAGTCGGGCCACGGTGCCTTGAGCTGAAACTTGACGTGCGCAGGATCGGGGGTCTCCACCGCCGCCACCCGGTCCTTGATCAAGTCGTGCGATGCGCCGCGATAGCGCTCGAACGAGTACTTAACATCCTCGGCGGTGACCGGATCGCCGTTGTGAAATTTGGCGCCTTTGCGCATGACGAAATCATAGGCGAGACCGTCCTCGGATGCCGAAAATGACTCGGCCAGACAAGGTGCCAGCGGCTGCCCCGGCATCGGCTTCACCATCGCGTCATGCAGCGCGTAAAGCACCATGAAGGGCGTGATAATCCCGGGTGTCTCGGCCGGGTCGAACCACGTCGGAGCGAGCGAGACGTGGATGCCCCATGTCAGCTGACCCTCTGGGTCCGCGGCGAACACCCGGTAGGGAACCGATGCCGTTGCGGCCGCGACCGCTCCGGTGGCGGTCAGCGCCAAGACATCCCGCCGGGTCAGCCCCGAAAGGTTAGGGTGACCCTTGCGCCTCTCTATCGTTGATCTCACCTGCCTTACCCCTGCTACTCTCGCCTGAGACTACCTATGCCGCAGCCCCGCGTCCAATGTAGATCACCTATGCACGATTGTCTTGGTATTCTTACAAGAAGCTTACAGCGCCCTGTACAGGCAGCGTCTTGCGTCGAGTATTACAACGCTTGGTTATGTACCCTTTATCGTGATGTCCTCGTAGGGTGCGGTGTACGGGAACCGCGCGATCAAGCCGAACCCGGATTCGCCGACCCGCGGTCCGACGCCATTGAGAAAAGCGAGCTGCCATATCGGCGCAAAGATAGTGCGTTCGTAAAGCAGCTGCTGCATCTTGTGCAGGATTGCCTCGCGCTTCTTGTGGTCCAATTCGACCGACTGCTGCTGGTAGAGCGCGTCGATATCAGAATAGCTGCCGTAGACAAAAGGGCCGCCCTTGATGACGTAGGCCTCGAAGCGGGTCGCGGCGTTGCCGAAGGGGGCGGGGCCGGATTGTATGACGTTTTTGAGGGTCTTTTCCGCATATTCTTTGATAAAAGCGGCCCGCTCGAGCGGCCGCAACTTCATCCGGATGCCGACTGCCTGAAGATTGTCGAGCACCGCTTCGCCGACATTCGCGTAGGACGAGTCGCAAAAATACTCGCCCCCTTCCAACCCCTTCGGGAAGCCCGCCTCGGCGAGGATCTGTTTGGCTTTCTCCGGATCATAGACCGGCGGCGGCGGCGGCCAGAAGAATTCGTTATGGTCCGCGACGATGGGGTTGCCGGTGACCAGCGAATAACCGAGGGTCAGTGCCTGGTTGATGCCGTCGCGGTCGATCGCCAGACTAGCGGCGCGCCGCACCCGCTCGTCGTGCCAAAGTGATTTCGGGTCCCACTGATCGGCAAAATATATGTTGAAGACGCCCTGTACGACGGCCGGTTTGAGGGTCAACCCGGGTGTGCGCTGCAGCTCCTCGGCGAGCTCTCCGCGGATCGAATAGGCTATGTCGACCTCGCCGCGCTTCAAAGCGGCGAGCCGTGTGGTCTCGTCAGGGATAACCTTAAAGATCAGGCGCTTCACGCTTGGCGGCTTTCGCCAATACTGGTCGAAGGCCTCGAAGACCAGCTCGACACCGGGCGTGAACGAGACGAATTTGTAGGGTCCGGCGCCGATCGGCGTTTTCTTGAACCCCTCGTCACCGACCCTCTCGACATATGTCTTGGGCACGATCCAGCCCGCCCCGGACGCGCTCCCGTAGAATGTCAGAAAGTCGGGCCATGGCTGCTTGAGCTTGAAGCGGACGTGGCGGGGATCGGGAGTCTCGATCGCGGCCACCCGATCCTTCATCAGATCGCGCGCGGTGCCGCGATAGCGCTCAAAGGAAAACTTGACGTCCTCGGCGGTCACCGGATCACCATTGTGGAATTTGGCACCTTGGCGCAGCACGAACTCGTAGCTGAGGCCATCCTCCGAGGCGGACCAGGACTCGGCAAGGCTCGGCGCTAGCGCTTGTCCCGGCATCGGCTTCACGATCGCATCGTGGAGCGCGTAGAGCACCATGAAGGGCGTGATGATCCCGGAGATGTCAGCCGGGTCGAACCAAACCGGCGCCAGCGAAATATGCACGCCCCAAATCAGCTGTCCTTCCGGCGCGGCGGCGCGCGCCAAACCGGGCGGACCCGCGAGCGCGCCGACAGCGGCCGAAGCGAGGATCTCCCTCCTCGTCAGTAGAATCGCATTGCCGCGCATATGCTCCTCCTAGGGTTGCCGTCGACTGCACTTGCGCTGATTGTAGACCAGCCTCTCGCATGACATGCTCCGCCGTTTTCGCGGATGCCGGTAGCGGTTACGCGATGAATCAGGGCCGGGTCCCTTTCCCGGTCCGACATAAATGCGTAATCTCGCGGCGACGAGTTCTTCGCCAGCGGACGTGACGCGTCCGTCCATCACACGAGGAGGAAAAGCATGGCTGAAGTCGACGGCGCCACGTTGGTCGCGAGGAGCCTCAAGCAGCAGGGCGTAAACCACCTCTTTGGCGTCGTCGGGTTTCCCGTCGGCCCGATCGCCGCCGCGGCGCAAAAAGAAGGTGTCGCCTATATCGGCATGCGCAACGAACAGGCCGCCTCCTATGCTGCCCGGGCGTACGGCTATCTGACCGGCCGGCCCGGCGCCTGCATCGTCGTGACCGGCCCCGGCGTCGTGCACGGCCTCGCCGGTCTTGCTGATGCGCAGCAGAATTGCTGGCCGATGATCCTGATCGGTGGCGCCTCGGAAACCTATCGCCGCGGCATGGGTGCCTTTCAGGAAGAGCGCCAGGTGCTGCTCGCCGCACCGCTCTGCAAATTCGCCCACGCCATCGATAGCGTAAAGCGGATCCCGTATTATGTCGCGGAGGCGACCCGCAACGCGACCTATGGCCGGCCGGGTGCGGCTTATCTCGACATGCCCGACGACATCATCACCGGCAAGTGTGACGAGAAGGACGTGGTGCAGGTGCAGAAATGCCCCGACCCGCCGCGCTTCCAGGCGCCGCCGGAGAATGTCGACGCGGCGCTCAACATGCTCGAGCGGGCCGAGCGACCGCTCATCCTCGTCGGCAAGGGGATGGCCTGGGCCAACGCCGAAAGCGAGGTGCGCTCCTTTATCGAGAAGACGCAAGTGCCGTTCCTGCGCTCGCCGATGGGCAAGGGTGTGATGCCCGACGACCATCCGCTGTCGGTGGCGGCGGCCCGCACATTGGCATTGCAGAACGCCGACGTCGTGTTTCTGATGGGCGCCCGCTTCAACTGGATCTTCCATTTCGGGCAGCCGCCGCGCTATGCGCCGGACGTCAAGGTCATCCAGCTCGACATCGCCCCCGAGGAGATCGGCCACAACAAGGCGACCGACGTGGCGCTGGTCGGCGACGGCAAAGCGATCATGGCCCAGATGAACGCCGCACTCGCTGGCCGCCAGTGGTTCCATCCCAAGGAATCCCCATGGCGGCAGATGATCAGCAAAAAGGCGTCCGAGAATGCGGAGCAGATCAAGCCGCAGGTCAACGACGACAGCGCCCCGGCGACCTACTATCGCGCCTTTAAGGACATCGCCGCCTGGATGCCGAAGAACTCGATCCTGTCGGCCGAGGGTGCGGGCACGATGGATATCGGCCTGACGATGCTGCCGGTGTTCAGCGCCAAGGCCTGCCTCAACGCCGGCACCTACGGTACGATGGGCCTCGGTCTTGGCCAGGCGATCGCCGCCGCCATCGTGCACCCGGACCGTCCGGTCATCCACCTGTCGGGCGACTCGGCGATCGGCTTTAGCGGGATGGAGATGGAGACGCTGGCGCGCTACAACCTGCCGGTCAAGATCGTCGTGCTGAACAATGGCGGCATCGGTCCCGGCATGCCCGAGATTCCGGAAAATCCGATGTTCAACATGAAGCCCAACTCGCTGATCTACGGCGCGCGCTATGACCGCGTCATGGAAGCCTTTGGCGGCAAGGGCTTCTTTGTCGAGGACCCGAAGCACATCCGTGGCGCCCTCGACGAGGCGATGAACCACCGAGGCCCGGCGCTGGTCAACATCGTGCTCTCTCAAGGCTCGGCCAGAAAGCCGCAGCAGTTCCGCTGGCACAGCTGACGAGCTAGC
>Ga0310909_10000478_pt1 | contig 20835 bp, 19 predicted proteins | sample GREbulkMGT000H_FD_203449 | JGI IMG/M metagenome (GOLD analysis project Ga0310909, IMG submission 203449) | Lab enrichment of tropical soil microbial communities from Luquillo Experimental Forest, Puerto Rico - GRE.bulkMG.T000H | ecosystem: Environmental > Terrestrial > Soil > Tropical forest >... | reverse complement strand
TAGATCGGCCCGCACGGCACGCCGACCTCGTTCATCAGCTCGACCCAATAGGCGGCGGGCCGCTTCCTGGTGATCTCGGCGATGCGTTCGTTGAGCGCCTTGCGGTTCTTCGAGCGGGCAATACTGTTCGCGTAATCGGGATCGTCGAGCAATGCCATCGCGTCGGCCGCCTCGCAGAAGCGGCGGAACATGTGGTCGCCCGACGCGGCGATATTGATCTGGCCGTCCGCGGTGGGGAACACGCCCGTCGGGATGCCGGTCGGATGATCGTTGCCGGCCTGTTTGGCGACTTCGCCCGCCATCAGCCAGCGCGAACCCTGGAAATCGAGCATGAAGATCTGCGCCTCGAGCAATGAGGTGTGCACCCACTGCCCTTCGCCCGAGGTCTCGCGCTCGATCAAGGCCATCAGGATGCCCTGGGCAAGCAACAGCCCGGCGCAGAGGTCGTCGATCGGAATCCCGACCCGCACCGGCCCCTGCCCCGGCAATCCGGTGATCGACATCAGCCCGCCCATGCCCTGCGCGATTTGGTCAACCCCCGGACGCTTGGCATAGGGCCCGGTCTGGCCGAACCCGGAAATGCTGCCATAGACGATGCGCGGGTTGATCTTCTTGACCGACTCGTAATCGACACCAAGCCGGTACTTTACCTCCGAGCGGAAATTCTCGACGACGACATCGGCCTTCTCCGCCAGTTTGAAGAAGATCGCCTTCCCCTCCTCGCTCTTCAGGTTGAGCGTCAGGCCGCGCTTGTTGCGATGCAAATTCTGAAAATCGAAACCCTCGCGCCGCGAGCCGGTGACGTCACCCCTCGACTCGCCCGGCGGTTCAATCTTGATCACGTTGGCGCCCCAATCGGCGAGCTGGCGGACCGCGGTCGGACCGGCACGAGCGTGACACAGATCGAGGACGGTAAAGCGGGCGAGAGGCAGCGATCCGATACTCACGATGGGGTTTCCTGTTTGAGCCTGTTTAGTAGGGCAGCAACTTTCATCTTACACGCGCACTTACGTCAAGCCGCGCGAGCCTCTAAATGCCCCCCCCCGAGACGCCTCGCTTCGTGCCCAAGCCCGCAGTCTACGTGCGGAACCTGATCCGCCGCGTGAACTGGGCACAAATCGAGCATCCGGCGCTTGATTTCCTTGAGCTGGGGGTGGCCGTCCGCCTGGTCGAGCCATCGGAATGTCGCTTCGACATCGGCCGATTGGCCACGATCCTGGAACTTTTGATGCAGGCTCTCCGCCAGGCATCTACTTACGAGTGCTCAACGCCAATAGCCCGGCGGAAGCGCGTATTCAGCAAGACCCCATCGCGCGGCGGCAATACCCGCGGCGGTTCGTCGGCGCGGATCGCGACACGGGCGAACAATGTGGTCGCCGCATGGTGAATCTGGTCGGCGAAGTCGCGCAATCCGAGTTCGTCGACGACGTCGAATGTCTCTTTGAAGCCGCAGGCGCGGGCGATCGCGACGAGTTCGACAGTTGCAGCCGTGTGGCTCGCCTGCATCCCGGTCTCGCCGTAGTGGCCGTTGTCGAACACCGCGACTGCCAGGTTCGGCGGCCGCTGCACCGCGATCGTCGCGAGCGAACCAAGCCCCATCAGCATTTCGCCGTCGCCGGTGACGACAAGGACGCGGCGCTCGGGCTGGGCGATCGCCAGCCCGAGCCCGATCATTGCGGCGGCACCCATCGCCCCCCAGAGGTAGAAGTTCCGGTCGTTGTCACCGACCGCAGCGGCATCCCAAGTGGTTGAGCCGAGCCCGGTCACGAGCAAGAGATCGCCGCGATTTTCGAGCAAGGTCCGCATCGCTGCCCGCCGATCGAGTCGGCGGTCGTTCGCGATCATTTCGCCCACCGTTTCGCGCCGATTAGTCTCTGCGCCAGCAGAACTGCTGCAGCGAGATCCCCGTTGTAGACAATATCGAACGCCGCGGTGACGGTCTCGGCGGCCTCTTCGGGCCGTTCGACGCGGTAAACAAGCACGTCGCACAATTCCAGCGCCGCCTGCGTTCTCGACCCCATCGGCACTTGCCACGGGTTGAACTCGGCCCATTCGCCGCGCATCGTCACCAGCATCAGCAACGGGAAGCGGCAGGTCTTGGTCAGCGACAGCATGTTGATGCAGTTGCCCACTCCACTCGACTGCATCAACAGAGCCGCGCGCTGACCGCCGAGCCATGCGCCGGCGACGAGCGCTCTCCTTCCTCTTCGGTCGTCAGCGGCACGGCGCGAATTTCAGGATCATCGTGACAAAGCTCGATCAGCCGGGCATGCCCGGCATCCGGCACGAAACCGACCTGGCGGATTTTTGCCGCCTTCAGCGCCGCGAAAATCTCGTCGCGCCAATGGGTCGCTTCTACTGCTGTAGGCGCTCGCATGCTCGACCCTTCTCTTCGCTCCGGGCCCGCCTTCATTGTATTTGAATACCTGATCGCCTAAAGACGCGCACCATGAGCGAAGAGCCCGATAACCCAGCCCTCGTCTACCTACGGAGGATCGACGGGAAGATCGACCGTCTGACTGACGATGTCCAGGATCTGAAGCACCGCGTCACATCGCTAGAGGGTCAAGTGGCAAGTATTCGCGGGAACATTCCGGCGATATCTCTGAGGATCGACCGCATCGAAACGCGATTCGATCGGATCGAGCGGCGGCTCGATCTCGTGACCTCGCCGACCGCCTAGTCCGAAATGGCCTCTCCCGGTTGCGGGCCGAGATAGCGGGCACGAGGACGGATCAGGACGCCGCTTTCGTATTGCTCGATCGCGTGAGCGATCCAGCCGACCGTGCGGCCGATGATGAACAGCCCGAGCCCGCCGTCGCGGGGAAGTCCCAATCCGATCGCCGTTGCGGCGAGGGCGAAATCGACATTGGGCCGACGTCCGATCAGGCGCAACCCAGTTTCGGCAGCCTTCTCCGCACGCGCGTAGGCCTCGGGCACGACTTGCCCGAGCGCCGCGAGAATAGCGGTCGCACGCGGGTCACCCTCGGGATAGAGCGGCTGGCCGAACCCCGGGAGGCGCTCGCCGCGAGCGAGCCGGCCGGCCATCACCGCCATCGGGTCGCCGACTTCCATCAACTCCAGGAAAAGGCCTTCGGCGCGCGCCGTCTCACCGCCGTGAAGACGCCCGGACAACGCACCCAATGCCGCCACGATAACGGCGTACGGGGTCGCTCCGGTCGAGGCAACGCAGCGCGCGACAAAGGTCGACGGATTGAGCTCGTGATCGGCGATCAGCACGAGACAGCGACGGAGGAGATCGGCCGCCGGCTCGCCCAATCTCCACGCGGCGGCCAGCCGGCAGTGGATCGGCTCTGGCGTGGGTAGGCTGGGCGCGACACATGCAGCGAGCTCGCGCAAGATGCGCCATCCGGTGCGGGCCACCCGCGCCCGAGAAAGATCCAGCGCCGAAAGATCCTCATCCCCGAGCGAGGTGAGCCGGATTTGGCAACGCTCGATCAGTCCGGAGGCTGCTGTCGAACTGAACGGGTGGCCCGGCTCCGGCCCAATCACGTCGGTGAGCTCGGGGCCTGTTTCGTCGAGCCACAACAGCCTTGTGATATCCTCGAGGGTAGCCCCACGGGAAAGCCGAACGGCGTCCTGCCCGCGATAGTAGAAGCGGCCGTTCTCGATCAGACAGATCGACGAGCCGATCACCGGCATCAGCGCTTCGGGATCGGCGCTGGCCGGCAGCCTTACGCCGGAACGGGCGTCAAGCAGCGCCTCCACATCCACATTGCGGTAGCGCCGCTCGCGCGTGCCCGGGACCGTGACCGAGCGGAGACGGCCGCGGCTCACATAGGCGTAGAGCGTATCGACCTTGATCCCGAGTCGGTCAGCCGCTTGCCGCGCAGTCAGCAACGTCGCGTTCATAAGGATTGATTCCTAAATCAAGCTTGACATCAAGTCAATGTACCTATCTAGTAGGCTCTCCATCGCGGAGGGACCCATGAGCGCAACGGCTAATCTGCAGACGGCGAAAATCGGGATCGGCGGCAGCAACATGTGGCCCGAGCTACCGCTGCTGCACCCGACCATAGGACCGCCGATGGTCGATGTTCGCGAGCTTTACAAGGATATCGGGCACTTCATCTACGATCCCGGTTTAGGCGAGACCGGGATTTGCCGTTCGACGATCACCTACGTCGACGGCGATAACGGTGTCCTGCTGTATCGGGGGTACTCGATCGACGCACTGGTCGAGCATTGCAGCTACCTCGAGATCTGTTGGCTTTTGCTCAATGGCGAATTGCCGACGGCAGCGCAGCTCGCGCGCTTCACGCGCGACATCACCCATCACACCATGGTCAACGAGCAATTGCATGCGATCTATCGCGGGTTTCGGCGTGATGCCCATCCGATGGCAGTGATGTGCGGCGTTGTCGGGGCATTGGCCGCGTTCTACCACGATGGGCTCGACATCTTCGATTCGCACCACCGGATGATCGCCTCACATCGGCTCGTCGCCAAAATGCCGACGATCGCCGCAATGGCCTACAAATATTCGCAGGGGCAGCCCTTCGTTTACCCGCGCAACGATCTCGGCTACGCAGAGAACCTGCTCAACATGTTGTTTTCGGTGCCGTGCGAGCCTTACCGCGCGCCCGACGCGGCGGCCCGCGCGCTCGAAGCCTTGCTGATCATCCAGGCCGACCACGAGCAGAACGCCTCGACCTCGGCGATGCGCTTTGTCGGGTCGACACGAGCGAACCCGTACGCCTGCGCCGCAGCGGCGATTGCCGCCCTGTGGGGGCCACTGCATGGCGGCGCCAACGAGGGTGTATTGCGGACGCTGGAGGAGATCGGCTCGGTCGAGCGCATTCCCGAGATAGTGCGCCGCGCCAAGGACAAGAAAGATCCATTCCGGCTTATGGGTTTCGGCCATCGCATCTACAAGAGCTACGACCCGCGCGCCAAAGTGCTGCGCCACCGCTGCCACGAAGTGCTCGACGCTCTGGGGCAACATGACGATCCGCTCCTCGAACTGGCGATGGAGCTGGAGCGCGTCGTCCTTGCGGACGATTACTTCATCGAACGCAAACTCTATCCCAATGTCGACTTCTATTCCGGAATCATCTTCCGGGCGCTCGGGCTGCCGCCTGCGATGTTCACGCCGATCTTTGCCGTGGCGCGCACGGTCGGCTGGGTGGCGCAATGGAACGAGATGATCACGGACCCGGAGACGCGCCTCTTTCGCCCGCGCCAGCTCTATACCGGACCCGCCGAACGCGACCTCGTGCCGATCGCCGAGCGCGCGACACAGGCGCCACTCGTCGGTTGACGACGTTCCGTGCGCGACGGATTTAATTGCCTGATCACAGACTTTTGCGTCCCTGTTCGGTAGATTTATTTCGCTGTTCGCTCGACTAGGGAATTTCCTGCGTAAGGTGTCTGCATATCAATGACTTAGAGATCCCAAGGTGGCCGCTTTACGGGCCGGGAGCTGCTTTGTCGCAGTATTATCCCGTCGACCAGCGAATTCGAACCTGGCCTAGTGGGGGCATTACTCGAGAGGGAGCTGATTGATGAAGAAACGGATCGATGTCGACGGATTAACCCCCGTGGTCGGCACCCTCTATCCGCCGCCGTTCGACTTGCCCTGTCGCGGACGCGAGCGCTCCAAGCTCGGAGACGCCGCCGGTCTGTCGCAATTCGGGGTCAACCTATGCCGGCTGCCTCCGGGCGCATGGTCGAGCCAACGTCATTGGCACACGGGTGGCGACGAGTTTGTCTATGTGCTTTCCGGCGAAGTCGTGCTCGTCACCGACGGAGGTGAGGAGGTGCTTCGCGCCGGCGATGCCGCCGGGTTCCCGGCGCAGGCCACAAACGGTCATTGCTTCCAGAACCGCTCGGACCATGACGCACAGATACTCGAGATCGGGACCCGCGTTCCTGGCGACACGGCCTATTATCCGGATATCGACATGGTCGCACCGGCGGGGGGAAAACCAGCCGCCTACACGCATCGGGACGGAACACCCTATCAGGACATCCAGCGCCGCGGACCTTGATCGGATCACATCGTGCGACGATAAAGTGAGGGTCGTCGACCACTTGGATCGGAGTTGTCATGCCGGAGCTTCATCCACAGATCCAGCGTGTCCTCCAGGTCATGGCGGAGCCCAACCTCAGGCCGATCGAGGCGATGACCCCGGCCGAGGCGCGCGAGCAGATGGAAGCGACGGCCCAGGGGCGCAAGGCCGAGCCGCTCCCCGTCAATCGAGTTGAGGAGCGATTGGTCACGGGTCCGGCCGGCGACCTCCGCTTGCGCCTCTATTGGCCGGACAAGGCGGCTCCGTTGCCGGCGATTGTCTATTACCATGGCGGCGGACATGTCATCGGCAGCCTCGATACACATGATCTGGTCGCACGCAATCTATGTGCCGGGGCCGAGGCGCTGGTCGTATCGGTCGACTATCGCATGGGGCCTGAGCACAGATTCCCGGCAGCGGTCGAAGATTCTTTCGCGGCACTGAAATGGGTTCACGCCAACGCCAAAGACCACGGCGCCGACCCCAACCGGATCGGCGTGCATGGCGACAGCGCCGGCGCCAATCTCGCGACGGTCGTGGCTCTGATGGCCCGCGATGCGGGCGGCCCGAGATTGCGGCTCCAATCGCTCGTCTACCCGGTCGCCGACTACGGCTTAGTCGGCGACAGCTACGACAAATACGCCCAGGGATACGGCCTGCTGACGAGAGAATCGATGGTCTGGTTCCGCAATCATTATCTGCGGAGTCCTAAAGATGCGGAGGATTGGCGCGCCTCGCCGATCAATGCGCCGAGCCTCGGGAACGTGGCGCCGGCGATCGTCATCACCGCGGAGTGCGACGTCCTGCACGATGACGGCCAGCGTTACACCGAGGCGTTGCGTCGCGCCGACGTGCCGGTCGAGTACAAGGAATATCCGGGGATGATCCACGGCTTTTTCGGCATGATGCCGGCGGTCGACGACGCGATGAACGCACAGCGTGCCGTCTGGGCCGCGTTCAAACGCGCTTTCACCTGACCCGCAGGGTAACGAGAGATGACCCAAGCTGGCGATATGATGGTGGACGCGACCCTCGATGCCACCGGACTGCTGTGCCCGCTGCCGGTGTTGAAGGCACGGCGGGCGTTGAAGCCGCTCGCCCCCGGCGCGGTGCTCGAAGTGCTCGCGACCGATCCCGGCGCCACCAAGGATTTCGAGCACTTCTGCCAAACCACCGGATGCGAACTGCTCGAAGCAAATGAGCAGCCTGGTGGGGTGTTGCGTTTTGTATTGCGCAAGCCGGGCTGAGGGAGGTTACGGATGATTTCGATCGTCACAACGCCGCGTCTGATGGCGGTGGGCGGTGGGGCGCTCGTCGAACTGCCGGCTTTGCTGCGCCGTCTCGGGCTCGCCAATCCGCTGATCGTCACCGATCCCTTTCTCGCGCGCTCGGGCCATCTCGAGCGGGCGACCGCTCAACTCGAGCACGGCGGCGTTTCTTGGACGGTGTTCTCCGACACGGTCGCCGACCCGACCACGGCGGTGGTCGAAACCGGCGCCCGGCGCCTCGCAGAGGGCGGCTTCGATAGCCTCGTTGCGATCGGCGGGGGTAGCTCGATCGATACCGCCAAGGCGATGAGTGTCCTCGCCGCCAACGGCGGACAAATGAGCGATTACAAGGTCCCGACCGAAATTCCCAACGCCGGCCCTCCGGTTGTCGCTATTCCGACGACCGCCGGCACCGGCTCGGAGGTGACCCGGTTCACGGTGATCACCGACACCGAGACCGACGAGAAGATGCTGATCGCCGGGCTTGCCTGCTGCCCGCTCGCGGCGATCGTTGATTACGAGCTGACGCTGTCGATGCCGCTGCGGCTGACCGCCGATACTGGGCTCGACAGCCTGACTCACGCGATCGAGGCCTATGTCAGCCGCCGCGCCAATCCCTTTACCGACGGGCTCGCCAAGAACGCCATGGGTCTGATCGCACGCCATATTCGATCCGCCTGCGCCGAACCCGACAACCGGCCGGCGCGCGAGGCGATGATGCTCGGCGCGACGACCGCGGGGATGGCGTTCTCAAACTCCAGCGTCGCCCTAGTGCACGGCATGAGCCGGCCGATCGGCGCGTTTTTTCATGTTCCGCATGGATTATCGAACGCCATGCTGCTGCCGGAGATCACCGCCTTTTCGGCGCCGGCCGCCCTCGAGCGTTATGCCGACTGCGCCCGCGCGATGGGGGTGGCCGAGGAGGATGAGGGGAGCCAGGCTGCGGTAGCGCGTCTGCTCGACGAGCTGCGCCGGCTGAACGAGGATTTGAAGGTGCCGACCCCCCGCGCCTGGGGCATCGACGCCGTGCGCTACGAGGAGCTGTTGCCAGTCATGGCAAGCCAAGCGCTCGGCTCGGGCTCGCCCGCCAACAACCCGCGAATCCCAACGCGCGACGAGATCATCGAGCTCTATCGCCGCGTCTATGAGTGACGCCCAATTGACGGGGCCTGATGTATGTAATTTAGGTCAAATGCAGGGACACGAGATGGTCGATTTTGCAGGCAGCCACGTCGTCGTGACGGGCGGCACGGGCACCCTCGGCAGGGCCGTTATCGGGGCGTTGCGAAAGGTCGGCGCGGTCTGCCACGTGCCGAACCTGGTGGCCGCGGAGCTCGATGATTTCCCCTACGCGTCAGATCCCGGTGTCCATGTCGGCCGCGGCGTGGACCTTGCAGACGAGGCGGCTGTTCGACGCTTTTATCAGGCGCTTCCGCCGCTCTGGGCATCGATCCATTTGGCCGGCGGCTTTGCGATGGCACCGATCGGCGAAATGTCGGCAGCAGATTTCACGGCACAGTTTCGGATGAATGCACTGTCGTGCTTCTTGTGCTCGGCGGCGGCTGTCGCCGCGTTCCGTGCTCGCAAGAAACCGGGCCCCGGCGGCGCATCGGGCGGGCGGATCGTCAACGTCGCCGCCCGGCCGGCGCTGGAGCCCCGCCTGGGTGCCGGAATGATCGCTTACACTGCGTCCAAATCCGCTGTGGCAGCGCTGACCCAGGCGCTGGCGCAAGAGACGACCGACGAGCAGATCTGGGTCAACGCGGTCGCCCCCTCGGTCCTCGACACCCCGGCGAATCGGGCGGCGATGCCGGATGCCGACTATCGCCGCTGGGTCCCCCCGGCCGATCTCGCCGAAATCGTGACCTTCCTTGCTTCCCCGGCCAATCGCGTGACTCGCGGCGCGGTCATTCCGGTGTACGGCGGGTCTTAAGTCGGCTGCTGTCGCTCTCGCGCCGCAGCAAAATCTCATAGAACGTGTGCAATAAGCCCGCGTGCGTCATGTTGCGCTGCAGCATAAACTTGGCTTGTCTTTGCCCGCGTGGAGTCCCGATGAAAAATCATTTCCTTCGTCTCGACCGGATTGCCGGGCAAATGAATGCTTGGCTTCTCGTGATCGCGATCGGGCTCGGCATGCTCGACCTGGCCGTTCTGGTCGCCAAATGCATGCCGGCTATGACGGTAACGCCCGCCGCCACCGACACCGGAGGGCACGAGCACGCGATCGTATCGCCATCTCAAGCCGATAACTCTCGCAGCTGATCGGAGCGACTGATGCACGCCATTCTCGGACCGATCCTGTTGAAGGAGGGATGCTACGCCTTCGATTTGTGGACCGCGGAAGAGGGGTTGAGCCGCGGATACGCCTATCGTCGCATCGAAGACGCCCATTATGCGCGCAATGTAGAAATCAGATCTCGCAGAAGTGGCCGGTTGGGCGCCGCGGTGGTTTGCAGCACGCTCGAGGAGTTTACTTTGGCAGTCGCCGAACGCGAAGTGACTTTCCGCGTCCTGGTCACGAACCTCGAAGTCGGGCCGCTCGGTCCCACTGATCCCTCTGAACGCCACCGCAGGATTCCGATCGCGGCCGTCCAAGATCAATAGCGCCGGTCATTCGCTGTCGGGGACACCTGCTTCGAGCTCCTCGAGCCACACCGTCGCGTTGGCGTCGGAGGGGGCGCGCCAGTCGCCGCGCGGCGACAATGACCCGCCGGACGAGATCTTCGGTCCGTTGGGCAATGCCGAGCGTTTGAATTGGCTCAGCTGGAAGAAGCGGTAGAGAAAGACGCGCAGCCACTGCTTGATCTCAGTGAGCGCGTAGGCGCGCCGTGTCGCCTCCGGCGTGTTCGCGGGCCAGCTGCCGCACCCGGCGTCGTGCCAAGCATTCCACGACAGATAGGCGATCTTGGACGGGCGGAAGCCGTGCCGCGTCGCGTAGTAGAGGTTAAAGTCCTGCAACGCGTACGGCCCGACGATGCTCTCGGTCGACTGGATCGCGCCGTCGGCGCCGGGCGGCACCAGTTCGGGGGAGATCTCGGTCGCCAGGATGTCGTAGAGGATCCGTACGGTTTTCTCGCCCAGCTCCCCGGCGGCTGCGACAAAGCGAATCAGGTGCTGGATCAGGGTCTTGGCCACCGATCCGTTCGGGTTGTAATGCGACATCTGATCGCCGACCCCGTAGGTGCACCACCCGAGACCGAGCTCCGAGAGGTCGCCGGTGCCGACCACTAGAGCCCCGTTGTGATTCGCCAGCCGAAACAGGTAGTCGGTGCGCAACCCGGCCTGCACGTTTTCGAAGGTAACATCGTAGAGCGCTTCGCCCCTGGCCGAAGCATGGCCGATATCGCCGAGCACCTGCCGCGCCGCCGGCCGGATATCGATCTCGGCACCGGTAACGCCGAGGGCGCGCATCAGCAGCCAGGCATTGGCTTTGGTCGTATCGCTCGTCGCAAAACCCGGCAGGGTGTAGGCCAGGACATCGGTGCGCGGCAGCCCCAGCCGGTCCATCGCCCGCGCCGAGACGATCAGCGCCTGCGTCGAGTCGAGCCCGCCCGAGACGCCGATGACGAGCTTTTTCAGTCCCGTCGCTGCAAGCCGCTGCGCCAAGCCCTGGACCTGGATGTTGTAGGCCTCGTAGCAATTCTCGCGCAGCATCGCCGGATCGGACGGCACGTACGGAAAGCGCTCGACGTCGCGCCGCAGTTCGAGGGCTTCGTCCGGTGCAATGAAATCGAAGCCGATCGTGCGGAACCGCATGCTCTCAGGGCCGACCGCGGCCACGCAATCGCCGAAGGTGTTGGTGCGCATCCGCTCCTGGCGAATACGCCCGAGATCGACATCGGCAACCGCCATCTCCGGATCTGACGAGAACCGTTGCGTCTCGCCGAGGTCGTCGCCGCATTCGAAGATGCCGGCCTGGCCGTCCCAGGCGAGATCGGTCGTCGATTCTCCCGCACCGGCCGCGGAATAGGCATAGGCCGCGATGCAGCGCGCCGATTGCGAGGCGCACAAGAGGCGGCGCATTTGCGCCTTGCCGATCGTGATGTTGCTGGCCGAGAGGTTGAGCAGAACCTCGGCACCGGCGAGTGCGGCAGCGGTGCTCGGCGGCTGCGGGACCCACAGATCCTCACAGATCTCGACGTGAAAGGTGAAACCGGCCTCGCCGCGGGCGGCAAACATGAGGTCGCTACCGAATGGCGCTTCTCGCCCGGCGATCGCAATCGAACGGCCGACGACGCCCTCGCCCGAGGCAAAATGTCGGCGCTCGTAAAACTCGCGATAGTTCGGCAAAAAGACCTTGGGGACCACCCCCAGCAGGGCACCCCGGTGGATCACGACGCCGCAATTATAAAGGTGCCCCTGCGACCTGAGCGGCGCCCCGACGACAAAAATCGGGAACAGCTCGGCGCTAGTACAGATCAGCCGATCGATTTGCCGTACCACCTCGTCGAGCACCGCGTCCTGAAACAACAGATCGTCGATCGCGTAGGCCGAAACACAGAGTTCCGGGAACACCATCAGGGCGACCCGCGCCTCTTCGCCCTCGGCGAGCAGGCCTAGGACATTCTCCGCGTTGCGCCGCGGCTCGGCTGCCGCGACATGCGGCACGCAGGCACCGATACGGACAAACTGATGGCGATAGGGCGAGAAAAACGACGGCATTCGGCTCGGCGCTCGCGCGATTGACTCAGTCAATCTGGGCAGCCGGCCAGCCCCCGGTAAGGGGCGGGCTCAGGTCTTCGACCGCGCCGACTTCATCGCCGCCCAAACCACACCGACGACGCCGAACAAGGTGAGACCCGCGAAGACCAGCAGCACGGTGTTTGCGGATCCGACGAGGCTGTCGCCGACATCGCCGACGGCATCGCCGACGAAGAGCAGCATCGGCGCCCAGACGATCGCCGAGGTGACATTGGCAAGCCAAAAGCGGTCGCGTGGCATGCGCATGACCCCGGCAGCGAGCGGGATCACGGCGCGCATCGGGCCGAAGAAGCGGCCGATGAAGACGCTCTTGCCGCCGTGCCTGGCAAAAAACCGGATGCCGCTCGGCAGCAGCTCCGGACTGCGGGTGAACGGCCACACTCGGGCAATGCCGCCGCCGAAACGGTGGCCGATCCAGAACGAGACTGTGTCGCCGAGAACCGCACCGGTGACCGCCCCGACCACGATCGGCAGATATGGCAGCGAGCCCGCCGCCATCAAGGCCCCGGCGGCAATCAACAACGAGGTGCCAGGAAACAGCAGGCTGACAAAGGCGAACGACTCGCCGAAGGAGGTCACAAACATAACCGCCACGGCCCAGCCCGAATGCGCCGAGATGAAGTCGAGGGTCGGCTGAACGAGGTGCTCCATGTCCTCCTTATAGCGATCTCCCCACCGCGGCGCCAATTACCCACACGCGGCTCGGCCCGCGCGAGGCGCTCGACCTCCCTCTACAGGCTGAAGCGCCCGATGGCCGAGTAGGACGCCGTGGATGGGGCTCCCTGGTCGACGGGAAGATAGTGCGTAAAGCTCGATTCCGGGCCGTCCCGCGGTTGAATTCGTTCCGGCAAGTGATTGATATTGCGAGACGTCCGCGGCCAATTCCCTAGGCGGCCGAACAGGGAAATAAATCCAACGAACAGGGAGGCAAAATCGACGATCAGGGAATTAAATCGGCCGAGCAGGGAAAGGCCCCACAGGTCGGCTCGAGGCGGCTGCGGCGGCCGAGCGTGCTCTGATGCCCACCCAACGAAAAGGCGGCCACAGCCTGTACAGCACAGGCCAGGCACGGAGCGCGGAACATGGAGCGGGGGCAGAGGTTGAGGTGGGGCCTGTGTGAAAGACCGAGTGCCGCCCAAAGGCCTACACGATCGCGCCCGAGCGGCCGTTTCTGGCCACGTTGGCGGACGGATTGGTCGGGATGACCGGCGGCGATCCAACGCGGCTGCCGCGCATCACCATCCTGTTGCCGACCCCGGCGCGCAGTACGCGCGCTTAGCGCGACGCCTTTCTACGAGCGGTGCCCGGCTGGGTGCGAAGCCGGAACGCTGCTACTGCCGCATATGCGGCCGATCGGCGACTTCGATTCGGACGAATTGACTTTGGCGGAGAGGTCGGCATATGGCGACGTGCTCAGGGTGCCACCTCCTATCCCGTCGGGTCTAGGTCGGTTCGAGCCGTCGGGACCTGCTGTAATTTCCGCCGCCGGTACGGCGCACGGTTGCGAGCGCCTGAAATGGGCCAAGCGCTTGCATACCGGTACAACCGAGGGGGTCTTCCGATGAGAATGGATCACAAGAAGAGCAGCGGGAACGTGTTCCCCGATCTCGACCTGCCGAACTCCGAACAGAAGCTGCTCAAGGCCGAGCTGACGATGCAAGTCCAGAAACTCATTAAGGAGCGAGGGTTCACTCAAAGCAAAGCCGCGGAGTTTCTGGGTACTACCCAAGCACAGGTGTCTAACCTGATGCGGCGCCCCCCCGTTTCGTCTCGGTCGGCCAGTTAATGGAATTTTTGACGATTCTCGGTCAAGACGTCGAGGTCACTTTGAAGCCTGCCTCGACACGGACCACCAAGGCATATGTCACTTGTCGTTCAACCAGGCTAACCGCGCGTCGCCTCGCCCGTTTCGCGGCGACGTGCCTCCGAACCTTATGAGCCGGGCGCGCGGGTGACGCAGAGGGTGCCGCCGAAGGTCTACACGATCGCGCCCGAGCGGCCGTTTCTGGCGACGCTGGCAGACGAACTGCTCGCGATGGCCGGCGGGGATCCGCTCCGGCTGACGCGCGTCACCATTCTGCTGCCGACCCGGCGCGCGGTGCGCGCCCTGCGCGAGGCGTTTCTGCGCGCAACACCTGCAGGACGTGAGGCCGGAGCGCCGCTGCTGCTGCCGCGCATGCAGCCGATCGGCGATCTCGATTCGGACGAGCTGACTTTGTCAGATGGGACAGCGGACAGCGGAACCTTGGCGGTGCCGCCCGCCATCCCCGAGCTGAGACGCCGCCTGCTGCTGACGCAATTGGTCATGCGGTGTGGTCAGGTGAGCAGTCAAGCTCCATTGCTGCCGGGCCAGGCTGCTGCACTCGCCGCGAGCCTCGCGCGATTTGTCGACACCGTGGCAACGGAAGGCGCCAATTTCGCGCGGCTCGCCGACCTCGTTCCGCGGGACCTCGCCGCGCATTGGCAGATCGTCCACCGATTTCTCGAGATCCTGGCGAGCCAGTGGCCGCACATCCTCGCCGCCGAGGGCGCGCTCGACCCGGCCGTGCGGCGCAACCGACTGGTCGAGCATCAGGCTGCGGCCTGGCGCCGCTCGCCTCCCCGCGACCCGGTCATCGCCGCCGGGCTCACCGGCGGCATTCCGGCGATGACCGAGCTGCTTTCGGTCGTCGCCGCGCTCGACCACGGTGCGGTAATCCTGCCCGGGCTCGACAGCCACGCCGATGATGAAGAGTGGCGGGCGATCGCAGGTGACGAGGCGCATCCGCAATATCTGCTGGCGCTGTTGCTACAGGCGCTCCGGGTCGCGCGGGCGGACGTAAGAGACTGGCCTCCTACTCTCACCCCTCGCCCCCTCCCTCTCCCCGCCCCCTCCCTAACCCTCCTCCGCTTGCGGGGGAAGGAAGGGTGGGGGCAACGCGGGAAGAGGGAGGGACCCGCAAGGCGGAAGGGTGGGGAGCTTGATGACTTCGTCGATCTTCCGCTGTTCGCCGCAGCGGAGCGGCGGCCGCCTGAACCCGCGGCCCTGGGCCCCCGCTTTCGCGGGGGTGGCGGGGGTGGCGAGAATTGCGGAGGTGATGACGACAAGCGGGCGCGTCGGGTGTGGCTGGTCGCTGAAGCGTTGCGACCGGCGGCGACCAGCGACGCGTGGCTCCGCTTGCCGCCGCAGGCAGCCGACACCTTCGAAGGGGTCAGCCGCTTCGATTGCGCGAGCGCGCAGCAGGAGGCGGTAACGATCGCGCTCCTGCTGCGCCGCAAGCTCGAGACGCCGGGGGCGACCGCGGCACTCGTCACCCCCGACCGCGAACTCGCCCGCCGGGTTGCCGTCGAGCTGCACCGCTGGGGGATCGAGATCGACGATTCGGCTGGCCTGCCATTGAACCGCACGCCGCCTGGCGGCTTTCTGCGTCTCGTGCTCGAGCTCGCGGAAAGCAGGCTCGCCCCGGTGCCATTGCTCGCCGCGCTAAAGCACCCGCTCGCCGCCGGCGGGCTCGACCCGGCCGTCTTTCGGCGCTTGGCGCGCCGCCTCGAGAAGGCGATCCTCGGGCCGCGCCCGGCCCCGGGCTTTGCCGGTCTCAGAGCAGCGCTACGCGATCAAGACACCGGGTTGCACCGCTTTGTTGATCGGCTAAATGCCTGCTTCGGCCGGCTACCCGATCTGCTCGAGGCGGGTGCGGTGCCGCTTGCCCGCCTCGTGATACCCCATATCGAGGCTGCCGAGCGGCTTGCGGCGAGTGCCACCGAGGCCGGCAGCAAGCGACTCTGGGCCGGGGAGGCGGGCGAGAGTGCCGCGCGCTTCTGCCACGAGCTGATTGACGCCGCGCACGATTTCCCGCCGCTCTCCGGCCGCGATTATCCGGCGTTGTTCGAAGCGCTCGCCGCGGGGATGGTCGTTCGCCCGGCCTTTGGCCGCCACCCTCGACTGGCGATCTGGGGGCTCGTTGAGGCGCGCCTGCAGCAGGCCGACCTGCTCGTCCTCGGCGGGCTCAACGAAGGCAGTTGGCCGGGTTCGGCCGAGCTCGACCCGTGGATGTCGCGGCCGATGCGACGCGCCTTCCGCATCGCCGTCCCCGAACGCTCGGTCGGCATCGCCGCCCATGATTTTGTCCAGGCCTTCGGCGCGCCGGAGGTGGCCCTGACCCGCGCCGCGCGGCAGGAGGGTGTGCCGACCGTGCCGTCGCGCTGGCTGTTGCGGCTCGATACGGTATTGCGCGCTACCGGACTGGGTCACGCGCTCGGGCCGGACGAGACGGTCAAGGCCGCCGCCGAGCAGATCGACGAGCCCGAACATTACCGGCCATTGCCGCCGGCCGCACCCCGGCCGCCGCTCGAGGCACGTCCGCGCCGGCTCTCGGTGACGCAGATCGAAATCTGGCTGCGCGACCCCTATGCGATCTACGCCCGCCATATCCTCGAGCTCAAGCCGCTCGACGAGCTCGACGCCGATCCGGGCCGCGCCGATCTCGGCATCGCCATCCACGGGGCCCTCGACGAATTCGTCCACCGCTATCCGTGCGAATTGCCGGCCGAGGCCGAGGCGGAATTGCTGCACATCGGCCTCGCGCATTTCGGACCGATCTTGACGCGGCCCGGCGCCTGGGCCTTCTGGTGGCCGCGCTTCGAGCGGATCGCTCGCTGGCTCGTGGCCGAGGAGCGGATGCACCGGTCCCTCGTCGTCGAGAGCCTCAGTGAGAGCGAGGGCAGTCTGACCTTGCCGGCACCCGGCGGGCCCTTCACCTTGACCGCCAAGGCCGACCGTATCGACCGCCTGGCGGCCGGCGGTTTTTTGCTGGTCGACTACAAGACCGGCTCGCTGCCCTCGAAAACAGAGATTGGCGCGGGGTTCGCGCCGCAGCTCCCGCTCGAAGGGGCGATCCTGCGAGACGGCAGCTTCGCCTCCACTAACGGTGTCCCCGCGGCGCTCGAATATTGGCGGCTGAGCGGTGGGGTTCCGGTCGGGGAACGGCGGCCGATCGGCAACGACGACCCCAACAAACTGATCGAATCGGTGCTCGCCCGGGTCAGAGCATTGATTGATCGCTTCGACGACCCTGCGACACCCTATCTTGCCGAGCCGGTGTCGCGCTGGGCGCCGCGCTTTTCCGATTACCGCCATCTCGAGCGGGTCACCGCGAGAGAGGACGAGGAATGATCGAAACAGAACTCATCACAGAGACACAGGTGTCACCGAGTTACCCGTCACCCTGGCGAAAGCTGGGGTCCAGGGCAACCACGAGGCTCTGGGTCACTGGGTTCCTGCTTTCGCAGGAACGACGAATAACCTGATGTCTGAGATGATCGGAGCGACGGAAGCGCACGCGGCCCAGCGCCGGGCGATCGCACCCGGGGTCTCCGCCTGGGTCTCGGCTTCGGCCGGCACCGGCAAGACCAAGGTGCTGACCGACCGGCTGCTCGGGCTCATGCTGGAAGGCAGCGATCCGGCGCGCGTGCTGTGTCTGACCTTCACGCGCGCGGCCGCCGCGGAGATGGCCAACCGGCTCAACGAGCGGCTCGCCCAGTGGATGACGTTGCCGCACGACGCGTTCTTCGAGGAGCTTCGCGAGCTCACCGGGCGAGATCCGGACGACGCGATGATGATGGAGGCACGGCAACTGTTCGCCCGCGTCCTCGATACCCCGGGCGGCGTCAAGATCGCCACGATCCACGCCTTCTGCCAGGCATTGCTGCGCCGCTTTCCGTTGGAGGCGGATGTCTCGCCCGAGTTTGCCGTGCTCGACGAGCGCGGCGCCGCCGAATCGCTGCAGGAGGCCGTCGCAAGCGTGATCGTCACGGCGAGGGATGCCGGCGACCGTGGCGACCTCGCCGAGGCGCTCGCGGTGGTTGCCGGTCATGTCGGCGAGGACCGCTTCGGCCTGCTGATGGCCGCACTCGCCGGCCAGCGCGGCAAGCTCCGCCGCGCGATCGCAGGCGGCCACACGGCATTGCGCGAGTGGTTGTGTTCGGCGCTCTCCCTGCGTCCCGGGACCACTTCGGAGGACCTCGCCGACGCCTTTTGTGCCGAGGGTGCGGGCGACGAGGCCGGGCTTCGCGCCGCGGCGTCGGCGCTCCTCGCCGGCTCGGTCACCGACCACACGCGCGGCAAAGTCCTCGCCGCCTGGTGCGAGAATCGGCAGCAACGTCATCAGATGCTCGAGGCCTACGCAGAGATTTATCTGACCGACGAGAAGGAGATCCGCAAGCTCCTGATAACCCGGGGCGCGGCCTCCGCCGCCAGTTGCGATGCCGGCGCTGTGCTGATGGCCGAGGCGGAACGAGTAAGAAAATTCCGCGAGGCCCGGGCATCGGCGGTGCTGGTCGAGGCGACCTGCGCCCTGACCCGGCTCGGCGACGCGGTGATCCGGGCCTATGACGAGCGCAAGCGGGCCCAGGGGGCGCTCGATTACGAAGATCTCGTGGTAAAGGCCCTTGACCTGCTGCGCCGCCCCGGGGTGGCACCCTGGGTGTTGTACAAGCTCGACGGCGGGCTCGACCACATCCTGCTCGACGAAGCGCAGGACACCAACCCCGAGCAGTGGGAGATCGTGGCGGCCCTCGCCGAGGAGTTCTTTACCGGCGATAGTGCGCGCGAGCGGACGCGCACGATCTTTGCCGTCGGCGATACAAAGCAGTCGATCTACAGCTTTCAGCGCGCCGACCCGCACGCCTTTCTGCGGATGCGCCGGCATTTCGCGGCACGCATCGCCGCCGCCCAGCAGGAGTGGCGGGTGGTGCCGCTGGAGATCTCGTTCCGCTCGACCGAGCCGGTATTGCGGGCGATCGACGCGATCTTTCGGCACGAGGCCGCGCATGACGGGGTGGCGCTCGACGGCGACGCGATCCGTCATGTAGCCGCCCGTGCCGGCCAGGCGGGGCTGGTCGAGCTGTGGCCGCCGGTGGCGCCGCAACCCGACGAGGATGCCGACCCCGAGGCATTGCCGGTAACCCGCAGCCGCGTCTCCGAGCCTTATGCCCGCCTCGCCGACACGATCGCCGCGACGATCAGGGGCTGGCTCGACCACGGCGAGACTTTGGCAGCCCGCGTTCGTCCGATCCGGCCGGGCGACGTCATGGTGCTGGTGCGGCGTCGCAACGCGTTTGTCGGCGAGTTGCTGCGCGCGCTCAAGCAGCGCCACGTGCCGGTCGCCGGGGCCGATCGCCTGATCCTGACCGAGCAGCTCGCGGTGCAGGATCTGGTGGCGCTCGGTCGGTTCTTACTGTTTCCCGATGACGATTTGACGCTGGCTTGCGTGCTGAAGGGCCCGCTCTTCGCGGTCGACGAAGAGACGTTGTTCGATCTCGCCTATGGGCGCGGCGAGGAGCATCTGTGGGACCGGTTGCGCAGCAGCGCGGCATTGCGACAGCCGGCGGAATTACTCTCCGCCCTGCTCGCCCGCGCCGATTTCGTCCCGCCTTACGAGCTCTACGCCGAAATCCTCGGCGCCGGAGGCGGGCGGCGCGCCTGGCTCGAGCGCCTTGGACCCGAGGCAGACGACCCGATCGAGGAGTTCCTTGCGCTGGCCCTCGCCTATGAGCGCGAGCACGTGCCGTCGCTGCAGGGCTTTCTGCGCTGGCTCGCCGCCGGCGACACCGAGGTCAAGCGCGATTTCGGCGCGCGCCCACGCGACGAGGTCCGCATATTGACCGTGCACGGCGCCAAGGGGCTCGAAGCCCCGATCGTCTTTCTTCCCGATACGATGCAGCTGCCGAGACCCCCGGAACCACTGTTGTGGACCGAGTCCCAGGAGCTGCCGTTGTGGCGCCCGCGCGCCGAGTTCTCCGTCCCGGTCTATACCACCGAACGAGAAGCCGTACGCCGGCGCGAGCTGCAGGAATATCGGCGGCTACTCTATGTCGGCCTCAGCCGGGCGCAGGACCGGCTTTATATCTGCGGTTGGCAAACGCGAATCTCACCAAACGGAATTTGCTGGCATGCGCTCTGCCGTGCTGGTCTCAACGGGATCGCCACCCCGTTCGCTTTCGATGCAACGGCGCTGATCGGACGCGACGGGTGGTCGGGTGAAGGATTGCGGCTCGCCGGCGCGCAAACCGCGGCGCCCGTCTTGGAGACCCCGGCCAAGACCGCCCGTCCAGGGCTACCTCTGCCGCATTGGGTCAGAGAGCCGCCCCCCGCCGAGCCTGACCCGCCGAAGCCACTCTTCCCGTCGCGCCCCAGCGAGCCCGCGCCTCCCGCTTCCTCGCCGCTTGAGACGGGCGGACGTGACCGCTTCAAGCGGGGGCTGCTCGTCCACCGGCTGCTGCAAAGCGTGCCCGAGCTGCCTGCCGGAGAGCACGAGGATATGGCGCGCCGGTTTCTTGCGCTGCCAGCGCACGGGCTCTCCGCCGAGGAGCAGGACGAGATCCGAGACGAGACCCTGGCGGTGCTGGGTCACCCCGATTTCGCCGCGATTTTCGGGCCTGGTTCACAGGCCGAAGTGCCGTTGGTCGGGCTGGTCGAAGGCCATGCGTTGTCGGGGCAAATCGATCGCCTAGTGGTCGAGGACGACCGCGTGCTGGTCGTCGATTTCAAGACATTGCGCCCACCACCAGCCACCGAGGCGGAGGTCGCGCCGATTTATCTGCGCCAGCTCGCCCTGTACCGCGCCGCACTCAGCCAGATCTATCCCGGGCGTCAGATCCGCTGTGCGCTGTTATGGACCGAAGGCCCGCGTCTGATGCCGATCAGCCCCGAGCGCCTCGCAGGGTGCCCGCCTTGACGTTGCTTTTTCGGCTCCCTTAATCTCTGCGACGAATCAACGCTAGGATGACCCGATGAAGCCGAACGCCGTCACCGACAGCACTTTCGACGCCGCGGTCCTCCGCGCGAGCGAGCCCGT
>Ga0310909_10000476_pt1 | contig 20856 bp, 19 predicted proteins | sample GREbulkMGT000H_FD_203449 | JGI IMG/M metagenome (GOLD analysis project Ga0310909, IMG submission 203449) | Lab enrichment of tropical soil microbial communities from Luquillo Experimental Forest, Puerto Rico - GRE.bulkMG.T000H | ecosystem: Environmental > Terrestrial > Soil > Tropical forest >... | reverse complement strand
CCGCAGGTGCCGGCCGAGCGGTTGCTGCTCGAGACCGATGGTCCCTACCTTCTGCCGCGCGACCTCAGACCCAAACCGGCCTCGCGCCGCAACGAACCCGCGTATCTTCCGCATATCGCGGCCGCCGTGGCGCGCGCCCGCGGGGAGACGATCGAATCGCTCGCCCGCTCGAGCACCGCGGCTGCGCGCACGCTGTTTGCGCTGCCGCCGTCGTGAGGCGGAGTCGGGCGCCTTGAGAAGCGATGGATAGAAACACACTTAACTTGCTGTTATTTCTACATATGAGGCCGACCCATGGACCTTGAACGGCTCAAATCCCGCATCGGCAGGACCTGGGACGACTCCATCATCGATCGCCTGGTCGCCTACGTGCGTATCCCGAACAAATCCCCGATGTTCGACCCACAGTGGGAGCGCAACGGCTACATGGAGGCGGCGGTCGGGCTCATGGCGGAATGGTGCCGTGCCCAGAAGGTCCCCGGTGCGCGCATCGAGGTGCGGCGCCTGCCCGGGCGCACCCCGCTGCTGCTCGTGGATGTGCCGGGTGAGCTTCCCGGTTGCGCCCTCCTCTACGGTCACCTCGACAAGCAGCCGGAGTTCACCGGCTGGCTCCCGGGCCTCGGTCCCTGGGAGCCGGTGATCCGCGACGGCCGCCTCTACGGCCGGGGTGCAGCCGATGACGGCTACGCGGTCTTCAGCTCCCTGACGGCGATCGCCGCGCTCAAGGAACAGCAAGTGCGCCTGCCGCGCTGCGTGCTGCTGATCGAGGCGTGCGAGGAAAGCGGCAGCGTCGATCTGCCGGCGCATCTCGCCGCGCTCGGTGAGACACTCGGCGAGCCATCGCTGGTCGTGTGCCTCGACGCCGAGTGCGGCAACTACGAGCAGGTGTGGTGCACCACCTCGCTGCGCGGCAACCTCGTCGGCACCCTGCGGATCAGGGTGCTCACCGAGGGGGTGCACTCGGGCATGGCCACCGGCATCGCGCCCACACCCTTTCGTGTTCTCGAGCAGCTGCTTGCGCGCGTCGAGAGCCCGGTGACGGGCGAGGTGCTGCTCGATGAGCTGCAGGTCAACATCCCGCCCGACCGGCGTGCGCAGGCGAGCGCGGCCGCGGCGGTGCTTGGGGCCGAGGTCGCGGGCAAGCTCCCCTGGGTGCCCGGGGTACAGCCGGTCTCCAACGATCCCACCGAGCTCATCATCAACAGCAGCTGGCGCGCCACGCTCGCGGTGACGGGCGCCGACGGGCTGCCACCGGTCCTCTCGGCAGGCAACGTGCTGCTGCCGGAGCTCGCGGTGAAGCTGTCACTGCGCCTTCCGCCCACGTGTGACGCCGCGCGGGCGCAGCGCGCCGTGCGCGAAGCGCTCGAGCGCGAGCCGCCCTACGGGGCGCGGGTGAGCTTCGAGGAGCCCGCCGCGAATGGCGGCTGGAACGCACCGGCCTTCGCCCCGTGGCTCGAGCAATCGATCGCGCGCGCCTCCCGCGCCGTATTCGGTGAGACGGCGGTGAACATCGGCTGCGGCGGCACCATCCCGTTCATGGGGATGCTGGGTGAGCGCTTCCCGCGCACACAGTTCTTCATCACCGGGGTGTTGGGGCCGCACGCCAACGCGCACGGGCCGAACGAGTTCCTGCACATCGACTACGCGAAGAAACTCACGGCCTGCGTGTCACTGGTCCTCGCTGATCACGCCGGCACACTCTCTTCCTGACCGGGGCCGCCGCGAAATCACGCAGCTCAGCGCATATCCGTCATATTGCTCGGCTTCACCGCGGTGCGCAGGCTCTGCCAGCCGTCACGGAACCGCGCCACGGTGTCCGCCGGCGACTCGAAGTCCGCTGCTGCGGGGAATTCCGCGCGCAACGCATCGAGCATCAGTGTCCACTTGGGCAGTCCTTTCGGGAAGCGACCGCGCCGCGTGAAGACGATGCGACCCTCGACCGGCACGTCGCCGGCCAGCGCCTTGACCGCCGCGATCCGGTCGTAGAGCGCGCTCTGCGGATTGGTGAAGGTGAAGCGGCGTGCGCCGTCCATCACCGTCCACTCCGCCATCTGATCGCCGCCGAAGATATTGCCTTGCACGTCGCGCAGATCGATCACCACCACACCGCCCATGGTGAGCAGCAGGAAGTCGACGTGAAAGGATCCACCCATGCCGTCGGGCACCAGTGAATCCGTCAGGTGATCGGCGCAACCCGCGGTGACCGCGGCGTGCAGCGCCTTGCGCGCCCGGTGCTGGCTGTACCAGCGCCAGCCCCACAAGAGCACGAAGCCGAACGCGGCCGGGCCGGCGATCAGCAGCCAGACGGTCGGCGGAAGTCTCTGCAGCTCCTGCACCTCACCCCTCCCTCAGCAGCACCTTGCGCAGCGCGGCGAGTGTTGCGTCGATCTCAACAGACTGCGCCGGGCGCGCGAACAGGCGCGCCAGCGTCTCGGGTACCGGGACCTCGCGACCGACGAGCGGCTCGACGATCTCGCGGAACTTGGCGGCGTGCGCGGTCGACACGAGCACCCAGCGTCGCTCGCGCCGCCGGGCCGCCGAGAGCCGCTCCCAGGCTTCCGCCGCGGTGGCGGTGTGCGGGCACCACATCTGGCCGTAGTCGCGGAAGCCCGCGCGGATGCGCGCGGAGATCTCCTCATCGCTCACCGAGCAGGCGCTGACCGCGCCGCGCAGCTCCTCGAGCTGCGGGTAAAGCGCCCGCAGGCGCTCCATGTTGCTCGGGTCGCCGACGTCCATCGCCGAGGCGAGCGTCGCGATGCTCGGGCGTGGCTGCCACGCGCCAGTCGCGAGGAAGTCGGGCACGGTGCGGTTGGCATTGTGCGCGAGCAACACTTCGCCGATCGGCAGCCCCACCCGGCGTGCCCACAGACAGGCGACCGCGTTGCCGAGGTTGCCGCTCGGCACGATGAAAGAGGCCGGCTCGCCGTAGCGACGCCAGAGGGCGAGACTCGTCGCAGCGTAATACGTGCTCTGCGGCAGGAGACGTCCGAGGTTGATGCTGTTGGCGGAGGACAGCAGGCGCCGCGCGGCGAGCTGCGGATCGACGAAGGCCGCCTTCACGAGACGCTGACAGTCATCGAACGTGCCGCGCACCGCGAGCGAGCGGACGTTGCCTCCCCAGCAGGTGAGCTGCTGCTCCTGTGTCGGCGATACCAGTCCCTTCGGGAACAGCACCGCCACCTCGATGCCCGGCCGGCCGTGGAAGGCCGCGGCGACCGCGCCGCCGGTGTCACCGGAGGTCGCGACCAGGATGGTGAGCGTGCGGTCGGCGCCCGCCCGCAGACGCGCAAAGCAGGCGGCGAGAAAGCGTGCACCGAAGTCCTTGAAGGCCGCCGTCGGGCCGTGAAAGAGCTCGAGCACCGCGAGTCGCCCGTCTGCACCGAGTGGCACGAGCGGAGCCGGAAAATCGAACGCCTCGCGCGCGATGGCGCCCAGCTCACCGGCGAGCGGATCCTCTGCCACGAACGGCTCGAGCAATCGCGCGGCGATCGCGGGCAGCCCGGCGTCGCTCGCGAACTCCGCCGCGCCGAGCGCCGGCCAGCGGACCGGCACATAGAGTCCGCCATCGGGGGCGAGCCCCTGCAGCACCGCCTGGCTGAACGTACGGAGCGGTGACCCGCCGCGCGAACTCCCGAAGAGAAATGGCGCGCTCATGAGGGGTTGAGCAGCCGCGCGCCCGCCGAGCGCACCTCGACCATCCAGTGGTCGGTGGCGAGGGAGTGCCGTGCAAACTCGCGACGCATGGCGGCGAGTACCGCCTGCGCCGTCGGTTCGAGCGTCCAGGCGAACATCGAGGGTCCCGCTCCGGAGATCGAGCAGCCGAGCGCGCCGGCGTCCATGGCGGCGCGCCGCACCTCCTGGAAGCCCGGGATCAGCGCCGCACGCTGCGGCTCGATCACGACGTCCTCGAAGGAAGCGCGGATCATGTCGAGATCGTCTGTGTAGCAGCCGGAAATGAAACCGGCGAGATGCGCCGTCTGCCACACGAAGTCCGACAGATCGACGCTCTCCCTGAGGATCGCCCGCGCCTTCGCCGTCGCCAGGAACATGTGCGGATGCACGATCACGGCGCGGATCGCCGCGGGCACGGGAATCTGCTTGACGCGTGGTTGGTCGATTCCAACCGTGAGCACGAGGCCGCCGAACAGCGATGGCGCGATGTTGTCCGCGTGCCGTGCGCCGCTCGCCACCGCCTCACCTGCCATGGCGAACTTCAGCAGCTCGATGCGGCTCACGGGATGCGGCAGCAACGCATTTGCCGCAACCACCGCGCCGACAGCCGAGGCCGCCGAGCCCCCGAGTCCGGAGCCGAGCGGGATTCCCTTGTCGATTTCCACCGCGAACCCGAAGCCGGGGCGCACCGCTTCCTGCAGCGCGAGCAGCGCGCGCCCGGCGGTATTGTCGCGCGCCTCACGTGGCAGCTCGGCGGCGACCCCGCGCACCGCGGTGACCTCGACCCCCGGCGCGGCACTGCGACTCACCGTGACGCGATCGCCGAGCGTGTCGATCGCAAAGCCGAGGATGTCGAAGCCGATCGCCACGTTGCCGACCGACGCCGGGGCAAAGGCGGTCGCCCGCTCGAGCGCTGCCCCGCTCACAGGCGCGCCCCGAGGTAGGCCGCGAGGCGCAGCAGGTCCGCGAATACGCCACCGGCTGTGACCTCGGGTCCGGCTCCCGGTCCCTGCACGATGAGTGGATTGTCGCGATAGCGGCGCGTGGCGAAGCGCACGACGTTGTCGGTGAGCGCGATGTTGGCAAAGGGGTGCTTTGCCTCGAGCTCCTGCAGGCCGACGGTGGCTGCGCCCGCCGCCGTGAGCTTGCCGGTGTAGCGCAGTACCTTGCCGCGCGCGCGCGCCGCCGCGAGGCGCTCCGCCATGGCGGCGTCGTGGCGCGGCAGGTGCGCCGTGAATTCCTCGATGGTGCCGCCGGCGAGCTCCGCCGGTACCAGGCTCTCGATCTTCACATCCCTGAGCTCGAGCGGCAGGCCCATTTCGCGGCCGAGGATGATGAGCTTGCGCGCCACGTCCTGTCCGGAGAGATCATCGCGCGGATCGGGCTCGGTGAACCCGCGGGCGCGCGCGTCCTGCACGATCCCGGCGAACCCGCGCCGGCCGTCGTAGAGATTGAAGAGGTAGGCGAGCGTGCCGGAGAAGATGCCCTCGATGCCGGTGATGTCATCCCCGGTCTGGACGAGGTCGCGCAGTGTCTGAACGATCGGGAGTCCCGCGCCCACCGTCGCCTCGTAGAGGTAGTGGGAGGCGCCGCTGCGCCGCGCGCTCTGCAGGCGTTGGTAGTACGCGTAGTCGCCGCTGTTGGCCTTCTTGTTGGGCGTCACGATGTGGATGCCGGCGGCGAGCCAGTCGGCGTAGTGGGCGGCGACGGCTTCGCTCGCCGTGCAGTCGACCAGCACCGTGTGCGGCAGGTAATCGAGGCGCACGTGCTCGACGAAGCGCTCGATGTCCGCGGCGCGGGTGCTCTGCTGGTACTGCGCGCGCCAGTCGTGCATCGGGATGTTGGCATCGGCGAGCAGCATGCGGCTTGCGCCCATGATGCCGCGCACCCGCAGATCGAGCCGGAACTGCCGGCGCAGGTGCTCGTTCTGCGCGGCGAGCTGATCGAGCAGCACCCGCCCGACGGTGCCCGGACCGATCACCCCGATCGAGAGCGTGTGCGGCGAGAGGTACAGCCCGGCGTGCACGGCGCGCAGAGCCCGCATGGCACTGCGTCCCTCGACCACCGCCGAGATATTTCGCTCGGAAGCTCCCTGGGCGATGGCGCGTACGCTGACGCCAGAGTCGCCGAGTGCGGTGAACACCTTGGCGGCGATGCCCGGAGTGCCGGCCATGCCATCGCCCACCACGGCAAGGATCGCATGGTCGGCGTCGATGTCGACGCTCTGGATCTGCCCTTCCTCGAGCTCGCGCTCGAAGGCGCGCCTCACCACCGCCGCGGCGCGCTCGGCCTGCTCCTGCGGGATCGCGCAGCAGATCGAGTGCTCGGAGCTGCCCTGCGAGATGAGAATCACGGAGATGCCCTCTTCGCGCAGCGCACCGAAGAGGCGATGCGCGGTCCCCGGCACACCGATCATGCCGGTGCCCTCGAGGTTGACGAGCGCGACGCGCTCGATGCTGGTGATGCCCTTCACCGGCAGCGTCGAGGCGGGCTGGGCGCAGATGAGCGTGCCGGCCTTCTCGGGTGCGAAGGTGTTGCGGATCCAGATAGGAATGTGGTCCTTGACTGCCGGCGCGATGGTCTGCGGGTGAATGACCTTGGCACCGAAGTAGGCGAGCTCCATCGCCTCGTTGTATGAAAGTGAATCGATCACCGTGGCGTCGGGCACTCGGCGCGGGTCGGCCGACAGCACCCCATCGACGTCGGTCCAGATGACGATCTCCGTCGCCCCGAGCAGCGCGCCAAAAATTGAGGCGGAGAAGTCGCTGCCGTTGCGGCCGAGCGTGGTCGGAACACCGCGCCGGTCGACCGCAACGAAGCCGGTGATGATGAGCGTGCCGTGAAACGCCGCCGGCACCTGCGCTTCGAGGTTGGCGCGCGACTCGGGCCATTGCACGCCCGGCCCGAGCGGTCCCCATTCCACCACCACGACGCGCCGCGCATCGAGCCACGCCGTAGGCCCCGGGCGCCGTGCGCGCTCGGCGAAGAAAAGCTGGAAGACCCGCGTCGACCACACCTCCCCGTAGCCGGAGACCAGATCGCTCACATCGCGCGAGGAGCCGCGCGGGTGCTCGAGTGAGCGCGGCAGCTGCAGCGAGCGCAGCACCTCCTGCAGGTCGCGGCAATCACTCTCGAAGGCGGTGCGGTAGCCCTGCGCGGCCGCGGGGCTGAGCAGCTCGTTGGCGATCGCTGTGTGCCGCTCGCGCAGCTGCGCGATCTCGGCGCTCACCCGCTCATCGTGGCGCTCGGCGAGCGCCACCAGGCGCAGCAGCGCGTCGGTTACACCGCGGCAGGCTGACAACACCACCGCGAGGCGCCCCGCGGGCGCAGCTTCGAGTATGGCCGCCACTCTACGGAAGCAGTCGGCGTCGGCGACGCTCGACCCCCCGAACTTGTGCACGACCCAGGGATCGGGCTGGACCATCTAAATCAAAGTCTTATGGGTGCCGGACAGGACGTGCGACTCTACTGACGCTCCCGCGTGTGCGCAACGACAGTGTGCACACTTGCAGCGGATGCGCTGTTGGGGTACGGCGCCGGTCCGAGCCCGCCGGGCGCACTGGCAGCGCGTGCCTCCGGGCTCGCGGGCGCCGGGCTGGCATAATTGCCCGCGCGTGGAAGCCACACTGGGTCCCCTGATACCACTCTACGAGCGCGAGCGCGCCGCCGGGCGCGCGATGGCGCTCGGCGTGCTCGTGCACACGATCGGCTCGACCTACCGCAAGCCCGGCGCCCTCATCCTGATCGCCGCCGACGGGAACTACGCCGGACTGATTTCCGGCGGCTGCCTCGAGGGCGATCTCCGCGAGCGTGCGCGCGCCGTGATCACGAGCGGCATGGCGGCCAGCGTGCGCTATGACACGCGCTCTGCGGATGACCTGCTCTGGGGACTGGGCCTGGGGTGTGAGGGGGCTATGCAGATCCTCCTGCTGCAGGTGGGGCCGGCGAACGGCTGGCAGCCCCTCGCGCACCTCGCCACGGCGCTCGCCGCACACGAGCGCACCGCCATCGGCGTCATCGTCGACTCAGCGGACGAGGAGGTGCGGCCGGGAAGCGTGGTGTTGCCGTCCGACGCCGGCGCGGGCGCACCGCTGCCCCGACCGCTCCGGGCATCCGCGGCACAGGAGCTTCTGCGCCGCGCGGCGGCTTACGGTGAGACCGGCTGGCTCGAGGAATCGTCCTGGAAGCTCTTCGTGCTACCGCTCTCACTTCCCCCCCGTATCCTGCTGCTCGGAGCGGGTCCGGACGCACTGCCGGTCGTCGATCTCGCGGTGCGGCTCGGCTGGAAAGTGACCCTGGTCGATCACCGTGCCGGCTACGCAGTCCAAGGTCACTTTCCGGGCGCCGAAAGGGTGCTGCTCGCGCGGCCCGAGACGCTCTCCGGCGCACTCGATCTCACGGGCTTCGCGGCGGCCGTGGTGATGAGCCACCACCTGCCCTCAGACCTCGCGTACCTGCGCGAGCTCTCGGCAAGCGCCATCCCCTACGTGGGGCTGCTCGGGCCTGCGGTGCGCCGGGCCCGGCTTCTCGCAGATCTCGGCTCCGACGCCGGTGCGCTGCAGGGGCGCCTCCATGCACCGGTGGGCCTTCCTCTCGGAGGGCGCAGCCCCGAGTCGATTGCGCTCGCGATCATCGCGCAGCTGCACGCCTTCGTGCACGGGGCGAGCTTCCCGACGGCGACTTGAGCGGCAGGCGCGAACGACTTATCACGTCCATTCATCGTGTTATAGGATATACCTCGGGTCATTTGTTGATCGGTCATGAACGAGGTTGAGCTCATCCGCAATCAACTCGCGCTCGAACGGGCGCACGTCGGTGCGGTGGCCACTGCCTGTGCCAACGCCATGCAGGGCGACGCCGGAGCAGACGCCGGAGCATTTGTAACCGGCGAATCGCTCGGGCAGTTCCGCCGCGCCTGCGTCGAATACCTGGCGTGCGTGCTGGCCTGGTTCGAGGAGCGGGATCAGCGTCTGACTGATCTCCTGCAGACGGGCTTTCCGCCCACGGATCCCACGCGGGGCGCGCTCGAGGAGGCGCTCGGGCGTCGCGGCCGCGGCCGCGAGGCGCTCGCGATGCTCGAGGCGGCGTGCGCGGGGACCACGGTGCCCGGGTCAGCCGGCCGGCAGGGCTGGCGGGAGTTCGCCGAATATTTCGACGGCGTATGGAGCACGCGGCGGGATGCGCTCGATGCGTTGCTCGCCACGAATTCACGCGCCGCTGACTGGCGCACCTTTGGAGGGATCGACGCCGACTCGATCCTCGAGGAGCGGCGGCGCTATGCACAGGTCTGCGCACAAGTCCCGCCGGGCATGACGCTCGGCGCCCAACCCCGGTGACGGCTTCACGCGCAAGCGTCGCCCGGAGCGCCGATGGCCTCTATGCGGTCGTGCTCGCGGCCGGCGCCTCGACGCGCTTCGGCTCGGCCAAACAGCTGGTGCGTGTCGCCGGCCGGCCATTGCTGCACACGGCGGTCACCCGCGCCGCGGAGGTGACCGGTAACGCCCTGATCGTCGTGCTCGGCTCGGGAGCGGCACAGCTCGCACCGCTCCTCAAGCACACACCCGGCTCGGTGGTCATCAACCAGGAGTGGCGCGAGGGGCTCGCGAGCTCGATCCGTACCGGCGTCGCGAGAGTGCCGGCCGCGTGCCGCGCCGTGATGTTGCTGCTCGCGGATCAGGCGGCGGTCACGGCCGACGATCTCCGTCGCCTCGCCGGCAGCTGGCGCCGGCAACCGCAGCACATCGCGGCCGCCCACTACGGCGGTGCCTGTGGCGCTCCCGCCATCTTCCCGCGCAGCTCCTTCCGCGCCCTCACCGAGCTGCGCGGCGACACCGGCGCGCGCCTCCTGTTGCAACGCAATCCCGATCGCGTCGTGCGCGTACCCATGCCGAGCGCCGCGATCGACGTCGACACCCCGGAGGACCTGCTGGCGCTCGAAGCGCCGCACTGAGCCTCGCCCGAGGTCCACGCGGGCGGGCTCCCTCACCGGAATTTGCGGGGGCGCTCTAGCAGGTCTTGCCGCTGCCGGCTTCGGGGTGCGGAAAGTTATCGGTCTCGTCCTCGCCCTCTCGCGGCGCGAGGCAGGCGAAGTCCTTCTCGAGCGTGATCCGCAGTGCTCCATCGGGCAGCGCCTGCTCGTGCGCGAGCGTCACGAGCTCGCTCGTGCACCACTCGCGCGCATCAGCCTCGGGGACGAGTATCTCGACCACGCCGTTGCGGAAGGAGGCGCTCATCTCGCCGGAGCGGGCGTCGCGTCTGAGGCGGTAGATGAGGCTCACAGCGGGTGCGAACGGCACGCGTTCCTCGACCACGCCCTCTTCCAGCAGCGCGCGGATCTCACCCTGCGTGAGGCGCAGCCGCAAAGTCGGTCCCTTGATCCTCAGTTTCATGTCTCGTTCCTGGCACGTTGCGCCACCGCGAGAATCCGCTGCGCCTGCAGCAGATGTGGCCGGTCGATCATGCGTCCATCGAGACTCGCGACGCCGGACGCGGGCGCCGCGGCGAAGGCCGCGACCACCCGCAACGCATGCTCGCGCTCGGCGTCGGTCGGCGCAAACGCGGCGTTGATCGCGGCAATCTGGTCCGGGTGAATCGCAAGCTTGCCGCTGAATCCGTCGCGGCGCGCGGCGTCGAGCTCGTGCTGCAGCCGCGCCGCATCGCGAAAGTCGGTACACACCCCGTCGATGGCCTGCACGCCCAGAGCCGCCGCCGCGAGCAGGCAATGGGTGCGCGCCAGCTGAAAGGTGAAGGTCAGCGCGCCGGTGTCGTCGCGTTGTGAGAGTGCCCCGAGCGCGGCGCTGAGGTCTTCCCCGCCCCAGGTCAGGCCCGCGAGCCGCTGGCGCAGAGCGCGCACACCGCCGACAGCGGCCGGATACTGCGCCAGCGCCAGGACCCCGGCGGGAGTCTCGGTGCCGATGATCAGCAGCCGCGTACTGCCGGACGGCACCCCGATGCGCGTCTCGAGCGCGGCGAGTTGGCGCGCGACAGCGACGACCTCCGCCGCGGCCGAGATCTTCGGCAGCACGATCCCGGCGGGCGCACCGCCGGCGAAGACCGTCTCGAGATCCTCGCGCAGCAGTCCGCTCGAGGGCGCATTCGGCCGCACCCACAGCTGCGGTGCGCCGTGCGGCCGCCGCGCCCGCAGCAGGTTCGCAACGCGGGCGCGCGCCGCCGGCAGCTGTGCGGTCGCCACCGAGTCTTCGAGGTCGAGCATCACGGCGTCCGCGGCGCTGCCGAGCGCCTTGTCCTGTTTGCGCTCGCTGTCACCCGGGACGAACAGCCACGAGCGCAGCGGCGGCCCCGCCACCGGCGGCACCGCCTCCGCCTCGGTCCGCCCCCTCGAGCCCGCACGGCGCGGCTGCCGCCGCCTGGGAATCACCCGGATGGCCTCTTCAGCATGAGCGCGACGCGCCGGCAGGAGGCGACTTCCTCGTCGCGCTGGTTGAATCCCCGGTGCTCGAACACAACAATTCCAGAGTCCGTACGCGACTGGCTCTCCCGCTTCGACAGCACCGTCGTCTCTACGCGCAGCGTGTCCCCGATCAGTACCGGCCGCGGGAAGCGCACCTCCTCCCAGCCGAGGTTGCCGATCGTCGTGCCATAGGTCGTGTCGTACACCGACAGCCCGACCAGGAGCCCGAGTGTGAACACACTGTTGACGATGCGCTCGCCGAAGGGCGTTCCCTTGCTGTACTCCGCATCCAGGTGGATGGCGGCGGGGTTCATCGTGAGGGCGCTGAACAGCAGGTTGTCGGTCTCGGTGACCGTGCGCCGCACCAGATGCTCGAAACGCTGCCCGACCTCGAATTCCTCGAAATACAGTCCCGCCACGAGCCCTCCTCGGGGTGTTGCACTAGTGTTGCACAGGGTCATAACCCCAGAAAGGGGGTCACCAAACCACTCGGTATTTAGGTCCCGCAACCGCCGCCCCTATAGTCCGTTGGCATGTACCGCTACGACGAGCTGGACCAGGCGCTGGTCGATCAGCGCGTGGCGGAATTTCGTGACCAGGTGCGCCGCCACCTCGCCGGCGAGCTCTCCGAGGACGAATTCCGCCCGCTGCGGCTGCGCAACGGGCTGTACATCCAGCGCCACGCGCCGATGCTGCGCATCGCCATCCCTTACGGACTGCTCAGTGCGCGCCAGCTGCGCGCTCTCGCGGCCATCGCGCGCCGCTACGACCGTGGCTACGGGCACTTCACCACGCGGCAGAACCTGCAGCTCAACTGGCCCGCACTCGCGGAGGTGCCGGAGATCCTCGCCGAGCTCGCGGCGGTGCAGATGCACGCCATCCAGACGAGTGGCAACTGCGTCCGCAACGTCACCGCTGACCACCTTGCCGGCATCGCTCCCGATGAGGTCGACGACCCGCGGCCTTATTGCGAGCTCATACGTCAGTGGGCGACGCTCCACCCGGAATTCACCTACCTGCCGCGCAAGTTCAAGATCGCCGTGACAGGCTCGGCCGAGGATCGCGCCGCCTCCGAGGTGCACGACATCGGGCTGCAGCTGCGGCGCGGTGCGCAGGGCGAGACCGGCTTCACCGTGCGCGTGGGCGGAGGCCTGGGGCGTGCCCCGGCGATTGGCCAGGTCGTGCGTGAGTGGCTGCCGTTGCCCGAGCTCTTCGCGTACCTGGAAGCGATCCTGCGCATCTACAACCTCTACGGGCGGCGCGACAACATCCACAAGGCGCGCATCAAGGTGCTGCTGAAATCGCTCGGCCTCGAGCGCTTCCGCGCCGAGGTCGAGGCGGAGTGGCAGGCGGCGCGCAGCGGCGCACCGCGGCTCACCCCGGCCGAGGTCGAGCGGGTACGCGGGTACTTCCGGCCACAGCCCTACGAGGCGCTCGAAGACTGCGACCCGAGCGCAGGTAGCGAGGTCGCCTTCAAGGCCTGGTACCGCTACAACACGCGGGCACACCGCGTGCCGGGATACCGTGCCGTGTTCGTTTCGCTCAAGGCTCACGGTGCGGTGCCGGGCGACATGACTTCCGCCCAGATGGAGGGTGTGGCGGCGCTCGCCGAGCGCGTGAGCTTCGGTCTCATCCGCAGCACCCACACCCAGAACCTGCTGCTCGCCGATGTACCGCAGCGCGCGCTGTACGAGGTGTGGCGTGAGCTCGCGGCTCTCGGGCTCGCGATGCCGAACGTCGGTACGCTCACCGACATGATCGCCTGCCCCGGGCTCGACTTCTGCTCGCTCGCCAATGCCGGCACGATCGCGGTGGCGCAGCAGATCCAGCGGCGCTTCGATGATCTCGACTATCTCTACGACCTCGGCGAGATCGAGATCAAGATGTCCGGCTGCATGAACGCCTGCGGGCACCATCACGTCGGTCACATTGGCATACTCGGCGTCGACAAGCACGGCGAGGAGTGGTACCAGATCAGCCTCGGCGGCTCGGCGAACGGCTCCACCGCGCTCGGCGAGGTGATCGGGCCCTCGGTCGCACAGCACGAGGTCGCAGCGACGCTCGAGCGTATCGTCGAGACCTACCGCGACCTGCGCGAGGATGGCGAGCGCTTCATCGACACCGTGCGGCGGATCGGCCTCACACCCTTCCGGGAGCGCGCCTATGCGGCACATCCTGCGGCGGCGTGACATCGTCGTGGATCCCTGGCGCTACCTCGGTGAGGAGGTCGCCACGGGTGATCCCGTCATCGTGCCGCTCACCGAGCTGCGCGCCGACCGCGAGCGCTGGTGGAGCTGGACTGGCCGGCTCGGGGTGCGCCTCAAGCCCGCTGACGACGTCCGGGATCTCGCCGCCGATCTCCGCCGGCTCGATCTCGTGGCGGTGGAGTTTCCCAACCCGGGCGATGGACGGGGCTACTCGCAGGCGCGGCTGCTGCGCGAGCGGCTGCGCTTCCGCGGCGAGCTGCGCGCGATGGGAAACGGTGTGCGTCAGGATCAGGCGTTCCTGCTCGCACGGTGCGGCTTCGACAGCCTCGAAACCGGCCCGGGAGTCGATCTCGAGGCCGTACGCGATGCGCTGACCCGCTACGACGTCGCCTACCAGCCGGGCGCGCCACAGGTAGAGCTGCGCCGGCAACGCTTCTTCGCCTGAGCGGGCCGCGAGGGGCCGGCCCTGGCGTGCCTCATGCCGCGCGCCGGGTTGCGCTCGCCGCGGCCTCGGTCGCACCTGTCGGGCGCTGCCTCACAGCGGGTGCGGTCTCTTTCGCATAGCGCACCGAGACCATCGTGAGGAGGGCGAACCCGATCATCAGAACAGACACCGGCCAGGTCGCACCGTGCATCAGGCCGACGGTCGCGGCGGCGATGACCGGAACCAGTCCGCCCCCGATCGGCGCGGCCAGCTGGTAGCCGAGCGATGCTCCGCTGTAGCGAAGATTGGAGGGGAACATCTCGCTGAGGAAGCTCGCCTGCACGCCGTACATGATGCCGTGTCCCACCGACATGCCGACGACGAATCCCAGTACGACCGTCAGCGGATCGCGCGACTCGATCGCCCAGAACAGCGGGAACGCGAGCGCGATTGCGGCGAGACATCCGAGCACGTATATCGGGCGCCGCCCGATGCGGTCCGAGAGCGCCCCGCACAGCGGTATCGTGAGCAACTCGATCGTAGCGCCGAGGGCAATGGCGCCGAGCACGAGCGTCCGCGACAGACCCACGTTGGTCACCGCATAACTCAGGCCGAAAATCGTGATCAGATAGATCCACGATATTTCCGTGATGCGGGCCCCCAGTCCGATGAGCACGTGCTTCGGATGGCGACGCACGGCGTCGAGAACCGGAAAGCGCAGGATGTTGCCCTCGCGGAGATCGCGCCTGAAGTCCGGCGTTTCGTCGACCCGCAGGCGGATGAAGGTCCCGACCGCCACCAGCACGGCGCTGCCGAGAAATGGCAGCCTCCACCCCCAGCTCATGAACTCGGCGTCATCGAGTCGCGCCAGCGCAAAAAACGAGGCGGTGCCGAGTGCCATACCGAGCGGGAAGCCGATCTGCACGATACTGCCGTAAAAGCCGCGCCGATCTGCGGGCGAATGCTCGGTCGCCATCAGGACCGCGCCACCCCACTCGCCGCCGACCGCGATGCCCTGCACCAGGCGGCAGGCAACGAGCAGCATGGGCGCAGCCACTCCGATGGTGGCATAACCCGGCAGCAGGCCTATCAGGGTCGTGGCGACGCCCATGCTGACCAGCGTCAGGATCAACATCGACTTGCGCCCCAACCGATCACCGAAGTGGCTGAGCACTATGGCACCCAGCGGCCGCGCCACGAAGCCTACGCCGATAGTTCCGATCGCCAGGAGCCTTCCAACGAGCGGGTCGTGCGTAGGGAAGAACAGCCTGTTGAGCACCAGGGATGCCGCGGTGGAGTAGATCAGGAAGTCGTACCACTCGATGGTGGTGCCGATGGCGCTCGCCGCGACGATCGCGCGCATCGGGGATGTCTGAGGTGTCAAGGTTGGTTTCTGCTGCGATGGGGGGGCCGTGCAAGCGATTGGCCCCCGACAGCAGTAGTTTAAAGACGGCAATCGCTGCCGCCTGCAGGGTTTGTACCTATTGCACCCCGCTAGCGCTGCGGGAGAACCGTATCCGCGAACAGCGCGGCCACCTCCTGTGCGGAGGAGGCGCGATGAGCGCGCTCGATCAGCCGCCGGTCGAGATGCGGCGCGAGCAGCTGTGCGAATTCGTACATGTATTTGCGCAACACCGTGCCGCGGCGGAAACCAATCCAGGTGGTGTGCGCCGGAAACAGGTGCGCGGCATCGACGGCGACCAGGTCCGGATCGTGCTCATCGACTGCCATGTTGGCGACGATCCCCACGCCGAGCCCGAGCCGCACGTACGTCTGGATCACATCCGCATCGCGCGCGGTGATCGCGACGTTCGCACTGAGCGAGGCCCGGGCAAAGGCCTCGTGGAGCGATGAGGGACCGGTGAAGCTGAACGTGTAGGTGATGAGCGGGTAGGCGGCCAGCGCCTTGAAGGTGAGCCGCGAGCCGTCCGCAAGCGCATGCCCTCGCGGCACGATGACCGTGCGATGCCAGCGATAGCAGGGCATCAGGGTGAGGTCCGCGAACAGGCGCTCGGAGCCGGTGGCGATCGCGCAGTCGATGCGATCGCTCGTCACCATCTCGGCGATCTGCTCGGAAGTCCCCTGGTGCAGGTTGAGACGCACCTGCGGGTAGCGGCCACGGAACTCGCGTATCACATCCGGCAGCACGTAGCGCGCCTGCGTGTGCGTCGTGCCGATCGAGAGGCTCCCCTTGCCTTCATCGCGCAGCTCGGTGGACAGGCTGCGGATGCTCGCCGCCTCCTGCAGGATCCGCAGCGCCCGCTCGATGACCTGCTGCCCTTCCGGGGTAATGCGCGTGAGATTGCGCCCCTCACGGACGAAGATCTGGAAGCCGAGCTCGTCTTCCAGCAGCTTGATCTGCTTGCTGACGCCCGGTTGCGAGGTGTGCAGCTTCTGTGCCGCCGCGGTGATGTTGAGGCCGCTCTGCGCCACCGCGGCGAGGTAACGTAACTGGTGCAGCTTCATGAGCCAGGACCGTCCATGGCTCACAGACTAACTCAACCGGCAACCGGGCCGTGAGCGGCCTGTAACCGTTCCATAACCGCCGCGCAGCCCCTAAGAAGCAATCATTCGTTCTGGCAGCGACCGTGCCGTCGCTATAGTCGGGCTCACCATGGCAGAGCTGGCGACGGCGGACCTGGAACAGAAGGCGGCGGGCGTTAGTGCCCTGCTCGGCCACGCGCTCGCCAGGTACGGGCGGCTGGTGTACGCGAACAGCCTCGGCGCCGAGGCCATGGTGCTCACCGACATCATCTGGACCCACCTGCCGCGCATCGATGTCTTCAGCATCGACACCGGACGGCTGCACGAGGAGACCTACGAGCTGCTGGAAAGGCTGCAGCGCCGCTATCGGCGCACCATTCGCGTCGTCTACCCCGATGCCGCCGCCCTCGAGCGGCTCGTCGCACGTCGGGGCGTGAACGGCTTCTATCAGAATGTCGAGGCGCGCCTCGAGTGCTGCCGCGTGCGCAAGGTGGAGCCGTTCCGCCGTGCCGTTGCCGGATTTCCGGCCTGGATCACCGGCGTGCGGCGCGAGCAGTCGGCGGACCGCGCCAACGGGCAGTCGGTCGAATGGGACCCCGAGCATGGGCTCTACAAGATCAGCCCGCTGCTCGAGTGGAGCGAAGAGGAGGTGTGGCGCTACATCCGCCTGCGCGCGCTGCCCTACAATCCGCTGCACGATCGCCAGTTTCCGAGCATCGGCTGCTCGCCCTGCACGCGCGCGATCCAGCCCGGTGAGAGCCGCCGCGCCGGGCGCTGGTGGTGGGAGCGAGCCGAATCACGCGAATGTGGCCTGCATCCGAGATTTCCGTCCGTGACGGCGGCGGTTCCCTCGCTCGCGGCGCCGGCCTGAGCCCTGCGGCGACAGTCATGGACTACCTGCCGGTCTTTCTGCGCCTCAAGCACCAGCGTGTCGTGGTGGTCGGCGGCGGAGCCGTCGCCGCGCGCAAAGCGAGCGCGCTGCTGAAAGCCGGCGCGCAGGTGACGGTCATCGCTCCCGCCGTGCACCCGCAGCTGGCTGAGCAGGCCGCACGAGGCGAGCTGCGCCACATCGCCGCGACTTTCTCGTCGGGGCACCTCGCTGAGGCGGTGGCGGTCATCGGCGCAACGGATGACGCTGCGGTCAATCGCGCGGTTTCGGACGCCGCGCAGGAACGCCGCATACCGGTCAACGTAGTCGATGACGCCAGCCTCTCGAGCTTCATCTTTCCGGCCATCATCGATCGCTCGCCCGTCCTCGTTGCGGTGAGCTCCGCGGGCCAGGCGCCGGTGCTCGCGCGGCGCGTACGCGCACAGATCGAGGCGCTGCTGCCGGCCAGGCTCGGTGCACTGGCGCGCTTCATGGGCGAGCGGCGCCGCGCGGTGCAGCGCGCGCTCGGTGCAGTCGCCCGGCGGCGATTCTGGGAGCGCATCGTGAGCGGGCCGGTCGCGGCACGCGTGCTGGCGGGCGATCAGTCCGGCGCCGCACACGCCTTCGGGCGCGAGCTCCTGACCTCGCAGGTGACCGCGGCGCGAGCCACAGGCGGCAGCGGCCTCGGCGAGGTGTATCTGATCGGTGCCGGACCCGGCGACCCGGATCTGCTGACGCTGCGTGCGCTGCAGCTGCTGCAGCAGGCCGATGTGATTCTCTACGACCGGCTGGTGAGTCCCCAGGTGCTCGAGCGGGCACGGCGCGACGCCGAGCTGATCTTCGTCGGCAAGACCCTCGGCGAACCCGGCCAACAGGAGCGCATCCACGAGCTGCTGCTGCGCCACGCGCGCGCCGGCAAACGCGTCGCACGGCTGAAGGGCGGCGATCCGTTCGTCTTCGGGCGTGGCGGGGAGGAGCTCGAGGCGCTCGCCGCACATGACATCCCGTGCACGGTGGTCCCTGGCATCACCGCCGCACTCGGCGCGGCCGCGGCTGCCATGCTGCCGCTCACCCACCGGCGTTTCGCCCACAGCGTCACCTTCGTGAACGGCCACCAGGGCGAGGGCGGCGCCGCCCCCGACTGGCGCTTCTGCGCCGATCCGCAGCACACGGTCGTGTTCTACATGGGCCTCACGTCTCTCCCCGAGATCGTGGCGCGACTGCGTGCAGCGGGCGCGGGCCGGGACCACCCCGCGGCTGTCATCGCCCACGCCACGCTTCCCGGGCAGCAGGTCGTGCGTGGCACCCTCGCCGACATCCTCGCGCGCGCGCACGCCCGGCAGCTCGCGCCACCGGCGTTGCTGATCACCGGGAACGCCGCGGCATTTGCAGCCACGGCCGACGTCTGCGGCTTCACGGCCGCGGCGGGTACGCCGGCCCTGGCTGCCGGAGCACTCGCATGAGCACAGTGGACGGGTTCGTCGGTGCCATCGGCAACACGCCGCTCATCAGGCTGAGAACGTTGAGCGAGGAAACCGGCTGCGAGATTCTCGGCAAGGCGGAGTTCATGAATCCGGGCGGCTCGGTGAAAGACCGCGCTGCCGCGGCGATCGTCGCCGACGCGGAGCGCCGCGGCGAGCTGCGTCCGGGCGGTACGGTGGTGGAGGGAACCGCGGGCAACACCGGCATCGGGCTTGCGCACGTCTGCAACGCGCGCGGCTATCGTTGCGTGATCGTCATGCCCGACAATCAATCGCCGGAGAAATATCGCCTGCTCGAGATGCTCGGTGCCGAAGTCCACAAGGTGCCGGTGGTCCCCTACAGCAATCCCAACCAGTATCAACGCGTCGCCCAACGCCTCGCCGCCTCGCTCGAGGGCGCCATCTGGTCGAATCAATTCGACAACACTGCCAATCGCGAAGTGCACCTGCGCACGACCGGGCCCGAGATCTGGGCGCAGACCAACGGTCGCATCGATGCCTTCGTCGCCGCTACGGGCACAGGCGGCACGCTCGCCGGGGTAACCGAGTTTCTCAAGTCCCGCCGGCATGGGGTCCGCTGCGTGCTCGCCGACCCTCCGGGCAGCAGCCTCTACGCGTATATACGCCGCGGCACACTCGCGGCCACCGGCAGCGGCTCGATCACCGAGGGCATCGGCATCGGCCGCATCACGGCGAACCTCGAGGGGGCAGCCATCGACGATGCCGTGTTGATCGAGGACGCGGACACGGTGCGCTGCGTCTACCGCCTGCTGTACGAGGACGGCCTCTTCCTCGGCTCGACATCGGGCATCAACGTCGCTGCTGCGCTGCGGGTTGCCCGCGAGCTCGGTCCCGGCCACGTCATCGTGACCGTGCTGTGCGATGGTGGCGCCAAGTATCAATCGCGGCTCTTCAACCGCGATTGGCTCGAGCAGAAAGGTCTGGCGGCTTACGCCGTGGCGCCCGCCGGGCGCACACCCATCACGATCAAGTCCGCGCTCGTCGCCTGAGCCCGCGCCCGCGGGATAGAGCCCTTCTCCCGCCGGCTGCCGCCTGCGGCAGCGGGTCTGGCCGTCACGCCGCTCCGTGTGAGACAGTCGGGGGAGCAATAACAAACCCGCACGCCCGCGCTGTCCGAATGAACGCTTCGCCAGACTCCCCCGAGCTGGAGGCGCTGCGCCTGAGTCTCGAGGTCGCCGCCCGAAGCGTGGGCTTCAGCCTGCCCCTGGCAGTGCTTGCCGCCTGGGTCCTGACGCGCGGGCGCTTCCCGGGCCGCCTGCTGTTCGATGCATTCGTGCACCTGCCGCTGGTACTGCCGCCCGTCGCGGTGGGTTACGTGCTGCTGCTGCTGTTCGGGGTGCGGGCGCCGCTTGGAGCCTGGCTGCGCACTCATTTCGGAATCCAGCTCGCCTTCACCACCGCGGGCGCGGCACTCGCCACCGCCGTCATGACCTTCCCGCTCATGGTGCGCGCCGTCCGCCTGTCGCTCGACCATGTCGACCGCGGGCTGGAGGACGCGGCGCGCACCCTCGGCGCGGCACCGCTGGATCGCTTCATCTCCATCACCCTGCCGCTCATGCTGCCGGGGATCCTCGCCGGCGCCGTGACCGCCTTTGCCGCCGGCCTCGGCGAATTCGGCGCCGTCATCACCTTTGCCTCGAACGTCCCGGGTGTCACGCGCACGTTGCCGCTCGCGCTTTACACCGCGATGCAGTCCCCGGGCGGCGACGCGCTGGCGCTGCGCCTCGCCGTGCTGTCCTTCGCGTTGGGGCTGCTGGGGCTGCTCGCGGCGGAGCTCCTGGTACGGCGCGTGCGCCGCTACCTCGGCGGCTGACGTGCTGGAAGTCTCGGTGCTCAAGCAACTTCCGGGGTTTCGCCTCGATGCGACGCTCACCGCCCCGACGCCTGGAGTCATTGCGCTCTTCGGCCGCTCGGGCAGCGGTAAGAGCACTCTCACCAACGTGATTGCGGGGCTGGTGACCCCGGATGTGGGCACCGTCAGCCTCGATGGCGAGTGCCTCACCGACGTCGGCCGCGGTATCGCCGTGCCGGTCGAGCGGCGGCGCATCGGCTACGTGTTCCAGGAGGCGCGGCTCTTCCCCCATCTCTCCGTCGGCGGCAACCTGCGCTACGGAGAGCAGCGCCGCCAGGCGGCCCCAAGGATCGCCGGATTCGACGAGGTCGTGGCGCTCCTCGGCCTCGAGCCCATGCTGCAGAAAAAGCCACGGCAGCTCTCGGGCGGCGAGCGCCAGCGCGTCTCGCTCGGCCGGGCGCTGCTGTCGCAGCCGCGCCTGCTGCTCCTCGATGAG
>Ga0310909_10000457_pt1 | contig 21073 bp, 20 predicted proteins | sample GREbulkMGT000H_FD_203449 | JGI IMG/M metagenome (GOLD analysis project Ga0310909, IMG submission 203449) | Lab enrichment of tropical soil microbial communities from Luquillo Experimental Forest, Puerto Rico - GRE.bulkMG.T000H | ecosystem: Environmental > Terrestrial > Soil > Tropical forest >... | reverse complement strand
GACCTTGCCTTGCCGGCCGTGATAGCGGTCACACTTTGTCGCAATTAGTTTTGGTTTCGTGGACCTTTTCCCGGGCATTTCGTGGCCGTGGCCAAGGCCCATTGAGGCTAATGCGCGGACAAAAACTGGTGGGCGGTAGAGGGATCGAACCTCTGACCCCTTCCATGTCAAGGAAGTGCTCTTCCGCTGAGCTAACCGCCCGCTAAAGCCGAATGTAGCGCCATTTCGCTTTAGCTTGATGTTTTGCGCATGATCTTATCCGAAAACCGGTATCCACTTTTCGGGATCATGCTAGTTCCTTGCGCATGATCTTATCCGAAAACGGTACCCACTTTTCGGGATCATGCTTTGAGTCGCCAGACGTCGATGGCCGCAATAAATCCGGCCATGACGCCGTGACTGAGTTGGATTTAGCGTCGTGGCGCCGACAGCGTCAAGACGGCGAGTACAACGAGATTTTGCCCCGCATCCTTCGAGGCCGTCCGACGGTACCTCAGTAAGACGAGCTACGGAGTCGCGCCCATGCCGTCACATCCCTTGCGCTTTCTTGCGCTTGTCGCACTCGCTCCAGTATTGCGGCCACTTCTGACCAGCCGGGATTCTACCCGCCGCCTTGTCGGCCTTCCAATCGGCGCCACAGGCGCGCTCGCGGGCGATCATGGCTTGGCGGCCGGTCTTTCCCGTCGCGGTGGGCGTGGCCGCTCCGGCAGCGGGCGCCGGCGCGGCGCCCGACATGCACTGCTTGGTGAAATCGCGGTATTTCATTCCGCCGGTTTGGTTCGCCGCCTTCATCTGGTCCCATTGCGCGGCGCATTCCTTCAAGGTCTTGGCCTGCGCCGGCGCTAGCGCGGCGCTCGCCACGATCGCAGCAGCCACTCCTGCCGCAGTCCAAAAACGGCTGTTCATGACAGTCTCCTTTGCGGGACGTGCGAGGCTGTCCCACTGATCGGTTAAACGGAAAGATCGAAATTACGACGCGGTTGCGTCGGACACGCATTTCTTGGTGAAGCTCGTCTCCGCCGCGCCATGCAGATTCTGCGCCGCTGCCTGGTCCTTGCAACACTTCTTGGCGAAGCTGGTCAGCGCCGCGCCATGAAGACTTTTGCCGGTTGCCTGGACCTTGCAGCTGTCGTCGGCGAACGCCGCGGTCACAACAAAAAATGAAGCGAACACGAGTGCAATCACTTTCATCTTCGTCTCCTTAGCTGTTATTGAGCATGATCTTTTCCGAAAACCGGTACCCATTTTTCGGGATCATGCTCCGGTTGGCCAATGCACAATTGTGGCTGTCCTGCACGGACAGCCGATTACTTCGATTGCAGCGTGCCGTTCGGGCTGGCTTTGTCGACGATGTCGGGCAGGTATTGCGCCAACAGTTTGAGCGTCGCATCGACCGGCAGGCCGAGTTGCCGCGCGAATTCCTGAACCTGGGCGTTGCCGAGAATGGCCTTGAGCTGATCTTCGCTGATAGGAAGATTGGCGCCCGGCCCGAGCCAGGACTGTACTTGCGTATTCAGGCCGCCCTTCTGCAGCGCGGCGACCAGGCCATTGAGATCGTGATATTGCGTCTGGGCCAGCACCGTATTGAGGACAGCGGGCAGCGCAGCCGCTTCAGCCTCGCCCAGGACCCCTCTCAGCACACCGCCGAGATTGAGGTTGTCCAACAGGCCCATGTTTGCCTCCAAGCAAAAGGTCGCTGAACCCCCGCGTGGAAGAAACCCCTCAATGGAAGCCTAGTCGAATACCGGAAGGCGCACCAGAGGCTTGGGGCATTGCTGGTACGAGCCAATTTATGGAGATGAAATTCGCGCTCAAGCGTTAGCGCTGCGCGCGACCTCGTGCGCGCCGCGTGTTGCCAACAGGCCGAAGCTGGCGATGAATGCGAGCGCGAGCGAAATCAGCACGTTGTAGCCGGCGAGGGAAATCCCGAGGAAACGCCACGCAGCCTCGTCGCAGCGCACGACCTGCACGCCGTGGAGCTGGTCGAGAAGCGAGCCGCCGGTGCGCAGATCGGTCAGCGGACCGGAGCAATCGGGCGGTCCGGCCCACCAGTGCCATTCCACCCCGGCGTGATAGATGCCGAGCACGACGTTGCAGCAGGCGGCAATCGCTATCGCGGCAAAGCCGACGATCAAGAGTTTGCGCGGCGCGCGCGCCAGAGCAGCGATCGTCAGCAACAGCGAAAGCGGAATGATGACGTGATAGGGGATGCGCTGCATGAGACAGAGCGGGCAGGGCGCGAGCTTGAGCACATATTCGAACAACCACCCGCCGGCGAGTGTCGCCAGGCTGACGACAAAGGCGGCGCCCGCCGCCGTGGCGGCGGGCTCGGCGGCGAGCCGGTCAGTCCAGTTTGTCTTCATCGTCGCTCACTCTGGCGCGCTGGCAGGGAAACGCAGCGGCGGCACTTTGCCAGTCCTGTGTGTCGAAGCAAGGGCGTCTCGAGGCAACGGCGATTCTGCGGTGCCGATAGACGCCGTGCGCACGCGACTATATAGAGGGTGCTTGTCGGCGTCTTTCTTGGCGTACTTCTTGGCGCATGATCCTACGGCAAAATCTGGTTTTCCCGGATCGCATCGGGGACGAGCTTTTCCGGATCAAGCGCTGGGCCCGTGTGGCGGAACTGGTAGACGCGCACGACTCAAAATCGTGTTCCGCAAGGAGTGGGGGTTCGATTCCCTCCACGGGCACCAAAGTTCGTATTCTATTCGTCTGAGTTTTTCCAAAAAAATCTCGCCACCGGCCACAGGGCCAAGATAATTTCAACCCTGGCTCAACACGGTATTCCAACGAGCGGACATCAGGGGAGCGCGCTCATCGATGTAGCGTTTTTGTGGCGTGCAGAGCACTGCGAGGCAATTGCCGCAAGACTCGCTTAGCGGTACCATTTCTATAGCCATCACAGAGGACCCCCCTTGTCGTGATGGTTAGGCTCCGGCCACGATCTTTCACCATCGTGGTTGGGGCCGCTTTCGTTAGCAGCCAAATTGCATCATCGAAGCCGGGCATCGCCCGCTCAGCAAATTGAGCTCTGAAGTCAGGCACCGAAATTTGCGGTGATGAACAGGGTGTCTCTTGGCGGTGTCAACACGAGCGGATAATCAAACAGAACCCTCCAGTAAGCAGATGTTTCCTCGATAACGTGCATGGGCGCGACTGATTCCGTCATGATTCACGCTCCTTGTCTCGACCCATCCGGCCTCATTAACTCGCGGCGTCAGGCCTGTGACGAACCGCACGCGTCGTATCCCTCAGGAGGTCGCGCATCACCGTCCAACGTTGATCGCCGATCAGGTTTAAGAAGGTTTTCTGCGCTTCGTCCCAGTGGGGCTTTGCCTTAGCGATCAATTTTGCCCCTTTCTTTGTGAGCGAGACGATCCGCGTTCGCTTATCGCTTCCGGCACGACTGCGGATGAGCCGATCCCGCTGCAGTGGCGCGAGCGCGCGCGTGATGCTGGTTTGATCCATGACCATATTGCGGCTGAGGCTAGATACTGAAATCTGTTGCCCGAATTCGATCATACGCAGCATCGAGTACTGCGTAATATTCAAACCACAGGTGCGAAAACGATCGTCATACAGACGGGAAACCGCCCGCGTCGCTCTTCTCAGGTCAAAACAGGCGCACTGGGCCAGCAAGTCCGCACGCGTCGTCTCCGTCATTTTGTAATCCGTTTTCAAAGCAAGGCTGTTGCGCGCCGTATCCCAATAGGCCTATGCTCTGCCTCAATTAATATGTGTATGCATGTAAAATAAGGAATGGACCATGTCAACGCAGACCAAACCAAGCATCGTGTTCGCCCACGGACTTTGGGCCGATGGCTCATGCTTCCAGAAGCTGATCCCCACACTGCAGGCGGATGGGCACGAAGTGATGTGCTCCCAGCACGGCTTGGACTCCCTGAAAAGCGACGTCGAGTGCGTCACCCGCTGCTTCGGGCGGGTCAGCGGTCCCGTAGTCCTCGTCGGCCACTCTTACGGTGGCACTCTGATCACCCATGCCGGAACGGACAAGCGAGTCGCCGCCCTGGTCTACATCGCCGCCCTCGCGCCCGATGAGACCGAAACCTCGCAAAGCCAGCAGCAGAAATTCCCCGTCACGGACGTATTTTCTCACATCGAAGTCGCTGATGGACGCATCTGGCTAAAGCCTGACGGTATCGGGTGTTTCGCGGGTGATCTGCCTGAGGCGGAGCAGAAGGTTGTGTGGGCGACCCAAGCCGCGCCTGTGCCCGACCTGTTCAACCAAAAAGTCGAAGGCGCCGCCTGGCGGTCGAAGCCGAGCTGGTACATCGTCGCCGCCAAAGACCGCACCGTTCACCCCGAGTTGGAACGCTTCGTGGCGAAACGCATGGGGGCTACCGTCTACGAGGCTGATAGCAGCCATGTCCCGATGCTTTCCAAGCCCGACCTCGTGATCGACGTGATCCGCGCCGCCGCTAAAGCTGTGACATCGTCGCAGCGCGCAGCCTGATCGCGCTACCGAGGTCGTCTTACCGGCGCATGGCGCAGTCGTCATAGTCTGCGCCGTCGTCGTGTTGATGGATTGGGACGGTTGCGAAGGTCGGAGCCGGAGAAACTACGGCGACGACCGCGTGACCGAGATGGGGCGCTACCTAGACGCCGCGCTGGAAGCTATTTTTCGCAATGCTGCTGAGTAGCGGTGGCGCAAGCCGCCGCGGCCGCAATCAGGTCGCGTTGCCTGAGCGCCGACTGGTTGAAATCGGGATCTTATCAGGTCGTTCCGATATTATATTGAAGGCCAGCTCAGACTCTTAGAGCGCTCTACGTGTACGGCAAAGCATTATGGCGCAATCGCAGTCCATTCGCGAACAGCGGCACGACCAGGTTTATCCCACGCTCGATGCGCTCGAAATCGAGCGGGTACGTCGGTTCGGCAACCTGCGCTCCTTTGCTGCCGGTGAATCGCTCTGGACCGTCGGCCAGGTGGCTCCTGGCCTCATGGTCGTCCTCGCGGGCAGGGTCGCGGTCACCGAGCGCGACCAATTCGACAATCGCAAAACGCTGGTCGTCCACGGCCGTGGAAACTTTCTGGGGGAACTGGCGCTATTGTCGGGCCGTCCAGCGCTCGTGGACGCGATTGCGCAGGAGCCGCTAGAGGCGCTCATCATCCCGCCGGAGCGGCTGCGCGCGCTGATGATTGCGGAAGCCGAACTTGGCGAGCGCATCATGCGCGCTTTGATCTTGCGGCGCGTCGCTATCCTAGAAGCTGGGATCGGCGGACCGATTATCCTTGGTCGTGCAGAGAACGGTGATGTGCTTCGGCTGCAAGGATTTCTCAGACGCAACGGCCATCCTCATCAACTGCTCAATCCCGAGGCGGACGCGCCCGCTAAGATACTGATTGAACGTTTTCACATCGATCCGGGACAGTTGCCGATCGTGCTGTGTCCTAGCGGACAACTGCTGCGCAATCCCGGTGAGGGCGAACTGGCGCGCTGTCTTGGTTTGGTGCGGCCGATTGATCCCGAACGTCTTTACGACGTCGCCGTTGTCGGTGCCGGACCGGCCGGTCTCGCCACGGCTGTCTACGCGGCGTCGGAAGGGCTTTCGGTTGTGGTTCTCGATTGCCGTTCATTTGGAGGTCAGGCCGGGGCATCGGCGCGGATCGAGAACTACCTCGGCTTTCCGACCGGGATCAGCGGTATGGCGCTGATGGCGCGCGCTTACAATCAAGCGCAGAAATTCGGAGCCGAGATGGCGATCCCCGACGAGGCGACAAGTCTTATCGCCGACGGCGCTGTCGGCCCCTTTATCCTCGAGCTGCAAATTGGCGAACAGGTCAAAGCGCGCTCCGTAGTGCTCGCCACCGGCGCGCGCTACCGGCGGCTCGATGTCGAGGACCTCGATGCGTTCGAAGCGACAAGCGTTCACTATTGGGCGTCGCAGCTCGAAGCCAAGCTGTGCGCCAATCAGGAAGTCGCGCTGGTCGGCGCTGGCAACTCGGCTGGCCAAGCCGCCGTTTATTTGGCGAGCCAAGCCGCCAAGGTTTACATGCTGGTCCGCCGCTCCAACATTGCAGAAACGATGTCACGTTATCTGGTGGACCGCATCCGCAGCTTGGCGAATATTGAACTTGTAGCCGGTGCCACAATCAGCGCTCTTGAAGGCCGCGATGGCGTGCTGAATGCGGTGCGCTGGCGGCAGCGCGCGTCCGGCCGGGAAGTGCGACGCGCGATCAACCATTTGTTCCTGTTCATCGGCGCCAACCCGAATACGGATTGGCTTGCCGGTTCCGGCATCGCTCTCGACGCGAAGGGTTTCGTTCTCACCGGACCGGAGGCCGGAGCCGAACGCCATGCGCTGGAAACCACCCGCCGCGGCGTCTTCGCCATCGGCGACGTGCGCGCAAAATCGGTCAAGCGCGTGGCTGCGGCAGTCGGCGAAGGCGCTCAGGTGGTGGCGGCGCTGCACTCTTACTTGGCAAGCGCTGAATCTAACTTCGCCGCCGACCCGGTCCTACTGCATCGCGCGCCAGAATAGTGATCTCTTTCTACGATTGTGGTTGTTGCGGTAGCGCTCAGCGTCATGAAAGGTGCGGTCGTTTACGCGCAGGACAAATACCCGCTGGTAACGCGGAAACACGCGGCAACCACTGAGGAGGCAGTGACATGGACAGGCGTACCTTCGTGAGTTTGACGGCTGCAGCGGCAGCAGGTTCGCTTCGGTCACCTACCGCTTTCGCGCAGACACCGCCCAAGGCAAAAAATGTGGTGCTGGTGCACGGTCTTTTTGCCGATGGCTCGAGCTGGTCCGAAGTGATTCCGCGATTACAGATTAAGGGGCTCAACGTGACCTCTGTGCAAAACCCGCTGACGACGCTTCCCGAAGCAGTCGATGCAGCGCTGCGCGTGCTCGGACGACAGAACGGACCGACGGTTCTAGCCGGACACTCATTTTCAGGAATGATCGTCACCGACGCCGGTGTGCATCAGAATGTCTCGGCGCTTGTCTATGTGGCTGCGCGCGCGCCGGATGCCGGTGAAGATTATACAGCCTTGGCCAAGACGTTTCCCGCGCCGCCGGCTGCCGCCGGCATAGTATTTGATGGCGACGAAGGCCGCCTCAGCGAGGAGGCTTTCCTACGTGATTTCGCCGGCGACTTGCCGGAGGCGAAGGCAAAGGCGCTCTTCGCGGTGCAGTGGCCGTTCCATAAAGAACTGCTCACCGGCAAAACTACCCACGCGGCATGGCGGTCAAAGCCGAGCTGGTACGCCGTGTCCACGGAGGATCGCACCATCAATCCTGATCTTGAGCGCTTTATGGCAAAGCGAATGGGCGCCAAGACGATCGAGGTGAAGGCGAGTCACGTTCGCTGATATCCCAGCCTGAAACGATTGCGAATCTGATTCTGCAAGCGGCTGGTTGATACAGTGCTCACGCGAGCCAGGAGGCACGCGTTCCGAAAGCGCCTCGTTCACCCGCCTGAGTTCGACTGTTCGCGGACTTCGGCTGGACGCGCGTCAATATCTGCTGATGACCAGAAGCGGACATGGGCGGGCCAGTATTGCTGCCGTGCAAAACTGACCCTTAACCCCATTTCGCCGGTATCAAATCCCTGCTGTAATCATCGATGCAGTTGGCGCGGTCCTAAGCCTTGAGGACGACGATGCGACGAGGCGATTTCATCGCAGGCATTGCTGTTTCTACCGCCATGCCGCTCACGGCCCGCGCGCAGCAGAGCTAGCGGCGGCCTGATCGCTTACGGGCCTAACATAGTCGACTCCTACCGGCGCGCCGCCAGTTATGTCGATCGCATTCTCAAGGGCGAGAAACCTGCTGACCTGCCGGTCCAAGCGCCAACCAAATACGAGCTGACCATTAACCTCAAGACCGCGAGGGCCCTTGGTCTCGACATCCCGCCGACGCTCCTTGCCCGCGCCGACGAGGTGATCGACTGAAGCGCAATGTCTGCTTCTGGCACAAAGCGGACACTGTCGCCGATTAATGTCCGCTTTTGGCACAAAGTGGACGTGTCGTGGACATGCGACATGTTGACTATCGGCGGTCTCGGTTTTCGATTTTTGCGCTAGATCAAATTCCAAGGTCACCCGCACAAACTATCAATTGCTCGCGAAGCCCGTTCCGGGAAAGAGTGCAATGGTCTCAGGGACCAAAGCGTAACCAACAAGCGGCCGACAATTGACCGGCGCCAGCTTCTGCTCGGAAGCACTGTGTTGGGGACAGCGGCGAAACCCATGCCGCAGAACGCTCTGAAAACTCAAGCGCGATTGGCCATCGCCGCGAACTGAACTGCTCGCCTTTATTGCGGGGTGACCTGCTCCCAAGCGAGCCGGTCCGAGAATTGGGGGCGGCAGTCACAAGAGGCGACACGATGGTGTCGTTGTTTTCGACACGGACTAGCGAGAGAGGTGATGTCATGAAGATTGTCGTCATTGGCGGAACCGGGTTGATCGGATCCAAGGTCGTCGCGAACTTGAAGCAGAAAGGTCACGAGGCACTCGCGGCTGCTCCGAACACAGGTGTCAACACGATTACTGGTGACGGGCTAAGGGAGGCCATGGCCGGAACGCAGGTGGTAGTCGACGTCGCCAATTCGCCCTCATTTGAAGACAAGGCAGTGCTGGAATTCTTCGATACTTCCGGCCGCAACCTTCTCGCAGCGGAGGCCGCAGCGGGCGGCGTCCGACACCATGTCGCGCTTTCCATCATCGGAATCGACCGATCCGACAATGGCTATTTTCGCGCCAAGGTCGCCCAGGAGAATCTGATCAAGACCTCAGGCATACCCTACACCATCATTCGCTCGACCCAGTTCCTGGAATTCCTCCGCGGTATCGTGGCTTCAGGTGCGGATGGAAACATAGTGAGGATTTCGCCGGGCCTCTTCCAGCCCATCGCGGCCGAAGACGTTGCCGCCATCGTTGCGGACGTGGCGCTCGCGGCGCCGCACAATGGCATCGTCGAGATCGCCGGCCCGGAAAGAGCGCCGTTCAACGAAATTGTCGCCCGCTATCTGAAGGCGGTCAGCGACCCGCGTAAGGTCGTGAGCGATCCTGAGGCCCGATACTTCGGCGGCCGGGTCGAGGAGCACTCGCTGGTGCCGTTAGGCGAGGCGCGCCTCGGCCGCGTCGGCTTCGACGAATGGCTCCGCCGCTCACGAGCAGCAGCCTGATCGCTAACGATTTTGGCGGGCAGCGAGTTATTCAGGGTATCAACCCGCAGCTCATAAGAGAAAGGAGCAAGCCAGCGATGAAGAAAATTATACTCGTGTTGTTCCTCGTGTGCAGCCTCTTCCTCGTGTGCAGCCCGCTGATTGCACAGGACGCAAAGGTCACTTCGCTGATGTCAAAACCGTTGTCAGATATTCCGGGTAAAGAACTTCTGATGATAACGGTCGAATATCCTCCCGATGGCTCTGACCCGGTCCACCGCCACAACGCGCACGCTCTTGTCTATGTGCTGGAAGGCAGCATCGTCATGGGCGTGAACGGCGAAAAGCCCGTAACCCTTACGGCCGGACAGACGTTTTACGAAGGCCCCAACGATATTCACACCGTTGGTCGCAACGCGAGCAAGACCATGCCAGCCAAGTTCTTGGTAGTCTTGCTCAAAGACAGAGATGCACCTGTTCTAACTCCGGTGAAGTAGCTTTGGCGGCTAAATCGGTAACTACAATTTGAGATGTGAAAACGTCTCAACCGCGCGCGAAAATCCACCTGAAAAATTTAGCTGAGCGTGTACTTTTGACCCAAAGGGGACATTCACTGGCTGGTGGCGTTAGCTGCGCTTTGGGGGACACGGCACGTCGCCACCTGTTGCCATCTCATTGGGTCCCATTTCCGCTATATTATTCACGATCAGGCCAGCACTGACTTTGCAGGCGCGCTTTTCAAACAAGCGAGCTGTTCGTCATGCGGCGAGGGCATAAAGTCCACGTGGTCTGCCGCGATTTTTAGAACCAAGGATCAAGCGTCATGGAGAACTGGGTTGATATCGGCGGGGCCGATGAGCTTTCGGCAATCTCCCTTAAGCGTGTCACTGCGATGAACCGAGAGTTCGCAGTTTCCTACAAAGATGGAAAGTTTGGCGTTATTTCAAATACGTGCAACCACGCGGGCGGACCACTGGGTAAAGGTCGGCTCGATGGCGAGTATATCGTCTGCCCCTGGCACAACTGGAAATTTCACCGGTGCAACGGCAGAGGCGAACCTGGTTTTGAGGAAGACCGTGTTCCCGCCTATGCAGTTAAGGTCGAGGGCGGCCGCGTCTTAGTGGATCTCAGCTCAGCGAGTAAGCGGCATAAGAAACCGCATGCGCCGCATCCACTGGCACGCAAGATCGAGCGCGCGCCCGGACCATTGCGGCTTGTCGGTATTTCCACAACGGCAATGGACGCCCGCAATCCGCGCTTCTCTGGCTCAGATCATCTACTTGAGCACGCCTTGACTGAGGGTCGCGTGCTCGAGGCTGAGACGCAATTGATCAGCTTGAACAATCTTAAGTTCCGTAACTGCGAGGGCTACTACTCGAAGTCGGCGCACGCCTGCACTTGGCCCTGTTCGATCACCCAAATGGATGCCGGCGATCAGATGGACCAGGTCTATGAGGCCTTGGTGCACTGGGCTGATGCGATCATCGTCGCAACGCCGATACGGTGGGGGGCAGCCTCATCCCTTTATTTCAAGATGGCCGAACGACTGAATTGCGTGCAGAACGCAATGACGATCCGTAATCAGGTGCTCATTCGCAACAAGGTTGCCGGATTCATAATCGTCGGCGGACAGGACAATATTCAGGCGGTGGCCGGCCACATGCTGGGCTTCTTCGCGGAGCTCGGCTTCATATTTCCTCAGTTTCCCTATATCGCGCATTCGCGCGGCTGGTCGCACGAAGACATGGAGCACAATGTTGAGATCGTGCGGGACTCGAAGGAGCTCAAGGAAGGCGCGGCAATGCTCACCAAACGGTGTCTTGAATTAGCCGCGTATCTCGTTGCTCGCGACGAAGCCCCGATCTCGATTGAGCGAGGCGGGCGCAAGGCACACGCCATGCACTTGAAAGCCGGATGAATCGAACCGCGACGTCGACAAACTTTGTTCGGTACTTCTGACGCCACCGCCGAACCTGGACAGCGAGTTGAACTTCATTAGTCCGCTTTTGGCGCAAAGCGGACATGGCGATCGCGCTGAGCGATGTCTGCATTTGGCGGAATAGCGGACATCGGCTGGACGCGCGTCAATATCTGCTGATGACTCAAAGGCGACATATGCAGCTTGGAATCGGCGCACTGCAGCGCTCAGATCGTGGCCGAAACGGAACTCGTGAGGCCGTGGCCTCGGCATGGCCTCTCGGTTTACAATTCACGCGGAGGGTCTCCTGAGGGCGCTTGCCGACAGTGGAGATTCTATGGTCGCGCCATCCGTCTCTTCCGAGAAGCCGACCGCTGAGAGCAGACGACGCGCCCCTCTGCTTGTCGGGCTTCTAATAGCCGCGGTCGCCGCCGGGGGTTACCTGGCGTGGCAGCATTTTTTTGCGCACAATCCCGCCGCTGCGGTCGCCGAGGCCCCGCCTCCCGTTCCGGTTATCGCCGCCACGGTCCAAAAACAAAATTTCCCGATTGTGCTGACCGGGATCGGGAACGTCGCGGCGCTGAACTCGGCGACGGTCCGCAGCATGGTCACGGAAACGATCATCAGTATCGATTTCAAGGACGGGCAGTATATCAAAAAAGGCCAGCTCCTGGCCCAGCTCGATCCGAGCACCTATCAGGCGCAGCTCGATCAGGCGCAGGCCAATTTCACCCGCGACGAGGCTCATCTCGAAAATGGGCGGATCGATCTCGGCCGGTATGTCCCGTTGGCAAAAGAAGGAGCTGCACCCCAGCAACTCGCCGATACGCAACAAGCGAAAGTCGCTCAGGAAGCGGCCACGATCAAAGCGGATCAGGCGGCGATCGAGTATGCTAAGACCCAGCTCAGCTACACGAAACTGGTGGCGCCGTTCGACGGGGTCGCCGGAATTCGGCTGCTCGATGTCGGCAACATTATTCACTCGAGCTCGTCAAGGGGGTCGCCGACCGAGCCGAATGCTTTGGTCGTGATCAACCAGGTTCAGCCGATCAGCGTGATGTTCACCTTGACTGCGGCTGACATCCCGGAGGTACAGGAGGCGCTCGCGAAGGGTGCGGTCAAGGCGATCGCATTGAGCGTGGACGGCAAGACCGAGCTCGACACCGGCACGCTCGCAGCGATTGACAACCAGGCCAATACGACCTCTGGAACGATAACGCTGAAGGCAATCTTCCCCAATACTGATCGCAAACTATGGCCCGGCATGTTCGTCAATGTCCGGGTCGTGACGAAAGTGCAGGAGGATGGTCTGACGGTTCCACTCGATGCCATCCAGCAGGGGCCGGCGGGGCAGTACGTCTTTGTCGTGGACTCGGATCACAAGGTGGCGATGCACCCGGTCTCGGTGCGCGAAACACTCAATGGCGAGGCGCTGATCGACAAAGGCTTGAGCGTCGGGGAAACCGTTGTCGTGCGCGGCCAATACCGGCTGACGCCCGGTACCGTGGTGTCGCTCGCCAATGCGAACGGCACGGCCGCGGTGCCAAACCCCACTCCGGCAAGTGCAGGCCTGTTGCCGTGAACATCTCGGCGACATTCATCCGCAAGCCAATCGCCACGGCGCTGCTGATGGCAGCGATCTTGCTACTCGGCCTGATCAGCTACGAGCTGTTGCCGGTGGCCGCGTTGCCAAATATCGACACGCCGACGGTCATGGTCACCGCGCAACTTCCGGGGGCTGATGCGCAAACCGTTGCCAGCACCGTCACGACGCCGCTCGAACGGCAATTCGGCCAAATACCCGGGCTGACGCAAATGACGTCGAGCAGCGGCAATGAAAGCTCCACGATTACATTGCAATTCGCTCGCAGCACCAGCGTCGATTTTGCGTCGCAGGCCGTGCAGGCGGCGATCAATGCGGCAGCCGGATTCCTCCCGCCGATGCCAACTCCGCCGATCTATCGGCTCACCAATCCGGCAGATACGCCGGTGCTGATGCTGGCATTGACCTCGGAGACGCTGCCGCTCACGACGGTCAGCGATTACGCGAACAGCATTCTGGCTCAGAAAATTTCGCAAATGCCGGGCGTTGGACTCGTCAGTATCGGCGGCCAGCAGAATCCGGCGATCCGGGTGCAGGTGAACCCGGCGTTGCTAGCTGCAATGGGCCTTGATCTTGAAGCGGTGCGAACGGCACTGGCCACGGCCACGGTCGACCAGCCGAAAGGCACATTGTATGGCGCCAATCAGGCTTTCGCGCTGCAAACCAACGATCAGTTGATGACGGCGGAGGGGTTCAACAACTATATCCTCGCCAACCGCCCCAGTCCGTTCGTCACGACGACGACCACGGTCAACCCCAACCCCGATGTGATCGGCATGAACGGACCGATTCGCGTGCGCGATGTCGGCCGAGCCATCGTCGCGCCGCAAGATGTGAACCTGGCGGGCTGGATGAACACCGAGCCGGCCATCATCATCGCGGTCCAGCGCCAATCGGGAGCCAATGTCATCGCCACTGTCGACGCAATCAAGAAGGCGCTGCCGCAGCTCGAAGCTTCACTGCCGCCATCGCTCAAGATTCATGTCGTGTCGGACCGCACGCAGACGATTCGCGCCAGCGTCGCCGACGTCCAAAACACACTGGTACTGACGATAGGGTTGGTCGTCGGCGTCATTCTTCTCTTTCTGCGCAAGCTTTGGGCGACCGCGATCCCAGCGATATCGGTGCCGATGTCGCTGGTTGGCACCTTCATGATTCTGTATGTGCTCGGCTACACCCTCGATAATCTGTCGCTGATGGCACTGATCATCGCCGTCGGCTTTGTCGTCGACGATGCGATCGTCATGATCGAGAACATCGTGCGGCACATCGAGGAGGGGAAGCACCCGATGCAGGCCGCTTTGCAAGGGTCTGGCGAGATCGGTTTTACGATCATGTCAATCTCGATCTCGCTGATCGCGGTGTTCATACCGTTGTTTCTGATGAGCGGCATTGTCGGCTTGTTGTTCCGCGAGTTTGCCGTCACCGTCGCTATGGCGATTCTCGTCTCTGTCGTTGTCTCGCTGACTTTGACCCCTATGATGTGCGCCCGCCTCTTGACGGCGGAGAGCGGAACGCGACCGGGCCTCATCTCGCGCACGCTTGAGCATTTCTTTGATTGGCTGGCCGCAGCTTACGATCGCGCGCTGGTCGTCGCACTGCGCCACCGCTTTGTCACCTTGCTGGTCATGATTGCGACGATTGTCGCGACGCTCGTTCTGTTCGTCGTGATCCCCAAAAGCTTCTTCCCGCAGGAAGACACCGGCCTTATTCAGGGCATTGCCGAGGGCGCGGAAAACATCTCGCCGGAGGCGATGAAAGATCGCATGCGGGCAGTTCTGGCGGTGGTAACGAAGGACCCCGCGGTTGCCGCGGCTAATGCCTATATCGGCCCAGGCGGGCCGACCGTGACCGAGAATGACGGGCGTGTGTTCATCACGCTAAAGCCACCCAGTCAGAGGGTCGGTGTCGACCAGGTGATCGCGCGCTTGAACAAAGCGCTGCAGGCAGTCTGGGGCATCACCTTGTACATGCAGGCCGCGCAAGACATCACGATTGGCGCGCGGGTTTCCAAGACCCAGTATCAATATACGCTCGTCGATGTTGACAGCGACGAACTCGACCACTGGGCGCCTATCCTTTTAAAGAAGCTCCAAACATTGCCGCAGCTGACCGACGTCGCGAGCGACCAGCAAAGCACTGGGCGGCTCCTGAAAGTCGAGGTCGACCGCCAGCTCGCGCAGCAGCTGGGTATCAATCCATCGGTCGTTGATTCGATTCTTTACGATGCGTTCGGCCAGCGGGTCGCGGCGCGCATTTATACGAGGCTAAACCAATATTTCGTGATTCTCGAAGTCGAACCCGATTTGCAGCTCGGACCCAACGCGCTGACGCGGATTTATGCGACATCGTCCAGCGGCAAGGAAGTGCCGCTCAGCGCGTTCGCTAAGATGACCTCGACGGTTGCACCGATTGCGATCAACCATCAGGGCCAATTCCCATCGGTAACGTTGAGCTTCAACCTTCCGCCGAACGTCTCTATCGGCGCGGCCGTGACGGCAATCCAGCAGGTCGCGAAAGAGCTGCACCTGCCGGCTTCGATCGCGACGGGCTTCCAGGGCAGCGCGCAAGCCTTTCAGACTTCGCTAAGCAGCACACCGATCCTGATCCTCGCCGCACTGGTCGCGGTCTACATCATTCTCGGCATGCTCTACGAGAGCACGATACACCCGATCACGATCATCTCGACCTTGCCCTCGGCCGGGCTCGGCGCATTGTTGACCTTGATGCTGTTCGCCATGCCGCTCGACGTGATTGGCATTATCGGGATCATTCTGCTGATCGGCATCGTCAAGAAGAACGGCATCATGCTGGTCGACTTTGCGCTGGTCGGCCAGCGCGAGCGCGGGCTCAGCACCGAGAAGGCGATCCACGAGGCATGCCGCCTGCGCTTTCGCCCGATCTTGATGACGACGATGTGCGCATTGCTCGGCGGCGTCCCGTTGATGCTCGGCACCGGTATCGGCTCGGAAATCCGCCAGCCGCTCGGTTATGCGATCGTCGGCGGCCTGTTGGTGTCGCAGCTGCTGACATTGTTCACGACGCCGGTCGTCTACATCTACATGGACAGCTTAGGCAATTGGCTGGGCCGCGGTCGAGCAGCCGCCGTTGAGGCAAATGTCCCGGTGCAGTAGGCACGGGACCGGCAAAAGCTGCGGGCCGCCAAGGAAAGGGAGCGCACCGCGCGCAAATCACGCAATGTCCACTAATGACCCAAAGCGGACACCGGACCGCCCCTGAAAGTCGGACGCGTACAATCACGCATCCTCTCCGTGGTATTGGTGATCCTCTCCATGGCATTGGTGGGTCGAAAGGCCTAAAATAGTAATGAGTTCGGGGGCCGAGCGGGAGCAGGTCCCATGTCAAACGACAACGAAGGTCCGCCGGAACGCCAAGCACATGATGAAGTCCAGACCGATTTTCGGTCAGATTTTGTCCTGATCGCCGAAGGCAGGCCCCCGTCCCGTATCGCACTGGCGCGCGAGCGGATGCTCATCAGTCGCCTTTATGTCGGACTTTTACAAAGCATTACCGACGACTATGGCGCGGCGTTTGTCGCTCAGAGCGACAGCTTGGCTTATCGAACTATTGGAATTTACGTATTTCTGCGCACGGTTCTGTGCGCGCCAGCTCGCGCAAGCCAGATTGCGCATGCACTACGGTTGCCGCGCGCGGCGGTTCTAAGGCGCCTGCAAGAATTGGTGAAGCACGGCTATGTGGAGCGGGTTGGTAACGCCTATCGGATCACCGACAAGGTGAACATTCCGGATCTACAAAATAAGTTGCAGCGTCGCATCAATATGGTGATGGAGACCGCAACGAAGCTCGCCAAGATTGGAGAAACCAAAGGCGCAATTGGACACTAGGGAATGGATCCCCATTTCAGACAGTGCGAAGCCCTTGAATTGTTGAGAATTCGGCTAGGCCTCCGGATTAAGTGTAAACAGCTCCTGAGGATGCGCAACACCCCTTAACACGTATCGTCCCACCGAAACGAGCCGACGTTTAATGTCCCCGACACTGGCAAAAGCCGACGACATCAGAACCGGCTGATCAACTGAACGGCACATTGCCGCAATGCGGCTCACTTCGTTCACCGCCGGACCAATAACGGTAAAATCGAGTCGCTCGCGACTCCCGACATTGCCGTAAAAAACTTCGCCGACATGTAAACCAAGATACATTTCCGTAACCGGCTTGCCCTCCGCTTCTCGGTGCTTATTCAAAGCGACGATGCCCTCGCGCGCCGAGATCGCCGCAGATAGTGCCGCCGTGCATGCATGCGTTCTGTCTTCCGCGGCGAAAATGGCAAGAGCACCGTCGCCGATCAGCTTGAGTACATCGCCGCCGTGCCCGTGTATCGCCGAGACGATGACGTCCGAATAGTCATTCAATAACGGGATTACCTGTTCCGGCGCGGTGTCGGTGATACGCGTGAAGCCGCGCAAATCACTGAACCAAACAACGGCTTCGATTTTATCGGCGACACCGCGCAGAATCCGTCCGCTGAGAACGCGCCGGCCGGCGTCGCGGCCGAGGTAAGTTTCCATCAGCGCTCCGGTCATGCGCGTGAGTGCTACCGATTTGATGGCGAGCGCGAGGTAGGGCACCAGCCGCTCAAGCGCTGCTATTTCGTCGGCGCTGAACCCGGCCGGCACTCTTGTCGCCCATGACGAGTAGACGCCGTCCATCTCGCCGATAATGCCATTGGCGGCAAAGCGGTTGATGATGGCGACGTAGTCGGTCACGCCTTCTGCGTACAGGTCTGATAGCCAGGCGAACTCGTCTTTGGTGGCGGCGTTCAGACGGCGACGCAACAGCGAGTCGCCGGTTTCCAGCATTCGGTAGAATGGACTGTTCCGCCACCGTGCGGCCGCCTGAACATCCTTGGGATCAAAACCAGTGGCGGCGAGCCCATCTGGGCTGGTGCGGCCGTATTCAAGGAGAGGAGGTTGAGCGGAGTCAGGCCCCCAGCGGAATAGCCGACCCTCGTGGACAGGATGAAGGGTGTCGATCAGCACGACGGTACGAAACAGCGGTAGTCCGGCCGCGAGGCAGCGGTCGCAGAACCCGGACACAATCTCAGTCTCGGAAGTGCCGGCCAAGCCAGCTTGCGTCAGCCATGCAGACAGTTCAGCGAAGAACAGCTCGTTCATGGCAGAATTATACAGCGCCACCAATTGTCAGGAGAACAAACATGCCGGACCACATCCGTCCTTATGAGCCCCTCAGCTCGGAGAATGCGGCTCTCGTTCTGGTCGATCACCAGGTCGGGCTCATGACCGGAGTGCGTGATTAGTCGATTTTGGCACGGCCTATGGGCGCCCAAGGGCACGCCGCAAAATGTGATCGCCAAGCTCAATTCAGCGATTCGCGTCTGCCTTGCCGATCCCCTGGTGCAGGATCGCTTCAAAAAAGTCGGACAGGAAATCTGGCCACCGGATTATCAAACCCCTGAAGCACTGGCGACACGGCAAAAGGCCGAGATCGCCCGCTGGACGCCGATCATTCTAGAGTCCGGTGTCAGGGCCGAATGATCTGAGCTTTTGCGGCGGACGAACAGCCGAGGGTTGCTTACTGACGGGAGCAATTGGCGGTGTGCCCATGCCGCGCTTTTCCTTTCACTGTGTTAAACGCGCAACACCTCCCCCGAACAATCCATGTTATTAAACACATATCTTTCGGGGGCACTGCCATGAACAAGTTGGCAACTTGCGTTGTCGCCATCACCGGTTTTGTCGGAACGTCCGCGTTTGCGGCGGATATGGGGGTGCCGGCGGCACCACCACCCGCGCCTGTCTGGAACTGGACCGGTTGGTACGTGGGCGTGAATGCCGGGGCCAGCATGGGCAGAGCCAAGACCGACTTCAACCGCGACCCTGTTACGGTGGTGATTAACGGTGCCTCTGGCAGCAGTCCCAGTTTGGCTTTGTCCAACACGGAGTCCCCCGACGGATTCATTGGTGGGGGTCAGATCGGCTATAATTACCAGCTCTCGCCGATTTGGGTCGTGGGATTTGAGGCCGACTTTCAAGGTGCTGCCGAAAAAGATAGCAATACTTTGACCAATCCCTTCGAACACCACCCCGATGGCTTTCTAGCAACAGGGACAACCGTTACAGACTACGCGACAAAAATAGAGTGGTTCGGCACAGCGCGCTTGCGTGCTGGTTATGTGTGGGGGAATGGGAACGTATTTACCTATGTCACAGGCGGGCTGGCCTACGGCAAGGTAGATTTAGAGGGAACGCAAACAGTCAGCGGTAGCGTATGTGGCGTAACAGCAGGTACCAGTACCTGCAATACTCCGAGCACTCCGTTCTCGATTGGCCACGCGATCGGTCACTCCAACGTCAACACCGGTTGGACGCTGGGCTACGGCACGGAGGGCCGGTTGGCTTTGACTAACTGGACTTGGAGAGTTGAGTCTTATTACATGGACCTTGGCCACCTTAACGATACAGATTTAATCGTCGGCCCCAGGGTTTCTGCGAGTGGAGGGCAAGTCACCTCGAACACCCATTTCACCGACTGGATCCTTCGCGGCGGGCTGAGCTATCAATTCCACTGATCCGATTACGGCTTCCCGCAACAGTTCCGGCAGCTTGACGATATTCGCCGCGATCCACCGTGCCTTGTCGCGCGTCATTGCGAATGATGGGCCACCTGCCCCTCATCACCGCCGCCGCCGTTATCCTCGATGAACTCGATGAAGTCGCTGATGCACAAAACTTCAGGATATGACGGCGCGCGGTTCGCAAATTAATTTCTAGCTTCAAAGAGATACGGGAGATGAGGCGCAATTTTAATTCGCACAAAATGCAACTACAACTTGTTGACAAGGATCTTGCCACTCTTGTTTGTATTAACGCAAATAGAAATGACGCCGCGGTGCCGGATCAAGATCCGGTCTCTCCACGGTGCTCATTCACAAATTAAGGCTGCCGGCTATTTCACATCGAAGGATCGCGCCGAGAACCTACGCGGCCTTTTCCAGGAGCGGCTGCGACGGTGCTGGCAGCGCCGCCGGCGCCATTGATTTGATCGCTCGCACATAGGCTAATTTCTTGTAAAGCGGAGTGATCATTGCATCCAGTCGGTCCTCAATGGCCAGCCGTTTTTCCAGGTGCTCGAGCGTCGCCACCTCACCCAACTCCACCAGCTCGAGTGCGCCGCCCAATTCGGCTCGAATTCTTTTATCTGCCCGTCGATGCGCAGCCTTCAATTCTTCGGGGGTAGGGTTTTCCGGGTCTGGCTCAAACGCAAACCCGAATAAACTTCGCACTTCAGGTACCAACTCGGAGCGAATTGCGTTACGCCGAGCCCGCGCCCGCTCTGCCAGGTCGTAGGTGAAGAAGTTTTGCCGGCGCCATTCCAATAAAACAATTTGCTCGCCGATATCCTCCTCCAGTCGACCGACCAGATTGAGCTCGGCGAACATTTGTTTTCTGAACTTCCGGAATTTGGCCCGACTCTCGGTCGGCAAAAGTCCAAGTCCTGAATAGATGCCGTGCTTGAGAGCCGGCGGAACAAGTTTGCTATTTTTACGCACGGAGGTGCCCTCCTCAAAGGGGGTTGAATCATTGCACGCCTCCAGGAAGCGTCCTCGCGAGAGGTGTGATTCGCTTCCGCAAAGAAGACGCAAGCATATTTGGACCCTCTGCACAAAGAGACCGGCAAAAAAAATTTTCGCAGCTTAACGGTTGTTTTGGCCTGCGCTGCCCGGCCTGCTTTAGCCCGCTTATGTGCGGCGCTGCCTATGTACAGCGCTGCCTATGTACAGCGCCTGTCTATGTACCAGCGTGCCTATGTACGGCGGCTCGCTATGTACAGCGCTCCCTATGTACGGCGCTCCCTATGTACGGCGCTCCCTATGTTGCATAGCGCTCCTTATGCATAGCGCTCCTTATGCATAGCGCCCCTTATGCATAGCGCCCCTTATGCATAGCGCCCCTTATGCATAGCGCCCTTATGCATAGCAGTCCTTGTCCGGCCAAATGGGTTCGTTTTGTAAATTTCGCGATCGAGGGGGATAGTGCCGCCCCACTCAGTCCTGTCTCGGGCTAGCTCTTTTTCTGGTGCCGCTTTCGTAGCCGCACCCCGGGGCCACTGCTGTTCTCGTCAATGAACTCCACGCCGGCGCTTTCAAACGCTCGGCGAACCGCGAGATCATTCGCAAGCGTCATCGACGTTTCGTTTTCTGCGCCTTCAGCGCGTCGAATGGTTGCGAGGCCCAAAGCAGCCTCTCGAGCAAGCTCCTCAGCACTCCATCTCAATAGGCCGCGGGCAGCTCTAATTTGGGAGCTGGTCAAGGGCTTCAGCTTACCAGTTGACTTCATTCGGATCGTACGATACGTTTCGGATCATATGATCCGATGATGGAATCGGCATGATTAGGAAACGTCATTTCTCTTCA
>Ga0310909_10000450_pt1 | contig 21156 bp, 15 predicted proteins | sample GREbulkMGT000H_FD_203449 | JGI IMG/M metagenome (GOLD analysis project Ga0310909, IMG submission 203449) | Lab enrichment of tropical soil microbial communities from Luquillo Experimental Forest, Puerto Rico - GRE.bulkMG.T000H | ecosystem: Environmental > Terrestrial > Soil > Tropical forest >... | reverse complement strand
GACTCTCCGTAGACGCCGGTTCCGCGCTCGCTGTGGCCAAAGACGCCATATCCGCCCGCGTCGTTTCTGCCCACCGCCCCGCTCTTCTGATCGCCAGTTGAATAGCCAAAGACACCGTCGCCCTGCGGTGCGCGGCCGAGGACACCGACGCCGTCGTTGGTCGAATCAGAGATCCCCAAAACGCCAGCGCCCCCCGTTTCGGCGCTCGCGACACCAACCACACCCCCGTCGCCCCAGTCGTAGGTTCCACTCGGCGAGATGCCCAGCACGCCGGTGCCGTTTTGCGTTTCGCCCTTGACACCTGTGCCGCGGTTCACGGCAACACCGTGCACGCCGATCATGCGGTCGCCTTCGACGGCGAGCGATTCTCCGTAGATGCCGGTGCCCTGCTCACTGTGCCCATAGACGCCGTAGCCGCCGGCGTCGTTCTTGCCGACGGCCCCGCTGTTGTCGTTGCTTGTGGAGTAGCCGAACACACCGTCGCCGGCTGGCGACTCGCCGTAGACACCAGTACCTCGCGCACTGTGCCCATAGACGCCGTAGCCGCCGGCGTCGTTCTTGCCGACGGCCCCGCTGTTTCCGTCGCCCTTGGTGTAGCCGAAAACGCCGTCGCCCCAGTCGCTTTCTGCGTGTAGGCCGGTGCCAGCGTGGAGTGCGATGGCCTGGATGCCGTCGCAGCTGTGGTCAGAATCGTATACCTGGCTCGCCCTCACCATTAGGACGTAGCCGCCGTCGTAGTGGCCATGGCGGTCGACGACGCCTCGCAGTTCGGTGGCACCATCCGAATCGTTCAGCTGTCCAAGGCTAAGCCAATTGCCAATGCCCATGGGAGTCCCTCCTTGTGTTCTGTGGCGGCCCCCGGTGGGCCGCCGACACAGGTAGGAGCACCACCCCGGGGAGATGCGGACACTTTTTGGGCAGTATTTTTTGTGAGCTTTCACCACCCTGTTCGGTCGGTTTGGTGTCGACCGCTCACCGGCGTGCAACCCGGCCATCAGATTCGCGTCGTTCAGTGGCGAGGCGGACAGCGGGTGCTGGTCGATCGGCCACCTCGTTGGACGCGAGCGCCGAAATCGGATCACCTCGTGCATGAGTCGGCGTGTTGGCGGCGGTCCGTCTCGCAACCCTGGATCGCGGCTGGCGGCGGGCTAGATTACCCGTATGCGAATTGTTCGCCTTTTCGGTGTAGTCCTGACGATCCTCACAGCGGGGTTGCTGCTGGCGACCCCCGCCGGCGCGCAACCGCCGTCCAAGCTCACGGATCACATCACTGACAACACCGGAGCGCTGACGGATTCCGATCGGGCGGCGGTCAGCTCGGCAATCGACCGGCTCTATCAGGCTCGGCACATTCAACTGTGGGTGGTCTACGTCGACAACTTCTCCAGGTTCAAACCCGAGAACTGGGCCGCCCAAACCCGTAGCGCCAGCGGGATGGGTGACCACGACGCGCTGCTGGCCGTGGCCACGAACACCAAGCTGTACACGTTCGTGCCGCCGAAGGTGCAGTACCTCACAACAGACGAGTTAAACAGTCTGCAGTTCAGACAAATTGAACCGGCGGTGGCCGCTAAAGACTGGAGCCGCGCGGCGGTCGCTGCGGCTGACGGGTTGAACAAATCGGCAAGCTCACCAAAGCGGAACTGGCTGCCGATCGCGATCGGCGTCATGGCCATCGTGGTCGTACTCGTGGTGGTTCTCCTGCTCTTTCGCGCGCGCCGCAGCCGGCGCGCCGCGGGGCACGTGAACATTGACGGGAGCGATCATTCGTTGGGGCAGGCGTTGTCCACCGCGGAGGCCAGATTGCGCCAAATCTCCGACTACGTCGCCAAGCATCACGAGAGCATCGGCGCCCAGGCCCAGACCCGGCTCGAAGAGGCAAAACGGCATTTGGCGGCGGCTCACGGCAAGCAAGCAAGCAACGAGCTCGAAGCCATTGCCCATGCCAACGGGGCATCGACGCTGGCCGCCCAGGCGCAAACGCTGGCAAACGCCGATGTGCTAGGACGGTGCTGATGTAGGGCCCCTTGGGGTTATTTTCGGCGGCATAGCAGTTTGGACTTTTCGGCGGCATTTGAAATTGCCCCTGGGTGTGGGGCTGGTGTTCGGGTCAGGCGATGGCCCAGCCGTCGGGTCCGTGGTGCAGACCCAGGGTGGCCAGGCGGGCGAGGTTGAGGGCGCTGGCTCTGGTCAGGATGTCGGTCAGGATGCGTTTTTTGCCGCGGCAGCGCGCTTTTCGGCCGCCCCAGGGACGGCGGGTGAAGTGGCTGATCTTGCGTTCCACGATGGGCCGGTTGGCCCGGTAGTCCTGCTGCCAGGCCGGATCTTGTTGGCGAGCTTTGGCGTGTTGTAGGGCGGCCTCGTGGGGGTGGATGCTTATCACCCGTCCGCGGCGGTCTTTGGTGCATTGTGCTCGCAGCGGGCAAGACGTACACAGCGCACCGAAGCGAGCGACACGATGGCGCAGACCAGAGCGGATCGCCACGGTGTGCTGAGCCGGGCAGGTGACGGTACCGGCGGCGAGGTCAATGGTGAACCGGTCTTTGGAATAACCGTTGGCGTTGCGCACCGGGGGCACTTTGGTGCGCACGTCATGACCCCGTTGAGCCTGCTGCTCCAGCGTGGCCCCGTTGGCGTAGGCCGAATCGCCGTACACCTCAAAGCATTTCGATTCTGAGTCGATGGTCGGATCGCTGGGGTTGTCGGCGCCGGTGTTGGCGGCCGGCTCACCAGCATCCGATTCGACGCCGGCGGCGGGTTGACTTGTTACGGGTTCAGCGTTGGCCGGTGCGCCGCTGCCATGTTGATCCAGCAGTTCGTCGATGACCTCACGGTCGGCGGTGTTGGCCGCGGTGACGGCCACGGCGGTGATCAGCTCATCGTCGGGATCGACCCCCAGATGCGACTTGTACCCATCGAAGGTCCGCGCCCGCGACTTGTGCCCGTGGCGGGCCTCGACGTCCACGGTGGAGATCAGCCGATCGCGGGCCACCCGGCGCGCAACGCGAAAGATCCCATCATCGCCAGCCTCGACATCTTGGCCGGCCACTAGCCCCAACAACTCACCAGCCTCGCCCAGGACACCGTCCAACTGGCGGCCATCCAGCGCCGCCAGCGCAGCCTGAGCGTCACGCACCAACGCATCCACCAAAGCTTCGCGGGCTTTGGGGTCGTCCCAGTCGCACGGTGGTTTGCCCAAGCTGGCGTAGTCATCGTCGCGAGTTAGCACCGCGCGCACCGCGCACGCCAGCGCCGGATCCACCTGCTCGGCTGCTGTCAGCACCTTGCGGATCGCCGCCCGCAGCTGGATCACCGTGTCCTGGGTGGCCACCGCATCAAACAACGGCGTGGAATCCAGGACCCGACGCCGTCCCCGCAACAACCCGGCCGCCCGAGCGGTGGCGTTGACATCGTCGAACAATCGCCGCGGCCGGTCCGAAGCCCGCAGCCGGTTACGCATCCCAACGAGCACCGTGGGATGAAACGCCGGCGCGTCCACCGTCAAACCCGCAGCCGCTTTCCAGCGCAGATCAAACGCCAACCGGTCGCAGGCCTCCCGATCCGAAAGTCCCTCGTAGGCCTGCAACAACATCACCGTGGCCACCACCCGCGCCGGCACCGTCGGGCGGCCCAACGCCGAGCGCTTAAACAAGTCAGCGAAATACTCCTCGCCGAACAGCTCACCGCCATGCTCTGCCAGCAGCAGATAGATACTGCCTACCGGCAGCTGATCACCCACCAACAACATCGCGTCATCAAATCGGCCCTGCCGGTTTTCACGTCCCAACGCCACACACCAATTCTCCAGCCACCCCACGCCAAACCCGCCCCGGCACGCCGAAACCCCGGCTACAAAATCAGCACCGTCCTAGCGGCGCATCGCACGCCACGACGTCGAGGCAGCGCATCTACGCGATGATCGGTGGGATCACCATCGGCGACCGCTGAGCGGCGGTCGGTTCAGACCCGCACGAGGCCCGCAAAAGGGAGAAGGCCCGCAGACCATTTGGTGTGCGGGCACAAGAACCTGCTCCGCTCGGTCTTGGTCGCGGCGGAGCTACCGGGTAGCCGCCCGGCAACCAAAGATGGGTACGACCTGGGATGTGCGGTTGGGACGCGGCCGCGGTGCGTGGAGCCGCGCCCTGATGCGGCCCGTCCGGCTGAGTCGGTCACGCCGATCGACGGCTACCGCGATCTGTAGGCCCGGGTTCTGGAGACGGCCGGCTGCCAGTCGCGTGCAATAAAGAACACGTCGATGGCAGCCCGAGCAGTCCTCTACGCTAGCCCGCTTTGCCAGCTGGTGCGACGGTTAAAGCCGAGTACTACTCGGCTCGAAGTTGTCCCGCAGGTTTCTCCAGCGAGGCTCATATGAATGGCTCGATTGCTCCGCTTACATTTTTCACTTCCTGGCGCCCCGGGCCTGGATTCCGCCACCCAGCCAGATCTCGGGCTGGAGCCAGTACTGGCCACGGCTGGGCGGGGAGTTCTCGACGGCGCATTCGCCGTCCTGGACGCTCTTGCTCACGCCGATGACGGCCGTAGCATCGGGTCCGGCTGCCAGCGCTGCCCGATCCACAACATCCGCGGCCCCACCTCGCGCCCGCTACGCGTAGGTTTCAGTTCCGTTCTGCGACTTGCTTTTTGCTATTGCGGTGGCGGTGGTGGTGGCACCGGATTCGAGCTCGGCGTGGTTGTTGTCGGGCCGAAGCACGAAGGCGGAGGCGGGTTAACGTAACATGGGTCGCCTGGCTCAGCGGGCGCGGCCGTCGCGCTCATGAGTGCAACGACCGCAGCGGTAGCACCCACTAGTGCCAAATGTTTCCGAACGTTCCGATTTCTCATGACGTCCTCTTTCCCGATCCGGCGACCGCTACCTCACTTGCCTCCCGCATCTGGCAGACCCTTGCAAAATTGCTTGTAACTACTCATGTTGCTTGAAAGTTTGCTGCAGATGAGATCTTCGAACTTGGCGGGTAATGGTGACCATAAATGAAGATTTCCGTCCCCGCTACCGGACAGGATTTGATCGCCTTGGGGACTGAACGCGACGCCGGAGACCCAACTCTTGTGTCCCTCGAGAGGAGCGCCGATCAGCCGGGGGGTACCGGTCGAGATATCCCATAGCCGCACCATTTCGTCCGCACCGCCGGTCGCGATCCACGGATGCACATGCGCGAAAGCCAAACTCAATACGGGATTCTGGCCGATGTGGATTGGGGCGCTCTGCGGCTGGCGGGTTTTGACATCCCACAAGCCGATGGTTCCGTCATCAGCGCCGAAGGCAACAACCGGGTCTCGCTGAGGACTGAACGCGACGCTGCGGATTATTCCGGCGTGGGCATCCATCGGTTCGCCGTTTTCTGACAGTGGCCGCACGTTCCACAGCTGCAGAAGACTATTGGGCCCGTTGAGGCCAGCGCCGGAGCCGGTCACCAGTTGGCGACTGTCGGCGCTGAAAGCGACACTCCACAACTGATATGGCGATGGCCGACCATCGGGGCCGGTCTTGTGGGCGACCCGCACGCCGACGGGCTCGAGGGTCCGTGCATCCCATAACCGTACGACCGCGTCGATGCCAGCCGCGGCGATCATCGACCCATCCGGGCTGACCGCGACGCTCTGAACGTCTGGCTTCGGCAACTCGCCTGAGCCAGCGGGGTCCCGGCGTAGCGTTGTCGGTTGCGGGCGATTCATATCCCAGAGAAGGACTGAGCCGTCCTTCTGGCCGGTGACAATTCTGCCGTCGCGGCTGAAGGCCAGAGCGTTTATCCGTTGACGCTTCGGGTCGCCTGGTGCGCCGAGCCGCCGAATGAATTCCCATGTTCGTGCATTCCACAGCTTCACCGTGCCGTCTTCCCCGCCCGATGCGACCAGGCCACCATCGGAGCTGAACGCCACGGTATCGATCTTGCCCTGCTTAGCCGGTGTGGGCAGTCCGGTTATAGCGTCCCACACTCGCACCGAGCCGTCCCGGCTTCCCGACACGATCCGAGTGCGGCCGATCGCAGCAACCGCCGACACTGGTCCGTGATTGCCGACCAATGGATCACCAATCGGCGCATAGTCTTCCGCGTCCCAAACGCGTACTTTGTCGTCCGCGCCACCGGTAACTATGCGACTACCGTCAGGCAAGAAGGCGATCGTGTTCACTTGATCGGCGTGCGCGGGAAATGCCGGTCCGATGACATCCAGATTTCCCCCGTCGAGCGCTTGAATATCGCCGCGTGACAACCCCACCAACAAGCGGTCACCCGTCGGGTTGTACGCAATGCTCGTCACCGACTGGTCGTACGCCCTCCACGACGCGATTTCATCGTTCTTGCTGATGTCCCACAGGCGCACTATGCCGTCATTACTGCCAGCGGCCAGCAGGTCAGCGGTTGGGCTGAAGGCCACACTCATAACAGTGCCGCCGCCGTGGTTCGCCGAGGGGCTGAGGGCGACGTCTCGGCCCGACATGCGATCCAAAACTCGGACGCTGCCGTCAGAACTGCCTGTTCCGATCCATCGACTATCACGGCTGAATGCGACGCTGTAGACGCTGGCCGAATGCTGCAACGGGTTACCCGCCGGCCCAAGACTGTTCGCGTTCCACACTTGAACGACCTTGTCGCCGTTACCCGTGACGATCCACTGCCCGTCCGGGCTGAATGCGATAGACACCGGGCCGGTACCGGCGGCGCCGACGTTCATCTGGCCAACCAATGAACCGCTGTTGGTATCCCATACTCGGACCGTGTGGTCGTCACTTCCGGAGAGAATGCGGCTGCCGTCGGGACTCGCCGCCACGCTGTCCACCCGCATGACCCGATCATCAGCCGCCAGTGGATTCTCAATGATCTTGAGTTCGTCGCGCCGAGTGTTGGCGACCTCCTCGGCCGCTGTCGGGCCCAGTGACGCTGCGGCGAGCAACTGTTGGAGGGCTTGAACGTCACCGCCTGCCCGGCTGCCTTGCAGCATCTGCTCGGCGCCGGATACTAGTTGCCAGGCACGGTTCTGTCGTTCACGCGACTGGTTTGTGCTCTTGTAAGCGTCGAATCTGCTCCAGGCGAATCCGACGGTCAACACGATTGCTGCTGCTACCAGGCCCGAGAACACGACCCTCCACCGCCGGCTCATCTCCTTGCGGCGTTTCTCCCTGGCGTTGGAGGCGTCCACGAAGGGGCGTGTCGGCAAGAGATGTTCACGGAAGTCGGGTCTATTCAGAAGGCGCTCGGCGTCCGCGACACGTTGACCCGGCAGCAGGTATTCGTCGTCACGGTCCTGGTTCTCCCACTCGACGGCATTCTGCTGTAGCGAGTCGGCCATCTTCAGGTCGGCGCGCTCCTCCTCGAGCCACTCCTTCAGCTCTTTCCATTGCCGCAGAAGGCTTTCGAGTGCGATCTCGACTACGTCCCCGCCTCGACGACTGTCCCTCATCAGTAGCCGCTTGTCGACGAACTCGTGTAACAGATCACCCGCCTCTTCGGGCAGGTCGTCCCACTTGGCGACGCGCCGTACCGGGACGTCGCTGTCGCGATGGAAGGTGGCGAGCCACGGCACGAAGGCTGGGCGCAGCCGAGCGAGTCTCTCCTGTCTCTTCTTCGGATCCTGGGACAGGATGGTGTCGACTTCCGTTTGAACGACGTCGCGCATCCCGCCCATCCGCTCGTATTCCGCGAGCGTCAGGTCGCCGTCGGCGCCGTACTCCTTGAAGAGTCGCGCCAAGGTCAGCGCCAGGAGCGGCAGCGTGTCGGCGCCCTCGGTGCAGTCCTCGAGCAGTTGGTTAACGAGCTTCGGGTCAACCGCGAGCTTGTTTCCACCTTCGGTGGCGCGACGGGCGGGTCCGACGATGACCTCCCGGAACTGCCCTTGCGGCATGGGCTTGAGGTCGTCGAACACCACGCTCTTGGCCTCGGCGAGCTGCTTGGCGGTCTGCAATGCTTCGTGGCGGTCGGTGCGGATCGTGATCGCCACGATCAACGACAGTTGTTGCGCGACGTCGGCCCGGGCGTGCAGGTCGATCATGTCGAGAAAGCGCGGAGCTTCCTGAACGGCGTCGTCGCTAAAAAGCTCCTCGGCCTGATCCACAGGTATCACCAACGTCGGAAGCCCTGGACCGTCAGGACTGTCCTTAGGGCCGGGGCGCCCCGCCGCCTCTTGGATATCGAGCAACAGTTCGCGTACGCGATTGGCGTCATTCAGACACGCCTCTTTGATGTCGGCCAGCAGGGGCCCCCCTAAGCCCAATCTTGTGCGGGTTGCATGGATCGCCGCGGCGAGTCCGTTCTTTCCCGTCAGCACATGGGTTTCCGGCCGGACGATCCTGTCGAGAACCACGAAGTCGCGATCGGTGCGGCGCAATCGCGGTAGGAGGCCCGCGCGCAAGAACGATGACTTTCCGCAACCGGACGGGCCAAGGATGACAAACAGCGGCTCCTCCGCCGACTTACGCATGCCCCGGAGTTTGTCCATCGCCCGAAGTAATTCGGCGTCCCGGCCGAAATACACTGCGGCATCGACTTCTTCCAACGGCTCCCAGCCGCGGTACGGCGCGCGATCCGGTTCGTCGGGGGGTGGCCATACAAAGGAGTCCGCACCAATGCCTTTTGTGATGATCTCCTCTTTCAGCCGTTGCAGGCCAAGGGCGGCAAAGGCGATCGGCGGTCCACCGTCATCGAGAGGGATCTTTATTTCATCGGTCCCGAACAGGTCTACGCGTTGCCACGCCTTGGTCGTCGCATCCGCGGATGACGGCTCCAGCCGGACACAGAAGATTCGCTTGTTGAGATACTCCGCATGGGCGAATTCCGCTAGGCATTCAGAGCGATCGGCCCAGCTCTTCGATGTCAAGCAAACGACGGCTTCACAGCTCTTCATGGCCTGCCTCAGCTGGTCTCTCCACTGCAGACCGGGACGCAGCCTGTCAGCGTCAAGGAAAATTTCGTTGGCCAGAGGGGGGTCCTGCTGTATTAGCCAGTCCTGCAGCGCTTTGGCCTCGCGGAGCTCGGCACTTGAATGACTAATGAAGATTCGGTACATGGCAGTTCCAAATCAGAAGGCGCACCAGTGCCTCGACGATGATCTTTCGATAGTTCACGGCTGTCACCTGCGCATAGGGTCGACGGGAGTGTAAGCGCGACAACCGTTCTTGTGCGCAATCTCGCCGGGCAGGCAGCGTATCGGTCAATGCGGTGACCATCCGCGGGTCAGCCACCGAGGCGAGGTAACTGGCCGCCCCCTCGAATCCGTAGTCTTCGGGGTTGTCCGGCCTCACTTTAGGCATCGAATACTTCCGTTCTGCCGGTCACTAGGGATCGAATTGTTTGGATGCCGGTGCGACGTCGCGGCGCCGGGGGACCATGGTTGGCCAATCGGGACGTCTTATCGACGATAAGTCGGAGTCATATGGTCATGTCAATCCGTCGAAATCTTCGCGAGGTCACTAGTTGCTGGTTGCAAATAGTCGTTTGCTGGTGGTCAGAAACCATTGAGCACCGAGCAGTGACGTGTTCACAAGGGATCGGTCCACTGAGCGGACCGCGCTCTTTCGTAAGGCACACCGATCGACGCGCAATGGATCGTTAAGTTCCGCACGCAGCGCCGCTTGCGAATTTAGTAACCTCGGCCGGAAGTGGCGGCGCCGTCAGCACTTCGACAGCGTTGCGGCCGAGCAGCCGGCCGAGTTCGGTATATGCAGCGAATTGGCCCTCGTTGAACCACTGATCCGACGTGCTGTCGTGCGGGAACACCTCACTGCCGGCTCCGTAGGTCAGCAACCAATCCGGACACCCCTGCCACAAAACAGCTTTCGCGAAGATAAGTGTGCCGGTCCTCTGCTCTACCGGCAGTCCGGACGCCGCGGGATATGTAATCCGTCCTCTGACGACGGTGCCATTTGTGATTCGGCTATTGAGTCGAGCGAACGCGTTGGTCTCACTGAACGGGACACCCGAGCCCGGCGCCAGGTTCTGCACCCCATAATCGCCGGAGTCTTCCAGTTCGATCTCCACCCCGAGTTCGGATTGAGCCAACCTGATTGCATCGGCCAAGCCGCAGAGCAACGGCGGCGGGTCTCCGCTGCCGTCGATGCAGAAGATTAGTCGGCAGCGCCGACGAAGCGCTTCCACCAGTCCAAGATTCTCGTAATGACCGCCGTCAGTGACCTGAACCAGGCTGGCGTCAATCGGATGACGGCCCAACAGTTCTCGATAGAAATAGGTGAAACCGCGTACAGTCGGCAGCGAACGTAGGAGCAAGTACCGCGGCCCGCTAGCCGGCGGTACGGGAGCCGGTTCCGCGCCGTCCGGGGACGCGGCCTGATCTCCTTGACTCGTCGTGTTTCGTAGCAAGTCAACATAGTTGGGGTTGGGCAGCCAGGTGCCCAACCTTGCGCCCGAAAGACACAAGAGTGTCTGGAAGCCGTTGTCCTGGCGCCCCATCGACGAGGCGAATGCGGCCCCGCTAACGGCGACGGCGGCCTCCACCGTAAGGTCGCGTTTGAGCCGAGGCGGGCACGCGCGCCACAGTTGTTCTGTCTTCAGCCATCCGAGTTCGGGCCCGCCGATGTACTTTTCATTGAACACATAGGACACGGCGTTCAGCCCCGGAGCCGGTTTAGCGTCGCCCGAAACGGTAGCTGCCGCCGCGAAGACAAATTCTGGGCCGCCCTCGACCTTGCCATAGGCGTGCAGCCAGGTCGGCTCTTCCTCCGGGTAAGGACGGGCCTTGCAAACCGCGGCGCCGTTGCCCCGACTGTCTGTGACGAAACGTCGTACGGCGAAGGTTCGAGCAAGCCTTGCCCGGTAGAACGGGTGCAAACTCAGTGACGTCATGTCGGCGGCCGATAGCATGAAAATCAGTGCGACGAGGATGATCACCCATACCGGTAGCCACGGCACTTGCTGGAGGTGCCCACCAATATGCTGGGTCAAGTGACCAAATACGGCCGCCCCCACCGACCCCAGGACACCGAGCCAGACGATCAGCACCGCGGTCAAACTGAGCGTCACAAGGATCACGGGCACCAACCCAGCAGGCAGCTTGTCGCGCCACGACCCACCGGTGATCTGGTCGACCGCTATCCGGTTGCGATATTTCCATAGCATGGCGACAAGCGCAGTCAAGTATTGCAGTCCCAGCAGACCACCGATTGCTCCGCCAAAATGCGAGTAGTGCGTGATGTTCACGTGCTGGCATGCCCACATGAGCGCTGGCAGGGCGACGGTAAGTACAACTATCACTCCGGTGAAACCCAACGCTGCCTGTGCCCCCTTAAGTAGGCCTAGCCGGCGTCGTTCGCTCTTCCAGCTGTAGTCCAGCCACTCGGTGAACAGCGCGCAGCCCAGAGTGAAGACCGCTATCGCTATGAAGACGCCCGCAGCCCACCAAGCGGCCGGGTGATGCACAAGCGACGGGAAGTAGTTTGAGGTGTTCCTAATGGAGGCCTCACTAATTCGTTGCTTGCCGTCGCTGTTGTATCGCGGCACCGGCACGAACGCCGCTATCGGGAGTGCGGCGAGCAGGTATCCGCCGGCGAATCCGAGTGCGACTGGCACCCAGAATAGTGTCACGACCGACGCCACAAGGTTTTTGAGCACTTCAAAGAGCGCGCGTATCAGCTCCGGTGCCGAATCCGCGATGTAGCTGGAGTGCTGTCGGACGTGTTCGAGCTCAACCGATCCTTTCTCGAATCTCTCCGAGAGCCGTAGCTTCCGGACTGGGTCACGTCGACTTGTCGGGGTGCCGGCGGGCTCATCGCCGCTGAGTACCTGCTCATCCGGTAGGCGCTGGCACGCCAGAAGCCGGGCGCCAGCGGTATATCCGCCGCCGGACACGGAGATGACGTAGTCGACGGAGTCGATGAGCTTGGGCTTACCGCTGCACGGCTCGTCTGACTCTGCCTGCATCGCGGTCACGCCGTCGTGGCACGTGTGGCCATACGGTGGCGCCGGGGTGTGTGCGCCTCCCGCATGACCGTGCTCTACTAATCGGTCTTCGACCGCGGCCGGGGCTGAGTCGGAAAAGACTTGAAGCGCACCCATCGCAACGCAGGCCGACCGTACTCCACCACCGGACAGGCAGATCGCTTGCACCGGTTGGCCTTTACGGCGCTCGATCACAGCCGCGGCACCGGGAACGTTATACGCGTTGACCCAGCTCCACTCGTCCCGCCGTACCGCATCTGGGCTCACGGTAGGGACCTCCGGCTCCGCCCAGCAATGGTCCCACCAGCACTGGCCTTGTCGGTTGGGCCGTAATTGGAGCCGTCCGAACGCACGTAAGGAAAGGACTACCAAAGCGCCCGGAACCGCCATGAATGCCACAACCAGCGAGCACGTCATGATGGTGGCCATGGCCGCGGTGGCGACAGTGACGACTCCGTTGACGCCGGTGTTGGGGTCAGAGTGCAGCAGTGTCCCGAGATACAGACCGAGGTCTTTGAGAAGATTGGCGGCGGCCGCAACGAGCAATGCCCATCGAGTGAATCGTCCGAGCAGTGCGCCGACTAGTGACGCGGTCAGTCGCGACATGATGACGGCACAGCCGCCAAGTGCGAGGACATAACCGGCGATCACGCCGAGGTTCGCAAGGATAGCCGGACCGATGTGCGGCGGTTGTGGGGGGCGATCGCCGACTATGTAACGCTGAATGTTGGGAAACTGGGCGAGAGGCCAAAAGTACCAACACAGTACGACACCGGCGACGATCGCGACGACTAGAGCCAGGATCGTGCGGCGACTCAGTGGTCCAGCCTCGTGTCCTCCGGACTCATCGTGCGTGATTGCGTTGTCCAGCATTCGCGAGCTGCCTATCGCGGCTAGGCCGTGAAGACCTGGAAGCCGACGCTGGACCCAACGAGATTTATTCGGTAATCGCATTTGTCCATGGGTGTCACCTGGTCGGCCTGCAGCGGGAAGTCGCTGAACTGAACGACGACGGTCGAATCATCCTGGTCGGCGAAATCGATCTCCGCCTGCCCGACGAAGGACTGGTTCGAATGCGAGTCGGTGACAGTCAGTACGTTGGCAGGCTTGGTGAACATTCGGCAATACCGGAACATGTTCCCACCTCCAGATTTTGATTGCCGGATGACCCGGGGGGTAAACATACGTCCTGCTTCGGGCGGGTGACATACTCCGGTCCGCTCAGCGGACCGCAGGTTTGCCAACTGCTAGCGGTCGACGGGGAATGGAAACCATCACGACACTTCGACAATCAAAGCATCAGAAGATCCTGCGGTTCAGCGAGCGCGGTCGCTGAACCGCTTTCGCATACGGCCCGAGGGAACGGCCAGAATGATTTCATAGCGTGGCACGGCAAAACTCAGGCCGACCATCAGGCACTCACACTCGAATCGATGGCCATAGGCTATCGATTTGCTTCACTCCGCATTTGCGGGGGGTGCCGGGGCAGCGTTAATACGCCGCGGAATGAGCGGTCCCGGTGAGTCCAGAGATCTCCGGATGTGCGACGTCAGCCGGCTGGCGGTCTCCGGCATTGGGTGCAAAGGCAGCATCGAGTTCGACTGGCGGGACGTCACAGCAGTATTCGTAGAGGCGGTGATGATTGAACCAGTCGGCTCAGCGCGGGTCGCCAACTCAATGTCTTCAATGGATCGCGCGAGGGCATGCCGGGTTTGATCAGCTCGGCCACTACCGATCATTGATCGTCTTGGCCAGTGCGTTGCCATCGGAGTTGCCGGCCGCCCCGAGCGAGGGCTGGATTTCCGATTCGCCTGGTGGACAAGGCCTTCGAGATTCAATATGCCATCTTGCTGGCGGGTCCAGATGGCGTGCTCGATCGCGCCAAGGACCATCGAGCGGCCATCGTCGCCGCGACCCGCCACCCCAGCATCCGCTGGCCGTACCAGGTCGACACGTCGGTGAGGTCTGCCACCCACAGCCGGTAGCTGCCGGTGGCGAAACGGAATCCGTACAAGCTGTCAAGCATCATGCCTCACAGCTTCTTTGCGAGTTGGATGCTCAACGGATGGCGAAAGCCTGGCCACGATCCGCGCGGCGACAGCATTGTTATTTGGCGGCCTGGGAGGTCTGGTGAAACGAAGGCAGGGTTAACAGCTAATTGCTTTTGCAAGACTTGCGCTGTGTCGGCGGTTCGAGGCGACGGCCCTGTTGAATAACGGGTATTGCCAGACTTTGTGCCGTCGCGCCGCTCGACGCCAGGTGGCCGGCCATCGCCGGCGACCTCGCACCCGAGGCGGGCTGAGACGGCGGCTTCGTGCTTTCACCGCATTGCTGGATTTCGTATCGGGGTCGGTGTAGCTTCACACCTGAAAGTTTGCTAGCAAGCCCGGAGGCACGGTCATGGTAGTGATCTGTTACATAGCCGCGAGTACGAGCGGTTGCATCGGGGTCGACACTGCACACAGGGGTACCCGACTACTCTAGACCGGCTTCACTGGCTAGGGGGAAGGTCAAAGCCGCGTCACCACCAAACGCGAAGTTGCCCCGTACCGGCTTAATCTGCAGTGAGGCCCAGATGGATGTCTCGGTATCTCCACCTCTATCAACTGTCGACGGCTTGGTGCTGGCTACCTCGCTTGCCGATAGCACCACCACGCCAGCGCAGTTGGCCGCACTGATGCCGGTAGCCGCGCCGGGGCGGGGAGTCCTCGAAGGCGCCTTCGCCGTCTTGGAGGCTCTCGCGCACGCCGACGAGGGTCTCGGGCTGACGGCACTGGCCCGCGCGAGCGGGCTGGCCAAAACGTCCGCGCATCGGCTCGCTGAACAACTCATCACGCTGGGCGCGGTGCAGTACGTCGAGCACTGCTACTACGTCGGGCCGCAGATGTTGCGTATCGGGCAGCGCTGGCAGCCAGACCCGCTGCTGCGCCGCTGCGCACAGGCGCCCGTCCACAGCCTTGCTGTGCAGGCGCGTGCCTTGGCGTCGCTGCGGATCCTGCACGAACAGCGACTCCGGTATATCTGTGCCGCTGCGCCACACGGCCACGCCTACCTGCCCTACCCCACCGACCCCGAATCGATCGCCCGCACCGCCACTGGGCGCGTCCTCTTCGCGACCCAATCCGCCAGCGAGGCCACCCTGCCTGACTGCTGGACCCGACACGAATGGGACCAGCTGCGCGAGTCCCTCCGCGATCCGCGCGCGGCGGTGATCGACCATCAGGACGCGGTTGCCGGCATATGTTGCGTATCGGCGCCCGTGCGGTGGCCGAATGGAGCCTGCGGCGGCGCGCTCACTGTCATAGTCGAGGCAAACAATCCACCCCCCAGCCTGCCCAGCCTGGTGTCGTATACCGCCAGCCGCATCGGCACTGCCCTTCAGCAACTAAGGCCTAGATAATGCGCTGGTGTTCCTGAATCCAGAACCACGGTTCGCCGAGATCCATTACTATTTGACATCCGCATAATACGCATATCTTGTATCGGATTAGGTAACCCCGTCCCGGGCCGCTGATCGACGACCATCCCGCAGTATCGACCACAGCGCGGGCCCCATAGGTCGATAGGAGCGGCCCATGCCAACCCCGGCATCCAACGATCCCGGCGCCCCTCAGCCGCCCGTCGCACCAACCATCAGTGCCCACGGGCACCTCGTCACGGGCTCAGGGTTTCTGCCCGTCCATGAGGTCACCATCCGGATCACCCGCGTAGGAGAAGACATCAGTGACTACCTGCCCTATGTGACGGACGGCGACGGTCACCTCTATTGCGAGCTACCCAATGGCGCCACGGGCACCTCGTACGTCGCCGCAACCGACCACCGCCAAGATCCTGACGGTGTGTGTGGCCGGCTGTGGAGCAACACCTGCACCGTCGTCGTAGCTGCTAACTAACCGGCTCGCGGCAACCGCGCGGCGATGCTCGTTTGGGAGGGGGGTCGGGCCGTGCCGTGCAACTCATGGGTCGGTCCACCCACCGGACCCGGCACTTGCCGCCTCCCAGGTGTGGGTGTCAAGTGGAGCAATCGTGCTGGGAATCGTTGATCGTCGCGATCGGCGGACAAGTGTTACTGCGGCCGGCACGACGAGGAGATCGGAGTCGGCATGCCTACCGACGCATCCGGCGATTACGCACCGGAGCCGCAGGTTCGGCCGGCCGGCCCGACCATTAGCGCCTCACGCGGCGCGTTCTTGATTACGGGCAGCGGATTCCTGCCCAACCAACCGGTCACCGTCCGCATCACCAACAGCGGCGACGGCGTCGTGGACTACCTCACTTACATCAGTGACGCCGACGGGCGCCTGGACGCGGCGCTGCCGGAGACCACAGTCGCTCAGACCTGGCACATCACGGTTACCGACCAGCGCCCCGAACCCGCCGGCGATTGCGGCTTGCTGTGGAGCAACACCGTCGTCGTGGCGTTCGCCCGCGCTGACGGTTCGAGCGGCCATTCTTCGAATCCGCTTGCGCCGCAAACCGCTGCGAAAGGCGACAAAGATAAGCAGGTAGTCGAGTAGTGTGCAGGTCCTACCGCGAACGCAAGAAGTTCGCAAGAATCTCGCGGCGAACTGGCAAGCGGTATGCGGCAGCCTAACCTGAGCCCAACCAGCCCTTGGGGTGTCGATATTCGTCGCCCCCGAACTCAAACAATTGTGGGACCATGGGGCGCACTGTCCGCTATCAAGAGCAAAGGTGGAGCAAGTGACCATTGCCCTGATCGTCATCGCCGTAATCCTGGTGATCCTCGTGTTATTCGCATTCAGCATCTACAACGGGCTCGTCCGCCTGCGGAACGGCTACAAAAACGCTTTCGCGCAGATCGACGTTCAGCTGACCCGCCGTCACGACCTGATCCCCAACCTCGTCGAAACCGCCAAGGCCTACATGGCCCACGAGCGCGGCACCTTCGAAGCGATCGTTCAGGCACGGAACGCCGCGGTCATCGCACGGGGGGCAGCCGCCGCCAACCCGGGGGACCCCAACGCCATGGGTCAGCTGTCAGCCGCGGAAGGCGCGCTCACTGGAGCTCTCGGCAAGCTGTTTGCGTTGCGCGAGGCGTACCCAGACCTCAAGGCCAGCCAGAATATGATGCAGCTCTCGGAGGAGCTGGCGTCGACGGAGAATCGCGTTGCTTTCGCCCGCCAGGCCTACAACGACTCGGTCATGACCTACAACAACAAGCGCGAAGTGTTCCCGGCTGTCCTGTTTGCGGGCACGTTCGGCTTCACCGCGGCCGCACCGCTGGAGGCGGCCGGTCCGGACGTGCGCGAAGCCCCGCACGTTCAGTTCTGATCTAGGAAATGGACTTCTTCGAGCGCCAGCGGAAGGTACGTGCGGCGTCGAAAAGGATGGTGTTCCTTTTCGTGTTGGCGGTACTCGCAATTACCGCGATTGTGAATTTCGCCGTCATCGCAGCGGTGGCGTCCCAGAAGGGTGCGACGCCGCAGCAGTTGATTGGGCTCTCGGTGGTCGTGAGTGGGGCAGTGCTGCTGATGATCGCCGCGGTGTCGATTGTCAAGACGCTGATGCTGCGCCACGGTGGCGGGGTCAAGGTTGCCGAGAGCCTCGGTGCGGTACCCGTACCGAATATGCCAACAGACCTGACCCTTAAGCGGTATCGCAACATCGTCGAAGAAATCGCAATAGCGTCGAGTACACCGGTGCCCGTGCTCTATTACCTGCCGTACGAACAGGGAATCAACGCGTTCGCCGCTGGATACACGCCGGCGGACGCGGCCGTGTGCGTCACCCAAGGCTCGCTCAACCGGCTCAACCGTGACGAACTCCAGGGTGTGATCGCACACGAATTCAGCCATATCGTGAATGGCGATATGCGGTTGAGCCTCAAACTCATCGGTGTGCTGGCCGGGATCACGGCGTTGTCGGTTATCGGCCGGGTGCTGCTGTATTCGGGTGACGGGCGGAGCCGCGACCGCGACAACAGCCTTCCGTTGTGGGTGCTCGGGTTGGTCGTTATGGCGGCGGGCTGGATAGGAGTTTTCTTCGGACGGCTGATCAAAGCTGCTGTTTCCCGTCAGCGGGAGTACCTCGCCGATGCATCCGCGGTCCAATTCACCCGGCAAACAAGCGGGCTGACGGGCGCGCTGAAGAAGATCGGTGGGCTCCAGGCCGGCTCCGTGTTGCGCAGCCCCAGGACCGAAAACGTCAGCCACATGCTGTTCGGCCAGGGCATGAGGTTCTCTGGGCTGTACGCCACCCACCCGCCGCTCATCAAGCGCATCCAGGTGCTGGAACCCAACTTCGCTCCCAGCAACCTCGACGAGATGCGAAAACGCTGGTTCTACCAGCCGCCGGACGGCTTGGCCGAGGACGCGGCGATGGGCTTCGCAGACGCTCCGGTACAGCAAGCTCCGGTACAGCAAGCTCCGCCGCGGCGCCTCAATGCCCGCGAATACGCAGCGGCCGTTGGCAACCCGACCGCCGCTTCGTACCAGGCGGGGGCGACCGCCCGCAAAGCGATCCCGCAGAACCTGACCGACCTTGCGCACAATCCCGCCGAGGCGGTTCCGCTGATCTACGGGCTTATCTTCGACCGCAACATGAATGTCCGGCAGGCCCAGTACCAAATCGTCGCCCGGTATCACGGCAAGCAGGTGGCCGATGAGGCATGGCGATGTTCCGCGGCGATGGTGCAGCACCTCGACCCGAGCTTGCGCCTGCCCCTCGCATCCATCGCGTTCCCCGCTCTGCGTGGTCGCCCCGAGGCTGAGACGCGGCTGATGACAACGGTTATCGGCGAACTGATCAAGGCCGACGGTCAGATCGACATCTTTGAATACTGTCTTGGCACACTCGTTTTCGTTAGCTTGCACGAGGCCCTGACGTCAGGATCGCCATGGAAGAGCAGGCGCCAGAGCCTGGCCAGCGCCCAAAACGCCATTTCCTGTCTCATCGCTGTGCTGGCGCAGACCGCTAACAGAGACCCACGGGTCGCGGCTGCGGCATTCCAGGCGGGAATCTCCGTCGCGTATCCCCAGGCACAGATTCCGTTCCTGCCAGCCCTTGGCATACTCGCGCTCGAACAGGTGTGGCCGGTGATCGACGGACTGGAAGGCAACGACAAGGCCACCGTTGTTGCCGCCGTCGTGACGACCGTGATGGCCGACAAGGTCGTCACCGAGGAGGAGTCAGAGCTGCTCCGGACCGTGTGCGGCGTGCTGCACTGCCCGGTTCCACCGGTCGTCTAGGGCGCCGCGAAACCCGAGGGTGCTTTTATTCGTCGTTTTGCGGCGCATTACACGTGTTAACGACTTGAAAATATGTGAGGTCGGAGCTGTGGGGGCCGTCACGATTCGTTGCCATCGTGGTTGCACCGATTAGGTCGCCCAGCAGCGCCTTTTCCCGCGCCTGTGGCAACAAGGTGACGCGCCTCACGGGCTCAATATGACCGCAGTGTTAAAGCAATCGCACAATCGCCGGTGGGTCCCGGTGCGATTTTTTGAGCGGCCAAAAACCTCCCTTACCCTCGGTAAATGACCGCACGATAGGTGCTGTACGAGAGGAGGCGCCATGGTCGATCTGAACGCGAATCGCCAGACCGGCGGCGACGCCTTGCTCAGATTCAGCAAATATTTTCATCGCGGAGAGATCTCCCCGGATCAACGTGCGCTACACAAGGTCGGTGGCCGGTCAGCGGACGACTTCTACCGGGACCGCTGGGCACACGACAAGGTCGTCCGCTCGACTCACGGCGTGAACTGCACCGGATCGTGCTCGTGGAAGATCTACGTCAAGGACGGCGTCATCACCTGGGAGTCCCAGCAGACCGACTACCCGTCGGTGGGCGCCGACAAGCCGGAGTACGAGCCGCGCGGCTGCCCCCGCGGAGCCTCGTTCTCGTGGTACACGTATTCGCCTGCGCGCGTGCGCTATCCGTACATACGCGGCGTCCTCCTGGAGTACTACCGTGAAGCCAAGGCGCGGCTGAACGACCCCGTGCTGGCGTGGGCTGACATCGTCGAGGACGCCGTGAAGTCCCGCCGCTACAAGGCCGCACGCGGTAAGGGCGGGTTTGTCCGGGCCGAGTGGTGGGAGGCCGCGGAAATGGCGGCCGCGGCGCACGTGCACACCATCAAGAAGTACGGCCCCGACCGGGTGGCCGGATTCTCCCCGATACCGGCGATGTCGATGGTCAGCCATGCCGTGGGGGCGCGGTTCATCTCGCTGATCGGCGGGTCGATGCTGTCGTTTTACGACTGGTACGCCGACCTTCCGGTGGCCTCGCCGCAGGTGTTCGGCGACCAGACCGATGTCCCCGAGTCGGCCGACTGGTTCGACGCCGGGTATTTGATCATGTGGGGCTCCAACGTTCCGGTCACTCGGACGCCCGATGCGCACTACATGACCGAGGCGCGCTATCGCGGCCAAAAGGTGATCGTGGTTTCGCCCGACTACGCGGACAACACGAAGTTCGCCGACGAATGGCTGCCGGCGCGGCCGGGAACCGACGCCGCGCTGGCGATGTCGATGGGACACGTGATCCTCAAGGAATTCTTCGTCGACCGGACTACCCCCTACTTCTCCGACTACGTGAAGAAGTACACCGATCTGCCGTTTCTGGTGACGCTTGACGAGCGCGACGGCGTCTGGCTACCCGGAAAGTTCCTCACCGCAGCCGATCTCGGCGACACCAGCGAAGGCGCCTCGTCCAAGACGGTGCTGCTGGACGCGCAGGCCAACCCGGTGGTGCCGAACGGCTCGCTGGGACACCGGTTCACCGCATCCGGCGAGGGCAAGTGGAACCTCGACCTGCACGGCACTGACCCGCTGCTCACGCTGCACGGCACCGACCGCGACGTGACTGCGGTGAACCTGCCCCGGTTCGACAGTGACCGTCCCGGCGTGCTGACGCGCGGCGTACCGACGAAGATCATTGCCGGGCAACGGGTTACCACGGTGTTCGACCTGCTGCTCGCCCAGTACGGCGTGCAGAGGGACGGCCTGCCCGGTGATTGGCCGATGCACTATGGCGACGCGAGTCAGCCATACACCCCCGCCTGGCAGGAGCCGATCACCGGCGTGCCCGCCAAGGCGGTCGAACGGATAGCGCGTGAATTCGCCGACAATGCGGAACGTTCGCGCGGCAGGTCGATGATTCTGATGGGCGCGGGCACCAACCACTGGTTTCATTCCGACCAGATCTACCGCTCGTTTCTGACGCTCGTGATGCTCACCGGTTGTCAGGGAGTCAATGGCGGCGGCTGGGCGCACTACGTCGGCCAGGAGAAGT
>Ga0310909_10000441_pt1 | contig 21334 bp, 20 predicted proteins | sample GREbulkMGT000H_FD_203449 | JGI IMG/M metagenome (GOLD analysis project Ga0310909, IMG submission 203449) | Lab enrichment of tropical soil microbial communities from Luquillo Experimental Forest, Puerto Rico - GRE.bulkMG.T000H | ecosystem: Environmental > Terrestrial > Soil > Tropical forest >... | reverse complement strand
GCGAGCCGCGCTTTCTTCAACCTTACGTCATAGTACTCGCTGAGATTGTCGACGCCCACGACCTGCTCGCCCCGCTGCAGCAGCGTTCTCGCAACGTGGAAGCCAATGAATCCGGCAGTGCCGGTGAGCAGGATCGTCATGACGCTCTATTTTCTCCGGCGGTGTCGTTTCGTGCAGCCGGGGCGAAGCGATATTTGAGCCGGCGGGCAAGATCCTCCAAGCGAAAAGCCAAGCGCGGCTGCTGGACGACCTGCCACAGCATCGGCTCGCACCGGGTGGCGAAACTCTCCTTTAAACGATTTCGGCCAGCCATGAAGTCGTACACCTCTGCACCGGATATGAAAGCGTGCCGGATCGACAGGGCATGTGTGACGACCCCGGGCCGCTCGCGCCGATCGGCATCATCGAACCCGCTTTGGTAAGCATAGATGCGATTGCCTAAGCGAAAGTTATAAAGATAGCCGATGACCCGGTAGCCAGCACAAGCTTTGAAAAGCTGGATGCCGCCTTCGCCAAAGGTGCGCTCGATCAGCAGCCGGTGAAACGGCTCGAAAAACTGGCCGGTAAATGAATGCGAGCGACCCCGGCGCTCCCAGGACGCGCAATGCAAGGTCTTCATCGCATCAAACCAGGCGAGGGCTTCCCCTACCGTTGCCGCCTCCTCCAGGGAGAGCGGGCCAAATCGCTCGAACTGCCGTTGCGCGCGCCGTAGCTGCTGGCGTGCATTGGCGCTCAGCACGGGTCAACCTCGCCGCCCGTCTGTTCCAGGCGGGCGAGGTCGACCGAAAACGAGGGCACCGCGGTCTGTCCGCTTGCAAGGCCGTACCTGCGCAGCGCTTCCGCAGGCAAGCGCACGAACGAGCCACTGAGATGGAGCTCGTCGCCCTCATCGCTAAGACCCGCGAACCATGCAAGCAGGTTATCCCAGATCACCGGCTCGTAAGCCGGCACTGCAAGAATGCCGTTGTGCTCGATCGTCAACGAGTCGAAGCGCGGATCGCCAGTCTCGTTTATATGGAGCCCGCGTGAATGCACCAGGCCAAATTGCCGGCGTGAGTCGCAAGCCCCCAGCAAGGCCAACGCGACTGTCTCGCCCTGCGCGATGCCGCGCAGCAGCTGCGGCCGGCTCGCGGGCGGCAGGGCGGTCAACAGGGTGCCGATCCACCGCCACGACGTGAAGAACGAGGGATGCCCGGCGGCTTCGAGCACGCGCCATTCGCGTTCCAGCACGGCTAGCGGCGGCAGCGCCTCGCGACTAAACAGGATCGCGCGAGCCGCGCCGATCTTCTCGCCCGGGTATTCTCCGGTGCAGCGATCAGCTTTCATGTGCGGTCGTAAGCCTGTTCCACCGAGAATGGCAACCCGACCATGGCTCTGGCGTATGCGGCCCTCATTGACCTCATCGTGCGTCAAAAGCCCGCCGATGCCGATATCGATACCGCCCTCGCGAGCCGGTGCGGACAGGCCGTCGGCGCTAGGCTCGCCGATAAGTCGACTTTTCCCGGAATGCGGCCAGATGCCGATCGATTTGTCCGCGGTTCGGGTCCACGGAACCCCTCAAAACCTTCCCCTTGCTCGCTGCTTTCAAAAAGGCCTTTGCACCCGCCCGGTGTGGCGCCATGGAGCGCGGATCTGTTCTGGCCTGTACTAAATCCCAGCTTTTCGCTAGTCTTAGTCAGCGTCCGCAATCCGAACAGCCTCTTGATGGCCGGCAAGGGCAGCGGCATCGAAAGGATCAGAAGATTATGCGGTTTTTCGAAACTGTCGGGAACGCGATACTCATCGCCTATGATGATAAACCTATACTGACAACCGATCCGTGGATCAATCAGGGTGCCTATTTCGGCAGCTGGACGCACGATTACGAGATCGCACCACACCAATTGGCGGCGATTCGAGACGCCGAATACCACTGGTTCTCGCATGGCCATCCCGACCATCTAAATATCGCGTCTCTGCCGATGCTGACCAGTGGCGAATTCCTGCTGGCCGATCAATACGGCAGCCGCATCCAGCGCGACCTCGCGGCTGCCGGACACCGCGCGCGTGTGCTTCCCGATCGGGAGTGGCTTCAGCTGTCCAAAGGGATTCGCATTTGCTCGATCGCGAACCGAAATCAGGACGCGATGCTGCTTATCGATATCAACGGGCGCCTTGTAATTAATATGAATGACTCTAGCGATTATGGCGAATCGTTTCGCGTGCGGCGCCTAGCCAAAAATTTCAAGGAAGTCTACATGCTTCAGCTGCATGGTTGGGGTGGTGCAGACATGCTCAACCTCTTCGACCCCTCCGGCCGCAAACTCGTTTCCATCGCGGAGAAGCGGCGTCCGATTGCACCGCGAGCCCAAAGAGCCGCAGCGGCGATGGGCGCCAACAAGTTTATCCCATTCTCGTCTTTTCAGCGTTACAGCGCGGAGACAGCGCCTGGGCCAACGATCTCATTCCCGAGCTCGCGGATTACGCGACCGGCGCGTTGCCGAACGGGCCGCAAATCTTGCCTGCGTTTGTCAGGGTCGACTGCGAGACAGATGAGATCAGGCGGCTCAATCCGCGGCGCTGTCCTTTGACTCTAAAAAAGCCGGAAGACTTTGACGACAGCTGGTCCGATCCTTTGACCAAGGAGGACAAGAAAAAAATACAGCATTATTTTGCGGTGCGCGATTTGCTGCGCGACCATTTTGGGTTCATCCAAGTGTCGGCGGGTGGTTCGAGCGTGACGGTCGACCTTAATCGCGACCGCCGCGACATTGGCATCTCCTTTGAGTGCCCCGTAGCTCGCTGATGAGTTGCATCGAGCAAGCGCTATTCGACGATCTGCTGATCGGCAATTACATGCGCACCACGTTACACAATGTCGAAAGCCTGTACCCTGACTTCACGCCATATGTGGCTAAATACGCGGATAATGGCGGCGCCAAGACGAAACGGGAGCTGACAAGATATTTCGGCCACTACTACCTGCGCGACCCGATCGTTCATAGCTTGAAGCATTTGGCCGACGCCAGTGAATCGGTGCTGCGTAGGGCTATTCCCGAAGGTACTGCAATGTTCAGGCTGGCAAAACGCACCTACTGTGCTTACGCATCGTGGCGAAATACACAGCCCGTCGGAAATATGAAGCTCGCCGAAAAGGCGGAGCCGCCGGTCTGATCAGGCGGTGCGAATTCTGCACATCCTCGACCATTCCTTGCCGTTGCAGAGCGGCTATGTCTATCGCACCCTCGGCATTGTCAACCAGCAGCGGGCGCTCGGCTGGGAACCGGTGTTGTTGACGAGCGGCAAGCATTACGCGCCAGGACCGATGCGAGAGCGGATCGGCGAGTGGGAATTCCTGCGGACCCCAGTGCCGAGCGGGCTCGCCGCGAGGCTGCCATTGCTTCGCGAGCTGACGATCGTCAACGACCTCAATCGGCGCCTCGACGATGTGATCGACGAGGTGCGGCCGCAGATCCTGCACGCCCACTCGCCCGTCCTTAACGCATCACCGGCGCTTCGCGCCAGCCGGCGCCATGCCATTCCGATGGTCTACGAGGTGCGCGCCCTGTGGGAAGACGCGGGGGCTGCCCACGGCACTCAGAGCCGTATAAGCCTGCGCTATCGCGCGACGCGTCTCGTCGAGACACGTGCGCTCCATCGCGCGGATGCGGTGACGACGATCTGCGAGGGTCTGCGAGCGGATATGGTTGCGCGCGGAGTGCCGAGCGAGAAGATCACGGTCATCCCGAACGCCGTCGATCGCGGGACGTTCAGCGGTCCCGGCGATCCCGACCCTGCACTCGCGGTTTCACTTGGCCTCGACGGCAAGACCGTGCTTTCCTTCTTCGGCTCGTTCTATTCGTACGAGGGTCTGTCGCTACTGTTGCGAGCGGTGCCCGAGCTGCAGCGCCGGCAACCTGATATTGCCGTCCTGCTCGTCGGTGGCGGCCCGGAGGAAGACAAACTGCGGGCAACGGCCCGAGAGCTCGGCCTCGGCAACGCCGTGCTATTCGTCGGTCGCGTCCCGCAGGGCGAGATCAGACGATACTATGACTTGGTCGATCTATTCGTGTTCCCGCGGATTTCGACCCGCTTGACCGAGCTGGTAACGCCGCTCAAACCGCTTGAGGCGATGGCGCAAGAGCGCATCGTCGTCGCTTCCAGCGTTGGTGGACATCGTGAGCTGATCCGCGACGGCGAGACCGGTTACCTGTTCCGGCCGGACGACCCGCACAGCCTCGCCGAAGGCGTACTCGCGGCGCTGGCCGATCGGCATTCCTGGCCACGTATTCGGGCGGCGGCGGCGGCGTTTATCGAGACCGAACGCTCCTGGGCGCGCAGCGTCGCGCGATATCGCGAGGTCTATCTTCGTATTTTGCAGCGTTAGTCCACGCTCCGCCGCCCCCGCGACCGCTGGTCCAAGACTTCACGGAACAGCGCGATCTGACCGTCCGTTGTGCTCTGCCAATCAAATTGCTCGGCATAGGCGCGGGTCGCGGCCCGTGACGGCGGCGCGGCGAGAAGCTCACGGATCGCCGTCGCGAGCCGACGCGGAGTGACATCGGCCACGATGCGTCCTGCGTCCACCGAGGCGACGATATCGGTAATGCCGGCGATGTCCGAAACTACGACCGGCGTGCCGCAAGCCATACTCTCCAGCAGGACGTTGGGCCAGCCTTCATGAGTCGAAACGAGCACTAGGAGGTCGGCTGTGCTGTAGAATCTGGGAAGGCGGTCTTGTGGTACGCGGCCGGGCAGTCGTACACGGTCGGCGATTCCGCGTTTCCGGGCCAGATTTTCGATCGCGCCGCGCTCGGGCCCGTCACCGACGATAACGAGCTCAACCTCCGGTAATTGTGTCAGCGCCTCGACCACCAGATTATGGCGCTTCAGCGTCACGAGGTTGCCGACGGCGAGCACGATCGGTCGAGCAAAACCAAGCGCCTGTTGCGCGGCCGCCCGGTCGCACGGGTGAAAAAACGCGAGGTCGACCCCATTGCGCAATACTTGAACCCGTTCGGCGCCGATGCCGAGCTCGACGAGCCGCTGCCTCAGCCCGCTCGAAACCGCCACCAGACCATCGGCATGCTGTGCCGCCCAGCGGATCCACTGCCGCGGAATCACATGCCGCGCGATGATATTGAGGTCGCTACCTCTGGCGGTGACGACAACCGGGCGCCCGAGGACGCGCCCGAGCAGGACTGCAGCCGGCCCGTCAGGGTAGAAATAGTGCGCGTCGATCAAGTCGAAATCGCGACCGTCGATGATCTGCCGGCGCAGCAACGGCAGGATCGCGGCAAACAGGCCAAGCGGCGCCGCGCTCATCCCGATCTTGGGCAGAATCGGATAGCGCGGATGGTCGATGTGCAGCCCGTGGCGGGTCTCTTCCATCGGGATGCCGGCAAACAGCGCGTATCGTCCGAACCGCGCAGAGGCAAAAGGAAACCATGGGCAGGGGGCCACGACGCGCGCATCAACCGCTCCGCTGGCGACCAAGGCTCGTAACCGCGTCTCGACGAATATCCCGTGTTGGGGCTGCAATGCACTCGGATATAACGTCGTAAAAGTAAGGATACGCATCCGGCTGTGCCCAAAACGGCCGACAAAGCGAACGGAGGCTGATGCCCGTCTATATAAACCCCGATTTCGACCGACTGGCGAGTAGGCACGCGGCAGTTTTTAGTAAAAGCAGTCGGGACAGCTTTTTCGCACTCCCAGTTTGGTACGATTTGATGGCTCTTTATGGGGTGCCACCGGCAACAGAAGTCCGCGTGTACACCGATGTGCGGCCGGCCTCGGTAATGGTGCCGTTGGCACGAACCACCGCGCAAGATCGCGGACGGATTCTCGCCAGCCTCACCAACGCGCATAGCCTCGAGCACGGGATTCTCCATGTCCCCGGCGCGAACCTCGAAATGGGACTCGAGGTGATCCTCTCGGAAATCCTGGCCGAGCGGCCGCAATGGGATTGCCTCACTTTGGCCGAGCTCGATCCGCGCGACCCGAGCTATGCGAGCTTGCTGGCCGCAGTGCGCCGCGCCGGGATGCTTGTCGAATGCCACTTCAGTTCCGGCACCTGGTACGAAGGGACCGCGGGTCTCGGCTTTGCCGAATATCTCGCCGCACGGCCTTCGGAGCTGCGCAACACCTGGCGCCGCAAGCACCGCAAACTCGCGAAAGGCAGGCGTCTGACGAAATCGTTCTTCGAGGATGACAACGGGATCGACCAAGCGGTCGCCGAGTATGAAACAGTTTACGCGGCAAGCTGGAAGCCGGCCGAGTTTCTTCCCGGCTTCGTCCCGGCGTTGATCCGGCTAGCCGGTAGGCTCCGAGCGCTGCGCCTCGGGATTTATTACCTGGACGGAACGCCGGTCGCGGCGCAGTTCTGGATCGTGTGGAACGGCCGTGCGGTCATCTGCAAGCTGGCGCATGACAAACGGCTTGAGGACCTGTCGCTCGGCACGGTTTTGACGATGGAGATGTTCGAGCGCGTGTTGGCCACCGACCGCCCGCGAGAAATCTCGTTCGGCCGGGGTGACGATCCCTACAAGAAGCTGTGGCTGTCAAGGCGACGCGAGAGATGGGGCATTACCGCCGCCAATCCGCGCACGCTGCGTGGTCTGCAGCTTGGATTTACGCGCCAAGCGGCGATGCTCTACCACCGCCTGCGCGGCGATCGGGTTTCCCCGCTCGACTAACCTGTATCTCGAGTACGGAAGATCGTGTCTTGGCTCTCCTATTCTTCCTTGGTACCGCCAAACCTGTTCATCCTGCTGGCGCTCGTCGGGGTGCTGGCTGCGTGGTGGCGCAAGCCGCTGGGACTCGCGGTGGCAACCGCCGCGATCGGCTGTCTCTACCTGGTTTCGATGCCGCTGGTGGCGGGCGTTCTGATGCGATCCACCGAGACCATCGCGAAAGGCGAGCCTGCACTCCCGGCCGGAACCTCGCCCGGTGCGATCATCGTGCTCGCCACCGATGCCCGGTACAACGATGGCGAGCCTGAAGCGGTCGGACCGCTCACCCTCGAGCGCCTCGCCGCGGCGGCAAGACAGCAGCGTCGGCTCGGGTTGCCGATCCTGGTAAGCGGCGGCCCACCGGACCGCCCAGAGACGTCGCTGGCGGCGCTGATGAGCAAGGCGCTCGAAGAGGATTTTAGCGTCCCGGTGGGGTGGCGCGAGGAGCGGTCGCGCAACACCTTCGAGAACGCGTCGTTTTCGGCGGCCATCCTGCGTCAGGCCGGGGTGCGTTCGGCGTTTGTTGTGGCTCACCCTTGGGACATGGCGCGAGCGTTGTGGTCCTTCCGAGCGGTAGGCTACCCGGTGGTCCCGCTCCCAACCTTCGAAGACCACGGCTGGTCGATCTCTGCCTTGTCGCTCCTGCCGCAAATTCCGGCGCTGAAGGACAGCTATTACGCCCTTCATGAACTCATCGGGCTCGGCTGGTATCGAGTTCGGTATGGGAGATGGTGATCTCATCAGACAACCACCTTAAATTGATTCCATTTTCGCAATCAGCACAGTCTGCGGCGAATCAGCAGCAAATTCTCTTCCAGGTTGTGGGAGGCCGCCCGAACGGGCGTCAGGGCCAGCGCCGACGCTGTAAGCCAATATGCCATGCGAATGAGGCGACTTTAGGGTCGCCGGAAGTGGACGCGGGCTACCCGAAAAAAAAATCTGCAATGTGAGCTATCTCACACTCATTCCCGTCGGCAGACGTCATCTCTTCGGCGTCTTGGCGCGTGCCAGGGCGTCTCTGACGTGGAGGACGACCATGCCGATAACCGAACTGTTGGAGCAGAGCGCGCCGAGGGCGGAGCTCGACCAGCGGTCGCGGGAGACCCGCCTGCGGCTGGAGCAGGTCGAGCGGCTCTTGGTCGTGCGTCCCTTGCCGAGGCAGTCCCTGCTGAGGCGCGTGGTGTATTGCTTTCGCTCGCGGATTTATGTTGGTGCGCCGATGGAAGGCCGATCGACCGCCGCAACTTTGAGCGGCATGCATCCGGAGCGAGGGTCTCAGGCACCGGGAGAGACGACTAGCGCAGCGGGAAGCCCTCCCGCTGCGCGACTCCCCGAGTGGCCGCATTGCGTGCGACGAGCGCAAGCGGGCGGCCGGTCAGGCCCGATCAGCTTTAAGCCCTGGTGAATTGAGGCGGCGGGCGATCCGGCCGCCTGTGAAGCCTCAAGCCGACCCACCGAGGTTGGGGAGAAAGGCCTTTTACGTCTCCCGATGGCGGCAATCCGAAGCTAAAGACGAGCGCCGCCATCCCCGGATGTGAGCCTCGAATATCGAACGTCCGTCCCGCCTGGCGGTCGTCGCTTGGAGTTGACATCATTCCCAGCTTCAAATGAAAATAATTAACAATACACAGCAGCTCCGAAAGCCGGCACCATGTGGTGGAGGATCGCTACTTTCTGTTGTGCATGTCTTCCGGCCGCAACAATGTCGCACGGCGTCCTGAGCTACGCGCCGAAGCCGGGGCCGTCGGCCGAACCTAAACCTCTAAATCAGCCGGGACTGCCGCGCGATCTCTACGAGCTCTCGATCCCGGCCAGCAACCCACAGACCCCCGAGAAAGTCGCGCTCGGCAAGACGCTGTTCTTCGACACGCGCCTGTCCGCCGACAATTCGACAGCCTGCGCCACATGCCACAAGCCCGATTTAGGGTTCACTGACCAGCTCACGACTTCGAAAGGGATCCACGACCAGTTAGGGCACCGTAACGCCCCGACGATCCTCAACGCGATGTTCAACGTCACCCAGTTCTGGGACGGCCGCGCCCCGAGCCTCGAAGAGCAAGCAAAGCTGCCGATCCTCAACCCGGTCGAGATGGGGCAGAAGGCCCCCGACGCCGTTGTCACCAAACTGAACAGCATCCAGGAGTACAACGCCACCTTTCAGAAGGTCTTTGGTCGAGCTCCCAACTACGACGACATGGCGAAGGCGATCGCCGCCTACGAACGCACGCAGATCACCTTCGATACCCCGTTCGATCGCTTCATGGCGGGTGACAACAAGGCGCTAGACGTCTCGGCAAGGCGGGGCTGGACGGTCTTCAACGGGAAAGGCCGATGCATGACCTGCCACGCTGTCAATCCGACCAGCCCCATGTTCACCGACAATCTGTTCCATAATATCGGTGTGTCGGCCCACAAGTCGGACTTTGTGGCATTGGCGCGCAAGGGGCTGGCGCTGGTCGAAAAGGGCAACACAAAGCAGATCGACGAACTCGCATTGCAGACCGATCTGAGCGAACTCGGACGCTTTCTCGCGACCAAGCAGACATCGGATGTCGGCGCGTTCAAGACCCCGGGACTGCGCAACATCCTCATGACGCATCCCTATTTCCATGACGGCTCCCAGGATACGCTGTGGGACACGATCGACCACTACAATAAGGGGGGCGTGCAGAACCCGTTTCTCGACGGCGGCATTCAGCGTCTCGGCCTGACCGAACCGGAAATCGACGACTTGGTCGCGTTCCTGGCTGCCCTGACCAGCGATCACTATGCCGCCGCGGCCAAGAAGGAATACGCGCGGCAGAAGGCGCATTCGCGGACCACTCGCCCGCAGCGCGACACCGCCGCCGCGATGGGGGTCACCGCCAAGGCACCGGGGCTGAAGGGTCCGTTCGGCGATGTCGCGCCAAACCCGACCGAGGAGGATCCGGCGCTGATCGGCGGCCGCTGACGTTCGGCGCTGTAGAGGAGATCGAGCAAATGCCAGCTCGCTATAAGAGTGTCGAGACCAAATACATGGAAGAGCGCGATCGCGTCCTGCGTGCGCTCCGGAAGCTCGATCGCCGAACCTTCCTGCAGGTATCGGCGGCCGCCGCCGGGGCGGTTGCCGCCAAGGGCCTGGTGACGCCGCATTCTTTTCAGTTGGTCGAGGTCGCCAACGCGGCGGTCGACAAGAAATGGGCGCAGACCGGAGAGAAAGGCAACCCGCCCTTCACCTTCGCCTACATCTCCGACACCCACCTCTACACGAAGGCGCTCAATGAGCGCTTCGTGCGGGGCGCGCTCAAGGCCGTCGAGGACGTCAACGCGCTCGATCCGCAACCCGATTTTGTGCTATTCGGCGGTGATCTAGCCCAGCTCGGACGAGCCGATGAAATGCGGCTGGGAGCCGAGATCCTCAAAGAGGTCAAAGCGCCGATCAAGATAATGGTCGGCGAGCACGATTGGTTTCTCGATATGGGCGAGACGTGGCAAGAGCTGTTCGGTCCGCCCAGCTACTCCTTCGACTGGAAGGGGGTTCACGTCGTCACGCTGATGAGCGTCTACGAGAAGGATTTTTGGACAGCCCGGCACATGTCGCCGGACGAACGGATGCACACGGTGGCGGGGCTCGACAACGGGATCCAGTCGCGTTTCGAGGTCGGCGACGCCGGACGCGAATGGCTAAAGAACGACCTCAGCAAGGTCTCGACCGACACGCCGATCCTGATCTTCTCGCATTCCCCGCTCTACAAATATTACCGCCCGTGGAATTTCTGGACCGAGGATGCCGACCAGGTTCAGGAGATCTTGAAGCCTTACAAGACCGTCACCGTCATCCACGGTCATACACATCAAATGTTGTCGAACCGGATCGGCAACATCTCGTTCCATGGCATGCTCTCGACGGCGTGGCCCTGGCCTTATGCGCCGGAGGGGCTGCCAAAGCTGACGATCGAGATGGATCGCGCCGACCCGTTCGATCAGTTCGACGCCTGCGGCAACGGGCGATTCAACGTCGCAGAGGGTGGGCTCGTCGACGCCGTCTATAATTTGTGGGATCGCAATCCGGTGACGATCACCTATCGCTACCTCGCCTCCAACGGTTCCGAGGGCCGTCCGCCTGACCCTAAATCGCTGTCTTACTAAACGGCCGTCGAGTGGGGGGCTGACGAATGAAGATAAAACGCGGTTTGCTGGCGATTTCTGTTGGCACTCTGCTCGGCGGCGCGATCTACCTACCGTTGCGCCTCCAGGCCGCATCCGAGCCGCCCAGCCACTTCGTCCCGCCCCCAGGGGCGGGCGGTGTTGTCGTCGGGCTGTGCGACGGCGAAACCTCGATCGAGGTCCCCTGGCTGAAGCCCGGGCAGCGCATGACCAATGAGCAGGCGCGCGCCGTCTCGAATTCGCTTATGAGCAAATGGCGGGAGCGGCATCCGAACGCCGAATGGCAGATGGCGCAAGCGGGGCCAAATCAGGCCATGGCGCCCGCGCAGGCCGCTCCCGTCCAGGGCGGCGTCTACGAAAGGCTGACCCCTCGCGAGCAGAAGATCGCCGACATCGAGACCGCCAAATTCATTGAGGAGGGCAAGGAAATATTCCACGACCCCGGCAAGCTCGGCGGCACGATCGGGGTCAGCTGCGATATGTGCCACCCGGACGCGGCCAACACCCATCCGGAGACCTACCCGAAGTACCAGACCCAGCTGCAGCGCGTTGCGCTGCTTCGCGATATGATCAACTGGTGCATCGAAAATCCTGTCAAAGGCAAACCGCTCAGCCCCGACGACCCGCGGCTGCGCGCGCTGGAAGCTTACATAATCTCCCAGCGCAACGGTGCCGCGTTGGCCTATGGAAAGCACTAACCGCGTATCCCGGCTTCAGCGTCGCGGGCGCGATAGACCGCGGACGCACGCTGCCTCAGCTTGCCCATTCGATGATGGATCTGAGCCTCAGTCTCGAGACGTAGTCGAATCTTTCCAAGGACCACCAGGAAGCGGTATGGGCATTCGCGCAGAAGCGGTGGCCGAATTTCACCGGCCGCTGAGCAACCTTCAACGGATTAGGAACGGGAGCAAATGAGACTCGCGGGCAAGGTCGCCATCATCTCCGGCGCAGCATCCGGCATGGGGGCAGCCACAGCGCGCATGTTCGCGCGCGAAGGCGCCAAGGTCGTGATCGCGGACGTACTGGAGCACGAAGGGCGGCAGGTGGCCGATAGCATCGGCGCCGCGGCGCGATTCGAACCGCTCGATGTGACCCAAGAGGAGGGTTGGGCCGCCGTCGTGGCCGCCACCATCGGGCATTTCGGCAAGCTCGATGTGCTGGTCAACAATGCCGGCATCTCGGGCAGCGCCGAACAGGATTTTTACAGCACCGAAGCCTGGCACCGGATCATGGCGGTCAACGCGACCGGGGTATTTTTCGGCATCAAGCACGCGATCCCGGCCATGATCGCCAATGGCGGCGGGTCGATCGTCAATCTGTCGTCGATTGCCGGCATTATCGGCAGCGAGCACGTACACATCGCCTATAACGCCTCGAAGGCAGCGGTACGGCTGATGACCAAATGGGTCGCGGTGCAGCACGGCAAGGACAACATCCGCGTCAACTCGGTTCATCCCGGCATCATGCCGCCGATGCGCACATCCGGCCGCACCGCCGATCCGGCCGTCCGGGCCGAACGAATGCGCTTCATTCCAATGCGCCGGCCCGGAGAAGTTGACGAGGTGGCGTACACCATCTTGTTCCTGGCTTCCGATGAATCGTCTTACATCACCGGTTCGGAAATCCATGTCGACGGCGGAGCTGTTGCCATCTGAAGCCGGGCTCCTTGGGCTCTGCGCTGGCCCCGAGGCTTTTCCGGTGGCGGCGTAGCGAGGCAGGCGATGTCGCAGATATCACCATATTTTGCGGTGGTTTTGCTGGCGCTTATTTCGGCGCCGGAGATCTTCGCAGCGGATTACGAGAATGGGCTAGCGCCGCCTGGTGCGCCTTCAAGTGCGTTTCCGACGCCCAGCCGCCCGGTCGCGGGGATCGTTACCGACATCTGGAGGGATGAGGAAGCGCGCGACCGCGCGAGCGAAGCAGAGAACGTCATGAACCTGCTCACCGTGAACGACGGCCTTGCCGTGGCCGACATCGGCGCGGGGAGCGGATATTACTCGGTGCGGCTTGCTCGGCGGGTCGGACCAGGCGGGCACGTTTACGCCGAAGACATTGTTCCTGACTATCTCGCACGGCTGGCACGACGGGTCGCGAGCGAGGGTCTCGGGGGCTCGATCACAATCGTGCGCGGCGAGCCGCATGATCCGCGGCTGCCGCGCGCATCGGTCGATCTCGCCCTCCTCGTCCACATGTATCACGAGGTCGCGCAGCCTTATGGCCTGTTATGGAACCTGCGCCCGGCATTGCGCCCGGGCGGCCGCGTTGCGATCATCGACGCCCGCAAGGTCACAGCGCAGCACGGTACGCCGCCGGACCTCCTTCGCTGCGAATTGGCTGCGGTTGGATATCGCCAGACGGCCTTCTATGATCTCCAAGAAGACACCTATCTAGCCGTCTTCATGCCGCCCAGTCCCCCAGACGGCCCCGTATCGCCGAGCGCGATTAAACCCTGTTCGCCTAGTCGCAGTTGACATTTATTCCGGAGGCCGTTGACGTCGCCGGATCGCACGAAGGAGAGCACGGGGGCCGCGCGCCTGAGAACCGCCCCAGCCTACGCATAAAGCCCGTTCAGCTAGTCGAGCGACTGCTTCTCGGTTATCGGCCGCTTCTCGAGAGGATCCATGTTTCCGGGACCTTACGCCCTCGGGCCAACCTTGCCGGGATCGTTTGCGTTGCTTTGGCGCGGTTCAGTCAGGAAACGCGGTTCAAGAACGCGTCCATCCTCGCTGCCGCCGACTTCGCCAGCCAGCAGTGGCTTCGCAATCGTCTGGACCGGCCGGATAGGGATGCTCCGGCGACTGACGGCGTCGAAGACTGCGGATATCTTCAGATTTCCGCTTGTTTTGCATGGAGACCCATATGGCCAGGAATGGCTTTCAGCTGATCGACGCCGAGATGCATGTGATGGAACCGGTGGATCTGTGGGAGCGCTATATCGATCCTGAGTTTGCAGGGCGCGCGCCGCGGCGGCTCGACGAGCGCCGGTGGGACATTCGAACAATTGTCGAAGGCGAGGTCATGGCGGCAATGCCAGGTGGCGACTGGCCGGCGCTGACCGATGCCGAGGAAAAAGCGCTCGCCGAGCGCTATGCCGAGGAAATCGCGCGGAATTTCGACCCCGAGTCTCAGGTGCGCGCGATGGACAAGGAAGGCCTCGATTTAGCCATCCTCTTTCCGACCTCGGCCATGTATGTGACCGCGTTCACGCGCATGGACGCGCGGTTCGCAGCCGCAGCGTGCCGCGCCTACAATGGTTGGTTATACGACTATATTCAGGCCGCCGATCCCAAACGGCTGTTCGGAGCCGCCGCCATCTCGCCCCATGATGTCAATACTGCCGTGACCGAGACGCACCGCGCCGTGACGCAACTCGGGATGAAGGCGGTCTTCCTGCGTCCGAATGTCTACAACGACCGGGCTTGGCATGACCCGTATTACGATCCGCTTTGGGCGGCGTGTCAGGAGCTGAACGTCCCGGTCGGCTTTCATGAAACCACCGGCTCGCGCATGAAGGCTGCCGGAACCGATCGCTTCAAGAACCTGGGCATTGCGCACATCGCGACGCACTCGATGGAGCAGATGCTCGCCTGCATGGATGTCATCATGGGCGGCGTCATGGAGCGCTTCCCCCGGCTTCGCTTCGCGTTTCTCGAGGGCCAGTGCGGCTGGCTGCCATTCTGGCTCGACCGGATGGACGAGCACTACGAATGGCGCGAGCCATATGGCGAGATGACGCATCTTTCGATGCCGCCCTCGGAATATTTCCGCCGGCAGGGGTTCTGCGCGGTGGAGTGTGACGAAGCCTTCGTCGCCCACGTCGTCGATGCGATTGGCGATGACAACCTCGTCACTACGACCGATTATCCGCACGGCGATTCAAAATACCCAAAGGCAATGGACCGTTTCCTGGCACTGCCGCTTGGCGAGCAGAGCAAGAAAAAGATCCTCTGGGACAACGCACTGCGCCTTTACGCTTTATAGGCCGCCCATGAAGCTCGGTTTTATCGGGGTCGGGAACATCGGCGCGCCGATCGCCAGTCAGTTGCTGGGGGCGGGCCACTCACTGGTCGTGCACGATCTGCGACCCGAAGCTGCACAGGCGCTGCTGAGTGCGGGTGCACACTGGTCCGACTCGGCCGCCGCCTTAGCCGGGGATGCGAAGTCGTAGCCACGTGTCTCCCCGGACCGATCGAGATGGAGCAGGTCTGCCTCGGTCCGAGCGGGATCGTCGGTGTCATCAAGCCGGGCGGACTCTACATCGACCACACGACGAACTCTCCGCTGCTCGTCCGTCGGATCCATGACATGCTCGCCGCCAGAGGTGTGGCAATGCTGGACGCGCCGGTGTCCGGCGGCATGGAAGGCGCGCAGACTCGCGACCTGCTGGTCATGGCGGGCGGCGAGCCGGCCGCCTTCGAACGCGCGCGTCCGTTGCTCGATGCGGTTGCCAAGCGCGTCCTCTATACCGGCCAGATCGGCACCGGGTCGATCGCCAAAATCATGCACAACAGCGCGAGCTTTACTCTTGACCTGGTAATGGCCGAATGCTGGACGACAGGCGTCAAGGCGGGGATCGACGCCGCGACGATCGTCAATGTCTTCAACGAGGCAGCGATTGGCCAGATGATGAGCCTCAAGGTGCGCCTTCCCGCCACTTGGCTGCGCGGCAACTTCGAGCCGCGGTTCTCGCTGGCGCTGGCGCGCAAGGATCTCGGTTTGGCGCTCGAATTGGCGCGAGCTACCGACACGCCGATGCGTCTTGCCGCGATTTGCGAGCAGGAAATGGCAGCGGCGGTCGCCCGCGGCTGGGCCGATCGTGACGCCTCGATCTTTCTTACCCTTCAGGAAGAGCGTGCCAAGATCCAGGTCCGCCTGTCGACTGATTGATTGCACAATCGGACCCGGTCTGGGCTAGCGTTTATATCAGCAGCTCGCCGGTTGTCGAATCCACGGAGAGCCCGTACTCGCGGCGTACGTGCTCCGCGGAGAGCTTGCCCTCGGCGACATCGTGAGCGACGCGAGCTGGATCGCGTTCTGCCGGATCACCCCAGCCGCCTGCTCCACCAAGGACGTGCCGAAACACGTCGTCTCGCCGGATCGTAAGCCGACATTTCGCGGGCAATTCGCGCTCCTCGCCGTCTCGCCACAGCAGGTTCATCGAGGGCGTGCCGTCGCGGCCTCCTTGCAGGCCGTAGGGCACGTGCACACGACGGTCAGTGCGCAATTGCAATACTCCTTCCTCGGCAAGGAATCGGTACTGCCGAATGAGCGCGAGCCCGCCGCGAAATTTGCCGGCGCCTCCGCTGTCGGGCACATAGCCGTAGCGTTCGATCATCAACGGATATTCGGATTCAACGATCTCGATCGGGTTATTCGAGAAATTGACGACGGCACTCGCCGCAGCGTCGATCCCATCCTTTGTCGGTCGTCCACCCCAAGACCCAAACAGAAATTCTAAAAAGACGAACGGTCGCCGTTGGGCATCGTAGCCACCAAAGCTGATCCCGGTGTCGCCACCCATTTCGCAGGCGAAGACGCGATCGGGTGCGATCTTGGCGAGGGCCCCGAACAGCGCGTTGGCGATGCGAAAGCCGGTCAGACCGCGCGCCGCAACCGGGGCAGGCATGACCGGGTTGACGATCGTGCCGGCGGGCGCGATGACCTCGATCGGCCGAAAATAGCCTTCATTGTTGGGCGGGTCGCCGCCGATCAGATGGCGGACGCAGGCATAGACGGCGGATTTAGTGAAGGGCAGCGGCGAGTTGATCGCGCCTTTGACCTGTTGTGCCGTGCCTGTGAAGTCCGCGATCAGCTTATCGCCGGCGACCGTGATCGTGACCCGGATCGGGATGGCACCGGGCTCGATACCATCGTCGTCGATCCAATCTTCAAACGCATATGCGCCATCGGGCATCGCGCGAATGGCGTTGCGGGCCAGCCGTTCCGCCTGGTCGAGCAAGGCGTCGGCGCTGGCGTGGAAGCGCTCGGTGTCATAGCAGCCGGTCAGATCGATCAGACCCTTTTCACCTGCAGCGCATGCGGCAAGCTGTGCCCGCACATCCCCCAGAACCTGGCGCGGCACCCGGACATTGCGCTCAATGATTTCGAAGACAGCATCCACCGGCTCACCGCGGTCATAGAGGCGCATTGGTGGAATGCGCAGCCCTTCCTGGAAGATCTCGGTGGCGTCGCAGCCATTGCCGCCCGGTGTCATGCCGCCGACATCGAGCTGATGGCCGATCGTCGCTGCCCAGCCGATCAGCGCATCCTCGAGCCAGACGGGCTTGACGATGTAGAAATCGGGCAGATGCGTCCCGCCCTCATAGGGGTCATTGAGAATGAAGACGTCGCCCGGCCGCACCGACCCGCCGAATTTTCGCGTAATACAGCCCATGGCGTCGGGGATCGAGCCGAGGTGCAACGGCAGAGTCATGCCCTGGGCGATGAGCCGGCCCTGTGCGTCGCACAGCGCGCAGCTCATATCCATCGAATTCTTCAGGTTGTTGGAGTAGGCAGTGCGCACGAGCGCGATCGCCATTTCATCGACGATCGCGTCAACGGCATGCTTGAGCAGTTCGAGCAGTATCGGCTCGCTGAGCTCGCGTTGATCCATGTCAGGCTTCGATCCGAATGACGATGTTGTCGAAGTGATCGAGCCGGGCGGAGCAGCCCGGCGGCACCAGTGTAGTCGCGTCGTACTCATCGATCAGCAACGGGCCGCCGCGGGGCTCTTCGCGGCCCAGCTCGAAGCGGCTCAATACCGGTGTCGCCAGGATGCCGTGATGCCGGCCGAAATAGGCATCGCGCATACTGCGGCCGACACGGCCGCTCATTGAGCCGTTGTTGCGAGGCATTGCGGAGGGGAAAAAGCCGCCGCGCGGTATCCGGGCGACAATCCGAACATTGACAATCTGCACCGGGTCGGCGTCTGCGCGGTGACCGTAGGTGCGCTCGTGCTCGCGCGCGAAGATCTCGGCAATAGCTGCCACAGGTGTCCTTGGACCGGGCACCTGGATCGTCAATTCGAAGGATTGGCCAGCATATTTGGCATCGACGGCGCGCTCGATCACCGGCAATGCCGTCTCGCGGACCATGCCTCTCGCCTCATTGGCGAGTGCTTCGAAGGCGCTCTCGATCTTATCCTCAGTCAATTCAGCCAACGGTGCATTGAGTGTTCTGACAAGGTGATGCTCGAGTTCGGCTTCGAGAAGACCGACTGCGCTGAACACCCCCGGCGCCGGCGGCACTAGTACCGTGCCGATTTCGAGCGTGCGAGCCATCTCGGCGGCAAAGAGCGGACCATTGCCGCCGAAGGCGATCAGCGTGAAGTCTCGCGGATCCCGGCCGCGCTCGATCGTGACGGCGCGCACCGCACGGGCAATGCCGGCGCAGCCGACGAGATAGGCGCCGTAGGCCGCTTCCTCCAATGGCAAACCGAGCGCCGACGATATCTGCGCGGAAATGGCGCCGCGCGCTTTGGCCGCATCGAGTCGCAGCCCGCTCGGCAACCGGTCTTGCGCGAGATAACCGAGCGTTACATTGGCATCGGTGAGGGCGGCCGCGGTCCCGCCATTGCAGTAGCAAACCGGGCCTGGCACGGCCCCAGCACTGTGTGGGCCGACATGCAGAGCTCCGGCATCGTCGACTGTAAGGATGCTACCGCCGCCGGCGCCGACCTCGGCGATATCGATCGCCGGGGTGCGCAGAAGATATCCTCCCCCCTTGTTGAGCCGACTGCCGCGAGAGATCGGGCCGCCCACCTCGAACTCGCTCGACCGCCGGATCTCGTACTCCTCGATAACCGAAGCTTTGGTGGTCGTGCCGCCCATATCGAGGCTGATGACATTCGCTATGCCGAGCTGGCGTGCCATTGCTGCTGTGCCGATGACCCCAGCCGCCGGCCCGGATTCGATGAGCTGAACCGGTCGGGCGCGCGCCCGGGCTGCGGTCATCACACCGCCGTTCGACTGCATCGTCAACAGCGGCGCCCTTATCTCAAACGTACCGAGCCCGGTTTCAAGCGTGGACAAGTAACGGTCCAATACCGGCATCACATAGGCATTCGCGACTGTCGTGCTGGTGCGCTCAAACTCGCGGATCTCCGGCAACACCTCGGAGGAGAGAGTCAGATACACCTCCGCCAGGCGCTCACGGATTGAGGCTGCTACGGCCTGCTCATGCTTCGGGTTGGCATAAGCGTGAATGAGGCACACCGCCACGGATTCGAGATTCTCGGCAGCAATCCCGGCGATTGCCTGCTCGAGTGTATCGCGGTCAAGCGGGCGGATCACCTCACCGCGATGGTCGAACCGTTCCGCCACCTCGAAGCGCCACCGCCGGCGCACCAACGGCGCCGGGCGCTCTTGATCCATATCGTAAAGGCGCATCAGCCGCAGACGGCCGATTTCAAGCAGATCACGAAAACCTTCCGTCGTAACCAGTCCAGTGCGTGCACCGCGACGCTCAATTATGGCGTTTGTCGCAATGGTGGTGCCATGGATCAGCTCCTTGACATTGTTGCCGGCTATGCCCGCCTCCTGCAGCACGTCAGCGATACCAGAAAAGATCGCCTCGGCGTAATTGCCGCTCGTCGACAAGACCTTGCGGGTGACAAGGCGTCCGCCGCGGGTGAGGAGGACGAGGTCGGTAAAGGTCCCGCCGACATCGACGCCGAGGCGACACGCAAGATCTCCATTCATGGCTTGTTCATTACACCCGCGATTTTCGGCCCTTGTCTGTCGGATATAGCCTGAAATTTGAGTCCGCGACACATGAGCCAACCAGACCATCGTTGCACGGTAACCTCCTGCGGAGCGGAGCCGGCGCCGATTGACGCGCAAATTCAGAAATCGCCGCGGCGGTCGGCGGCGGATACACGACCTATGGAGCTTCCTCGTCCAGGACTCGGCTCCCGGGAACGCGGGTTCCTCGGCGGCCTTGTGCCGCTCGGCGCCACTTTCGGTGTCTTCTTGGGGTCGGGGGCCGGCGCCATAGTCACCACCTTTCTCATGCCGATCGGGATCCTGTCGGATCGGGTGGGTCGCAAACCGGGGGATCTTTGACGGAAGCGGGTCCCTGGGAAGCACCCTATCGCTTCGAGAAAACCGAAATTAGCTTTTCGCGCGGTCGCGCGAGCAACCAACGTAAACCGCCATTTGTGGCAGTCGATATCGGAATATCTCGACCAGATACTCCAATGCACGGCTCGGCAAGGGAAAATGAATTTGCAGACTGACGCAGTGAATTATCGGCATTGGCCAGTGCGCAATAGCATTTCGGGTATTGGCGGTTGGGTAATTTCAGGTGTTAGCTGGCATGCCGAGGGCGTCGACCGTCTGCCGCCCGGCTCTCGACCTCACGTCGAGAGCCTCGAACACCTAGCGCCGGCGGCCAGGCCAAACCGACCGGGCGCATTTAGGCGATAGGCCGAGCCTTTGATGACGGATGGTAGGGATTGGCGCGGTGCGCGAGCTTCAGAAATTTCCCAATAGAGCCGAACAACCGGCGGCGCCGCTACTGGTTGATTGGTTGATCGCTGCAGGCGCCTCGGCGGTTTGCAAAAGCGACGGAGATTGGCGCACAGTCAGTCGGCGCGGCCCGCTGCCGCCGTGCGCGACGTCGTCGGCGGCGATCCGAATTCGCGCTCGAACGAGCGGTAGAAGGCGGCCAGACTGTTGAAGCCCCAGCCGAAAGCGATATCGCCCGACACCGGTCGGGCTCGTGAGGGTGTCTCGACATTTCAGCAGACGCCGCCGAACAATCATTCACGGGCTATTGGCGCAGTTTGGGGCGTGGCGGCGTTGACACTCTTCCGGCACGCCGGACGGTGGACCTGATGCGGCTCCTCTTCGGCCGCCTGATGGCTGCATGAATGGCGGCGACTTTGTTCCCGGCTACCCACCCTTCGGGCGGATGTTCTACGTCTCGCTCGATGATCGTTATCGGCGATTTTGCGGGTGGCATTCGACCGAGGCTTCTCAATGCTGAACGTTGGAACTATCGGCGCTCTCACCAGAGGACAGCCCATATACAATTTCAGCGACCCGGCTGCCCAACTCAGCAGGCTTGAACGGCTTCCGCAGAACGGGGATTTCGAGATTTTCATCGGTGCGTAAAGCCTTGGGGTAGCCAGTGATCAGCAAGGCTTTGATCCCCGGTTGACAGGCCCGCGCGCGATCGATAACGGACCGACCATTCATTTCGGGCATGGCGTAATCCACCAGCAGAACATCGATTGGCCGCTGTCTTTCGAGGATCTGCAAAGCGATATTGGGATTGTTCGCTTCCCAGACTGTATGACCGAGGTCGCGCAAAACTGAGCCAACAAGCGAGCACACGTCAATGTCATCATCGCAAACGAGAATGCGCGCCGCGCGCTGCCTTATAACAAACTCAGCCGGCTCCACCGAGGCGCACGCCGTCGACCGGCCTCCGGCCGGTGGCAGCCATAACGTGACCGTCGTGCCTTGACCGCG
>Ga0310909_10000440_pt1 | contig 21339 bp, 19 predicted proteins | sample GREbulkMGT000H_FD_203449 | JGI IMG/M metagenome (GOLD analysis project Ga0310909, IMG submission 203449) | Lab enrichment of tropical soil microbial communities from Luquillo Experimental Forest, Puerto Rico - GRE.bulkMG.T000H | ecosystem: Environmental > Terrestrial > Soil > Tropical forest >... | reverse complement strand
GCAATTGTTGGGCGGAAGGCGGGGCAATGTGGGGGTTACTAGCCAAGGGCGTTGGCCAGTGAACAGAGTAAACTACAGCCTCATGACATGCGAATGATCTGTACGGCCTTTTCCGGCAGGGCAGTCACGCAGCGAGTTTCAACAACGAACGCGCCTCTCGCACGGTTGCCGGACGCCGCCCGTACCGACCACAGAGATCAACGACGCGTTTGACAAGCGCTGCATTCGACGGCGCCAGAGTCGTGCGATCCAACCGCACATTGTCTTCAAGTCCGGTCCGGCAATGACCGCCGAACTCGAGCGACCACGCGTTGAGCGTTATCTGGTCCTTTCCAATGCCGGCGCCGGTCCAGGTTGCGTCAGGTGCCAGCCTGTTGAGGGTTTTGATGTAGAACTCGAACGTTTCCCGATCGACAGGCATTGCGTTCTTCACGCCCATCACGAATTGCACGTGAAGAGGGCCCTTGATCTTGCCCGTCTTTTGCATGGCGACCGCCTGGAAAATCATCGAGAGGTCAAACGCTTCGATTTCAGGCTTCACTTCATGAGTCAGCATTTCCGAGGCCAGCCAGTCGACGAGCTCCGGGGCATTCTCGTAGACGCGGGTCGGAAAATTGCACGAACCCGTCGACAGGGACGCCATGTCGGGCCTGAGTGGCAGCATTCCGCCTCGTTCACGCCCCGTGCCCGACCGACCGCCGGTCGAGAGTTGCACGATCATGCCGGGGCAGTGCTTTCTGAGACCTTCCAGCAGACGTCCGAACCGTTCGGGATCCGATGTCGGTTTCCCGGCATCGTCTCGCACGTGGCAGTGCGCAAGCGTTGCGCCGGCTTCAAAGGCCTCCTGCGTCGATTCGACCTGCTCGGCAATCGTGATCGGTACGGCAGGATTGTCAGCCTTCGTCGGCAACGATCCGGTGATGGCGACAGTGATGATGCAAGGTGTTGTCATAGGTCCTCCTTTGAAGTTCATCGGCGGACTGCGCGCGGCGTTCGAACTCATGCCCGTTCTACAACACCCAAAGATGGGGTGTCACCAGTCCGTATGGTCCTCGCGGCCTTCCATGTCTTCACCTTCAGGGGTGCCTCGCAGCGAAGGACGACGCGTTCTGAGGGATGTCGGCATTGCCGCCCGCTCCATGTTTCAATCGATCACGTCGTCGGCGCGGGCAAGCAGCGATGGCGGTATTTCGAGGCCTAGCGCCTTTGCCGTCCTTAGATTGACGACCAGATCGAACTTGGTCGGCTGCTGGACGGGAATATCAGCGGGCTTTGCGCCGCGCAGGATCTTGTCGACCTGCTCGGCGGCATGGCGGAAAAGATCGATCCAGTTCGGCCCGTAAGACATCAGCGCTCCCGCATCGACATATTCGCGGCTGCCGTAGATGGTAGGCGTCCGCTGACGCTGCGCCATCTCATTGATGGCGATGCGGTTGCTGAATATCAGCGGATCGGTTGCAACATAGAGCGCATCTGCGCGATCCCTGATCGATTCGATGGAAGAAAAAACCTCACCCGCCTGGCTGACTTCGATCGGAATCACTTCAAGACCGAGCGTGCGTGCCGTCGTTGCGACCTCGCGCATTTCGATCATCGCGCCCGGGGCACTGGAATTCGCCATGACCGCGAGCCGGGCAAGCCTGGGTAGCGCCTCGCGCAACAACTCGATACGTTTGCCCGCCGTATCGGTCTGCTGGATCGACATGCCGGTGACGTTGCCGCCAGGCCGCGCGAGGCTCGCAACGACCCCGGCACCAACCGGGTCCATTTGCGCGGCGAATACGATTGGTATCGTCGTTGTGGCGCGCTTTGCGGCAAGCACGGGCGCGGAGGCCCAGGTGACGATGACGTCGACCTTGCGATTGGCCAACTCGGTCGCGATTTCGCTGTAGCGCTCGGTGCGCGCTTCCGCCCAGTGATACTCGATTGCGACATTGCGTCCTTCGGTCCAGCCGAGTTCGCCGAGCCGTTTGACGAATGCTGCCACCCATGGACCGGCGAGTTCTGGGGACGCCGCGCCCAAAAATCCGATTGTTGGCCGTTTCGTGGATTGCTCGGCTCGCGCCGGGGCCGACAGGACGACGGCTGCACTTCCGCCAGCGATGAAATCCCGCCGCCTCATCCACACCCCCGAACAGCTTTCAAATTATAAGCTCTTTGCGGAGGCGCCAGGATAGGAGACAAAATGTCTCTTCGCGCCTGCAATATCGGACGCCTGCCCTTGTCCGCTTCGGCTCGCTTTTGAGCCGGCTCTACGCCGGACGAGGCGACGCCTGGTACTTAGAAAGATTCAAATCGGTCGTTTAGAATCGTTTTGGTCTGGATGAATTCCAGAGGCTGTCGCGTTGACCGCGCTCGATGTGCTCGGTAACCACACATTGCTTGTTGCATAACAAATGCCACCTGCGAATTGTGGTCGGTTTTGGGGCGCGTGAAGGGTGGGTCTGGCAAAGCGGGAAGCGCGACTGTTGCCTCCGTGCAGCACGATCAGCGCGTTCGAAGAAATGCCTGCAAGGGGCTCGGTTCGCAGACTGCTCGCCACGACGGGCCTGGTCGCGATCGTCGCAAGCCTGGCCGCGCCGGCCAGCCTGCCGGCGACCGCCGAAACGCAACGGCCGCCGCCGAACGCGGCTTCTCCGGCACCGGGCGACGTACAGCCTCCCGCGGAGCCGCAGCCGCCAACGGAAGCGCAACCGACCCAGCCTAACTCGCAGCTTCCGCCGATCAGCGTGACGGCTCCTGAGCCGCAACGCCGGGCCGGCAGCGCGCCTTCGCGGCGCGCCGAGCGCGGGGCGCAGAAGCGCAAGCCTCAGGTCGCACGCCGCGAGACCCAGCCGCAGCCGTCGGTTCAGACGAGCGGCGCCGACAGCAGCAGCACCATCAATGCCGGCAACTCCGGGCCGGCGTCGCAGCAGGTGCTATCGCTCGGCAAGACCGGCACCAAGCTCGAGGACCTGCCGGTCAGCGTGCAGATCGTCCCCCGCGAAATTCTCAACCAGCAGGCCGTGACCGTGCTGCGGGACGCTCTTTACAACGCGAGCGGAGTCAATTTCGGCGGTCAGGATTCGCTGGGCTATTTCGACCATTTCTTGATCCGCGGCTTGAACGCGCAGGTCTATAGCGACGGATTCTCCGACGGCGATCAACTCGGCGGCGTCTCGCATTCGCTGAATGGCGTCAAGCGGATCGAAGTTCTGGAAGGCCCGGGGTCGGCGTTGTTCGGGAGCGGTCCGCCGGGCGGCACCATCAACATGATTCATTACTCGCCCTCGACAGATTTTCACTACGGCAGCAGCATCCAGGCCGGGTCGTTCGGCACCGTCAACAACAGCAGCTTCGTCACGGGCCCAACGAACATCAGCGGGCTCTATTACCGGCTCGATGCCTATTTCGCGGGAGCAGCCGGCTTTCGAGATCTGGGTTACCAGGATTATGAGCTGCGCCCCGAGTTCACCTGGCATGTCGAAGACCATACGCTGAGCTTCTCGCTCGATGCCCGTCATTTGAATCAGACCCCCGATTCCTATGGTCTGATCTATTTGAATGGGTCGCCGATCACGGGCGTGCCGATCGACGCGAAATATTCGACTCCGTTTTCCTTCGCCAATCAGGACTTCATTCGTCCGACGCTGACCGACAGTTGGAATGTGAGCGACTTCCTGACAATCAACAACCGCTTCGCCTATACGCATCGTTCCATCGACGTGATGCGCAACAATGACAGCACGAGCGCGACCGGCACCCACATCGTCGGGGACTCGCTGGTCGGCCGCCAGCTCCGCTCGCAGGACGACTCGGATGCCTTCTATGATTATCAATTCGAGCCGGTCTGGAAGTTCGATACCGCCTCGATCCACCACACGCTGCTGACCGGCTTCGAGTATCAACATCAGATCATGGACACCAACAGGAGGACGGCCGATCTGCCGAACATCACCAACATTTTCGCGCCGACGCCGCCCGAATTGTCGCCGAATGGATTGGTGTTCCAGTGCGATGCCAAGCATTCCTGCGACCAGGACCATCTCGTCGGCAGCTTCTACGGCCTTTACGCCACCGACCAGATCGACCTGACCGAGAAATGGAAGCTTCGCCTTGGTGCCCGTCAGGATTGGTTCAATACCGAGCTTGATCCGTTGATCACCGTGCCGACCTCGGCGACCAATCCGGCGCCGAGCCGCTTTACGAGCACAGCCGCTCCCATCATTGCAGGCGTTCCGCAAGTCCGAGACGACCAGCCGGTGAGCTGGAACGTCGGCACGCTCTATCACCTTTTTCCGGGAATATCGCCTTACGTCGGCGTGTCGAAGAGCTACCTCACCAATTTCAACTCGGAGAACACGCAGAATGGCATTGGCGCTCCGGAATCCGCGCTGCAATACGAAGCCGGAATCAAATTCTCGCTGTTCAATGACAAGATTATCCTGAACACCTCTGCCTTCAACATTTCGCGCGACAACGTCGCAACCTTGATCAGCGCGACCGATACGATCGTCTTCGACAGCCAGCTCACCAACGGTGTCGAGGCCTCGCTGGACGCCAAGATCACGGATCAGTGGCATCTGCTCGCGAACGCGACAGCAATGAACGCGGTCATCACGTCCGCACCGCAAGCGGTCACGACCATCGGCAACCACCCGCAGGGCGTGCCGGCTTATATGGCCAACCTCTGGACCACCTACAGGTTCTCGATCGCCGGCATACCGGGATTTCAGGTTGGCGCCGGTCTCAACTATCGCGACAGGACCTTTAGCGACACGACGAACGTCAATCTGGTGCCAGCCTACCTGATCGGAAACGCAATGATCGGCTGGGAATCTCCGTCGTGGCGCGTCGCGCTCAACATCAAGAATTTCACCAACGAGCGCTATTTCATCGCCGCAAACGGCGCGGGCGGCCTGGTCGGCGAGGGCTTGGGTGCCCTTTTGACGATCGCATACCGGCAATAAAGCTGCGCGACGGGCCAACTTTAGAACGATTACAAGCCTCAGTTTAGAATCATTTTGATCTGGATCGATTCAAAAGCCGCGGCGATCTTGTCGCGTTGACCGGAGATTTTGCGCTCGATAACCAACACCCTTTGCTCATCACACCTGATAGAGCAGAAAGGCAAATTCGACTTACGAGGCGTGCGGGGCAAGCGGCAAATGTCGAGCGATGCCAACAACACATCTTGTGGGGGCAGGGTCACTTGCGCCCGCCTGAAAGCGATCTACAGATCCTGAGGGAGCCTTGAGACGATGCCCGTAACGCTGCACGAATTGTCGCCCTGGTCGATGTTTTTGTCGGCCGACATCCTGGTCAAGGCCGTGATGGTCGGCCTCGCGGTGGCGTCGCTTCTCACTTGGACGATCCTGATCGCCAAGACGATCGAACTGTCGTCGGCCCGGAAGAGGCTGCGCGCGGCGTTGCGCAGGGCGGCCGAAGCGAGGTCGCTTGCCGAAGCCCAGCGTGCGCTGGGATCCGGGGACGGCGTGTTGTCGGCGCTGCTGGCCGCCGCGCTGCGCGAGGCGCGGCTGTCTGCCGGCATTTCCAGCGATGTCGGCATCAAGGAACGCGCCGCGTCGAGCTTTGGCGAGATCGCGCGCGCGGAGGCACGCCGCATCCGGTTCGGCATGGGGCTGTTGGCCACGATCGGCGCGACCGCGCCGTTCGTCGGGCTGTTCGGAACGGTGTGGGGCATCATGAACAGTTTTATCGGAATTTCGAAATCGCAGACGACCAATCTCGCCGTCGTCGCCCCGGGCATCGCAGAGGCGCTGCTTGCGACAGCGATCGGCCTCGCTGCCGCGATTCCGGCCGTGATCATCTACAATCACTTCGCCCGAGTAACCAAAGGTCATCTGGAACTCGTCGCGCGCGCGTCGGGCGCGGCGTCGCGGCTGTTGTCCCGCGATCTCGATCGCGGTCACGGCGGCGTGCCGCTGGCGCGGGCGGCGGAGTAACGTGATGAGTATCTCGCTTGCGGACAGCGACCTGGATGACGACGGCGATTTCGGCGAGACGCACGAGATCAACGTCACACCCTTCATCGACGTCATGCTGGTGCTGCTGATCATCTTTATGGTCGCCGCGCCGCTTTCGACCGTCGATCTGCCGATTGATCTGCCAACGTCGACGGCGACACCGCAGAAGAAGCCGGAAAAGCCGACCTATGTCAGCATCAAGCCTGATCTGGCGCTCGCGCTTGGAGAAACCCCGGTCAAACGCGTCGATCTCGTGCGCGCGCTCGATGCCATGCCCGATGCCAGCAAGGATCGTTTCATCTTCCTTCGCGCCGATCGCGCGGTGCCCTATGGCGAGATGATGGATGTATTGGAAATCCTGCGCGCCGGCGGTTACGCCAAAATCAAGCTTGTTGCGCTCGAGGGCGTAGCGGAGGCTGCAAAACCCTGAAGTCACGGCCGATCGCGATGACCGAACAAGACACCGAAGAGGCACCTTCGCGGCCCCTGTGGATTGCCGCCGGTGTCGTCGCGCTGGCGCTTCACGTCGGAGGCGCCGCGTTCGCGCTCACGCATCTGAAGGCCGACGAGGCTGAAGAGGATCTCGGCGCGCCCGCGATCGAAATCGGTCTCGAACTGACGTCGCCCCGGAAGGAGGTGACTGATCTGCCCCCCGGGCCGGATTCGGATGCCTCGGTCGCGTCGCCCGCGCTCGCCGAGCAGAAGGCCGAGCTCAAGCAAACCGACCTTCCGAAGGACACGTCGACCGAAACCGAGGAAGCCGACCGGATCGTCACGCAAAACGAGGTGAAGAAGCCGGTGGAGGAAGAAGCCAAGGTCGCCACCGTGCAGACCCAGGCTTCCCAGGAATCTGTTGCTGCCGAGGCGACCGCTTCGCCGAGCTCCGAGACAATCCCGGAGGGCGTCCGTTCGGTTGCGCCTGTGCATGGGATCGGCGAAAGCGCCCAGCGGGTGCGAGCGACATGGCAGAAGGCGCTGATAGCGCACCTCGACAAGCATAAGCGCTATCCGGCGGACCGGATCGCGAAGAGCGCCGAAATCCTGGTCAGCTTTGTGCTGGACCGCATGGGGCATGTGCTGTCGGCGAGCATCGTCAAGGGATCCGGCGATCCTGCGTTTGATGATGCGGCGCTCGCCATGGTCCGCCGCTCCGATCCCGTGCCACAGCCTCCGCCACTGGTCGCCGACGAGGGGTTGAATTTCACGCTGCCGGTGCTTTTCAAGGTGAAGGGCAAGAGCTGACAGCCTTGCTCGAACGCTAAACCAGAGCGCGATGTCGATTCGACATAAGGCTCTCGTGCTCTAATGCCCGACGATGTCAGGCACTTTCGTAGCCGGCGGTGTGTTGCGGCTACGCTGGGTTCGCACGATGCCGTCGATGATGGTCATGCCCACGCCGGGCAGGTCGCCGAGCCGCACGCTGTCGAGCAGCGTCTTGCCGGGCGAGTGCTGCGCTTTGTCCATGATGACGAAGTCGGCGGCGCGACCGATCTCGACAAGGCCGCAATCAAGCGCGCGCATCCGCGCGGTATTGCCGGTCGCAAAGCAGAAGGCGGTTTCGGCCGGCACTTCGCCGAGCGAGGACAGCATCGCAACCATGCGCAAAATCCCGAGCGGTTGAACTCCGGAGCCTGCCGGCGCATCGGTGCCCAGGATGATGCGGGAAAGATCACCCATCTCGCGCGCGGTGCGCAGGGTGTAGAGCGCCGAGCGCTCGTTGCCGTTGTGCACGAGCTCGAGCCCGCGCTTGCAGCCCTCGCAGATGCAGCGGACCTGGTCGTCGGGCAGCGCGGTGTGGCCGCCATTGATATGGCCGACCACATCGGTGTCGGCTTCCAGCACCACGTCCTTGTCGATCAGGCCGGAGCCGGGGATCGACGGTCCTCCGGTGTGGATCGTGCTTTGAATGCCGTATTTGCGCGCCCAGGAAACCATCTTGCGCGCGGTCGGGCCATCCTTGACGCCACCGAGGCCAACTTCGCCGAGCAGCTTCACGCCGGCTGCGGCGAGCTCCTTGAAATCGTCCTCGACCATCTCGCATTCGATGACGGGCGCGCCGGCATGCACCTTCACGCCGCCAGGGCGCAAGGTCCAGAACGCGCGCTGCGCGAAGATCGCCATCGCCTTCAGGCCGATCACGTCGCGCGGGCGGCCGGGCATATGAACTTCGCCGGCGGAGATCATGGTGGTGACGCCGCCGTGGAGGTAACTGTCGATCCAGTTGATCTGGCTCTGCCGCGGCGTCCAGTCGCCGGTGACGGGGTGAACGTGGCTGTCGATCAGGCCCGGCGCGACCGTCGTGCCGTTGGCATCGACAATGGTGGTCGGGCCCTCGGTGTTGAGGTCCTTGAAGCGGCCGATGCCGATGATCTTGCCGTTTTCCGCAACGATCGCGTCCGCATCGAGGATCGGCTTCTCCAGGGCGCCGGACAACAGGAGCCCGATATTGCGGATGACCAGCTTGCGGGGGCCGGTCGATTGCGGCGCGTCATGGGCCATGGGTCGGGGTCCTTCTCCACTGAAATCGTTGACGATTTTGCGCCCGACTTGACGGGTTGATCAAGCTGGATTATTCATTTGTATACGAACGATCGTATACGAACGAGTTTGCCGGTCAACCGGGTTTTGCCGGTGAGGGGAATCGAGCGATGAGCAATTTCAATCTGGAAAGCGTCACCAGCGTTCACCACTGGACCGACACGCTGTTCAGCTTTACCACCACCCGCAATCCCACCTTCCGCTTTCGCAACGGCGAGTTCACCATGATCGGGCTCAAGGTCGGCGAGCGGCCGCTGCTTCGGGCCTACAGCGTCGCCAGCGCGAACTATGAGGACAAGCTCGAGTTCTTTTCGATCAAGGTGCCGGACGGTCCGCTAACTTCGCGACTCCAGCACCTCAGGGAGGGCGACGAGATCATCGTCAGCCGCAAGGCGACCGGCACGCTCGTGATCGACAATCTCGAGGCGGGCCGCAACCTCTATCTGGTCGGCACCGGCACGGGGCTTGCGCCGTTCCTGTCCGTCATCAAGGATCCCGAGACCTACGAGCGTTTCGACAAGATCGTGCTGCTGCACGGCTGCCGTCGCGTGAAAGAGCTCGCCTATGGCGAGATGATCACCGAAAAATTGCCCAACGATGAGCTGATCGGCGAGCTCGTGAGCGGCAAGCTCATCTATTATCCGACGGTGACGCGCGACCCTTTCCGCAACCGCGGCCGCATCACCGACCTGATCACGTCAGGCAAACTGTTTGCCGATATCGGACTTGCTCCGCTCGATCCTGCGCATGACCGCGTGATGATCTGCGGCAGCCCTGCGCTGGTCCATGACACGCGCGTGCTGCTCACGGAGCGCGGCTTCGTCGAGGGCAATCATGGCGAGCCCGCGCAGTTCGTGGTCGAGAAGGCCTTCGCGGAACGATAGAGATTTAGTCGCCGGCTCGCACAGGGCCTGCGTGTCTCGAACGGTAGTAGATTGCGGAGCCTCCCCGAGCAGCGCCGCGTAATCCCCAACTGCAGGCAGGCCGATCAAGATCGGTCTTGCGGCTGATGGCGGGCAAACCATAAGATTTCAGCGACTGCGAATCCATAGCGCGCCGGTTCGGACGAATGATGATCGTCCAAAACCCCTCACGGTAGAACAGGGCAGGGTGGAATTGCCGTGAAGCTGAAAACGATTGGCGGGCTGCTGCTGGCGCTCATCTGCGCCATCGGTATGACCGTGAGCCAATCCAGGGCGGACAACCGCACAGCGTTTCTGTCCGATCATCCCCTGTGCGAGCCGGGCACGCAATGGGACGGTGCCGCCTGCACGGCGGTGCCAAGCTGTCCGGTCGGCCAACGCTGGAGCGGCACCGGCTGCGTGGCGGTCGAGTGCGGCAGCGGCTATCGTCTGGAGGGTTCGTTTTGCGTGCCGGACACCTGTCCAACCGGCCAGCGGCTCAGCGGCAACAGATGCGTCGCGATCCAGTGCAACACGGGCTTTCGACTGGAGGGCTCGACCTGTATGCCGCTCAATTGCCCCGCCGGGCAACGGCTGAACGGCAATAACTGCGAGCAGATCGTTTGCGGACCGGGCGAGGAACTGATCGACAACACCTGCACGGCCTCGGGCCGGAGCCGGTATCTCGCGCTGGCGGTGGGACAAACCAACCATCTTGGCTACGGCGCGGCCTGGGACAAGCAGAGCGTGCAGGAAGCTCAGGATGAGGCCATGAGGCTGTGCCAGAACCAGATACCAGCCGGAAGCTGCAAGATCATCCTGTCCGGTCCCGAGCAGTGCCTTGCACTGTGGTGGACTCCGACGGGAACAGGATGGGGTGCGGCGCGGCGTCCCAGCCGCGAGGAAGCCAAGGATGCCGCCGCTGCAAGCTGCGCCAACGTCAACAAGCGGCAGAAATGCGTGTTGGCGGGATCCTGGTGCAATACGTGAGGCCGAAAATCTCGCCCGGCAAGCGGGGAGAGGGGGGCTCACGCCGTCTTCAGCACGCGGTAGATGCTGCGCTCGAATTGCCGATAGAGGGTGAGCGCGCGCGCGTCGGCAAAGGGCAGGATCTGCATCATGATGACGCCGGCGACGCTGGAGGCCGGATCGATCCAGTAATAGGTGTTGTAGAGGCCGGCCCACGTCAGACTGCCGGCCCTGCGTCCGTCCTTGACGGGATCGAGATTGATCATGTGCCCGAACCCCCAGCGCAGGCGGGTTCCGGGAAAGAAGTCGACGTCGTTCGAGAGCGCGGGGTTTGTCGTCTTGAGGATCCCCGCCGCGATGTCCCCGATCTGGTTGGTGGACATGAGCGCGACCGTTTCCGGCCGCAGGATGCTTTCGCCGCGCAGGCTTCCCCGGTTCAAAAGCGCCTGCAGCAATGCAAGATAGTCCGGCGCCGTGGAATAGATGCCGCCGCCGCCCGAAAACACCTTGGCTTGCGACGGCTTTTCCAGCGGTTCCGGCTTCAGCGCTCCATCCGCCTGTCGCACATGCAGGCTTGCCTCGCGCGCACGCTGATGCACCGACAGGACGAACGTCGTGTTGGTCATTCCGAGCGGCGCGAAGATGTGATCGTCGAAATAGCGGTCGACGCTTTCGCCGCTCGCGATCTCGACCAGCCGGCTGACCTTGTCGAGACTGCCGCCATAGGCCCATCGGGAGTCCGGATCGAACACCAGCGGCCGGCGCGGCAGGTTCTTGTTGCCGTGCGCGGCCTTCAGATAGCGAAGGACGTTGGCATCCCACAGGGGATAGCTGAAGCCTGACGTGTGCGTCAGCAGGTTGCGCAGCGTAATCGGCTTCTTTGCGGGGCGCAGTTGCGGCGTGCCGCGCGCATCGAAGCCGGTAAGAACGAACGGCGAGGCGAGCGTCGGATCGATGCTCTCGGCGGGCTCATCGAGCTTGAGCTTGCCGCGTTCGACCAGTTGCATGGCCGCAACCGACGTCACGAGTTTCACCATGGAGGCAATGCGGAAGACCGTATCGGTCGTCATTTTCGCCGCAGCGCCCGTGCAGCGGACGCCGAAAGCGCCCTCATACAGGACGGCCTTTTCCGTCGCGGCCATGGCGACGACGCCCGGTGCGTCCCCGGCATCGAGGCCCGCCCGCAGCAGACGATCGATCTCGCTGCTGCGCGAGACGGCAGGAGGCACTGCCGCCGCGGCGGCGAGCGGCACGTTCGGCATCGCGGCCCCGCCGGCGATCAGCAGCGTCTGCAACAGCGCCTCGCGCCGGGTCGGCCGCGCCGTCATGTCAGATGCCCACCGCATTTTTGGCAATGACGTTGCGATAGAACGAGACGCTGAGCTTTGGAATCCTCTGCAGCGTCTCGAAATCGACGTGGTAGAGACCGAAACGCTTTTCGAAGCCGAAGATCCATTCGAAATTGTCCATCAGACTCCACAGGAAATAGCCGCGCACCGGCGCGCCTTCCGAAATCGCGCGCTGCAGTTGCGTCAAGTAGTTGCGCAGGAACATGATGCGGTCGAGATCGTAGACATGGCCGTCGGCCGAGACCTTGTCCTCGGAGGAGGTGCCGTTCTCGGTGATATAGATGTTGTCGGTCTTCCAGATCTTCGCCGTGATTCGTGGCACCCAGTAGGCGGTCTCCGGCCCGATGCGCAGCCATTCGGAATTCATGTGCGGGAACGAAGCGGGAAACGGCAGGACGTGGAAACCCGACGCGCGCTCGGTGGCGACGATGTAGAACTGGGGCGCATAGATGTTCAGCCCGACGAAATCGATCTTCGAGCCGATGACCTTTAATTCGTCGGCCGTGAACTTCGGCGCGTCCTTGCCGGCATAGGCGAGATAGCCGTCGGTATACTTGCCTTCCAGGATCACGCCGAGGATGCCGGCGTTCAACTCGCGCGTCGCGGTCTCGGTAGCGCGTACATTGTCGGGCGTATCGATCGCGGGCACGCAGGCCGCGATGTTTTCGGCAAGCCCCAGTTTCGTGCCGGCGCGCGCGCGAGCGCGGATCGCCTGCACCGCAAGCCCATGGCCCAGCACGACGTGATGACGCGCCTGATTCAATTCGCCCGTCGGCAGCTTGAGACCGGGTGCATCGATCCCCCAGCCATAGCCGAAGTTGAGAAAACGTCCGGCTTCGTTGAGCGTGAAGAAATTTTTGACGCGATCGCTCAACCGCTCCGTCACGTAGCCGGCATAGTCGGCGAACGCCTTCGACGTCGTGCTCGACTGCCAACCGCCAAAGCGCTCCTGCAGTGATTGCGGCAGATCCCAATGATAAAGCGTGGCGTAGGGCTCGATGCCGTTGGCGAGAAGCTCGTCGATCAGACGGTTGTAGAAATCGAGGCCTTTCGGATTGGACGGCCCGTCGCCTTGCGGAAATACACGCGGCCAGGCGATCGAGAAGCGATAAGCCTTCACGCCCAATTCCTTGATCAGGCGGACGTCGTCCTTGTAGAGATGATAGTGATCGTTGGCACGATCGGCGTTGGTTTGGTCGCCGATCTTGCCCGGCGTGTGGCTGAAGATGTCCCAGATCGAGGGACCGCGGCCGTCCTCGTTGACGGCCCCTTCGATCTGATAGGCCGAGGTCGCGGTGCCCCAGATGAACCCGTTCGGAAACGCCCCTGCTGCGTCCGGCGCGAGCGCCGGAGCCGTCTGGCGTTCCTGCGCGAGCGCGCGCGGGGCCGCAATTGCCATGCCGGACAGCCCTGCAAGCTGGACGAAGTGACGACGCGAGAATTTTTCGAGCATCGACTGGTCTCGACAGGTTCGCTGTGACCGGCACTCGATAATAGAGCTAGTTCGGATCGATTTGGTAGACGGAAATCCGGTCGATCTCGAATTCCACCATCTCGGGCGACATGCCGTCGACCACGCCGACGCCGCCGAACCATTTCGATCCCATCGCCAGATTGACGATCATGTACATGGGATCGTCGTAGCCGACCGGCACCTTGATATCGGACACCGGCTTGCGGTCGATGAAATAGATCAGGCGGTCCGGCACCCAGAGAATGCCGTAATCGTGGAAGTCCATCGAGGCGTCCGGCAACAGAAAGTCAAAACCGCAGGATTCGATTTTCTGGGTCGTGGGGATTCGCCAATGCGTCGTCATCACGAGGTCGCCGGGCCGTTGCCCACGCCCCTCCATCACGTCGATCTCCGGCGGCCAGCCGCCGTCATTGGCAAGCAGCCAGAAGGCGGGCCATACGCCGGTCCCGTGCGGAATTTTTGCGCGGATCTCGAAATATCCGTATTTCTGCGCGAACGAGGCCTGGCTGGTCAGGATACCCGACACATAGGGATTGTCGAACAACACGGATTTCAGTTCGGCGGGCGTGCGGCTTGCGACGATCGACAGCACGCCGTCGCGAATCCGGAACGGATCGAGTCCGAGCGGCGTCGAGGCGCGGCCCGTGTAGCGCGGATCGACGTAGATCTGCTGCTCGCCATTGGATTTGGTCTGTCGCTTCAGTTCGGAGCCGTCGCCGCCCCAATAACGCGCCTCCGGCCACGCCGCGCCGCCGGAATAATGCGGCACCCATCTGCCGCTCTTCAGCGGATGCTCGTCGAAATCGTCGTGAAAGGTGCGATGCAGGGCGACGGGCGCAAACTGCGCGGAATCCAGCCGGTCGACGCGGCGGCAGCCGCCGCCGAGCTCGTCGCGGGTCGATTGCAGCGAGAGCGCTGAAGGCGCTGCTCCGAGATCATCCTGCGCGAAAGCGGGTGCAAGCGTCGCAAGCAAAAAGGCGATGGTCAGATGTTTCAGCATGCATCATTTCCGATGCCCCCGGCCGTTTTTCCGATGCGCCCCCTGTCAGTTTAGATCATCGTCGATGCGATCAGAAGCAGGATGGCTTCGCCGATCTGCTCCTGCGCGCCCAGCACGTCGCCGGTTTGGCCGCCGATTTGCCGGACCGCAAGGCGCGCCAGCACGAGCGCGGCGAGCGCGAGCATGAGCAGCGCGATGGTCGCAAGCTTCGGTCCGAACGCAAACAGCAGGCAGAGGATGCCGAGCCCAAGCGATACGACAACGCTTTGCTGGGGCGGCCGCCCCGCGCTGGTCGACAATCCGTCGGCGCGGGCAGGGGGCACCAGGTACATGAAGGCCGGCAACACGGCGCGCGAGGCCGTGTGCGCCACGATCAGCGCAATCGCGATTGCGCGGGCATCGGCCATCTCGGCGATTTCGGCGAGCGCGGTCCAGCGCAGCAGGAACGACAGCGCAAGTGCGGCCGTGCCGAAGGTCCCGATCCGGCTGTCGCGCATGATCTGAAGCTTTCGCTCGCGCGTGCTGCCGCCGAGCGCGTCGGCAGTGTCGGCGAGCCCGTCCTCATGCATCGCGCCGGTGACCAGCACGGTCGCCGTCAGCGCCAGCACGGCGGCAGGCTCCGGCGGAACGTGCAAGCGGACCGCAAGCCAATAGACGAAGGCGCCGACGAGGCCGACCACGAACCCCGCAATCGGGAACGTCCAGCTCGCGCGCGCAACCTCGCCGTCGTCGACCGGCGCTGCGGGCGCAAGCGGCACGCGGGTGCAAAGCGAAATTCCGATACGGAGGTCGGCGAGCAGGCGCCGCATTGTATGGATGGTGTCGGCCATCGCTACTTTATCCGCACCGGCAGGCCCGCGACCACGAATTCCACTTCGTCCGCGGCGCGGGCGATCGTCTGGTTCATGATGCCGGCGGCGTCACGAAAGCGGCGCGCCAACGCATTGTCGGGCACGATGCCGAGTCCGACTTCGTTGGTGACGAGCACGACCGGGCTCCGTTGCCGGGCAAGCGCGTCGGCGAGTGCGGCGGTCGCGCTCGTCCAGTCGCGCCCGGCATGCAAGAGGTTGGAGAGCCAAAGGGTCAGGCAGTCGACGAGCCGCGCGCCGCCGCCGTCGGTCTCATCGAGCGCTGCGACAAGCTCCAGCGGCGTTTCCCGCTCGAGCCACTCGTTGCCGCGCCGCGCGCGGTGACGCGCGATCCGGTCGGCCATCTCGGCATCGAGCGCTTCGGCGGTTGCGATATAGACCGGCTTGCCGGCAAAGGCACGCGCGCGGGCTTCTGCTCGCACGCTCTTTCCCGATCGCGCCCCGCCCGTGATGAGGATGATGGCCATGGCCGCTCCGATTCGCCATGCGCACTAATCATCAATTCGCGGCAATGACAAACGGCGAAATCGTCTCCTCAAAGGGCTTGCGCCCGCCGTTCATTTTCGCGCATCAAAATGGGACAACCACGGAGGTTTTCATTGGGCTTTGCAGGGGCGATGGCCGTTGCGATGGTTTTGGAGGGGCTGCTCGGCTGGCCGAACAGCCTCGTCGCGCGCATCGGTCATCCCGTGACCTGGCTCGGCCGGCTGATCGACGCGCTCGACGCACGCTGGAACCGGGAAAAGGCAGCGCCATCCATCCGCCGCGCCGCCGGGGTCGCCGCCGCGCTTGTCGTGCTCGGACTCGCGGCAGGTCTCGGATGGCTCCTGCAGAGCCTGATCTCGCCCTGGGATCGCGTGGTCCTGCCCGGGATCCTCGCGATGCCTTTCATCGCCTCGCGCTCGCTCTACGAGCATGTCGTCGCAGTAGCACGCCCGCTCGAGGCGGGCGATATCGCATCGGCGCGATCGGCGGTTGCCATGATCGTCGGGCGCGATCCAGCAAGGCTCGACGAGACAGGGATCGCGCGCACCGCGCTGGAGAGTCTGGCGGAAAATGCGTCCGATGGCATCGTTGCGCCGGTGTTCTGGGGCGCATTATTCGGGCTTCCCGGCATCATCGGCTACAAGGCCGTCAACACGCTGGATTCCATGATCGGCCATCGCACCGCACGCTACGAGGCGTTCGGCTGGGCCTCCGCGCGCATCGACGATGTCGCGAATGCCGTGCCGGCGCGGCTGACCGGCCTGCTGTTCGCACTGATCAGCGCCCGCCCGGGGAATGCGTTCGCCTGCATGTTTCGCGATGCGCGAAAACACCGTTCGATCAATGCCGGCTGGCCGGAAGCCGCGATGGCAGGCGGGCTTGCTGTGCGGCTGTGCGGGCCGCGCTTCTATGACGGCGAACTTGCCGATGAGCCCTGGCTGAACGAAGGCGCGCGTGATCCGAACGCTGCTGATATCACGGAGGGCTTGCGGCTCTATATCCGCGCGATGGCGAGCATCACGGCGCTTCTTGTGCTGCTGGCGTTCGTCTAAAGAGATAACGATGCAGGACCATGGCGGAAATCTCGATGTCGCGCTCGCCCGCTTTGGCGGGCGGTTCGAGGACTGGATCGATTTGTCGACCGGCGTCAACCGGCGGCCCTATCCGGTCGGCGAGTTGCCGCCGCATCGCCTGAGCGCGCTGCCCTCGCGCTCCGATCTGACGTCCCTGCACGACGCGGCGCGGCAGGCCTATGGAACGACGGCGCCGGCATTGGCCGTCGCCGGGGCGCAGGCTGCGATCCAGTTGCTGCCGCGCCTGGCCGATCCCGCCCGCGCACGCGTTCTTGCGCCGACCTATAGCGAGTACCTGCCGACGTTGAAGGCCGCCGGCTGGCAGGCCGACGAGGTTTCCGATCTCGACGCGCTGGCTGGAAGCGATCTTGCGGTCGTCGTCAATCCCAACAATCCCGACGGGCGTCGCCACGAGCCGGCGCGCTTGCTGGCACTGTTGCCGCGCGTCGGCCGGCTCGTCGTTGACGAGAGTTTTGTCGACGCGGTGCCCGGAAGGTCGCTGGCGGCCGCTGCGGGACGGCCCGGCCTTCTGATCCTGCGCTCCTTCGGCAAATTTTACGGGCTTGCCGGGCTGCGGCTTGGCTTCGTGCTCGGTTGCGAGAGGGATGTGGCGGCGTTCGCCGCGCTCGCCGGTCCCTGGCCGGTCTCGGGCGTTGCGATCGAGATCGGCCGGCGCGCTTTGTGCGATTGCGACTGGGCAGCGGAGACGACGGCGCGGCTTGCGTACGATTCGCTGCGGCTCGACGATCTCGCCTGCGATGCGGGCTGGACGCTGGTGGGCGGCACGCCGCTGTTTCGGCTTTACGAAACGGGCGATGCGCACAGCGCGCAGGAGCGGCTCGCCCGTGCACACATCTGGTCGCGCATCTTCAGGGACGCGCCGGGATGGTTGCGCCTGGGTTTGCCCGGGGATGAAACGGAGTGGGCACGGCTCGCCGCGGCGCTTGCGAGCTAGATTAGCCAGGGCGTGTACGCAAATCCGTATCGGCTTGCGACTTTCAATATTTGCGAACGAGCGGCTTTGACGGGGCCTCCGGCGGCGCCGGCGAAACCGCGAACGTCAACCATGCGGTCCATCCTTCGGGGCGGTTCTCCACGGCAAGATCCTTATAACCCCTCAGATTGAGATAGCCCTGATAGCCCTCGCTGACGGGAAAGATGAAACCGATTTGCGGGCCGATGCCGACAGTCCGGCCCTTGAACGGGCCCAGCGTGGCGCCCGGCCCACTGTCGCCCGTAAGCTGCTGGAAGAAGTAGCCGGCCAATCCAATCTGGACGTTCTTGCTCACGAACTGCGAAGCTGCCCAGTCGAGGTGAAAATCGATGCCATTCTGGTATTGCAGATCGGGATTGATGAGATTGTAGGTAAGGCCTCCGACAACCGAGAACTCGTGTCCGGTCTTTGGATCGAAATAGGTGTAGCCGACGCCGGCATCGTACGCCACGTAGCCGAAGCTCAGATTGGCGAGACGATTTTGATCGTAAGTGCCGCTTGGAATATTGCCCGTGATGTAGACCATCTCGTTGTGAACACCTTGATTCCACTTCAGCGAGCCCTGGTAGAACACGTCGGTGAAGGTCGCGCGGTTATCGCTCACGCTTCCCGAAATCGAGTTTCCCCGTGGTCCGGTCAACGTTGCATCGATGCCGGCGCCGACATTTCCACCGGCACCAAGAATGCTGAAAGCAGCCTGGCCGCCGAGAACAGGCATTGCCGAGACATAGGTGACGCCTTGCACAAGGACGTCGGCGTTCGCATTGAGACCGGCGGCAACGGCGCCGACGGGGCGCCCGCTGACGACAAAGTTCTTTTGCGCACCGGCTGCCTCGCTCTCATGAATATAAAACGTTGAGTACGCCCAGCCGGGCACACCGGGCACCGCGGCAAGGCTGCCGAATATTCCGGGAAGCCAGAAGCTGGCGCCGCCGGCGTCGGCGACGGCAGCTACGGGATTTGCCACGCACGCGAGCGCGCACAGAGCCCCCATCAGGATGGTGTTGCGCTGTCGAGCACGTCCCATGACTATCTCCCAATCGTCGCCCGTTTGCCGCTGCGTTTCCATCCGATGGACGATTCCGACTATGACATCCTAACGACTTTCGCGAAGGCGCTTCGTTTGTGCAGGTCGATTGCCGATCCCGTGTGGCTCAAGGGCCACATCGGCGAGCTCCGACTGCAGCGGGCGCACATCTTTTCAGTCCACCGCCTGCGCCTCCGGGAATTTCCACTTGCCGTCGAGGATTTCCTGGCGCGGGCGATAGAGCCGCACGGTGTAATTCCACCCCTTCATGATCGGCAGGCAGTTCGGAATCTTGCCGTCGCAGCCGCCCAACTGGACGGCGACCGATCCGTCCGGGCCTTTCTTCGCCGTGATGCTGTTCAGCGAATAGGCATCGTACGGGTTCTTCTCGAAATAACCCTTGGCGTCGTAAAGGCTGATCGACCAGAACGCGTCGACTGGCACGTTGGCGGGGACGTTGAGCTTGTAGATCGTGTTGCCATCGTTCCTTGGCGGGCTGAAGCTCGAATAGCTCGCGTCCTTGTCCGGATTGCCGCCCCAACCGGCGGCGGTTCCGATCAGATGCTTGATCGGATCGACCTGGTCCTTGGTGCCGAACGCGTTCTTGAAGCCGTCGGTGTGGGCGGCCAAAACCAGCAGCGCGTCTCGCACGTCCTTCTGGCTGGCCTCGTCCCAGTTCGGCACCTCGAACTTGCCGGGCGCGCTCTGGCTGACCTTGATCGCGTCCTGCAAGGCATGAACCTGATCGAGATCCTTTGGGTCGTTGGGATCGACCAGTGTGCGCACGGGCGTCATAACGTAGCGCGTGCCGACCTGGTCCCTGGTCAGCGTCACCGGTCCGGGCTTGTAGACCACCATCGGCGTGTAATGGTCTTCGTTGATGACTTGCATCGACATGAAGCGCTTGCCGGCATCGGGCAGCGTGATGGTAACGGGTCCGGCATCGAGGTCAAACACCGCGGACGAATAGAGCGTGTCGCGGTTCATGCGGATGACCATTTGCTTGTCGATCTCAGTAGGGCTGCGGACGTGCAGGAGCTTGCCAAGGCCGACTTCTTTCACGGTCTTGCCCATGTAGAGGTCCGACTCGGCACGGGGGAAATTCTCGACCGTGACCGGAACGGAAGGCGATTGCGCATGCGTGCCGCCGGTTACGATCAGCGATAACGCGATGCCGAGTCCAACTCTCATTTTCATCACTGTGCTCCACTTCCAGTTGTCACGACGACCTTTTCGATGTCGGGAAGCACCCACTTCTTCTCGAAGAACTCCTTCCGCGGCGCGTAGAAGCGCGCCATCAGCTCGAATTTTCGCGCCGGATCGGTCGGCAGCCAGTTCGCCTCCTTTCCGGCCGGAGCCACCGGGCCGAGCCAGATATCCACCGAGCCGTCGGCGTTCTTCTGCAGTTCGGGGATCTGCGACGACCGGCTCGCGCGCGGCATGTTCTTGATCAATGCGTGGGTTTGCCGGTCGTAGGCGGTCACCGACCAGTACTGATCAACCGGCACGTTGGCCGGTACGTTGAGGCGGTAGGTCTTGCCGCCGTCAAAGGCCTCGCCATCCTTGTCGCGAATCGAGATCGTATAGAACTGGCCCGCGCCGAGCCGCTTGATGCCGATATAAGCATAGCTGTAGCAGAGTCCGCGGCCGTCGAGCGGATATGCGTTCATGTCTGCAAACCCGTCCGCATAGGCCTTGATGACTTCCGGAGGCGCCGGGTACGTCCAGCGGCTTGTCGGCGAGAAGAACGGCGGAAGACCGGCGTCATATTTCGCTTCCAGCCACGCGCCGCCTTCTTTCGCCGCCGAACTCATCAGTGCCTTCATCGCATCGGACGGATTGAACGGCTTGCCTTTCTCGATGCCCAGCGACCGCAGGCTGTCTATCATCATGCGGTCGCGGTCGATCCACGGCTCTTCCTGAACGATGCGGTCGAGATGCTCGAAAAAGCTGGCGTCGTAGCGGATAGTGGAGTCGAAATCGACGTCTTTCACATCGATGAAGACCGTCGCCGGCGGATTGGCGGCTTGCGCGAGAGGATAGACCTTCATGCGCTTGCCGTAGGCGATTGCCGCCTGCACGTCGGCATTGCCGTGGCTCTTCAGATTCGAGCGGAACAGCATGTAGCCGCCGTAGGTGTCGGACTGCAGAACGATATATCCGTCCGGCTTCGAGCCGGTGTAGCCGGGCGGCAGCACCAGGAATTTGCCGCCGGCGCCCTTGTCGATGCCGAGCAGGCCTGCGTCCTCGAGCGCCATCTGCCACACCGTGACGATGTTGCCGTTGAACGATCCGTTGGCGTCTCCAGGCGGCAGGTCCAACACGACCGGACCGTCCTTGGTGTTGAAGAACACCATGAAATAGAGCGCGTCAGGATTCGGCGTCAGCGTCTGGTTATGCCAGTCAAGCGGCCGGCCCCAGTAAATCACCTGGCCGACTTTGCCCGGCGTTTTGGTGAGCATCTCCTGCCGCATCAGGTCGGTGTTGACGGCGGGTATGCCCCATATCACCGCCTCGACCGCGCGGCTCTGGATCAGCCGCCTGTTCAGCTCATCGGCGGAGGGGGATTGTGCCTGGGCGAGCGCCACCCCCATCAGGAGCGTCAACGCGGCGAGTACCGTCTTCCTCATATCGACCTCCATTTTCTCAAAACGGATTGATGTAGTTGAGGATCGCCACCTGCCGCAGCAGG
>Ga0310909_10000436_pt1 | contig 21393 bp, 16 predicted proteins | sample GREbulkMGT000H_FD_203449 | JGI IMG/M metagenome (GOLD analysis project Ga0310909, IMG submission 203449) | Lab enrichment of tropical soil microbial communities from Luquillo Experimental Forest, Puerto Rico - GRE.bulkMG.T000H | ecosystem: Environmental > Terrestrial > Soil > Tropical forest >... | reverse complement strand
CCAAGCCCAGGACCCCGGCCAGCGAATCGCAACGCATTTACGAAGCCCTCGAGCAGATTCCGTATGCCGAGGAGCAGGGCTTCGAGAGCGTGTGGTTCTCCGAGCATCACTTCCGCCCGGTGTGGTCGCACAACAGCGCGCCGGATCTCACCTTGGCGGCGGTCAGTCAGCGCACGAGCACCATACGCCTCGGTGTCGGGGTGGTGCTCGCGCCGATCCACCACCCTCTGCATATCGCGCAGCGCATGGCCACCCTCGATGTCCTGAGCCACGGGCGAGTCGATGTCGGCATCGGCCGGACCGGTTATCCCTACCAGCTGACCCCGTACGGGACGGACCTGCGCGACACCCGCGGCATGTGGCAGGAATTCGCCGATGTGCTGCCGCGGATCTGGACTCAAGAGGAAATCGCGTATCACGGGACGTACTATCAAATCCCGCGGCGCGAGGTCCTGCCAAAGCCAGTACAGCGGCCGCATCCACCGCTTTGGTCGGCGTGCGGCAGCGACGAGACGGCGCGCCTGACCGGCAATCTGGGGATGGGAGGGCTGTTCGGCAGCGAAGGCGGCCCGGACCGCGTCGACCAGCTAATGGCATTGTACCGCGACGCATTGCGGACCTCCCCAAGCAATCGGATCGGGCCGGCACCTCGCGCTGCGCTGATGACGGCTGGCTATTGCCACGAGGATCGGCAGGTCGTGGCCCGGCGCGGCACCGAGCTCGTCGGCTGGTACATCGAGCAACAACGCGAGCGCGCCCGGCTGGTGTGGCGCGACTATGACCCGGCCACTGTGCCGCCCGATTACCAGGGCTATTATGCGCGCGATCAGCGCCTGGCCAGCGGTCCGCATCCCGGTGAGCCCACGCCGCAGGAGGTGCGCGAGGAGGGCACCAAGTTCTGCGTCGGCACGCCCGAAGATTGCATTCGGTTTCTTGAACTCTACGAAGCCCTCGGCATCGAGGAAGCAATTCTGCTGTGCGCAGTCGGGCCGGCAACGCATCAGGAGGTGCTCAATACCATTCGCCTGTTTGGCGAGCAGGTGATCCCTCACTTCCAGGCCAGGAAGCCGCCTGCCGCGCTTGCGCGAGCCTCGGCGTAGGCAATGAGGAACGATATGGTGCACGCCGCTCTGCGGATGTTTGCGGCGGTTGCAATTGTCCTCGGTCTGCTCCTGGCGCAGGCGGCCATTGCTCAGCAGCCGGCGCAGCCGGACGCATCGCCGCCGCAGCCGGCGGCGGCTCAGTTGCCGGAACAGCCGAGTCCGCCCGCTTTCAAACCCGAAGAGCTCGACCAACTCTTGGCACCCATCGCGCTTTATCCCGACGAGCTGATCGTCCAAATCCTGACCGCCGCCACCTATCCGCTCGAGATCGTCATGGCAGCGCGCTGGGCCGCCGACCCGAAAAATGCGGTGCTCAAAGGCGATGCGCTGGCGCAGGCGCTGGAAGGGCAAAGCTGGGACGCCAGCGTCAAATCGCTGGTGCCGTTCCCGAGCGTTCTCAAGATGATGTCGGATAAGCTCGACTGGACGCAAAAGCTCGGCGACGCCTTTTTGAGTCAAGAGGCGGATTGCCTGGCGTCTGTGCAAAGCCTGCGCCGCAAGGCAGCAGCCGCCGGGACGTTGAAATCGACGCCGCAGCAGAACGTGACCGTTGCGCCCCGTGCGGCCCCAGGCCTCCCGGGGCCGCCGGCTGGTGAGCCGATAACCATGGCGCCGGTGACCGAGGACCAGACGATCTCGATTGCTCCTGCCGATCCCCAGGTCGTCTACGTGCCCTCCTACGATCCGGGGACTGCCTACGGCGCCTGGCCGTACCCGAGTTATCCGCCATACGCCTTTCCTCCGCCGGTCGGCTACGGCGTCGCTGCCGGGCTGGCGACCGGCCTCGCCTTCGGCGCCGGCGTCGCCGTCGCCGGCTCGCTCTGGGGCTGGGGTCGTCCCAACTGGGGCGGCGGCAGCGTCAACATCAACACTAACCAATTCAATAGCATCAATCGCACTGCGATCACCGGCAACACCTGGCAGCATAACGCGGTGCACCGCCAGGGTGTTGCGTACCGAGATGCAGCAACCCGCCAACGCTTTGGCGGCCAGACGGCAGCCGGCGCCGCAGCCCGCAGGGACTATCGCGGCTTTGAGGGGCGGGGCGCTGGTGCCGTCGCCGGGCGAGGAGGTCAGCTTGCGGGCGAGGCAGGCCGGGTGGGACAGGCCGGTGCGACGGCGCGCGCCGGACAAGGTCGCGTCGCGGCGAACCGGGGAGGCGGTCAAGGTCTGCAAGGAGGCACGGGTGGACAAGGTGGCCGGTCGCAGGGTCTAGGACAACGCGCCGATCTTGGCTCTTCGCAGTTTCGTGGTGGTGGCGGACGCGGCAACTTTGCTCAGCAGCGCTCGGCCTTCAATCCCGGCAATGGGGCGCAGACCCGAGCTTTTGCCCAGCGCGGTGCGGCGAGCCGCCAGCAATTCGCGGGCAACTTCCAACGTGGCGGCGGCGGTTTCCAGCGAGCAGGCGGGGGTGGTTTCCAGCGCGCCGGTGGCGGTGGTGGTGGGGGTTTCCACGGTGGCGGTGGAGCGCGCGGTGGCGGAGGCGGGGGCGGGTTCCGTGGCAGACGATGACATCCTAAAGGGCCGGCGAAGTATGCCTGTGTTCGGTTCATTGTTGACCACTGGGCGCCTTCTTGTACTGGTCGGCCTGGTCCTGAACGCGAATTTCTCGATCGATCACCGGCGATTGACCCATGCGGCGATCGCTGCCCCGGCCGCGATCAAGCAGGAGAGCTTTGCTACTCCCGACGACGCTTTGAAGGCGGTCGTCGACGACTTGAAATCGGACAATCTGTCGGACCTGCTCAAGATTTTTGGCCCGACCATCGAGCCGATCCTGAACTCCGGCGACCCGGTTGCCGACCAGAATGCGCGCCAGCGGTTTGTCGCAGCCGCCGAAGAAAGCCACCGTTTCGACGGTTCGGGCGACTCGCTGACACTGATCATCGGAAAGGACGACTGGCCGTTCCCGATTCCGTTGAAGAAGGTAGACGATCGCTGGCAGTTTGACACTGCGGCGGGGAAAGAAGAGATCCTGAACCGCCGCATCGGCGAGAACGAGCTGTCGACGATCCAAACAATGCTCGCTTATGTCGATGCCCAGGGCGACTATGCCGAGCTCCAGCGCCAGCGTAGCGGCATGCCGGAATATGCCCAGCGTATCCTCAGCACCTCCGGCAAGATGGACGGTCTATACTGGCCGACCGCGGAAGGAGAGCCAGAGAGCCCTCTCGGCCCGCTGGTGGCCGCCGCGCGCGCAGTGGGCTACCGACGCTCAGCCAACGCGGAAGAGCCGAGCCCCTATCACGGATATTTCTTCAAGGTCTTGACGGGTCAGGGCCCGAATGCGCCGGGCGGTGCTGTCGATTACATTGTTAATGGCCGGATGATCGGCGGCTTCGGGCTCGTCGCCTGGCCGGCGCGTTACGGCGATTCCGGGGTGATGACGTTCATGGTCAATCACGACGGTGTGGTCTATCAGAAAAACCTGGGGCCGCAGACCGCCAAGCTTGCTCCGGCGATCAGCCGCTTTGACCCCGACCCGAGCTGGCAAAAAGCTGAGCCCTGATCGCTCTGCGAGCGGCGCCGAGTGGTCGGGTAATTTGCCGGTCAAGGCTGGCACTCGACCCCGCCCGAGGCGCACCCCGAAGGTTCGGTCGTGTGAGATGGCTGCTCGGTGTGAAACCAACGGACTCGTGCAGGCAGGTGAACGCCTCCCAGCAAACCGCCTCGCAGCTTCGTCCGAAGCTCCCGCTCGTGCCGCCAAGTTCGGTGCTTGAAAAGATACAGGTGGCCCCGTTCGTTCTGCCTCTGGCCCAGTGTTTCGCCTCGCCCGAGCCGCTCCAGACACTGAGCATAAATCTCGGCGCTGTCCCGCACTCCGCGCCAAAACAGGGTTAATTCATCGTCGTTCTCGGATACTTCGGGACAGATATGCGCGATGAGATTGCCGGTATCGATGCCGGGGTCGATAAAATGCAGCGTGCATCCGACCTGGTTGGGCTCGCCGTTGTATAGCGTCCAGAAGGAGCAGTCGGAACCGCGGTAGCGCGGCGATAATCCGCCGTGCAGATTAATGATACCTAGCCGTCCGGCCGCGAGCAGCGGCCCGCGGATGAGCCCGGTCCCGAATACGGCAATGACGTCTGGCTTCAGTCGGTCGGCGAGCGCGCTCACCTTGGGATGATTGATGCAGGGAACTAGGGCGACGAGCTCCGGCCGGGTCAGAGCAGGTTCTTCAGTGCCGAAAAAGAATTTGGCCTCGTCGCCTCGATCACGCCTGCGGTCCCGGATTCTCCGCGAAACCTTGCTCCAGACATTGGCAGGCCGTAACGCCCTTGACGCTTTCTGAACAGTCCATTCTCTTCCGGTCTCCTGAACGATGGCGAGTGGTATCGCAGCTTTGCACAGACGGTTGGCGACGTATAGGTGGCGAGGCGAGCGGCCGCAGAGGATCAGCACCGTCAAGTCGCTCATGTCGCAATGCGCCCGACCGACATTACCGCGTCGGCAAAGAATTTGACCGCCCAGGCGGGATAGCAGAATCTCTCATAACCACCCCAGATCGGATAGGAGCCGGCCACGCCGCCGCGTATTATGGCATCCCGCGCCGCGACGCGGTGATGCTCCTTGAGATAGGCAAGGGCGAGGCGCGCGTGGTGCGTGAACTCGATCTCCCCGCAGCTGACAGCCAGAACCGCCCAATTGATAGCCATTTGGGCAACGCCAGTGAGACAGCAATATGAGGCTCGCGGCGTCCAATTTCGACTATAGGTACCGGCAAGCCAGCCGTCACTGCGCTGGACTTTGGCGAGTGCTTGGGCGGCCTTTCGCGCCGCGCAAAGGTACCGCTCCTCCCCGAGGAGGAGTCCACTTTCTAAAAACCCGCTAATCGCGTAGGCAATCGTGTGTGTAAAGGGCGCGGCGTCGCGCGTGAAGGCATTACTGGCAAACCAACCATCATGCTCCTGCTGCCGCAACCCCCAATCCAACTGGCGCACGGCCGCTCTCTGAAGCACTGGCTCCTGTGTGACCAAGCCGGTACGAAGAAGAGCCCAGCTCGCTCGTGTATCATATGTATGGGGTATGTCGTTATGTTGGCTGCGCCGCCAACACCCATCGGCATCCTGCTTTTCGACGAGCCAAAGGCTGGCGCGCACCGCAGCGGCGAGGCATTCCTGCCGGCCAAATCGCAAATATCCGGCCAACAGCCCATGAATGATCTGGCCGGTATTGAAGATGACGGGCTGGCTGCCGGGTTCGCCGTAATGTCCGGGAAAAGCGCCATCCGCGTGCTGGAGGGAGAGCTCCCAATCGATCATGCGGTTTGCACGGCCGATGAGATCGGGGCGTTCTAAAGTTTCGGCGGCGTCGATAAAGGTTTCGATGATATATCCGGTCGTTTCGGGGTATCCGGGCAGCCAGCCATCCTCGAAGCTCCAGCCGGCTGAAACGCCGCCCGCGTCGGATCGCGCCGCGCGCGCGTCCTGTGCAAGGCATAGCCAGTCGAGCGCCGCAGCCAGATGGGTCTTGTCTTCGTGTGCAGCCCTCTCCAATCGGCCAGCCAGGTCCCGAAAAACGAGGCGGATGTGCCTCGGCCGCCACGGCTGGTACCGGAATGGAAGCCGCACCAGGGCGGCAGGCCGCAGACGCGCCGCGCGCGGGTCTCCCCAGCGGTCTTTCCTTCGACCGTTAAACGTCTCCTCGCGCAATATTCCGAAGCCCCTGTTCCGCTATCGTCCCTTTTCACCGGGTTTGGCCCGGCTTATGTCGGAGGTCAGTCTATTTGATTATCTACGTACTTTAGATTGATACGATCCTCAAGAGACAAGTTATGGTTAAGAGATGTCATAGGGACGGTGGCCTGAACCGACGGGACCACGGTGCCGCAACTAAACCCGGGGCTCCCGGATTTGCCGTGGCGGCACCTGTGACCGATAGACTTCAACGAGGCGGTCAGGTGATACCCCGAGCCAAAACAACGCGTGAATTGTGACCAACCCGCAGAGGATCTCCAGAGGGCGCCGCCCTTCGAAGCGCCGTGATGATGTGACAAGAGGCGGGTTCTTGATGCAGCAAGTCCGTCCAAACCGCTCGAGGCGGCGCACAAAGTCCCAATCCTCCATCATCGGTATAGGACGAAATCCGCCGAGAGCTTGGTAGACCGAACGGCGGACGAAGATCCCGGAGTCGCCATAATAGAACCCAAGCAACCGGATCCACGCGCAGAACCCAGTGAGCCTTCTGCTGAAGGCTGTGTCGCCGTCGAAGACGACGCGGAAATTTCCCCCGATGACGTTTTCATCCGTCGAGAGCGCTTCGTTGATCCGCTCGAGTGCTCCGGGAGGCAACCTGCTGTCGGCATGAAGGGAAGAACAATACATCGCCGCAAGACGCTTCGGCGCCAGTAGCGATCCCGGCGCCGCGACAGGGGCGAGAGATAAGGGTTCGCACGCCATGATTGTGCGCAACTTCGAGCGTCCGGTCCTGGCTGCCACCATCCACGACGATGACCTCGTGGGCGGCCGTTTGTTGACCAATCGCGTTGAGCAACACCGGCAGCGAACGTTCCTCGTCTAGGGTCGGGATGATTATCGAGATCACTAGGAGCCTCTCAGAGGCTCAGAATATCATTTTACGAGAAGCGGTGCGCGGACCTGAACGCCGAGATGCTTTCTGCAATCAGTGCGGGTCGATCTCTGACACGACGTCGTCAGCGCTGCGGCGCCGACGATCACTCCGAGGTGTAGTGTACAACAGACAGACATTGTCGTACCCCAGCCAGCTCCTCTATGAGGTTGCGTGGCGGGTGATGTGCATGTCACACGTCAGGGGGAGGCCGGATTCTGTTCCCGGAAACAGGCCATCCGAGCCGCAAGGCGACCAGGAAACGCAAGAAAGGAGAGACCGCATGGGTCGATCCTCTCGGAGAGATTTCTGACACAAGGGGTAAACACATGGTGAGCGGATACTGGAGAGGTCTCGCTCTGACGGTCGCTATGGGTGTGTCGGGTATAGCCCATGCGCATGAATTCATCGTCGAACCCGCCGCTATGACAGTCTCGGCTGGCGCCGAGATCCAGGTCGCCGGTCTGTCCACCCACGTTTTTTTGATCAGCCAGGAACTTGAAGCTGCAAAGGACGTAAAGGTCGGTCTTTACGCATCAGGTAAACGCGCCGACATCGCCGTCAAGCCGAATGAGAAGACATTGGCGTATGAAGGCGTCATGACCGCCCCTTCGAGTGGCACGTTCATCGTGACCGGTGCGCGGCTTCCGCAAATATGGGCGACCACCCCCGACGGGCTGAAACAGGTGACCAAGAGGGGCACCAGCGTATCCAATCCATACAAAATCGAGAAATTTTGCCAAGGCGCTGGTCAACGTCACCCCGGGCGACAACGGTTTTTCGACAGCTATTGGCGATGCGCTGGAAATCGTGCCGTTGACAAATCCGGCAACGGTCAAGCCGGGCGACGAATTGAGCGTCAAGGTCTTGTTCAAGGGGCAGCCGCTAACCACGAGCGTCTATGCGACCTATGACGGATTTTCAAAGGAGGAGAATACGTATGCTTATTATACTGAGGGCCACAAGGACGGCACGGCAAAGGTCAAGATTACGCAGCCGGGCATTTGGATGGTGCGGGTGCAGCACTCAGTGCCGGAGCACACCGAGGATTACGACCGCTACGTTGCCCGCGCAGTGCTACTTTTCGAGATCACTGCTCGCCAGTAGAGGTACCAATCCCAACGGTTTGCTTTTCTGACTAACTCATCAAGCTAAGTGTAGTCGCCATCTTAGCTCCGCGGCAAATGAGGGATTGCGCCACGGGGGTATGGGTGCGCGCTCCGCTGGCGTGACGGAACTGAGCGGGCTGTTTCCGGCACTAGGACACAGAAAAGGCCCCGAGTTCGACGCTTCAGATCCTTGAGCTCGTGCAGCCTCGGGATCGAAATAGCCGGCGTATGCTAAGTGGACGGTACCGCACCGAGATCGGGCGGCTGTCGTCTGTTGTCATGATAGAAGGCTGTCAGCCGTTGCCGCGTAGCCTGCCCAGGGCCGAGGCCGAGAAAGTTGGCAGCATTTCCCCCGAGAAGCCCCACCGTCTTTTCTGTCCCGAACTGGTCGGCGAATTTTTGCCGCATCATGCTGTAGTACTTTTGATTTCCCGGTTCATAATCCAAGGCGACCCAATCGCTGCCATACATCATTCGCGAGGTCAGCAGTGGGTCCGATTCGGTCAATTTCTTCAGGTTGGCGAACACTTGCTGGTCCTCTGAGGCCTCCTCATTCGTTCGATCCAGCACCTGGGCGAAATCGCCGACATCGGCGTAGAGGTTCGGATATCGCGCCAGCATGGCTGCGATGACACAGGTCCAATGCTCTCCGGTCGTAGAATGCTCTTTGGTTGTACAAATCGGATCTGCGCCGTAAAACGCCCATATACCGCCAAAATGTCCAAGGTTGAGTCGAAGGTTCTTGTACTTCTCGAGCACGGGAACCCAGAAATGCGGTGAGGCGCGGAGCGAATACTGGGGCATTGCGCCGTTCGTCTCGGCGCAATGTGCCATGATCGGGACGTCGTGCTGCGCGCAATACAAATAGACTTCAGCAAGCGCTTCGTCCAACTTCACACCGACCTTTGGGCCGAGTGCCCGCAGCCCGGCAGGAAAATCATTGTCGCCAAGAACCGCGTTATTCATTGGCTTGAACCCCATGGCGGGATACAGCTTCACGCCAATGAAGCCGTACTTCTCAACCGCCATCTTGAAGACATCGAGTGCGTTGGGGCGCCGACCACGCTGAAGATCATCCAAGTAGCGCCAGGGATCGAAGGCGACAAACCCGTGGATCATCCTGCCGGCCGGCTGCACGAGCGAAATGAGACCCATCAGCTCGGCCTGTTGTAAAATGGATGTTGGCTCCTGGTCGAAATTCGGGTCAGCCATCCAATAATGGAGGTCGATAATTGCGGGTGCGAGGAACCGCAATTTCGTTTCGGGATCGCCGAAGAGTGCGGTAAGAGCATTAGCGATTTGAAAGCGATACTGCGTCAATTCGTAAGCCCAGCGAAAAAACTGTCGAACATAGGCGATGTCCAGACTCAAATCGAGCGGCTTTACTATTTGTGCCGTGAGATCCTGTTGCTTGCTCATCATGAACCTCTGAACTTCTGACTTGTCGATCGCCTGTGGGATAAGACCGAAGCTGCGGTGGAGGTGAACAATGAAGCGGTCATTCTCTTCTGTCCTGGGGTCTCCAAGAGATGCCCGGCCACCGAAGGACGTGCGATGCTCAATGAACCTGCTTACCGTAAAGGAGACAAACTTTGTGAACTCGTCGGGCTGCGAGACATACCGAGGGCTCGCAGTGGGGTCGCTGAGGATATGTCGCAACGCTTCCAATTCTTGAGTGTAGGTTTTGGCCAGGGACTCGACCGAATCCGAAATCATGAGCACCAGCGGAGCGGCAATTTTCTGCAGGAAGGGATTCTGAATGGCGGTGTGATCAAGGAAGCCGTAAACGGGAAGATCCCTGCCATTGAACACATGACAATGGGCGTCCACCGCCAGGGGCACCGAGCCGCCTGGTGGTGTGCCTGAGGAAATGCTACCCGATGGATGCAGGCTGCAGCCGCTAAGCGATAGAGCCGCGACGGTATTGCCGAGGCCCCACAGCACGCTGCGCCTGTCGATATGAGTCCAGTCTTTTCCGGAAGTTTTCATTGAGAAACTCAATGTGCTGACGTGTCCCACGTGTCGACGATCTACCACCATACCACGTATTAATTTCCAAGTCGTGCGGCCGTGGCAACATCATTGAAACTGCTCGCTTCACCCGGTGTTCCAGCGAACCAATTAGGCCGATGGACATCGGCCTAATCAAACATGTCATTCCTAAGTGGAAATGTGTGGTGGGGATCGAAGCCGCCGCGGCGGCTTTACCTTACAAAAGACATAGCGTGACTGATCTAGCCGCCGCGCAGCGATTGGGCGCCTCAGATCCTTGAGCTCGGTCGGTAGTAACGGCCGTGGGCCTCGGGATCGAAATAGCCGGCGTAGAAACGCCGGACATGCGGCAAGAGCGCCTTTGACAAAGTCAGGCAGCGTCGCGCGGCTATGGCGGAGTCTCACTTGGTCGCTTGATTTAGATAGGCAAGCAGGTCTCCCACCCTGGTCGGGTCCTTGATGCCGGTGAACACCATTTTGTCGCCCGGAATGAAAGCCTTGGGGTCGGACAGGTACTTGCTGAGTGTGTCGTCGTTCCAGGTGACATTAGCGTTCTTCATCGCCGACGAGTAGGCGTAGCCGGGCACGCTGCCGGCCTTGCGCCCGATGAGCCCACGCAGGCTCGGGCCAATCATGTTCTTTCCGGCTTCGAGACTATGGCAGACCTTGCATTGAGCGAATACCTGCGCCCCGCGTTGAGCGTCGCCCAGACCCTGGGCATGCGCGACTACGGTCAACGAGAGCAGAACCATCGCTCCGCTCAAGATCCACGACAGCTTCATCGCGCCTTTCTCCGACTTACGCGGCACTCGTCTGCCGCCGCGCTGCGCCACGCCGTCAATGTGACGTGAACCAGGGCCGCGAGATTTGATCCAGATCAATGTTGAGTTTGTCCAGCCGCTATGTAGTTCCATTCGGACGCGTACGGAGTGGGCTGGAGATGTCGGGCGGGGGACGCGCACCCAAGGTAGCATCAAAAATGAGCGCTGCCGCGTACGCTGTACTCGCCGCGGTGGCGTTTGGCGCGGTCGCTACGGTTTCGTTCGGCAGCGTCAGGCCGGTGCAAGCTTTGCCGAGCTATGCCAGACAAACCCGTCAGCAATGCGCCGCCTGCCACAACGGCTTTCCCGAACTTACGCCTTACGGCCGCCAGTTCAAGCTCAACGGTTATACTTGGACCGGCGGCACGTCCGACCTTCCGCCGATCGCCGCCATGGCGATCCCGACTTTTACCAATGTCCGGAAGGGTATAGACGGCGGGCTCGTGCCGGGTTTTGGTTTCAACAACGACTTCGCTTTCACCGGAAGCCTTTTCTATGGCGGCAAGATCTTCGACGGTCTCGGCACCTTCTCACAAGTGACTTACGGCAACGTTTCCAATAGGATCCATTGGGACAACATCGACCTCCGCTACGCCACGCCATCCGAGCTGCTCGGTAGCGAAGCTGTCTTTGGTGTTAGCGCCAACAACAACCCGACGGTGAACGACGTCTGGAACTCGACACCGGCCTGGGGCTACCCCTATCTCGCTTCCGAGCTCGCGCCGGCTCCGGGCGCCATGACGTTGATCGAGGGTACTTTCGCGCAGCAGGTCATCGGCCTCAACCCCTATATCTACTGGAACCGGCTCGTCTATGCCGAGATCGGCGGGTACGGCACATTGTCAGCGCGAACCAACACCACGCTCGGCATAGAACCGGAGGGAACCAGTGCCTTTCAGGGAATCGCCCCCTCTTGGCGGCTTGCCATAGAACCGGCGTGGGGACGGAACACCTGGGAATTCGGCACCTTTGGGCTGGCGACCAACTTGATACCCGATCGAATGACTGGGATGGGCACTGATCACCTGACGGATGTCGGCTTCGATACGCAGTATCAGTTCCTCGGCGCCCGCGACAGCTTCTCGGTGCAAGCGCGCTTCATCACCGAGAACCAGAATTTACCCGCAAGCCAAGCCCTCGGCCTTTCCACCAACTCGCACAATAATCTGCGTACCTGGCATGCGAAGGCCACCTATTACTACGATCAAGCGATTGGCGCGACTGCAGGCTATTTTAATGTCAAGGGCAGCGGCGACCCGCTGCTCTACGGCCCGATCTCGGCCGTTAACAGCCCCAACTCAAACGGTTGGACCCTCGAGCTCAACTACATTCCATTCAATTATGGCGGCCCGGACTTCTGGCCGTGGCTCAATGTGAAGTTCGGGCTGCAATATGTGCATTACAACAAGTTCAACGGTGCCGCCTCAAATTACGACGGTGCCGGCCGCAACGCCGGGGACAACAACACAATCTTCGCCTTTGCCTGGATTGCATTCTGACGGGCCGCCGCCAGGCGCTAAGGCGTGGAGAAAGATATGCGTGACAGCAAGGCATGGCGGCGAATCCTCTCAATCCCGGCTGCGCTTGGATTGGTGGCGCTCACCGTCGCCGCGTGCGGCGGTGCACGGCCCGAAAGCAGCAGCGGCGACCCGACAGTAGCCGGTACGGTGCACGTCTGCTCGTCGTGTCACGGTCCGGACGGCCGCAGCATCTCCCCAACCTTCCCGCGCCTTGCCGCTCAGCAGAAGGATTACCTCGTCGCGCAGCTCCAGGCTTTTCGCGACAAGACGCGCGCCGACCCACACGCTCAGACCTATATGTGGGGCATGGCCGCACAATTAAGCGATCAAAACATCGATGCCATTGCCACCTACTATGCTTCCCAAGCCCCGGTCGCCGGAAAACCGAGCGCTTCACCAGAAACAGCCGGCGGCGAGAAGATATTCACCCAAGGGATTCCTTCCGAGAGTGTGCCCGGCTGCATGAGCTGTCACGGCGAGAAGGCAGAGGGCAACGGTCCGATTCCGCGTCTGGCCGGACAGCACCAAGCCTATCTCGCCCGTCAGCTGGAAGCATTTGCGTCTATGGCGCGCGCCAACGAGATTATGCACGAGAATTCGAAAGATCTGACTGCTGAGCAAATCAGTGAGGTGACTGCCTATCTGGCGACGCTTTGAGTTAGCCTCAGCCGGCGGGGTCGCGGTCGGTTATGGGGACAGAGCAATTCACTCTTCGACGGTCGTATGTCGGCGATGTCCGCGGCGGCGACTCGCAACGCCGGTCTCTCCTGTTCGGATTCGATCCAAAGCGGGCATCAATTGCGCTCCAACACGGCTGTGCGAATAAGATCAACCAGACGGTCGGGCTCGAAGGGCTTTTCTACGACTCTCGTCACGCCGAGCCTTGCGGCCCGTGCCGCTGTCCATGTGTCGAGCTGGCCCGAGATCAGAATCGTCGGGCGGCGAACCCCTTCCCGCTGCAGGTGGGCGACGAGCTCGAGCCCGGTCATACCCGGCATGTGCTGGTCGATGATCAGGCATGCCGCCGTCCGGTGATGACAATCGGCGAGGAATTCGGGTCCCGAGCCGCACGACCGCACGTCAAATCCGAAGGTTTCGAGCAACACCTTCAGCGACTCGGCGAGCCATTCGTTGTCATCGACGATATAAATTGGCTCGTTGGTGGGATCGCACGGCCGGTGTAACGCCAAAGAAGCAGGCATGCCGATCTCTGCATCAAAAAATGAATCAGATCCAAAATCGCGATCCTGCGCATTGATCTGGATCAACGGCCACGCATGCGCTCAGGCTTCGATCGCAACTTCCAGAGCGTCTCGATCGCGAGGCCGCTAGCAAGTGACATCGAGGATCAGGTCGGTCGCGATGACCCGGCGGATGTCTTGGCTCGGTCGATCCGCCTGACGGGTTGCACGCCTCAGGTTCGTGAGCTCGGACGGTAATAGGGCACGTGGACGTCCGGATCGAAATAGCCTGCGTAGAAACGCCGGACATAAGGGAGAAGCGCCTTTGACAATGCCTGCCGCTCGACCTCATCGTCAGCGAGCGCACGCTGCAGTGATGCGTGCAACTCGCGCAATGAGCGTGTCGCAGATTGCGGACGGAGCTGCAACCGTCGCCAGGTGCGGGTTATCGTTGCCTTTCCGCTAGTTCTTTCCAGACACCAAAAACCAGCAAAGTATGAATTATCAATTGGACCAAAGAGCTAGTGACGGATTCGAGTTGTCCATGCGCCACGCAGTTGCGCAAGTTCATTCCACGCGGGTCCGCATAAAGCGCTAGAAAGTATAACGTTAGGTCTGGCCCTAGGAGCTCCGCCAACTCCTTCGAATAAAGAATGTCGCCCATGTTTATGGTAACACTGACACCTGCAATACTCGGATGCGACTTTGTCACTGGCTTGCCGAGCTGAGCGGTAATGTTACGTAGGCCTTTCTCCACCTGAGGAACCAACACATGCACCGCCTTTATGAGGTCACTTGCGAACCATGCACGGACGCCCTCTAGGAGAAACGTCAGATCGTCGAAGAGGCCCAGCCGATTAGCCCAGCTCACGAAGTGCTCGGGTGTTGCCTCATGAGTGTCGATGGTCTGCTGCAAAGCCCCTTGCAGCCAAATTCCCGAAAATCCGAGATCCATCCTTGTTTGCTCAACGAGGCGACCTAACGGATCATCCGGCACCGAGCCAACTTTCGCCGCGACATGGTCACCGGCTATGATCATGTGTGGCATTAGGGCCATTAGCGGCGTGTGTTCCATAGATTTTTGGACCGCTTCCTCAAGCAGATGCCGCTTAGGTAAGAAATTAGCCGCGATCCGAACAAACGTCGAACCAAGATCACCCGCCGCGATAGCTTTGAGAAATTCTTCCATATCTTCGCGAAGGATTCTGATCTCGCTCTCTATTGTTCCGATGTTTTCGCGCGCCTGACCGATCTTTTCTTGCATCTGAATCCGGGCACGTTTGCTCTCCTCTGACAACCCGGCGTCGCGGTATGCATTAACAGCCGTTTGCAGTACTGCCGACGCAAGCATAGCATTTCCTAAGCCCGCGAAATGCTCAAAGGCGCGCGCGACGGCTTCATGGAGCCTCTTTACATCACTGGACCGGTCAAGGCGTGTATAATGCCTGACGAGTCGCTTGGCAGCATCTTGGAGTGCGTGCGGGTTGAAACTTTTAGGAGTAGAGGTATCTCCGAAATATATAACTAGCTCTTCTAGGTCAGCGATAAGTTTTTGTCTCTCCTCTTCAGTTACACCCACGTTTTTGTCGGCGATCAGGCGATCAAACGCAAACCACCATAGCCCCTCCCGTCTGTCCATCGCCTCCCGATGGAGTTGAAGCAACGCGGCTCGGGCGAGTTCGACTCTTTCCCTGTCTCGAATAAGCGACGCGAGGTCAAGCGCACGAAGTATGGTCGTAAACCTGTCGTGAAGCTCGTTTAATTTAGCAACGGATGCGAGATAGGCATCAATGGCAAGACGGGCCATTTCCGGATCGCGGCGCGTTCCGTAAATGACGGTGCACATGTCCCACACTAAATCGGCGTATCGAGCTTTGAGTACTGGGTGGCTGATTGTCTTCGCCCGATTGCTCCAATGAGTAATCACCCGAGCGTCAGCACCAGCAATATCTGGAAAATAACGAACTTGCCCATCTTCGTCAGTTCCGGAGCCCATCGGACAAAAAAATGTGCCCCACGGGCTTGCGCCTGCGTAGTCCCTACCGTCTGTAAGCGAGAACGCCAGAGTCTCAACCCATGCGCCTAAGTTTTCTGCCTCGCTAGGGTTTTGCAGAGAACTCCGTGCCGTACCTATCGCCTGTTGTACATCGAGAGCCGTGAACGATAGCTCAGTGCTATCGTAATTACGTATGACCGCCTCTATAGCAGTCGGTACGACAATATCCGGGTGCATCTACTACTTCCTTCCCTTAGAAATCACGAACAACAGGAACACGTATGAGAGCTGGCCGATTTTCTATAAGTCGTATCGTTACGGCTCGCCGCAAGTCGGCGTTGTCGCATAAGGCTACCTACGACAAATTTGTAGGGCTTTCCACGACAACTTTTTCGAAATAATTGGTCAAGAGTTTTTGGTAATTTAAGTACTCGTGATCCTCTTGCGAGTAAATCTGGGAAGGGATTGGTCACGACGCCTGCGGGATCACATCGCATCAGTCGATCTGTTGCGCTGTCGTATGCCTCAAACTCGTGAGCTCGGGCGGTAGTAGGGGTCGTGAGCCTGGGGATCGAAATAGCCGGCGTAGAAACGCCGAACGTGGGGTAAGAGCGCCTTGGACAGCTGCCGCCGCTCGATTTCGTCGTCAGCGAGCGCACGCTGCAGCGATGCGTGCAATTCGCGCAATGCTGAGTCGCGGTCGACCCGGGTGAAATGCCCTCCTTCATAGACGACCTCGCCCGCCACCATGACGAGGTCGACACCGTCGCTCTTTGCCCGCTGGAGGACGGCGTGAGAACCGGGCTCTCCGGATCGAGATAGGGGTAGGAGAGCTTGTCCCAATCGATCAGCACGAGATCGGCGGCCTTGCCGACCGCGATGGTGCCGATGTGGCTGGTATAGGGTGTGGTCGCGGCACCGCCTGTCGTCGCCATGCGCAATACCTGGCCCGGGCTCGGGACGTCCTCGTCCTCCATCCCTGGAACCCGGTGAGCGCGCAATACCATGCGCATCTCCTGCAGCATGTCGCGGTCGTCATTGATCCCGGCTTCATCGAGCCCGATCGCGGTGTTGATGCCGCGCTTTTCGAAGGCGTTGAGTGGCGCGACGCCGCTGCGTAGCCGGAAATTCGAGCTGCAGTTGTGGCAGATGTGGGTCCCGGTCGCGGCAACCCGGTCGAGATCGGCCTCGTTGAGCCACACCCCGTGGCCTAAGGTCAGGCTCGGCCCGAGAAAACCAAAGCGGTCGATGTGATCGAGTGCGGTGCCGCCGCCGCGACGGCGCGCATATTCCTTCTGGTAGGCGGTTTCGACGAGATGCATGTGCATCGGCGCCTCGTAGCGTGCCGAAAGATCGGCCAGCATCTTGAGAGCCGTGTCCGAGCACCAGTGGAGGTTGGCCGGCGCCAGCTGGATCTTGACCCGCTCTTTGTTGTGGTGCTTGGCGCGGAGCTGCTCGAACAGCGCGCCGTAATCGGCTGATGTCAGCGGAAAGCGCGCGAAGTGGCGCTCTAATGGGGGGCGCAGCTCGTCCGCAGGATCTCGGTAAACTCACTGTCCTCCTGACAAACGAGCGTCTGAGGATCCCAACGTATTAGTCTATGTCTGACCAAGGAACTAGGATTGCGATTGACTGCGAGCCTTCTTTCGATTAACATTAATACTGCCTCTCGAAATATAGCGTGCTGTTAGAGCGCGCCCCAATATCGAGGCAGGGAGGGACGGACATGGCCTCAAAGGCCCTTGCGGTCGGGATCACGTTGTTACTGTACGGGCTTGCTCCTTCGGCCGCCTTCGGAACGGTCATTAGCGCCGGTATCTGGGACGAATTTTCGTTTACGACAGAGGGCGTGAAGGCACGCGGATGTTCACCAGCCTTTCCTGGTGGCCCTGGCGATCCCAGTCCAGACGCTCTGGACTGCGTGGCAAGCTCGGCGAACAACAGCGAGTTCGCGCCCGCGCCGCCCTGGACCTTCGCTGTACCTGCCGGAACAACCGCGACTTTGATTGTCACTGACGCGTTCCTGCACGGTGATTCATTCGATATCTTCGACGCGGGCGTCTTTATCGGCTCTACGCCTGCGGTCGCCAACGACGGGAATGGTTGCGGTGACAACCCGGCGGTTTGTCTCGCCGATCCTGCCGCCAGTCATGACAGTTTCCTTCTGGGCGACGGCATTCATTCCATTACCATAATTCCCGACGTGATCGCGGATGCCGGAGCGGGATATTTTCAGCTCGTTCCCGAACCGTCCGCGTTCGGCGTCCTATGTTTCGGACTGATGGTGCTTGGGGTCATTCGTCGGCGCTTTCGGAGTGCATGGCTATTCCGTGCGAGACGAATGACGGTCAAGATATTCGTCCCTATTCTTGTCGCGCTTTGTTTACTGCCGGCTTCGCTCGTCTTCGCGCAGATACAAGCGCCCGACGCTTCGGGAGAGGGTCCCCACGTCCCCGCATTCGGCTTCTACAAATTACCTGAAACCATCGACGAGGAGGTGCTTCCTGGCTGTACGCGGATAAAGGGTTTCGACTGCAAAGTGCAGCTCAGTGCGCGACTCTATTATCCGATCGCTCTGAGCGGACCGCTTCCGCTGGTCATTTTTTTGCACGGCAACCATGCGACGTGCGGTCACTTCTACAATCCTCCTCCGGGGGGTACAGACCCACCAGAGCTTCCCGGCACCCCCCGGATCGACGTTAACGTCCTCACCGGATTTTTCGACGACACCTTCGCGGGTACCGGTGAGTGCAGCAACCCCGCGAACCCAATCTTTGTGCCCAGTTATACAGGTTACGACTATCTTGCGAAGCGGCTAGTGAGCTGGGGGTACGTTGTAGTGTCGATCGACGCGAACCGCGGGATTAACGGCGAGAGGCTCGGACGCCTAGGGGTAAAAGATGATGTCAACCTGATTAAGGCGCGCGGCCGGCTGGTGCTGCGCCATCTCGCCCAGCTGAGTACCTGGAACACGAACGGTGGTACGCCGGTGAACACCGTGGGTACCGACTTGGAAGGACTTTTGGACTTTGCAAATGTCGGTCTGATGGGACATTCCCGTGGTGGCGAGGGGGTACGGGCGGCTAACGCCCTCTTTACGGCACCCGCCCCCAACATATGGCCGGGTTTGATCCCAGGCCTTACCATCAAAGCGATATTCGAGATCGCTCCCACCGATATGCGTCGGTTCGACCCCGACGGCGTCATCTGGAACGTGTTGCTGCCTATGTGCGATGGCGATTTATTCGATCTCCAGGGCGTACGACCCTTTGATCGAGAGATCCTAAAAAGCGCGCCCCTAAGCCCGTTCGAGGGGGTCTCCTTGCAGACCTCGACCTATACCGTATGGGGTGCGAACCATAACTTCTTTAACACCGAGTGGCAGCAGAGCGACGGGACCCTCTACGTTGCCCCTGGGGCTCTGCCTGGGGCGCCGCCCGTGCTGCGTGATCCACCCTATCCGTCGTACTGCGAAGGGGAGGGAAATACACCGCTTTACGACCCTTCTCCGGGATCGCAGGCGCAGCAGCTCGTAGCGCTCTCCAGCCTGCTTGCCTTCTTCCGCGGTAACGTCGGCGCAAAAGCCGACGTCGCATTCAATCAAAACTTCAATCCGCCGTTTGGACTCCCCCAGATCACAATCGTGGAAGGAATCCAAGACGAGTATCCGACGCGGACCGACCGCGGCTATGTTCCTCCCGGCGGTTTCAAAGTTTTCGACGATTTTACAGGGGAGGCACCAGACCCAGCGACGGGGAGCCCAGGGAAGAGTACCTACGGGTTCCCGTATAACACCTCCAACGTCGTATTCACTTACGGGATGGTGCCTAGCCATGATCCGTTGTTAACGGCCGGAGTTATCGGTTGGCCGACCGACCCAACCGTTCCGGGCGCCAACACGTATTTCCAGACCAATTGGACGGACGCCAATAAGCCGGGGCGGGACGTCAGAGGCTACAAGACGCTCGACCTTCGTGTGTCGCGCCAGCCGGGGAACCCAGAGCCGACGACGGACTTCTCGATACGCCTTGTAGGGGCTAACGGTGTTATGACTAGGCCGGTGAAGCTCAGCACCTATACCGACCCCAACTTCGCGCAAATTCCCGGGAACCGGTCCGATCTCAGCGGGCCGGTAGGAATCGAGGTACCGGGCATTACCGTTCCTCATCCGATTCTACAAACGGTGCGGATACCGCTGGCGGCCTTTGGGAACTTCGCGTTCATCGCCCCACAAGTACACGGCGTACGCTTCGTCTTTGACCAAACGACTGCCGGCGCCATTTATGTCGCCAACATCCGCCTATCCAAGGAGATCGGCGGCGGTGCAGCCAATTTTCCGCCTGTCACCACGCCTTCTGCCGCTGAGGCGGTGACCCCCACTTTCAGCAGCGCTGCTTCGAACGTCCCGCTCATTGCGCATCCTGCGACGATCGTATCGCCCCTTACCTTTGTGGGCGTAGCGCCCGAGCTGAATGACACGCCTGGCTATCGCATTGGGGTCCAGGCTGATGGCGGCGGTTTTCCACCGCGTGACTCCTTTCCCGTGATGATTATCAACAATACTGTTATCGTCTCTGCCGGCTACGACCCAGTAGACCCTTCACAGCTCGTTTTTACTCTCACACCCTCTCAACGATCGCAGGTTTCGAGCGGCATGCCCGTAATTGTGCAATACGGCCCTGGGCCGGCGATCGAGATCTGGGACTGTGGCTCCCTTCCGTGAAAATCGGCAAGCGATGCCGCACGGGTTATGGTTGAAACTGAGAATGAGCCAGGGTCTAGAACTCGTCGCCTATAGGCGCTGGTAATCGGTCCAAAAGCCGTCGCGATCGTGTCGCTCACGTGGATGCGGAAGGAACAGACCGGCTCTGTTAGCCGGCTGTTCGAGACGAGGGATTCAGACCCGCGAGCTCGGGCGGTAGAAGGGTTGGTGGGTCTCTGGGTCGAAATAGCCGGCGTAAAAGCGCCGGACATGGGGCAAGAGCGCTTTTGATAACTGCCTCCGCTCGATCTCATCGTCGGCGAGCGGGCGCTGCAGTGAGTCGTGCAATTCTTTCAGGGCCGCGTGGCGGTCGACCCGGGTGAAACGCCCGGATTCGTAAACCACCTCGCCCGCCACCATGACGAGGTCGACGCCGTCGCTCTTTGCCCGCTGCAGTACCGCGTCGAGCACCGGGGTCTCCGGATCGAGATAGGGGTAGGCGAGCTTGTCCCAATCGATCAACACCAGATCGGCGGCCTTGCCGACCGCGATGGTGCCGATATGGCTGCCATAAGGGGTGGTTGCGGCACCGCCCGTCGTCGCCATGCGCAGAACCTGGCCGGTGCTCGGGACGTCCTCGTCCACCATCCCCGGCACCCGGTGCGCGCGCAGCACCATGCGCATCTCCTGCAGCATGTCGCGGTCGTCGTTGATCCCGGCCTCGTCGAGCCCGATCGCGGTGTTGATGGCGCGCTTCTCGAACGCGTTCAGCGGTGCCACCCCGCTGCGCAAGCGGAAATTCGAGCTGCAGTTGTGGCAGATGTGGGTGCCGGTCGCGGCGATGCGGTCGAGATCGGCCTCATCGACCCACACTCCGTGGCCCAATGTCAGACGCGGCCCGAGAAAACCGAAGCGGTCGATGTAATCGAGTGCGGTGCCGCCGCCACGCCGGCGCGCGTATTCCTTCTGGTAGGCGGTCTCGACGAGGTGCATGTGCATCGGCGCCTCGTAACGCGCCGAGAGACCAGCGAGCATCTCGAGTGCCGCGTCCGAGCACCAGTGGAGGTTGGCCGGCGCCAGCTGGATCTTGACCCGCTCCTTGTTGTGGTGCTTGGCGTGGAGCTGCTCGAACAGCAGACCGTAATCGGCCAAGTTGAGCCCAAAGCGCGCGAAATGACGCTGCAATGCCGGCTGCAGCTCGGCCGGCAGGCTCGCGGTGAATTCCTGGTCGTCCCTGTAGACGAGGCGGTTCTGGTCGCGGAATGCGAAGGAGTAGGAGACGCGCATGCCGATGTCTTCATAGGCACGGATCACCTCGCCGGCGCCGGCTTCGACCGCTTCGAGGCCGCCCGGCAGCCAGCCGTGCAGATGCTGCACGGTGGTGATTCCCGAGGCGATCAT
>Ga0310909_10000426_pt1 | contig 21581 bp, 25 predicted proteins | sample GREbulkMGT000H_FD_203449 | JGI IMG/M metagenome (GOLD analysis project Ga0310909, IMG submission 203449) | Lab enrichment of tropical soil microbial communities from Luquillo Experimental Forest, Puerto Rico - GRE.bulkMG.T000H | ecosystem: Environmental > Terrestrial > Soil > Tropical forest >... | reverse complement strand
TCCCCAATAATGCATTGGGTGTCATCGCGATTTCGTCACTCCGAGCTCATATAAGGTGACCAAGCGTACTTCCCGGCAGCCGGCGGTATGAACCGTTCCGTGTCTATGAAGCGCTGGACATCCTGAGCTGCGAACTCGATCCGTGAGGGTTATAGCAAAGCTCTTTACCGCGCTCTCGCTCGGCTGGCGGCTGTTGCCAACCCGCTCGCCCCTAATTAGGGTCCTGCTGCTGCACACCGCGCTGCGGCGTCTCCGCTAGCCCGAGCTCTTGGGGCTCGGTCTCCCGCTGTCCTGGCGCTGGCCCTCTTGCCCCAGACAATCGTGCGGCGCGGCCCCGTCGTCCGGCGGTGTAATGACCGAGCTAACTAAGCCGGCCAGCCTGCCCGGAATTGCGTTCGCCGACGCACTCTTGGTGGTGTTCAGCGTTGCGCCCCTATTGCATGCCGGTGCGGCAAGCCCGATATCCGATCCCATCTGCTGCGAGCGCCCGGCGCCGTTTCTGCGCATCATGTCGGAGACCGAACGACTTGGTAGATCTGGAAGAAGCTCCCGCTCGCGACTGGCTGAAGTTCTCTGAGTTCCGGCTTCATTGCATCCCCAAAATCGATCCACAAGACGAAATCGAAGGTCTGCGGCCAGTTGCGCCAGTACGGCGGTTCGATCAGTGAATTCGAAATGTCGTTAAGGGTCTGCGCCCGCTCGGGATCAACGCTCTCCGACAGCTGCTCTGGTGTTATCGGGTCCCAGCCCCCCAGTTGCGATATTTGGCGATTTCGCGACGTCACCTCGAGTGTCTTCCATCCAGTGAACACAGATGGCAGGAAAGCCGCGCGATCGATTACCGCGAGCGACGGCATGTGATGAAAAAGACGCACCTGCAATACTGCCAAGTTTTCGGGTATTCCGGGCAGCTTGCGTGCTTCCGTTGGCGGCGCGGTGACAACCAGCACTCTCGCCCCCGGCGCAATCACCGTAGACGCGCCCCGGAATTCAGCAAACAAGTGGTCGTAGTCATGCCAAGCCTGCGATATCGTCCAGATGCGCACCCCCAACAGGGTCAATGCGACAGCGGCAATAGGGAAAACCATCTCTTTGCGGAACGGCTCGAATCGTGTGCTGGCAATGATCACGAAGGGCAGCATAACGGGCAGCCTGATATCGACAAACGAGCTGCCGCTGACGACACTTGGCATCAGCAGGGAGATAGCAGTCATGGCGGCGATCGGCAGACGCATTTCAGGTGCGAGCTTCAGCGAGCGCGTGGCAATCGCGACGGCCAAGAACGAAATGATGAATAGTACGAGAAGAAAATCGAAAGGGGCGAGTTGCGCGAAACCGAAAATAAAGGGCGCGAACAGAGCATAGACCTTGGAAAGAATAAGATGATCGTAGCTGGTCACCGATATTCTGCCAGGCTGCATACTCGCATACCAGATCAGCATCCCCGGGATAAACTGAAGACAGAGGGCGGACCACGCAACGAAGCTCCTCAGTGAAACCCTTCGTCGCTCGGTACGGCTGGCGAATTCGTAAGACACGACCGACAGGGCATAAAGTCCGAAGGCAAACAGGTGCAGCAGGCAAAGCATGGTGGCGACAGCGGCGAAACTCACTATCCGGGGACCGAGTTGCCAGTGCCGAGTGGCGATCCAGCCGGCAAAGGCAAACAGGTAGACGCCGCTTGCGAACAGCGTCGGAAATCCCCAGAACAACTCGGCGTTATAGACGAACAGCACCGACCAAATCGGCCATATTCCCACTCGCCCGCGGATGGCGCGGTGCAGCGCCGCGGTCCCTCCTATCAGAGCTAGCATCGTCAGCGCTATGAAAACCCGCCCGGCCTGCTCGACCGGTATGACCATCGAAAGAACCGGTACGATCAGATCCATCGCCAGATCGGGCAATAACCGCCAATGGACGATGTAATTGCTAGCCAGCGCGGGAATTTCGGCGCTATGGACGAGTATCCACATTCGCGCAAGGTGACTGGGGAAATCGACAAGAGGCGGCACCTGCACCCAGAGCAGCGGCGATAGCGTAAGTGCTACCATTATAGGGTAAAATGCGACGCGTAATGACGTCCTGGTGACGCTACGCAGGGTACGCTGGGTTGGCTCGTCGCGGGAAACGGCGAGCGACATCGAGTTATCGCCTTGGGTTAATCGGCCACAAGCACCAGACGCTTCGCGTCTCAGAGACAAGGAGATTGGAGCAATTCCTGTCGACCCTTTTACCATCAATTTACCCGCGCATGAGAAAGAGTGTGGATGCATCGCGCCGTGCAAACGTGGTCGACCGCCTTCGGCCGGGTCCAGTCAATTACCGCGCTGGTCGCATTCACGGTCGAGCCGCTTCGCATATGAGAGTGTAATTTTGCCGATATCACCGAACGTCATTCTCGGATCGAATGTCGTTCTGTATCATAAAGATTTGGTAAATCTTTACGGATGCCGCATCGGCGACGAGACCAAAATCGGGGCATTTGTCGAAATTCAAAGAAATTCCGTCATTGGCAAACGTTGCAAAATCTCGTCCCACAGCTTTATTTGCGAAGGGGTGGAGATCGCCGACGAGGTCTTTATCGGGCACGGCGTGATGTTCACTAACGATCGCGACCCGCGGGCAACGACCATGGAAGGACTCGTGCAGGTGGAGGCGGACTGGAAACTCCTTCTAACTCGCGTTTGCCGGGGCGCCTCGATTGGCACCAATGCGACGATCCTTCCCGGAATAACGATCGGCGAAAACGCGATGATCGGCGCCGGCGCGGTTGTGACCCGCGATGTACCGGACTACGCGATCGCGGTTGGCGTCCCTGCCCGGATCGTTGGCGATGTCCGCAACCGCGAAGGAAGGGCGGCCGAGCGATGACCGCGGCTGCTCTTGCCCACGAGGCTTTCGCCGAGCGGGTTCCGTTCTCCGACCTTTCCCTACAATGGAAGGAGATCGCGGATGCAGCACGCGCCGATATCGACACCTTGTTCGCGACCAGCAGCTTCTGCCTTGGACCGTTTGTCGAGGATTTCGAAGCCGCCGTCGCCGATTATCTGGGTGTCCGCCACGCCGTTGGCGTCAGCTCCGGAACTTCCGCACTCCATTTGGCGCTGATTGCGGCCGGTGTGCGTCCGGGAGACAAGGTATTGGTGCCGGCGAACACCTTCATCGCCACGGTCTGGGCCGTGCTCTACGTAGGCGCCGTTCCTGTGCCGTGCGATGTCGAGGCGGCGAGCGGCAACATCGATGTCGAGAACGCCGAAAGACGCATCGACCGCTCGGTCAAGGCGATCATTCCGGTCCATCTCTACGGCCAGCCGGCCAATATGGAAGCCGTGTTGGTCCTAGCGGAGCGCCATGGTCTTGCAGTCATCGAGGATGCTGCGCAAGCGATCGGCGCTCGCTACCAGGGCAAGCCGGTCGGGGGGTTTGGGCTCCTCGGATGCTTCAGTTTTTACCCTGCCAAGAATCTCGGCGCAGCGGGTGAGGCCGGTCTCGTCACCACCAACGACGGCATGCTTGCCGACCGAGTCAGGGTGCTGCGAAATCATTCCCAGACCGAACGTTACGTTCACACCGAACTGGGCTTCAACTACCGTATGGAGGGGCTTCAGGGGCTGATTCTCGGCCACAAGCTGCCCCGGCTGGATGCGTGGACGGAACAGCGCCGAACCATCGCCCGTTGCTACGACGCGGGCCTCGCTGGCTTGCCGCTTGCCCTGCCGCAAGTGGTCAATTCCGACCACGTCTTTCATCTTTATGTCATTCTTTCCGAGCGGCGCGAAGAACTGAGGGCATTTCTGCGCGAGCACGGCGTCGAGACCGGTCTGCACTACCCGGTGCCGATCCATCGTCAGCCTTGTCTGGAGACCCTCGAAATCGACCGGACAAGCTACCCAGTAACCGACACGTATGCCAGAGGCTGTCTATCCCTTCCCATGTTTTCCGGTATGACCGACTCCCAAGCGAATCGCGTCGTCTCTGCCGTCCGGTCGTTCTTTGCCCGTCAATGAGCTTGGTTGCAACGATTCGGTCCGACCCACTCCCGGGCAGCCGGGTACTCAGCGAACAGAGCATCAAACGACCTTAAATGAGGTGAATATGACCGAGAATCAAAAGTTCATAAGATCGACCTATCCTTCGTCATCGGACTATCTCAACGAGCTGGCACAACTCCATGACCTTTACCGGAGCAGCCCGATCCCGAGTGAGGAGTTTATCGATCAATTCGCGCTCTATGCGACGCCGGCGTCGCTGCGCCGATTTATCCATTTTGACAGGCTGTATCAAAAAATCCTCGATCTGCCGGGCCTGATCATGATTTTCGGGTCCGCTGGGGGCGCGATCTGAGCACATTGCATGGCCTGCATCAGATTTACGAGCCGATGAATCACACCAGACGAGTGCTCGGCTTCGATACGTTCACCGGCTTCCCCTCGGTGACCCCGCTCGATGGCAGCACGGCCGTGACACAAGCCGGTGCCTATAGCGTCACAGACGCTTACGAAGAGCACCTAGCCGAGGTGCTCGCCGTCAAAATGCGGCTCGGCAGCTATGCTCATCTCGAGCGCTTCGAACCCCTCAAAGGTGATGCGCCCGAGCAGCTAACGCAGTACCTTAAAAAGCACTCGGAGACAATGGTCTCGTTGGCCTACTTTGATCTCGATCTCTACGAACCGACCAGGGCCTGCGCCGAAATGTTGGTGCCCTATTTCGCCTCCGGTGCGGTGATTGCCTTCGACGAGTTTATCCATCCCGTCTTCCCGGGAGAGACAGTCGCGGCGCGACAAGTGTTCGGAAACGGTGCGCGGTTTCGGCGGGTCCCGATGGTCGGTGCTGGCCACTCCTCATACTTGATTTTCGACGGGCCGTCGGATGGCCGCTAACAGGTATTCTCGACAGGCTTCGCCGCGCTGGCGGCCGAACCTCCTGTCAATCCTCGCTCCACAACTCGAAATCGGGGCCGAGAAGGGTGGCTAGATTGGCATTGGCGGCACGGTAACGCTCCGCAAGTCCGCGCCGCAGGGAAGCATATAAAGGCTCGCGCCGGGCGGTTTCAGTGGCATTGATGCGCCCTAGGGCGAGCGCCGTCTTGGGAAGTTCGGCTACCCCGAGAAAGCGATGGAAATTTGCGGCGGCGCTCTCTGGCCCCGCCGCCACATCCTCATGCCGCAGTACCAGCATCTGAGAGCGCGGGAAAAGCCTGAAAAAGCTAGCAAGGTGCTCGGCGTAAAGCCCCCTTGAAAAATAGGCGTGGGGACGTGCATAACGCAATTGTGGTACAAGATCCCGCTCGCGTTGCTCTTCTAGCGCCAGCGCTCGTTCAAAAGTCTCGGTCTCCAGCCCGTTCTGTCTCGACCATAGATAGTTGGAGTAAGCTCGGTCGACGGGGTTGCGAACCAAGAAGATCAGCTTGACCCATGGCAGCACGCCAGAGATGCGTTCAGCCACTCCGGGCGACTCCAAATAGTTGGTGCTCTTTTCACCAAGCACCCGGCCGGCAGGGAGCGGATCGAACCATTTTGTTGAATAATAATTCACGCCGCGTTGCCACAGCTCGTCGATGAGGAAGAACTTGGGCTCTGGTACCATCGGCTCTGCCATCGCGAGCTCCGGATGGCGCTGGGCGAGCAGGTAGAGCCAAGTTGTACCCGAGCGCGGCGCCCCGGCGATGATGAAGTCCGGGAGGCGACGAAAGGGTTCAGGCATGGAGAGTTCGACGATCTTCGTCGCGTTGCCGGTTGCTGCTCTCCAAATCCTCGGCGGCCGTATCCGCTGCGATGAAATAAAGCGGCCTCCGGGTCGATTCCACGTAAATCCGCAACAGGTACTCACAGATCGTACCAAGTATCATGAAAACTATTCCGAAAAACAGGGAGAGAATAACCGTTATCGTGCTCCAACCGGGCAAGGGACTGAAAAAAACTGCATTGAGCAAAAAATATAACGCTGCGATAAACCCGATTAGCGAAAAGAAGGCGCCGAGCAGCGTGACGGCTCGGGGTATCGTCCCGGAGAACCCGATCAGCCCGTCGTACATGGATTTGACCATGCGACCTAGGGACCACGCCGACCGTCCGATGGCACGGCGTTGACGATCGTATTCCACCACCGCTTGCCGGAATCCCGTCCAAGCCACCAGCCCGAAGATCAGCCGGTTGGCCTCACGCATCTGGCGCACGCACTCGACCACTTTACGGTCCATCAGCAGAAAGCCGCCTGTGACGAACTTGGATCCTTTAGGCATGGCAAGACGCCGGAGGAGCGACTCGAAGACCTTGCTGGTGAGAACGCGCCAGCGAGAATCCTCGCGCATCCGGCGACGACCAAACACCACATCGGCGCCTTGGCGCCAAGCTTCGACAAAAGCGGGGATGGCCTCCGCTGGATCTTGCAGGTCGGCCGGAAGGATAGCGACAGCATCGGCATCACAGAGGTCGAGGCCAGCGGTTTCCGCCGCGTGCGCTCCAAAGTTCCGGGAGAGACGTAGCCCACGGAACCGCGGGGATGCGCGACACTGCTGCTGAATCAGTTCCCAGGTTCCGTCGGTGCTCCCGTCATCCACCAACAGGCAACGGTATTGGACGTCCTGTCGAGAAAGGAGCACCCGCTCTACAGTTTCGACGTAGATGTCGAAGGACTGCTCCTCATTGTATAACGGCGTAAGGATCTCAACTATTGGACAAACCACAACATTCTGTCCCAGCAGCCATCGTCAGACAGTGGAAGACTTACTTTGCGGCGATTACGACATGAGACCGGGAAAAGCAACCGGTGTGCGCTAGACTGATCAAGAGCTGATGTATCGGGGCGAGTTGTGCTTCGCTCTCCGGTCCTAGCCTGTCCAATTTGGATAAGAAACTCAGCAGAAGCGAAAAGGCGGAAATCCCACCGGTTTCGACGATCTCAAAGCCTAGCGCCGCTACCAGGGCATCGAGCTCCTCGCGTGCAAAACATCTCGTGCGGACTCGATGTCCATCTTCTCCGTCCCACATTTCTCGACTGTGGACCGTTTCCAGCATTGCGCCGACGCCACCGTAATACAGGAGCCTTGTGAGCAACGCGCCCTCATAACTCCGATCAGCCAAAAGTAAACGCGCCCGCGGTCGCATCACCCGACGGCACTGGGCCAGTCCTTGTTCATAATCCTCGTTCAGGTAGTATAGTGATTCAATCGCCTGGACCCGATCCGCCGCGTCATCGGCGAGCGGCAACGTCCTCGCGTCGGATTCGATCAGCACGAGGCGTTCGACCCACTCCTGATTCTCCGCTAACATTCGCGTCCGAAACCGGGACAGTGCTGCTGCAGTCGAATCGACGACTACGACGCGCTTGAAGCCCCATTGCAACCACGGAATAGCATTTCGCCCGTCACCCCCTCCCACATCGACTACCAATGCGTCGTGATCATCGGGCGCAAACTGGCGCAGATAGTCGTGATACACCGGCGTATCGAGCGCCGTCATCGCGTAAGGGACGGCAGAGCGTTCTTGAAAATGTGCCCCGCCGATGGTGCGGTAGTACTCCGTCGACGGGTCCCCTCTTGGCATATCGAAGCATAGGATGCCCTGATTGATCCGCCCAATCGGCTGATCGGCCGCCCGGAGAATCCTGCCGTCGCATCGCAACGGCCCTCCGCCGGGGCTCGCCAGGACTTCCCATGCCCACTCAGGTATTTGATCCAGCCCGTTCGACCCCTTATGTTTTACTTCGGTCATTACCCTGCCACTCAGTTCTGCCAACGCCAGCGATCGCGGCAGAAAGCCCTCGCCCCCAGGCTTTCCTTAAAGCTTACGACTCCATGATTGAAATGCACCGTCGACGCGCTCGGGCCCATATCGAGGTAGCGGTACCCTCGCTCACCCAGAGCATCGATTACCTCAGCCAAAAGCACCGTGGCACCGTGGTTTGCGCGGTGCGAGGCGCGGTCGCATAGATAGAAAGTGACACAAATATTGCGATTTAGAATAAACACAAGCATGCTAGCGATCACCGTCCCGTCGAGATGGGCTGACCAAATGCGTAAATGACCAGGCACACGGTCGAATAAACTCTGGATCTCTGCAGGCGTATGTGTGGGCCGGGACTTCAATCGGGCATGCGTCTCTTCCAAGAGCTCGAGAAATCCTCTTAGGCCATCAACACCACTCTCGATTACTGCAACGCCCTTTAGCCGACATGCACGGACATAGCGGCGCTGGCGTTCTCGAAACACTCGCTCGTACTGATTGGATTTCTCCTGATCGAGCGGGATCAGCAACGGCAAAGATCGATGAACCAGTTGAAAACCTCGCGCATGGAGTGCGAACTCGATTATCTGATCCGGTTCGTCATTATAGACGGGCGGGGGCACTGTGATCTCGATGCCCTGCCATCCGGCAGACTTGCAGTAGAGCTGCAATGCCTCTACGAGATGCAGACATGCCTCTGCCGACAGTGACTTTTTCACTGCCGGCCCGCCGATTGACGCGCCGGCCAAGGAGACAAAGATGCCGTCTGCGGATAGCGCTCCAGGTATGACGGCCTCGACGTGGGTTCCGCGCAATGCGATCAGATGACGAAAATCATATCTGCCCGGCGAGTGATAAGCGAGGAAATCCAGATCGTGAAAAAGCGTCCCGTTGTTCGAGTCTCGAAGAAACGCTTTCCAGACATTGGCATCTTCGGGACGATAGGGACGGATGACCCACTCGTTCACATCTGAACCTTTTGCTGATTGACCGTTCCAGATTGGCTTTCTTCAGGTCCACCGAGGCCGAAATCTCCATCGCTCATTCATTTCGCCTAGTGTAGCAGTGGGAAGGCGTTTCGATGCTACATGCGCGAGCAGATCCAGCACCATCGACCGAATGCCGCGCCCGGGAAACCGCGCTTCGAGCAGCCTTTCCGGGTGATGATAGAAGGCCTTGGACGTCAAGTAGTGCTGATGGGAGACTGCATTCAAATACACCATATTGGGGTGCAGATTGATGATCTTGAGTCCGGGTCGCTCGAGATGCAACCGAGTTATGTCGAATCTGGTTGCCCCAGTTTTAAGCTCGAAATGATCGGCGAAGAAAATTGGCAGTTCGAGGACGTCGTATTCTTTCCATATCGGCTGCAGACCTGGAGTCAGCGGCAATTGGTAGCTGCTGTCATATTCGAGGTCGAATTCCCGGTAGAGCGGTATCATTACCGAATCGTATAACAAGCTGTGGCTGCGCGCGCCCTTCGCCTCAGGGGCGAAGTTCAGGGTCGTGCGCAGCACGTGACGATAGAGATCGCTCTCGTCGATGCTTGCCGCCGCTCGTGCTCCTATTTTAGCGGTGAGTTCCCTCAATGTGGAACCGTTGTGCCGGTAATTGGGATGAAGCGCGCGTTCATGCGCTCCGACGGCAATTCCGCCATGTGTACAAAAGAAAGTCGCACGCACGCCATGCTCATCGAAGAGATCGCGGATGTCCTGCAACACTGCAGGATGCGCCCACTCGACATCGACGGTAAAGCAGACCGTTGTGGAGTCATCTGCCATTGAGAGAGCCGTTCGGCAGAACTTTGCGCCAGCCGACAAACAGCGAGACCGCTGCCACAGCAGCGCCAGACAGTGGCGTCGTCAATCCGAACATCACGGAGGTTGCGGCCACTGCTGCCGGATTGGCCTGGACAAGACTAAAGGCGGCAAGCAAAGCGCTTTCGCGCACTCCCCACCCTCCGAGCGAAATCGGCAGCGCTGAAGCCAGAAGCGCTGGCGGCACCAGAACCAGGCAGTCGAGGGCCCGAAGATCAGCGCCAACGGCCGACCCGAGAATATAGATCAGCAGCACGCTAAGCAGATTCGACCCCAGACCGACCGCCACCGCTATCAAGCTGACTTTTCCGGAGCAAACAGCTAGCCGAAGGTCACCCGCCACCGTGGCGAGAAGGCGTCGCAGCCAGGGCATCGCGTGAATAATTGATGGAGACGCCAAAGCCAATGCGACGGCCGCCATCGTTCCCAGCGCTGCGATCGTCAGCGTCAGAAAGGGCGCTGGGCCGCCCATCCTTTCGGCGATGATCGGGAGTGTCGGCACTGCGAGAACCGCGAGGCCGGCAAGCCCGAGTAGACGGTCACAAACCACCGACCGTGCGGCGGCAACCGGTCCCGTCAGTCGCGCGAGCATAAGAGTCCGGGCTACGTCCCCGCCCACCGAGGACGGCAGCACCTGGCCAATCAAAAAGCTGTGGCCGAGGAACACCGAAAGTGCGCCGAGGCCAACAACCGCGCCGCCAAGCATGCGGATGACCAGCTGCCAGCGCCAGACTAAGAGGAGGAATTGCATCGCGACAACGAACGAAGCCAAGCCGAGAGCCGGAAGAGCGGCGCGACTGATCAGATCGAGGACGGCACCGAAGTCGATGGAGCGGAGGATCAACCACAGCGCAAGCACAGTCACCAGCCACCGAGCAGCGACGACAGGTTTGACGCGCGGCCAGCCAGGCAACCGGGGGGCACGATGCAGCGCCTCGGTGTACGAGACTGGGTGGACGGCGCGGGCCATTCGATCAGGGCCTCGCCGTCTCGGTATCGAGGAGATCAAGCGCGGTGAACACGCGATCCTGCTGTTCTGGGGTTAGCTCCGGGTGCATCGGCAGTTGGAAGGTCAATGCGGCGGTCCTTTCGGTCCGCGGCAAAGTGCACGCGGCCGGCCGATAGGGCGGCTCCAGATGAGAGGCCATCACGCCGCGACGGGTTGGGATTCCCAATTCGAAGAGGCGGTCCATTATCTCGTTTCGCGACCAACCGCTGTCTTCGCGCAACTGGACCTGATAGCTTTGCCAATTTGGCAGCAAGCCCGCCGGGACATGCGGAGCGATCAGAAGGGGGTGCCCGGAGAGAAAAGCGCCATAGCGAGCGGCCACTGCGCGACGCCGTTCGAGCAAACCGTCCAGTCGGTCCAGCTGGGCAAGACCGATGGCCGCCTGAATATCGGTAATGCGATGGTTGTAGCCGATCTCGGGATAGCTTTCGAGCTGCGTCGGTGGCCCTCTATGACGGGCATAGTCGGACAGCGACATGCCCTGCTGACGCAGGCGGCGAAGCCTCTCGGCCAGGGTAGCATCATCGGTGGTGATCATGCCCCCTTCGGCGGTGGTGACGACCTTGCGCGCATGCAGGCTGAAGACACTGACGTCGGCCAGCGCCCCGACCGGCCGGCCGTGACTGCGGCTGCCGAAGGCACAGGCGGCGTCATCCAGAACGCGCAAGCCGTGCTGGCGGGCCAAACTGCCAATTGCATCGATATCGCACGGCAACCCGAGTTGATCCACCGCCATGATCACCCGTGTCCGGCTGGTGATCCTGCGCGCGACATCGGCAGGATCGAGGTTGTAGGTGGCAGGGTCGATCTCGGCGAAGACCGGTATTGCGCCTGCGTGGCGGATGACGTTGACCGAAGCGATGAATGTGAGGGACGGTACGATCACCTCATCACCGGGGCGAACATCCCACGCGTGCAATACGAGGAAGGCCCCCGTCGTCCAACTCGATACCCCGACCGCGTGCTCCGCGCCGCACAGCTGCGCAAAGCGCCGCTCGAATTCGGCCAAGCGCGGCCCACCCACCACCCAGCCACTACGGATGACCGCCGCTGCCGCTTCCGCTTCGGCTTCACCAAAGCAAGGACGGCTAAAGTAAATGGCCTCGTTCACCCATTCAGCTCCCTGCCGACAGCGGTTCGTCGCAGTTCCTGGGGAAGCGCCAATTTCGTATCTTGTTTTCCAGAAGATCGCTTGGGTCAAGATAGTTGGCGCGGAACCAGTCGATGTAGCGGCGCAGCCCCTGGTCGAGATCGATCTTAGCCACGAAGGCAAGCGTGTCCCGCGCGAGGCGCGTCTCCGCCCGCAAGGCTCGGACGTCGCCGGGCCGCGGCTCGATGAACCGCGGGGCAATGTCGGTTCGTCCGCAGAGGTGAGCTATTGCTTCGGCCAGCTGCCGCACAGTCACCATCTCGCCATAGGCTATATTGACCACGCGGCCTATGAGCGCATCGGAGTTTGCGGCGAGCGCGATGCCCCTTGCAGTTTCTGTCACATAGGTGAAGTCGCGGCCGTTTTCGCCCGTTCCGAAGATCACCGGCGGCAGCCCGTTCAGCACGCGGGCAACAAAACGGGGGATCACCTCGGCCGACTCCCCGGTCATATGCTCCCGCGGACCGTAGGCGTTAAACGGTCTGACGACGGTTGCCGGCAAGCCGTAAGTCTGCCAATAGGCCAGGGCATAGTGCTCGCCGGCGAGCTTGGCGGCACCGTAAACGGTAACTGGTTTGCAGACTGTGGTCTCTTCGTCGAGACACCCGCTCCCCGAATTGCCATAAACTTCGGACGAGGAGCAATAGATGAAACGCCGGACCCGGCGGCGCCGGGCGACTTCCAGAACGTTTAAGGTTCCTGTCGCATTGACATTGTGGTTCTCCAACGGCTCGCCCAGACAGCGGCGCACACACTGCACGGCCAGGTGGAAGACCAGATCACATCCCGCCGCTGCCTCCTCGATCGCTCGACAGTCGAGAACCGAGCCTTGCACAAGCCGAACGTCGCCACGGCTCTGTGCCTCGCTCAGATTGGCGCGCATGCCAGTGGACATGTCGTCGAGAATCGTTACCGCTCGGTTCTCGGCCACGAGATAATCGACCAGGTGGCTGCCGATGAAGCCTGCCCCGCCGGTAACCAGGCAACGTCGCATTATTGGGCTGCTCGCCTCGACGCCGCCGTCGTGCGCAAACTCGAGTCGAGCGACGACTGTGCTCGTTCCAGCAGATCGATGACCCGCAGCGCCTTGCGCCCGTCCATGATCGAGGGCTCTCGGCCGGCGATCACATTGCCAAAATGGGCCACCACTTTGACCAATGGCTCACAATCCGACACGCGCGGCGAGTAGATGTCTCCGATCCGATAGCTCGGCATGATATGGGTACGTTGTTCTTCTTGCTGGAACGAGATACCGCTGTCGTATATCTTGAGCTTTTCTTCGCGATTCAGATCGTCCCAGACGACCATCCGTTTACTTCCGCCGATAGCGATGCGGCGGACCTTGACCGGCGACATCCAGCTGAGGTTGAAATGGGCGATAGTGCGGGAAGCGAAATGGACCGTCACGTAAACGATATCGGGCAGCTGAGGATTTACGTGGCAATATCCCGTTGCCTCGACATGAAGCGGATCCTCGTCGAAGAGATAATCCATGATCGAGAAATCGTGCGGGCCGAGGTCCCATAGCACATTGAGGTCCGGCTGAAACAATCCGAGGTTGACCCTGAGAGAGTCGTAGTAGGAAATGGCGCCGAGCGCGTCCTTCCGACGTAATTGTCTTAGCTTCCGTACTGCGCCGTGGAAGAGATATGTGTGGTCCACCATCAACGTCGTGCGGTGCTTTTCGGCAAGCGCCACCAGCTCCTTCGCTTCGGCTAGGCTGGTGCACATCGGCTTTTCGACCAGTACTTGCTTGTCGCGCAGAAGGGCCAGTCGCGCGAGCGAGAAATGGGTGGCGGCGGGGGTGGCTATCGCCACGGCCTCTATGTTTGGGTCTTCGATCAGCTCCGCCGCATCCTCGTACAGGCGGATCGCCGCTCTCGTACCGCGAACCTTTTCCCGCGCGGCTTCCCGGATGTCGGACACTGCCACGACATCGAACCGAGGATCGCTGGCAAAAGTTCGAAGGAGGTTTTGACCCCAATAGCCGTGACCACAGAGCCCGATTTTGATGGTGCCCATGCTGTCTCCTCGCGGCGCTGGTTCTGAGCGCGATGAAGATCGAGTGCTCCGCGATTTTGGCTGTGGAGAATTAGCGATCGGTTAACCGCAGGGCGAAAGGACTGAAACCGCGGCTACACAGTGCGGGCAATGATGACACGGTCGGCGATTACCACCGCCGCGGCACCGCGCGGCGCAGCGGCAGTGCGGGATGCTGCACCACCTGCCTGACCTTGTAGGGTGGCCGCCCGCGCGCCTCGAAATAGATGCGCACCTGCACCTCGGCGATGATCCCGAGCAGCAGAAAGAGCACGCCCGACAGACCGATCGCCGCGGCGAGCAACGGTAGCGGCGTCTGGATCAGGGTGACCTCCCAGGCGTATTTGAGGACCACTGCCCAGCCGAGAATGGCGACCGCGAGAAGCAGGCAACCGAGGCCGAGCTTGCCGAAGAACTGGATCGGCCGGTCGAAGGCGCGGTCGATGAAATAGACGATCAAGAGATCGAGCAGCACCCGCGCGATGCGCCCGAGCCCGTATTTCGATTTACCGAACCTGCGAGGGTGGTGGCTGACCGCGATCTCGGTGACGCGCGCTCCTTCCCAGGCGGCATAGATCGGGATAAACCGGTGCATCTCGCCATAAAGGCGGATGTCCTCGACGACTTCGCGCCGGTACGCCTTGAGGGTGCAGCCGTAATCGTGCAACGGCACGCGCAGCAAGGCGGAAATCAGCCAGTTGGCAACGACCGAGGGAAGCCGGCGGGTCAGCGCCCCGTCCTGCCGCGTGGTGCGCCAGCCGGAGACGACGTCATAGCCCTCGGCGAGCTTGGTGATGAGCCTAGGGATATCGGCCGGATCGTTCTGGCCGTCGCCATCCATTGGGATGATCACGTCGCCGGTGCTGTTCTGGATCGCCGCCATCAGGGCGGCGGTCTGGCCGTAGTTGCGCGACAGATGCAGCACCCGGACCCGCGGATCGCCCTCGGCCAAGGCGTCGAGTGTCGCGGCTGAGGCATCGCGTGACCCGTCGTCGGCAAAGATGATCTCCGCCGTTTGCGGCAGATGGTCGAGGATGTCGGCCAGGGCCCGATACAATTCGGGAATTGCCGCCTCTTCGTTGTAGACCGGTATGACCACCGAAATGTCCATCGGGTACCGTCGAGCCGCTGGTGCCGTCCGCTTTGTTCACCATAAAACTGTCACGAAATCCTTACGAACGCCGGCCTGGCCGCGGCGCGCGGTCGTTTCCCTGCTCGCCTGGAAAATACCGGGAAAACATCGTTTTCGCGCCGTTCAAGGACTGCGCCGGCGCCGTCAAATGATTGATGTTGCTGGAAACTGTTGGGCCAATTCCCTAAGCGGCCGAACAGGGAAAGAAATCCGCCTTGGAGGGAATAAAATCAGCCGAAGAGGGAATTAAATCGGCCGAAGAGGGAATTAAATCGGCCGAAGAGGTAATCAGCGGCGCGGCCGCCGCGGGCGGGGGGACAGCGCAGTGCGATACTGCTGCAGGCGGGTGGCGCGCAGGCCGGGCAGACCATGGGCGTCATAGGCGCGCTGCCAGGCGCGGAACTCTTCCTCGGTAAGCTGGTAACGGCGGCAGGCTTCCTCGAGGGTGATCTTGCCGCCTTGCACGGCCGCGACCACCGCGGCCTTGCGGCGGACCACCCATCGCGTGGTATTGGCAGGCGGCAACTCACCCATGGAACGTGCTCGGATATGTTACCATCAGATAGTCTAATTGGCAGGCGCCCGCGCCGCCCAGAGTAACCGTTCGCGCGCCGCTTGACGCTGCCGCCGCGACCGGGTGCGGGCGATCGCATAATCCTCGAGCGCGGCTCGGTCGTTGGCGGCGATGGTGCCCTGGGTCGGCAACGCGCAGGCTGTCGGACAGCGCGTAACACCCTTGGTGCGGATGAACGCGGCGACCGCGGCCTCGTACTCGTCCTCACGCATGATCCCGATCCTTTCCCAGGCTGTCTCGATCGTTTTCGGGGAGTATCTCTTATCTCCACCCGTGTTGGTTTTAAGTTCGCCCAGAAAGGCGAATTCTTCCAGATTATTTTATGTTTAATCGATTAGATTCGTGCTTAAGAACTCGGGGTCTTGGCGCGCCGGTCATTGAAAAGGAGAAAATGTCGTGATCCGGCAAAATTATCGGCTTCTTAACGAGTGTACGGCAGGCTGCCTCAGCGATGACCATGCCCGTTGCGCCGCACCTCGTTCCGCTCGCCGGGTTCGCCGGCCTGATGGCGACAGCTGCATTTGAGGATTGCCGCAGGCTGATCATCCCGAACGGGCTGATCCTCGGTCTGTGCATCCTCTGGCCGGCTCATGTCGCGACCGCGCCGGCGCTCACCCTTGCCGCGGCCGGCTTTGCTGCGCTTAGCGCGGTAGCCGTCTTTACCGCCGGTGCTCTGTTGTTCTCCCGCGGCCTGATCGGCGGGGGCGATGTCAAGCTGCTCGCTGCTGCGACCCTGTGGGCCGGTCCCGGCGCGACCCTGCCGCTGCTCTTCTTGACCGGTCTCCTCGGGGGGGTGTTGTGCCTCCTGCTTCTGAGCCCGGTCGGGGCGCTGATCGCCGCGGCGCGGCCAACCTTCGGCGACCCCTCCGGTGATCCCGCGCGCGGCCCCAACCGGGTCCTCGTCCCCTACGGCGTCGCGATCGCCGCAGCCGCCTTGATCGTCACGGTTCCGCCGAACTTCAACTGATAGGCACGAGTCTCGGCGATCGGCCTCTGGGGTCGGTGGCTGTTCCCGAACCGGGTTCGGGAAACCTTTGCGCGGATCTCACCACCCTATTGCGCGGAAACGGCAAGTCGTGTTAACCTAGATCATCGTAATGCGTCTTGAGGTCTGCGATGCGCTTTCTGACGCTCTTCGGTATCGCCGGATCGATGATGTTCCTGTCGTTCGCCGCGACATCCCAAGCCGCCGACCCGTCCTCGCCCGCTGCTGCGCCGCGCGGTGGCGCCCAGATCCCGGCCAATGGCGGGCGGATCACGCTCGAGGTCAATAAGGGCACCTTGGTGCGCCTCTCCGGGCCTGCGGCCACCGTCTTTGTCGCCAACCCCGAGATCGCCGACGTTCAGGTCAAATCGCCGACCCTCGTCTATATAAGCGCCAAAGCACCGGGCGAGACGGTGATCTATGCCGTCGACGCGAGCGACAGCGTGCTAATGAACGCGTCGATCCTCGTCGAGCACGACATCTCCCGTCTGCGCTCCTCTTTGCAACAGCTGGCGCCGGGCGAGCAGGTCTCGGCCGCTTCGGTCGACGGCAACCTCGTCCTGAGCGGGGTCGTGTCGGACGCTGGAAAGGCGGACAAGGTACGCGCGCTTGCCGCCTCGATCGCCGGCGAGGCCAAGGGCTCACAGGTCATCAACCGTATGACCGTCGCCACCCCAAACCAGGTCAATCTGCAGGTGCGGATCGCCGAGGTGGATGTGAACGTCTTGAAAGACATCGGGGTCAATTGGCAGAAGGCATTGAACACTCTAAATCCGTTCGTGAGTTTCCAAACGAACAACCCGGTGACGATCGGCGCCGAAACCGTCAGTACCATCCATGTCGGGCACGTTCTTGGGCAAGCCGCCTCCGCCACCATCAGCGCCCTCACGCAGGAGGGGTTCATCACGAACTTGGCCGAGCCGAACCTGACGGCGATGTCCGGTCAGACCGCGAGCTTCCTCGCCGGCGGTGAATTTCCGGTACCGATCAACGGTTCCTCGGCCGCCACCGGGGGTTTCCCGACGATCTCGGTCGAATTCAAGAGCTTCGGTGTCAGCCTCGCTTTCACCCCGACGGTCATCGACGCACAGCACCTTAACCTTCGCGTCCGCCCCGAGGTCAGCGAGTTGACGACCACCGGCGAGGTGTCGGTGCCGCTCACGGCGACCGCCACCGTGACGATCCCCGCCCTGACCGTGCGCCGCGCCGAAACTTCGGTCGAGCTCGCCAGCGGCGAAAGCTTTGCTCTGGCCGGCCTGCTGCAGCATATGTCCACGCAGCTTGTCTCCAAAGTCCCATGGATCGGCGATATTCCGATCATCGGTGCGGCGTTTCGTTCCGACCGCTTTCAGCGCGGCGAGACCGACCTTGTCGTCATCATCACCCCCTATCTGGTGCAGCCGGTGCAGACGCGCCTTGCGGCCCCAACCGACGGCCTCCAGCTGCCGAACGACGCGCAGCGGGTGCTCCTCAGCAACAAATACCGCCAGGGGCTGCCCGGAGCCGGACCGGGCCCGCTCAATGCCGGCGGCCGAGGTCTGATCGGTCCCGGCGGCTTCCGGCTCGATTGAGGAGGTATGTCATGAGGAACCACCTCCGCCTGGTCGTTCTGCCGCTGATGCTGGGGCTCGCGGCATGCGCCGCCGAATACAGCAAGACCGAAGCCCCCGACACGTTGCGGGTCGACGGCGCCGAGAGCCGGCGCGAGCTCGCTTTCGCCGCCGGCTCTGCCTACCTGACCCCGAGCGAACTTCGCAAAATCGACGGGTGGGTACTCAGCGGCGCCATCCGACCGGCGGATCGCGTAGCGATCGCGGCGGCCGGCCCGCCGGGTCTCGCCGAGCAGCGGGCCGCTGCGATTTCGAGCGAACTGTTGCGCTACGGCATTGTTACTCAAACACTGGCTCTCGACACGGTGCCGGCCAACCGCGCGTTCGTCTCGGTGGGCCGCTACGCCGTGACCCTACCGACCTGCCCGAATTGGAGCCAGTCGCTGGATTACGACTTCACCAACGCATTCACCAGCAATTACGGCTGCGCCAATGCGACCAATCTCGGCCTGATGGTCGCGAGCCCCGCCGATCTCGTCAGCGGGCGGCCTTTCAGCGGGCCCGATGCTCAGCCTGCCAGCAACGCCGTGCAACGCTACCTCACCGACCGAGTGAAGAATCCGCCAGCGCCGACAGCCCAGCCGTTCGCAGCGTCCACCGACTCAGGCGGTGGAGGCGGCGGAGGCGGCGGAGCAGCTGGTGGCGGGGCGGGCGCGGGAGGTCCGTGATCCCAAGCGCGTCATGCGAGCCGACCGAGACTAGCCAGCGCGGCGTCGGGGTTGAGGTAATCCCAAGAGCGATCAAGATTCCTGCACGCTGACTGTACCGGCGCCGGGCGGAAACCAACACCACCGTCGCTGGCGCCCGACCTCGGTAAATTGCCGAGCCTCGATACGGCGCAGAGTGTTGAGCGTCCGGCGTTCCCGAGGCGCCGATTAGGCGTCAACCTCAGGCCGTAAAAGTTTTGCTGTCGGGTATTCCGAGAAACCACGCGCCTTGCCGCCAAACACTCGACTGCGGTCAGCATGATTAAGGTATTTTTAAGAAATACTGCGCCAGGATGCGTTTTCACTCAGCTGGTAGCAGGCAATGCGCGCACGCACTCTGGTCCTTTTCCTCGTCGCCCTCACCCTCGCCGGCGGCACCGCCATCCTGATCCGATCCTTTCTCGCGCAGAAGAATGGCGAGGTCGAGGCCCAGGCGCTTGCCCGGCCCGCGGCAGCGCAAAAGTTCGTGCTCGTAGCCAAGGGTCCGATCACCCGCGGACAGATTCTAAAGCCGCAGGATTTCGCCTGGCAGGTCTGGCCCGAAGGCGGGATCGATAAGAACTATATCCTGAACGGGACCGGGGCCGGGACCCGGACCCCGGATAGCTTTGCCGGATGGGTTGCGCGCGATCCGTTCGCGGCGGGTGAGCCAATCAGCGACGCCAAGATCGTCTCACCGGGCAGTCGCGGCTTTCTCGCAGCGGTGCTCCATCCGGGCATGCGCGCCATATCCGTGCCGGTCACCGCTACCTCCGGCATCTCGGGCTTTATCTTTCCGGGCGATGAGGTCGATATCCTGATCACCCACCAGCTGACGGGCCACGACGAGCAGCATAGGGCCGCAGAAACGGTGCTGCAGGACGTGCGCGTGATCGGGATTGACCAGAAGCTCGACAGCAAGAGTGGCGAGCCGCTCGTTGCGCACACCGCGACACTCGAGGTGACGCCGAAGCAGAGCGAGATGATCGCGGTTGCCACCGAGATCGGCAAGCTGTCGCTCAGCCTTCGCAGCCTCGCCGCCAACCAGAGCGAACAATCGGCCGCCGCCTCTCCTGCTGGCGACGCACCAAGTACATTTACCCTCGACAGCGAAGTGAGCCAACTGGTGCCCAAGCCGGGAGCCGGCTCGGCGGGCGTCACCGTATTACGCGGCGGCGCCGGAAAGGCGGGCTGAACGCTTCTCGCGATCGAAGCTGCCTCCAATAGCCGGTGTCCAACCTTTGAAGCCATTCGCAGCCCGTCGAGATCATCGACCGCCGTCGGCCCTTAAGGGCCATCCTAACCGCGCCCCCAGATTGTCGGGTCGGCTCGGAACCGGAAGAGGCGCATCGCCAATCGCTGGCCGTGGCGGCAAACGCTCATGCCCGCGAGATCGGCGTTCATCGATGCGGTGTCCGATTGGGAGAATGCATGAGGCGTGGTGACATCTGGACCGTCGCCGATGGCCGGGACTACGTGGGCAAACCCCGTCCGGTCGTCAGCGTCCAGGACGACAGTTTCGACGCCTTCACCACCGGTCAGACAGAAGCGCGTTTGTTCCGACTGCCCGTCGAACCGAATGACCGCAATGGACCGCTCGCCACCAGCCGGCTGATGGTGGACAGATCACCACCGTCCCGAAGCCCAAGGTCGGTGCGCAGATCGGCTGCTTGGACGACGAAGATATCCTGCGCCTCAATCAGGCGATTCTCGTCTTCCTCGGGTTGGCCGCCTCGCCCTGGGCGAGGCTGGAGGGATAGACCATTGAGGGGACTGCACCGAGCCCCGCTATAGCCGGACCGCCCGAGCGAACCCGACCCAGTTCTTCAACAGCCCGGCCCTGGACAGGGTGCTTCAACCGCAGGATCATCCTTTCGGGTCCAGCGAATGCTCGGACTGCGTGCGCTCAGTATGGGTCTTGGCGCCGTCGGGCTGGTGATGCCCAAGCCTTGGGTGATTGGCACTCTGGCACGCCAGCTTTGGGCTGTGGCCGGCCCGAACCAGAATGTCAATCAGACCCTGGTCCAGGCCTTTCAATTACAACATGCCGTAGGGCTGGTATGCCGTAAGCTCGCCGATCATCACCGCCAATTGGAGCGCGCCGCCCCGGGCAGCGCTGGAGTGTTCCGATCGGCGGCGGCGTGGGCAAAATCTTTAAGATCGGCGATCAACCAATGAACGCCTCGTTGCAGGCTTTCAATTATGTCGCCCATCTGAGCCTAGTGCCGCGTTGGGCGCTCCGTTTTCAGGTACAGTTTCTGTTTCCGTGATAACCGCACGTCTTGCCGGCCGGCAACTCTCGCGCTCTGCCTAGATGTTCTCTATCCGTGCTCCACCCGTCACCGCGCTCATCACTCTGTGCAAACCGGTCACGATGGCGGACAATTGGTCGAACAAGCAGGAGGACGGCCATGCCGGTCATCGACGTTCAGGTTCATCCCTTCGATCGAAATCATCCCGGCCGGCCGTGGGCCAGTCCCTCGCATGGACTCGCTTCCGCCACAGGCGAAGAGATGGTCGCCGAGATGAAGAGTGTCGGCGTCGACGGTGCGATCATGGTCTCGTCGTTCAGCGCCTATGAATACGATCCGAGCTACGCGCTCGAAGTTTACAACACCTATCCGGATAAGTTTCGGGTTGTGACGCCAGTTGACGCGACCAATCCGGCGATTGACGATGTGGTGGCGAAATGCGCGGCGACACCAGGCGCACGCGGCATTCGCATACGAATGCGCGAGGGCTTGCCGATGGACGCGGACCATCCCGGTTTGAACCGCGCTTTCGCTGCCGCCGCCAAACATGGTTTGCCTGTCAATTTGCTTTGCTGGGGCATCCTGGACAAAGGGCCGCCGCA
>Ga0310909_10000420_pt1 | contig 21660 bp, 21 predicted proteins | sample GREbulkMGT000H_FD_203449 | JGI IMG/M metagenome (GOLD analysis project Ga0310909, IMG submission 203449) | Lab enrichment of tropical soil microbial communities from Luquillo Experimental Forest, Puerto Rico - GRE.bulkMG.T000H | ecosystem: Environmental > Terrestrial > Soil > Tropical forest >... | reverse complement strand
GGGGTGCCAGTCACCAAGCTGCTGCTGCTGTCCTCTAGCGAACGGGTTCATGTTCGTCGCTTGTCCCTGGTTCTTCGTTGCGCTCTGGCCCGATGGCCAGTGGCTTGTTGAACTCAAGCACCTCGCCCCCACCGGCGGTCAGATCGATCCGAATGATGAATCGATCGCCCGTTGCCGGCGTGGCTTCCGATCCGCCCAATGCGACCTGACGCAGCTCTCGTGCTGCCTCGATACGATGGCGCGGAGAGGTCGTGGCGTCGTTCAAAATATTGCCGAGCACATCGGGCGCTTGGACGAATAGCCACTGCGCCTTTTCTCGGGCGGCAGTGCCGTCGCGAACACGGCGCGCCTTCTCTGTTTCCACGGCTTGGACTAATGGCTCGTTGTCCGCTAAGCGCGCCCAAGCGTTGTGGTTCAGGCCGTACTTCGACTTGATTTTGTCCTCGGCGAGGACCCCTTCGCAAAAGCGACAGCAATCAATGATAAAACCGCACCCGATATCACTGTCGAGGTCGATTTCGATGCCGCGCAGAACAACGCTGCCACGCTGCGAATTTGAATCAACCAGCATGTTACGCCCCACACTCCTGTTGCCCCGATGGCTCGGACGGAGCCAATCTCGATCCGCCACAAATTTTAATACCAGAATATGCGAAAAACGGGCAGTACTTTCGACCGCGCAACTCAAGGGTATGCCACTGGGCGTTGCTGGGTCCGGCTCAAAGGTGTGAAGGTTACACGATCGTAAGCGAGCACTGACGAGCACTGGCAATCAATGTCAATCGATGGCGACCAATGCCAATCAATAACGATCAATAGCGAACGATCGAACCGGGCACGGGGAGGCGGGTTCGTCGAGATCGTGACACGTAACCATTTGATTTCACCAAATGGCGGGCACAGTCGGAATCGCGGTTCGCCGTTGGCGACGCGGATGCCCTCGTCGGCAGGCTCACGTTTTCTCAACCATCTACGGACTGCGTACCACGTTTGCCGCGCAGCCGGGCACCGAGATCGTGAGCGCACCGTTGAATTGCACCGATAAACCCAACTCGAATTGCGCCGCGCCGGCGACACGCTGATCGTCGGCAACTGCAGAGTCGAGCCAATGGGTACGGACCCGGAAGTCGACCACCTAGCTGTCATAGGGTGCCGGCGCGATTTTCACACCCGTGCGCTCCCGCGCTCGATAATCGCGCTGCCATTGGGCGTGACGTGAGCGGCGGGAAGGAGGGCGCTGAAGCAATGTGATCCCTTCCTACTTATTGATTTAAGACATAGAAAGTAAGAGAGAGAAGATAAGAAGGGGACCGTATGGGCGGATCGGAGACAGACCTGTCTCGTTTCGGAGACAGAGGGTATGGGCGTATCGGAGACAGCTAGAGCAAAATCAGCGTGACGATGGGTGTCTTCCGGGACGGTCGTTCGACGATGATCAGCCCATCCCGTTCCAGGTCGCGCAGTGCCCGACGCTTAGTCTCCCTGGTTATCCCCCGCTTTTGAAGCCTGGCGTTTGGGAGCGGGAAAGTCAGGCTCTTGGCCTTCCATGAGGCATAGAGTAGTTCGATACACACCAAAGCCTTGTGATTGTTCGTCGCTTTCGTCGCTGCCGTGATCCACCACAGCGGCACCTTTACGAAGGGCTCGACCCTCTTGCGCTTGACCGGCGCTGCTGCCTCCAATTCCCGCCGACGTTGCACGTACCAGGGCTCGTTTTGCATCAGCCGGCCTCCCTGGCCGCGGCTTCCTGGCGCTGTCGACGCTCGGCCAAGAGCTTCATGACGGTTTCCCACAGTTCTGTGCCGCGACTGTCCGTGAAGCGATCCGGGTAGCGAATGATCTTGACGTCGGTGCGCAGCTCGATCGTGCCGTCTGCAGTCGGATTGAGGATGACGCGGCTGGCCCTGCGCATGATCTCTCTCATCAGCGCCACGTCGGCCTCGATCCTATCCTCCGAGCTTTCGAGCAGCACGGCGTCGTGCACCGGCGCGATCAGGGTCAGGCCGTGGCGGGTACCCCAGACATAGGCGAGGCGAAATAGATCGGCGCAGACGCTCTGCACCGGCCAATTCCTAATCGAGCGCTCGCTGAATTCCGTGATGCCAGTCGCGCATTGCCAACCGTAGACCGTGCGCATCATGCCGCTGGTGAGCGAGTGGTGCAGCCAATCCTCGGACCAATGCCAATATTGCGAGAGCAGACCACGATGCAGCTGTAGCATTTCGTGCGCCTCGATCTCCGACACACCGAGACGGGTCGCCAGCGTCGAGGCCTGCATGCCGTATTGAGTGCCGAGACATAGCACCTTGAGTCGATCACGAATCACCTCGACGCCGGGCATATCGCGAGTAGCGTCAGGCGGGATCAAGCCGATGATCTTCCCAAAATTCAGATATGGATCGCCGGACTTGTACAGATCGAGCATCGGATTGCTGGGTCCGACATGCTTATCTGATAGAGCTGCCGCCCCCTGAAATTCCATGCTCGAGCAGTCGATATAGGCGAGTGCCTTTCCGGGTGGCGGCTTGATCAGGAACCGCAACCACACCGACGGCGAAAATATCCAATGTTTCGCCTTCGGTTGCGTGCGCGATGTCTTCGACGAAAAGGGCCAAAGCACACATCTGTTTCGGCCGTCGTGTCCCACACTCAACTGTATTGAGCGCAGTTTGTCGCGGATGTAGCGAAGCTGGCGCAACGGCTCGATCTGCGGATAGGCTTTGGCCATACTCTCGAAGGTCTTACGGCGCAGATCGAGTTTGCCACTCTCCGTCAGCGGCCAGCTAATTTCCTCGGCCGCGACAAATTCCTGGAAACGCGCGTTATTCCAATGCCACTCTCCGTGTTTGTCGCGGACGTAGATACCGTGGACGTCCACCAACGGCACCATGCTGTCCCGCATCTCCTGCCAGGTTTTCTTGTCGGCGAGCTGCGAAAAAATTTCCATATCGATGGGCACGCCGACGTGCTCCGAGAGTGCAAGAGCAGCAACAGATTCACCGCGATGCAGGGCGATTGGAAGATCGAGGTAGGGAAGCAACTTGGGTAACAGACGGCCCAAGTCTTCGCTGTCGCCAACACAATAGCCGCCGATTTGTTTTTTCTCTTCGAGTGTGAATGGCCAGCCTCGCAGAATGCGGTCGCGCATTGCATCCTTGAGCTTTGGTGTGATGGTGCTAAGGCCGAAATACTGTAGAGCCCCAATCAACCCTTGGTTCTTCCTCGGAATGCCCTTGCCATTGACGTGGCATTTGAATTCGGCACTCAGATCCAGAACGTATTTGGGCAGCGGCTGATTGAGTGAAAGATGACAAACGCCCTCGGCGTTGAAAACAAAACTGACGACTAGCGTCTCGTCTCGGTTGTAAGGCAATTGACCGTTCAATCGATCCAGTTCGTCGCGCCACAGCAGAGTGGTATGCCCGGTCTTCAAGTCGTGGAATGCCCCGCAAACCACATCCGGCCGCTCTCCCGGCTTCGAAATAAATTCGAAGTCTTCGCAGATGACGCGAGGAAAGCGCGCGAACAGCTGGCTAAGCAGCTCGCGCGCGCGCAGGTCTTGCTCAAATAGCTGATCGAGCAGATTGGTATCGTCAGCCTCGGTCACGACCCGCCCACTTCTGCACCAATATGTGGTCGGTGCTGTCGATCAGCCGGCCCCTGTCGCGGAACCCCATCTTCATGATTCGGGCGGGCTTGATCTCCGGCCAATTTGGTTCGCCAAATCGGCCGACGGGTGCCGGAAACCAGTTGTAGGCATTGTTTGGCTTATCGCTGTACATTCTGACCCATTGGTCCATGCCAGCGATCAGCGCCACTTCCTTCGTCCGATCCCACTCGTTCTGCTCGCCCTCCGCGTTCCGGCCGCGGGCGGGAATGATCCGCAGGCCGCCCTCCGGAGTGATGGTCAGATAGAGGACGTGATCAGCGACCGTGATGCCGATGCTGGCCAGCGGTTCGATCATGTGCGGCATGACGGCAATGAAGTGCCGATCCATGCCGACATCGACGTTCACGAGCGGCACGACCGGCCGGAACGTCTTGCAGGTGCGGTAGAACGTATTCTTTGGGGACGGCTGCCGACCGACACTGATCGTAATTATGCCGACGTCGGCAGCACCCTTGACGCCGGGAACATCGCGCCGCAGAGCGCGGAACTCCTTTTCCTCCTCGTCCAGCTCTTCCTCGGGAACGAGTTTGAGATGGTCGGGCTTCTTCGCTTGTTCGTCAGACATGTTTGCCTTCTTGCTATTTGACGACGCGAAAGGTTTGACCGGGTGTGTTGCGAAAAAGCGCATGGCCGACCGACACGATGTCGGCGTTGAGGACCGACTCACGTTCACGGGGGATGGGACTGTTCTTGCGCCGAAAGCCATTTCTGCACGCTGCTTCGTCGGTAAAGGACCGTGCGGCCCACACGTGTTCGTGGCGGTCCTATGCCAAGCGCGTCCCAACGGTCGAGCGTGCGCTTGTTCCGCCCTAGCTCTGCGGCGAGTTTTTCGATTGTCATGAATTCTGCGAGGACCGGTACCAACTCGGACATGGCGATCTCCTACGCGCGGTTGCGCGCGCATACGGCCACATCCGCGCACATCAAAGTAGGAGGGAGTTCGGGTAAATTCGGAGGGGGGAATTCCCCCCTATTTAGTCGAACGACGACGATCCTTCGCTTGCTGGGTCGCTAAGCGGAAAGAGGCGCGGCTTCCGCAGCGCATGCTTGATCGCATCAAGCATGCTCTCGTCCACACGCTCGTCCCCACTTTCATCTGTAGTTTTGTAGGAGGGGTCTAATGCGGCCCGAAATCGCATGACAAATCGCAAAAACGGTCCTACGCCCCGCCCGGCAGGCCGCCCTGTGCTGTGCTCATACGCGTCCCGCAACGCACGGATGTAGCTCTCCTGCAGACTGGGGGAAGGCCCCGGCAGGCGGCTAGGTACATCGAGTGCGGCGCGGAGAACCCCGGCCTGATAGTCCTTTAGACGAGCAACCACTTGCTTGAAATCAAGCTCAGGAAAAATAACTACTCGAAACGACCCATCCTCGTTGGGAATTATCTGACCCCGGGGCTCGCGTGGCAAAATCCCGTCAATTAAATGCGAGACGAGTTCACTCCCAACGTTATCTTGCCTCACCTTTTCAGCGATCCTGGAAACCCGCTCCAAACCCTTTGCAAGCTTGCGCAACTCTGCCTCGCGCTTGGCAGCGGGCGGCATCGCTTGCCATAAAAAATATATCTGGGCGAGGCGAGTGAGACTAAGCCACCACTTCTCCTCATCGAACGGCCTGGATTTGGGGCGTCGATTTTCGCTCAGATGGTCGAGAAGAGTTTTTTTGTGCTTCTCAAACGTCGCTAAGCGCGCCTCAACTGCTTTTTTGACCGCTGGGGCCGGCTCTTCGCTTAGAAAATCCAGTACCAAAGTTCGACGCCTAAATTGAGTTTATCATCGCTGACAGCTATGCCCTCGCACGTCGTTCATTAAGTGACTGGACGTTCGATGGAAGTGGGTTAAGAATGCGCTCGACCATCTCCGCGAGTTTTTCGAGCGCATCTCGCTTTTCATCCTCGTAGGAGTGCCGATCATAAGTCCCTTCAACGCCGGCAATGACGTGCCCAAGCACACGCTCCGAAATATCCGGGCGCACACCAGCGCGTACCATCAAGGTTTTTGCAGTACGCCGCAGATCATGAAGAGTCCAATTTGGCATTGGCTCAACTTTTGCGCCTTTTCTCGCCTGCTTCTTCATGACGGCGAATACGGCCTTATCTAGCTTGGCCTTGCTCTTGCCAAAGCCGGAGTACGGCGTTTTGGCACGCGATGGAAACACGTAGTCGCAATCCTCGTGTTTTGGTCGCGCCCCAATGACAGCGAGGGCGGCCTTCGACAGTGGAACGAAATTCGGACGCTTCGTCTTGTATCGCTCGCCTGGGATCGCCCATATCCCTTCCCGTCCGATCTCGTTGTGCTGCATGTGTGCGACTTCATCGCGTCGCTGTGCGGTGAGCAACAACGTCTTGGCCAGTGCGCCGAAGGTTCCGGCCTCGTCAAGTACGGGCCAAAGAATGCGAATTTCGTCATCCGAAAGGATGCGCGTTCTGGCACGTTCTTTCGGTTTAACCCTGGCCATTCCGCGCACGATCGGCACGTTGAATTGGTCATCTCGGGTTGCGTACCAATTGAATGCTTTGCGAACATAGGCAAGGGTCCGGTCGGCCATGACGGGACCATTTGCATCCTCGATCTCGTCAAGCATCTTGATGACATGTGAACGGCGCACCTCGTAAATGCCCAGATTGCCGATGCGCGGTTTCACGAGCCGATTAAACGCGCTTTCGTATTCGTCGGCACTGCGCAGGGGCTGGTTCTTGTTGCGAACATGTCGAGCCATGAAATCGTCGAGAATGGAGGCGACGGTTACAGTAGTCGGGGAGGGCGTGCGATCCTCAATTGGGTTCTCTCCCCGGTCAACGCGCTGGCGCAGATTTCGAGCCTCCCGAACGGCTTTGAGCGCGGACCAATCGGGCCATGCTCCGATTGTGAACCGGTGTTCGCGACCGCGGAGGCGGTAGTTCAACACGAAGGCACGGGTGCCATTTGCCGTGACCCGGACACCAAACCCCCGCGGTGCCTTCGCGCCCTGGATTGTCGCCCCTGCAAAATAGGTGATACGGTTGCCCGTGTCGGGGATTGGCAGCCGCTTGACTGTTTCCTCACTGAGTTTCCCGTGTGTCATGCGCTTCGTGTCCGCGTTGTGTCCGCACACTCAGTTTACCTGATTGTCAGTCTATGTACGCTGAATATCATGAGGTGTCTATCAAAACCCTTTTGGGATAGGGCAGATAATCTGCGGACACAGACCTTTTCCTCTGAGCTCAACGACTTAGGAAAATTGGGTGTACATAACTCTTAATCAGCGGGTCCCAGGTTCGAGTCCTGGTGCGCCCACTACAACTTAGGCCCGTAACTCAAAGAAATTTCGCGAGGTCGATAGTGAAGCGGTTCGTGCCGTAAGTAATGCCGTAAGCAATTTAAGGGCCGCCTAGGGTTTTCAACATATTCGTTGAACGGGCCGCGGTAGCCGCAAAATTGAGTCGGCGCGTCGCGCGTCGCAGCATAGCCGTGCGCCAGGGGGCGATTTCTCGTGAGTATCACGCCTTGCCAAGGATCAGCAGCAGCAGCCGCAGGCCCTGCCCAATACCGATCATGCCAAGGCCGCCTGATATCAGTCCGACCACCATCGCGTAGTATCTGAACTGGACGCGCTCCGTTTTGGACACCTCCTCGAAGAGCAGCATCAAAAAGCCAAATGCACCGCAGAGAAATGTTATGAAGCCCATGAACAGGATCAGGTAAGCAAGCACGGTGGTCGACATGGACAGCCTCTTCCAGTTCCCACTGTAACCCTTTTCACCCCCGTGGCCATGACTTGGCGAACGCGGTCATCGCGGCCTCACGTGATGCCGCGCAAAGGCCGCGCGTAAAGCTCATGCTGATTTGGTTATGACTCACTTTTTCACCGGCGCGTAAAAAACGCTGTCGATCTCCACGATATCATCGTCAAACAGGCGCTGGACCTCGATCATCGTGCGGGGCGGATAGGGCGGCTTGCTCCACAGCTCCGCCTGCACCTTGTCCACCATGGGCGCGAAGCGGTGCAGGTCACTGACGTAAACGGTGAGCCGCACACAATCTTGCAGGCTGGCGCCCTCCGATTGCGCAATCAGCCTGATATTGAGGAAAGCTTGGCGAATGCGGGCGTAGGGATCCTGCACCAATGTGTTGGTCGCCGGATCGACCCCTTGCATGCCGGCGACAAAGACGAAGTCGCCGGCCCTGGCGCCGAGACTCCACGTACCCTCCGCCTTGATCGCGCCGGGAGGGTTGAGTGTTTTGACGCCGTTTGGCGAGGGGGCCTGCGCGAAGCCGACACTTGACGCGATGGCGATTGCAGTCATGCAAGGAAAAGCAAGCCGCGGCAACATTTGGGCACCCCACCTTGAGCGATTGTTTGACCCGCCGAGGCGCATGAGCGCCGGCGCAAACGGTGAACAGCGTACCCGCGCCAATCCCCTACACAAGCTCGATCAACCGTCGTTTCGGCCGCTCCCCTCCTGGAACGCATGCCGGTCAAGCCGCCTCGTTCTGGGTCGAGCCTTCCGCTCGGCGCCGCGCCGGCGTAGGCTTGCAAAAAAAGCGATGTCGGGAGGATCCAAGATGAAGCGCAGCGCCGCGATTCGCTCGGCCGCTCTCTTGGGCGTGCTGGCGGCGGGGGGTGCGTGGGCGCAGCAAGCCAGCACCGACGAGCACTTGACCGCCACGCAGAAATTGGGCCGCCAGGTTTTCGCCCAGTCCTGCGGGATTTGCCACCTGCCGCCGCAGATCAACGCGCGAACCTACGGTCCGCTATTGTCCAAGGACACGGCCGGAGGCAGCGATGAGGTCATCCGTGGCCTCATCAGCGAGGGCACGCCGCGCATGCCCGCCTTCAAGCATTACCTCGAGCGCGCCGAGATCGACGCGATCATCGCCTATCTCAAAACCGTGCCCGCCACCGCCACGCGTTGAACGGCTAAGGAGAAACGCCATGCAAACCCATCAGTTGCGCGTTGTCGCGCTCGCCGCGGCGTGTCTGGTCTCGACCGCACTCGCCGCACAGGCCGCCGATCATCTGCTCAGCGGCACGGTCGCCTCGGCGGCGGGCGAGAAATTGGGCGGCGTCACCGTCTCGGCCAAGGCCCAGGGCGGCACGATCACGACCAGCGTCTACACCGACGAACAGGGCGGCTACTATTTCCCGCCGCTGCCCGCCGGCACGTACACGGTCTGGGCGCAGGCGCTCGCCTTCGAGCTCGCCAAGGGCGAGGTCGATCTGACGGCGGCGCGGCGGGCGGATCTCACGCTCAAGGCGATGACCGACGTCGAGCGGCAGGTGCGGCAGCTGCCGGGCGAAATGCTCATGGCGGCGCTGCCCGAGGACAGCGCGGCCGACGCCCGCATCAAGCGCGTCTTCCGCAACGCCTGCACCGGCTGTCATACGCCGAGCTACGTGCTGCAATTCCGCTTCGACGAGGACGGCTGGAACAAGATCATCGACCTGATGAAGCTCGTGCCCAATACCGGCGTGTTGCCGGCGACCCCCAAGCCGAACGCCATCATCGACTTCCATCAGAAGGAGCTCGCCGCCTATCTCGCCCGCGCGCGCGGACCGGGAGAAAGCTCGCTCAAGATCACGCCGCGTCCGCGGCCCTCGGGCGAAGCGGCGCGGGTGGTGTGGACGCTCTACGATGTGCCGATGGTTCCGGAGGCCGGGATCGGCACCACCTATCAGACCAACGACGGCACCGACTGGTCCTTGGGAACGACCTCCAAGCTCGGTCTCATCACCCACGACGGGGGCATGGATTTCGACGGCAATCTCTGGTTCACGTCCAACAACCCCAATCGCCAAGTCACGGTGGGCCGCGTCGACGCCAAGACCGGCGCGGTCAAGTTCCTGAAGGTCAACCGCAACGACGGTCTCGCCGCCAACGCCCACGGGCTGGTGCGCGATCAGCAGGGCATGTTCTGGTTCGACGTCAATCCCGGCCGCCGCAGCCTGGGCCGGCTCGATCCCAAGGCCGAGAAGATCGACGTGTATATGACGCCGGCCAACATGTCGCCGCTCGGCGGCGCGGTGACGGTCGACGTCGACGGCAAGGGCAAGGTGTGGGCCTCCGCGCCCGACGGCGCCGTGCGCTTCGACCCCGAAACCGAACGCTTCACCGACTTCAAATCGCTCTCCTACAAGACCGCGCGCGGCACCGGCATGACCTACGGTGCGGCCGGCGACCGCGACGGCAACGGCTGGTGGACGCAGATGGCGTTCGACACGGTCGGCAAGGGCGACATGGCATCGGGCAAGACGGTGGAGGTGAAGCTGCCCGCGGTGCAGGCGGAGCTCGACCGCATCACGCCGGAAGCGCGCGCGCTCTACGACAAGTTCGAGGATCTCTCCTTCAACAGCCCATTCCCGTGGCAGCAGGGGCCGCGCCGCATGGGCACGGACAAGAATGCCGACGTGCTGTGGGTCGGCAATTCCTGGGGCGGGAGCCTCACCCGGATCGACACCAAGACGCTGGCGACGACGATCGTGCCGCTGCCGGACCCGACCGCGATGCAGCCCTATCACCTGGTGGTGGACGAAAACCACAACGTGTGGGGCAATCTGTGGACCAACGACCAGATCGTCAAATACGACCCTAGCAGTTCGAAATGGACCATCTTCGAACTGCCGGTGCGCGGGACCGAGATTCGCCACATCTCGCTCGACGAGCGCCACGGCAGGACGCAGGTGATCCTGCCGGTCTATCGCACCAACCAGATGGGCGTCATGACGTTACGCAGCGAGGCCGATCTGGCGGCGCTCAAGGCGCAGGCGCCACGCTAGGCGCCGCCTCGACGGCGCGCGAGCATCGAGGGAAATCGTGCTCGAACTATTGGCAGAAGTCCCAATAGCCGCGAGTCCGGGGGGAATTCGACCAATACCAGCACAGGTCGACAGACGGCGAGGTCGGCACAGCCGTGGCGGCCATGACGGCGCCCAGTGTGACACCGTCAAAGACGGCCCCGTAGTAGGGTTGCGAGACCCACGGCCTGACGGGCCTCACGATCGCGGTGGATTTCACGGCCACAGCGCCGCGCTTGCCCACTGCGACATGGGTCCTGCGCGCTGCGACGCCTCGATGTCGAAATGCGACGTGCCTGGTTCTGACCATGACGCCTCGATGTCCGCCTGCGACGTGACGAGTTCTGGTGACGCCTCGATGCCGAACCGCGACGTGCCGGGCTCTGACGCTGACAGCTCGATGTCGGACTGCGACATGACGGGTCACCGTGACACTTTTACGTGGTGCGACCGTTTCGACAGCCGGCATTGTTAAGGCTGGCCGCAAACCGGCCGGCAGGGTAACCATCGCGTTGGTGCCCTCCTGGACGAGGGAGACGATTCCCAATGCAAGCACTACGGCTGCAATTGAAGCTTTGCACACTGCCGCTCCTCCTATGTTGCACCTGACACGGTAGTCCCGATTGAAGGGCTTTCCGATTGCGATCATCATCAGGTGTCAGGACTACACTCGTCTCTGCTACCCGCGATTCAAGAAATAAGCCGCGCTCGCGGGTGTGGATGCGCCTCATTCGATCACCTGGTCGGCGCGGGCGAGCAGCGTGGCCGGTATGTCGAGGCCGAGCGCCCTGGCGGTCTTGAGGTTGACCACCAATTGGTCGACGCCTGCACCGGAAAGGCGGCACCTCAATATGGTGCCTCGGATTCGTACTCGGCGGCAAGGTTCAGGTCAGGACAGCGCGGAGCATTTTCAGCATGCGCTGAATTTCTGCCGCTCCGCAATGGCGGCCGTGGTCCGCTCTTCCACACGTTATAAGCGAGATCATTGCTGGCTTACCTTGATGGTGAAGGCGAGGCGGCGGCCGCGCAATGCCCCGCGGCTCAGCCTCGGTGCCAAGCGTAACGCGGGTGCCATTGCCTATCGTGCAATCTGGGTGACTCTTAGCTCGCCGGACCTGCAGCGAGTTTGCACCGGCCCGACCCAATTATGATCGTCGCAGTGCCATCTTTCGTAGTCGAGCTTGCGTATGTCAAATTACCATCTTGACGATCCAGCTCATAAGACACATCGCCGCGAGCAGCACTGATCCATCGATCATCAAACCGCCGGACGATAAGCGGCGTGCCATTCGCGAGCCGACGTTCTCTTCAGTGCTCACGGACGAATTTCCAGTCGGCGCATCTACGATAATTACTTTTTTTGTTGAGCAGTTCAGGTAGCTGCGAGCCAACGCGGGCTTCGCCCAGACCGTGAAAGCCATCAGGAGCAACGCGCATTGTCGAATAGGGCTTTTCATTGCTCCTCGCGTCGATTCCGATGCAGGAGTAGCCGTAACCGGTCAATCGCAGGTGATCATCGCCACCATCGCGGTCAAAGGCGGTGAACGGACGAATGCGTTTCGTCCAATGCCGCGCTGCACACAATGAAAAATGACCGATTCCCTGATCGATCAGGCGAATGACTGAGATTCTGAAATTGGTTTTGCGGCAGCGCACCATTCATCTACAGATTGACGGTCGAATTGTCATAATGCTTTTATCTCCCCGCGCCAAAAGAAGCCAAAAATAAGGGAGGTGGTCATGGCGACCACTTGGATTGACAGCTGTTCGCCATACGGAATGGCGTGCACCGAATGTAACGACCTCGTGGTTGCACCGAACTGGTCGGCGTACGTGAGCAAACACGAAGTCCGTCATGTCTGGTCGTGTGAAAATTGCGGTCGCGAGATCGAGACGGTGGTTAATCCGCGTATTAACGCCGCGTCGGGACCGAACACGAGCCTTGAATCATCGGTCGTCACATAAGCATTCTTTGCGCATCGGACGCCATTTTCTAAAATGCTGTTCGATCTCCTCTGCCCGAAGGCTGATTGAGCGCGAGAAGGAGCGCACATGTGACGCTCCTTCTACGGCACAATGAGCGAATTTAAATAGCATCCCCGATCCGACGACTGCACCGACCAGCGTGCCTGGCAACTATGAACCAGGAGCTTGCATTTTGCGATCAGCCCAGTTCCTAAGATCAGCGACGGTGAAGCGTTCGAGGAAGGGATTTGCCTTGACTATTTTTTCTCGCTTGGTTCGACCCGTTGTGTCGGCAGTCGCCATAACGAGGGCGGCGTCGGCATTCTCCATTGCTGACAGGATCGCCACAGCTCCCGCGCCACCAGCAAAGTGAGCCAAGTAGAGCGTGCCGGGCGTCACAGGCAGACCTCGTTTCCTCAGCATCCCGGCGTTTCGCTCGGTGAATCGCGCGGTGATCTCACGCGCGATTTTGGCATCCCGCCGTAGTTCTAGGACTTCCGCTTGGCTGCGCCCTTTAGCCAAATCGGGTCGGTGCGCGCGGATCATGTCGAGCCACGTTTCGTCGAGAAATTGACCAAGTCCCGTTGCGCTAGAACGCTTGTTCTTCGCGTTTGGATCGCCGTCGGATTCAACGCCGATGATCCGGTCGACCACGGTGTCGATAGCCGGCGCGGCAATCGGAGCTTCCCGCTGAGAATCAGGTGGCCAATAAGCGTCGTACCTACCAAGCCAGACCGAACTAAACGCGCTCAATGACATGCCTATTATGATCAGACGCCTAAGTACCCGACTGCGGCACGTCGCCGATCCAAAGTTCGTCGTCATTGGTGAGATTCATGTCATCGGTGGCGACAAACGTGAATTTCTGCTGTCGGCTGCGAAAACGGAGTCGGGTGTCAATTTCGCGCGCTTCGTTTGGTGCGGGCGCCCGGTCAACCAGTTTGAGACATGCGTGCCTGGCCAGCTTAAGAGATCGTTTAGCAAGCGCACGAAATACCGAAAGCAGCGTGCCATAATCATGTCACATAGCTGGACGCCGAACACCAGCAGTTGACCTAGAATATGACCACCTGCGTAGAAACCGACCGCAGGTATCACGCCAGCGGAAAATAGATTTCCGATTCGTTGCTCAAGTGATCCCGAGACAAACGCGGCGAACGCAGCTCCGAAGAATAAGCATGCAACGGCGAGATGATTACCAGCTCTTATGACAGCTGGTCCTGGATGAGGCCCTTTCCGCGCCTTTGAAGAATATAGGCCTGGTCGATTACCGGCGTTGCATATGGGTGCTTGTCCCATTTTTGCGCTCTCAGGTACGCGACTTCTAGAAGGATGGAGGCTGATCGAAGGTCGGTTACAAATTGATTTAAAATGACAACAGACGATCCCGTTTGCTCGTTAATCTTAACGCCGCTTGAGCACCCGACCCTCGAAGGCGCTCGGGGCTTTCCTTCGACGCAGTGCGCCGCGAGGTACGATTGTAAAGTGGCTGCGCATGCCAGCTCGGTTCGTTCTGGAAATCTAAGATATTTATTAAGAGAACAGCAGTAGAAGCCGCGCTCTAAGTCCGGTCCACCAGTCGCTTGCTGCAAGCGACGAAAGCGTTCATTGATCAGCAGTTGGACAGAGCAGTGACAGCGGTTCCGGTTGCAGTCCGATTTTTGCGTCGAATTGACGCTACGGTGGTCCAATGGCAAGAACGCTTGCGTACATTTCTCCGGCTGCTTGGAACCACAATCTCCCGCAGAACAGCATTGACGTTTGTTGCCGCGGGGATGCGCCGTCGAATTGACGCTATACTGCCACACGGCGAACTCGTCGTGCGTACAGTCCGTCATCTGCTTGGCAACTTGAGTCCCCGCAAGACGACGCTAACACTTGTTGTTGCGGGGCTGGTTGGACTGGTTCTCATCATCCTTCTCCTCCTCGAAATTAGCCTTAGGCTGGAGCTTGCCAAAGAGGCCAGCGATGCAGCTATAGACGTCACTTCTGCTCCGTCGGCGAGACCGCGGAAAATGGAATTTGGAGATGCGTTCCCTACTCAACCCACAGGCTCGATTTTGTTGCAATCTGTGGAGCAGTTACCAGGAGCTCAACCGTCTTCGGATTATGGCCAAACGTTCGGACAAGTATTTCAAGAGCCGGTGCCTCTGCCGCGATCTCGCAAACCACGCTGAGAGGGATGCTCATCTGTAATTCAGCAATTGACAATTCCGATTGGGCAACTGGGAATCCAATTCAATTCGCCCAATTCAATGAGGGCAATTCAATTGCAATGCAGGCAATTGGACCATTGGCAAATTCGATCTTGGATTGATTGGGTCGCCGGCCGATCGGCACGAAATCAAGATTTTGCTCCGTTAAATTGGCGCCCTGGCGCTTCAGTATTGTCCGGCGCATCGCCGGAAGGATGGCCCTGAGTCATCACTGGTGGGGGCGACGATGTGGTCTCGTCGAATACGGTTTTGATGAGCCGATTGTCCGACAGGTATTTGTGGTATTGAGTTATGACGGCTTTTGCTTCCCTCAGTGTAGCAAGTCTCCACTGAATCTCCAGATTTTCATTTCCAGCGATGCTTTCTACAATTCTACGTTCTTCTACCAGCAACTTGAATTCAGTTGGTTGATCGATGTCTTCGGGGTTGCTTGTAATTTTCGTAATTGGGGTTGCGAAATCGATGCGCCCGGTGGCGACCCAATCCCGTCTTATGACACCTTGGTTAGGTACGTGAGCATGACGCCAGAAAGGTGGAAAAGCAGCTGGAAAAAAGTAGTAAACCAAGAACGCTGCGGCGATTAACGCGATCAGCGGCAGGCCGTAAATGAACACTTCAGCCATCTCTTCCCTCCTTTAAGTTTCCGGCACCGCCGACACAGGATTTGTCTCCAGAGGGAAGAGGTTCAATCCTTGGCCGCATGTCTCTAGAGGAAAGACCTCATTGCCGTGACCAGTGGCGGGTGCCGCGCGTAAGGGCTTCCATTAGGCCACATCTCGGGGACCGTGGATTAGCCAGCCGTCGGTATTCTAGGGGTGATAATATAACCTCTACTGGAGGAATATGCGCCATCTGCGTTCCGCGACGCGGCGTAGTTCGCCATCGGTAAGTTCGCGACCGCGGCGACAACGCTATTCCGACAAGCCGTGACAAATCAGGCAAGGCGCGATCGCTTTGAATTAGCTGCCCTGGGCAATGGGTAGCACCTTGATGGGAGGTAGCTAGGCCATGGCGAGACGAGAGATCCTGGACCGCATCCAGAAATACGTTGATCCCTTCCGCATCACCAAGGGCAAGCGCTTCCGCCTGAACAGCGTCGATCCCGGAGATACCCTCGGTCTGCAGCTGGGCAAGGGCGAGGCGACCGAACTTCTCGCTCGCGGCACCGAGTGGCTCGCGGAAGAGCAGGACATGCTCTACGCGCAGGACAGCTGGTCCCTGCTGCTTGTGTTTCAGGCGATGGATGCGGCGGGCAAGGACGGCACCATTAAGCACGTGATGTCGGGCGTCAATCCGCAGGGATGCCAGGTGTTCTCGTTCAAGCAGCCCTCGCGGGAAGACCTCGACCACGACTTCATGTGGCGCTACGTCAAGTGCCTGCCTGAGCGCGGGCGCATCGGCATCTTCAACCGTTCGTACTACGAGGAGGTCTTGGTCGTGCGCGTGCATCCCGAGGTCCTCAGACGCCAGCGGCTGGCCGCGCCGCACGTCGGCAAGAAAATCTGGGATCAGCGGCTCGCCGACATCGCGCATTTCGAGGATTACCTCACCCGGCAGGGGACCATCATCCTCAAGTTCTTTTTGCATGTGTCGCGCGCCGAGCAGAAAAAGCGCTTCATGCAGCGCCTGGAGCGGCCGCGGAAGCACTGGAAGTTCTCTGCCGCCGACATCCGCGAGCGAGGCTTCTGGGGCGACTACATGCACGCCTTCGAGGAAGCAATCCGTGCCACCGCGACGCCGCGAGCACCCTGGTTTGTCGTGCCCGCGGACAACAAGTGGTTCACCCGGCTCATAGTCGCCGCCGCGATCGTGGAAGCGGTGGAGAAGCTTGACCTGAGCTACCCGAAGATCGATGCGGCAAAGAAGAAGGAGCTGGTGGCGGCGCGAGCAGCGCTTGCGCGCGAGAAGTAAACCCGATGAGCGAAAGCTCGATTGCCCTCATGCTGAGGAGCCGCACGAAGTGCGGCGTCTCGAAGCATGAGGCCGCCCTCATCCTTCGAGACGCCGCGTACGCACATTGGGTGAGCGAGGGCTACATCTTTCAGCGCGGCTCCTCAGGACGAGGGCGGCGCTTGCAGCGACGTGCGAGGCTAACTGCTTCACGCTCCCGCCTCCACCGCGGTTACGGCGCTGCGCAAGGAGCGTGAGGAGCGAATGAACAGCTTCTCCGCCTCCACGACGAGGAAGAACGCCAAGCCGGCCATGATCAGCCATGGCCAGACCCAAAGCGGGATCGCCTCATTGTCGAACAGCCGTTGCAGCGGCGGCGCATAAGTGAACAGGAGCTGCAGCACCACGACCGCGCCGATGCCGAGCGGCAGGTACTTGTTGCCGAGATGCGCCGTGAATGAGAGCGAGTTGTCCAGCAGGTAGCGGCTGTTCAGCAGATAAAACACCTGGCCGATGGTGATCATGTTGACTGCGACCGTCCGGGCGAGCTGGTCCGAGGCGCCCTGCGACTTCATCCAGAAGAACGCCCACAGCGTGACAGCGAGGAGCGCTAAGCCGACGAAGACCACGCGCCAGATGCCGAACCCGGTGAGGATCGGACGGTCGACCGCGCGCGGCGGACGTTTCATCGCGTCGAGCTCGTGCGGCTCGAACGAGATGACGAGGCCCAGCGCAACCGAGGTCACCATGTTGACCCACAGCACCTGCGGCGCCGTGATCGGCATGGTGAAGCCGAAAAAGATCGCCACCATGATGACAAGCGCCTGGGCGACGTTGGTGGGCAGCATGAACAGGATGGCCTTCTCGATATTGTTATAGACGGTACGTCCTTCCTTCACCGCAGCGGTGATCGAGGCGAAGTTGTCGTCGGCGAGAATCATGCCGGCTGCTTCCTTGGTGACCTCGGTGCCCTTGATCCCCATTGCCACGCCGATATCGGCTTTCTTCAATGCCGGCGCATCGTTCACCCCGTCGCCGGTCATCGCAACGATCTGCTTGTTGGCCTGGATTGCTTTCACGAGGCGCAGCTTATGCTCGGGGCTCGCGCGCGCGAATACGTCGACGTTGCGCACCTTCTCTTGCAGCGCTGCTTCGTTTAACCCCTCGATCTCAGCGCCGGAGATCGCCGTCTTTCCATCGCCGATGCCGAGCATCTTGGCGATCGCCGCGGCCGTGATCTTGTGATCGCCCGTAATCATGGTGACGCGAATGCCGCCGCCGTGGCATTCGCGCACGGCCTCGATCGCTTCCTTGCGCGGCGGGTCGAGCAGGCCGATCAGGCCGAGAAGGACGAGATTTCTCGGCAGGTCGGCGGGACCGAGGCCGCCCGCCTTCAGGCCGGGACTCTCGAGCCAAGCGAGCGCCAGCACGCGCTCGCCCTGGCCGGCGAGCTTGTCGGAGGCGCTCATAAAGTGTGCCCGATCGATCGGCTTCGGCTCGCCGCCGGCGGTCTGCTGTCGGTCGCAATGCTCGAGGATGACTTCGGGCGCGCCCTTGACGAAGAGGAGTTCCTTGCCGTCCGCGGATTTGTGCAGCGTCGCCATGAACTTGTGCTCCGACTCGAACGGGATGGCGTCGATGCGCGGAGACGCAGCCAGCTCGGCCTGCCGGTCCATGCCGAGCTTGGTCGCGAACGGATAGAGCGCCCCCTCGGTCGGATCGCCTTCCACCTTCCAGGCGCCATCCTCTTCGAACAGCTCCGCGTCATTGCACAGCATGGAGACGCGCCCCATGAGGTCCAGCACCGGTTGCTTGCCCGCGGGCCTTCCATCCTTCTTGACCTCGCCTTCCGGCGCATAGCCGTCGCCGGTGACCTGATACGCCGTCTCGGCGGTGATGGCCGAAACCACCATCATTTCCATGAGGGTCAGCGTGCCGGTCTTGTCCGAGCAGATCCGTGACACCGAACCCAGTGTCTCGACCGCCGGCAGCCGCCGGATGATGGCGTTGCGCTGCGCCATGCGTTGGACGCCGATCGCGAGCGTAATGGTAATGATCGCCGGCAGGCCTTCCGGAATCACCGACACCGCGATGCCGACCACCGCCTGGAACAGCTCCACGAAATCCATGCCTTTCACCCACTTGCCGTAGGCGAACACAAGCACACCAACGACGGCGATGACGGCGGTGATGGCGTAGCCGAACGTCTTGATTTGGCGCAGCAGCGGCGTTTCGAGCGCGCTCACGCCGGCAAGCAGTTGATTGATGCGGCCGAGCTCCGTTTCGCTGCCGGTCGCGACGACGACGCCGGTCGAGCGACCGGATACGACCATGGTCCCGGAGAACGCCATGCATTCGCGATCCCCGACCGTCGCGTTTGCGGAAACCGCCTCTGTGTTCTTGTCGGCCGGCACCGACTCGCCGGTCAGCGCCGCCTCCTCGGTGCGCAGGTTCTTCGCATCAACAAGGCGCAGGTCCGCGGGAATCTTGTCCCCCGACTCCAGAAGCACAATGTCCCCCGGAACGAGCTCTTCCGCGGGAATCATGCGCGTCTCGCCGCCGCGCAGGGTGCGGGCCTCGGCGGACAGCATGTTGCGGATCGACTCCAGTGCCTTCTCGGCCTTGCCCTCCTGAATGAAGCCAAGCAGCGCGTTGAGGATGACCACGCCGAATATGATCGACGCATCGACCCACAAGTTGAGCATCAACTTGATGAAGCCGGCACCGAGGAGGACATAGACGAGGATATTGTTGAACTGAGACAGGAACCGCATGAGCGGTCCCCGCTTCTTGCCTTCCGGCAAGCGGTTGGGGCCGTATTTTTGCAGCCGGCGCGAGGCTTCGCCCGCATCCAAGCCTTTCTCGATATCGGTGGTGAGACGCCGCACCACCTCGTCCACCGCCATGGCATGCCAGGTGATGCCGTCGGCTGCGGGATTAGCGTTCGCTCTGCTCATCGGGGTATTCCGCCAAGCCGGTTCCTCGTTGACAGCCATGGCACATCCTGCCACCAAGGCTCGCTCGCCGCCGTATTGATACGGCGAGAATGAACATAGTACCAATCCTCGTTGGCTGCGGCACAAGACACTAAAGGGCCGCCATGTCCATACCCTGCAAATTCGAGCGCAGCATTCTCAGCTATGACGAGCATGAGATCATCCTGCGCAGTCACCATCCCGAAATCTATGACGCTTCGCTTGATGACCTCAGGGCGTTGCGCCAGCGTCTGCGCGAGATGCGCGATAAGGAGCGTACCTTGGCGCGCGAAAAGCGCCGTGCGGTGCGCGGAAAAGGGGCGCAGAGAGGCGCAAGCTTTCCGGGCACAGCCGAGCGCCCCCTGCAGCGCAAGCAGGTGTTCGCCGCGGCGCTCAAACGCGTGAGCAAGGAGATCGGCCGCATGCACAAGCTCGAGGCGCGGACCGCGCATATCGAAGCGGCCCGCCGCGCGCTGGCCATGCGTCGCGCGGCTCAGTTTTCTACTCGCCCGCCAACCGGTGACACGCCGAGCGAAGGCATGCGGGCGCTGCCCAGTCGACGGCGGCGTACACGAGTTCCCCCTGCAAAGATCGGAAGCGTGTCGCAAGCGACAAAAAATGCGCAAGCGAGGCGCGACGCCCGCAACAGCTCTGTCCGGTAACCAAGAAGAAATCGCTCAAGCACCTCTTTGGGGCTGCTGCCGGTTTCGCGGTGCTGAGGTATTTCCAGACGCGCCAACCGATCGCCTGATCGCGCGCTTAGGCCGTGGCGCCAGGCTGCTTCCGTCCGGGTAGTTGGGGAGCTGGAGTTGGGCTATAAGCTGGGCTGCGTCCATTCTGTGCGTCAGAAACATGGAGGATTGCGATGCTGTTCGTCAACGAAGGTTTCACTTTCCGCAACTTCTTGGTCGATGTCTTCACAGTGTTCGTCTTCATCGCGTGGTTTTGGCTGCTCATCACAATATTCATGGACCTGTTTCGGCGTCATGATATCTCAGGCTGGCCGAAAGCAATCTGGGTGATAGCGCTAATCATATTCCCGCTCCTTGCTGTGTTGGCGTACCTGATCACGCAAAGCCGCGGGATGGCCGAGCGAAATACCCAACAAGCTCAGCAAGCGCGCGATGAGCTTCGACGTGTTGTTGGTTTCAGCGCCGCTGATGAGATCGAGAAGCTCGACCGTCTGAAGAAGGCGGGATCAATCACGGACGCGGAATTCGCGCGTCTTCGCGCAAAGCTGGTTTCGTAATCAATGTCGTGACCCCTTTACCCCCACCGCGATTGGGGTCATGGCGAATCGGATTACCGGACCAGGTACAGGGACATCTGAATATGGTCGCGCCAGAGGCGCCGAGCCACTGTCTCGTACTGTCTTAGCTTGCTTTGGGCAAAAAACCGGTCAAGTGACGGCACATTCTCCAGCATGAGGTTCGGCACTTATTGAAATTGGTGAAGCAATTCGGGCCGGGGTGACGCCCCTCGCATGCATATCTGGCGACACACCGTGCTTTGCACGACCGGTAACATTGGTTGTCTTCAAGAGCGAAGGAAGGAGCAATCGTCACAAGTCCCAAAGCTAGAACTGCGAACGCTTTGATAGGAAGCATGGGCATATGGACCTCGGCGCTCAAAGTTTTTTCCATCATACAACGGCCGGGCGCTCGCACTCAAATACGAGTGAGAATCAAATGAGGAGGAGACGCCATGAGGGCCGCTGACGTCATGACCCCTGATCCCATGTGTATTTCCCCGGACGCTTCGATCACCGACGCCATCCGGCTGATGCTGGAGCGCAAATTCAGCGGCTTGCCTGTCGTGGATGCACGCGGCGCTCTGGTTGGGATCGTGACAGAGGGGGATCTCGTCCGGCGGACGGAAACGGGGACACAGCGGAAGCGCTGGGGTTGGATCGAATTTCTGATGGGTCCAGGACGCCTGGCCGCAGAGTATCTGCAAACGGCCGGCCGCAAGGTCGGCGACGTGATGACTGCGGACGTGCGAACGGTAGAGGAAAACAGTCGGCTCGATGAGATCGTGCACCTTATGGAACGCCACCAGATCAATCGTGTACTCGTGGTGCGCGATGGTAAGCTTGTCGGTATCGTAACGCGCGCGAACCTCTTGCATGCGCTGGCGAGCGTCATAGCCGAGGCGAAGCCAGGGCCGACCA